>Ga0208157_1000016_pt1 | contig 218871 bp, 189 predicted proteins | sample 5_EtaG_FD_184077 | JGI IMG/M metagenome (GOLD analysis project Ga0208157, IMG submission 184077) | Marine viral communities from the Subarctic Pacific Ocean - 5_ETSP_OMZ_AT15132 metaG (SPAdes) (version 2) | ecosystem: Environmental > Aquatic > Marine > Oceanic | place: Pacific Ocean...
TGGCGGCGTCGGGTGCCTGACCGGCGGTAGCCGTGGCGATGGTCATGGAGACGTTGCCGGTGACCGAGATGACGGCGATTTCAGCGACGTTGATGGAGACGTTCTGGGTGGCGCGGTTGGACTGGGCAAAAGCACCGGTCGTGATCGTCAGGAGGAGGGCGAAAGCGAAGAAGTTTTTCATGGTATTGGTAGCGGGCTGAAGTTGTGTTGTTGTTCTGCCCATTCCTTTGCAAGCCCCGTGCCATCGCATCAAAAAACTGGCACACCCGCGAAAACAGCCTGAAAAAGGCCATTGCATCCTCCCGGACCCCTGCAGGGTGTTTCGGCAGCGAAACAGTCCTGTTTCGACTCAGCAACTTGAGAGGTGCTTGCGAGTCTATGTCTCCGGCCATCCACTCGTACAACTGCCGGAATTCATGTCCCGCCTTCTTCTTCTGCCCATCCTCCTTGCATCGGCAATGGCACTGAGCGGTTGTGCATCGTCCCGCATGATGTCGGATCTCGAGCGGATCGGCTTCGAGTGGGTCGCGATTCCCGCCGGTTCATTCATGATGGGCGATACGTGGGAGGGCATAAGTCCCGATGAAATACCGGCCCATCGGGTCGTCGTGGGGAATCTGTACGTATCCCGCTTCGAGACCACGTTCGAGCAATACGACTGGTATACGGATCGGGAAGAGCTTCCCCGCGTCAATCCGGATCAGGTGGACAGGGGTCGCCGGGCAGTGAACATGGTAACCTGGCAAGAAGCCGCCGATTTCTGCATGTATATCGGCGGGCGACTTCCTACGGAACGGGAATGGGAATATGCCGCAGCCGGCGGCGCGGAAAAGCAGTTGTATCCGGGCACGGACGACAAGGAAGCCGCCGACGACTACATCCGCCATCGTGAGAACGCTCTGGCCGAGCCCTTCATGGTCGGCTCCAAGCTGCCCAACCATTTCGGCCTGTTTGACATGGGCGGAAACGTAGCCGAGTGGGTTTCGGCATACTACGAGCGCTACCCGGCAGAAGGGCAGGACATCATCTGGCACGACCTGGACCAGTTCGACATGCGCGTCGTCCGCGGGGGCGGATTCGGCTCCGAACTGGAGACGACACGCACCTTCCGTCGGTCCGGCACGCTGCAGTTCGTGACAACACCCAATATCGGATTCCGCTGCGTGAAGGACCGGTAACGCTACTCGCTGCGAAGTGACTTCACCGGATTGCCGAGGACAGCTCGCAGCGCCTGGGCCGATACCGTCAGTCCGGTCACACCGAAGACAATGACGGCTGCCGCGACGAACGGCCATGGGCCCATGTCGATACGATAGGCAAAGGTGTCCAGCCAGGCCTGCGTACCATACAGGGCCAGCGGCATCGCGACCAGGAATGCCAGCCCGACAAGCATGCTGAATTCCCGGAAAAAGAGACCGACGATGCCCGTCGCCGACGCACCGAGCACGCGACGGACCCCGATTTCCTTCGTCCGCTGAGCAACCACGATGGCACTGAGTCCGAGCAGGCCGAGACCCGCAATGAAGATGGCCAGAATGGATCCCAGGAGGGCCAGCCTGGCGACCCGCTGTTCCTGCCTATACTGGGCTTCGACGTCCTGGTCTACAAAACGAGCCACGTACGGGACGTCGGGTGCCACACGGGCCCAGATATCGGCCAGTCCGGCCAGTGCCGCCTGCACGTCTGTTCCGGTGAGCTCTACAAACACCTTTCCGTTCAGGCCGCCATCGTAATCGAAGTCGCTGATTCCCGAGAACAGCATGCCCGAGTTGATGGCCATGACGGCCGGTTGAATGGCCTCATGCAACGGCGCATAGTGGAAGTCCTGGACGACCCCGATTATCCGGTGCGACGCCCAATCTCCCGGAAGCTGCTCGTTCAACGGATCGTCCCAGCCGTAGGCATCGACCAATGCCTGATTCACGATGATGGCAGACACCCGGTCCGCTGGTTCATCGAAACTGAAATTCCGCCCTTCCACCATCTTCAGATTCATCGTGGGGATGAAGGCTTCATCCACGATGTTCAGATAAAGGCGCTTGTAGGTGCCATCGGTCGCCGTGTACCCCCCACGCCCCCAACCATTCTCGTTGAATGTGATGAGGGACGATGCCACATTGCCCAGGTCCGTGCGGCTTTCGGTTTCCGTTCTCAGGCGCTCGGCCAAGGCGAACGTGTCACCTGAGCCAAGCGTTGTTGAAACGTACACGATCCGGTTCGGTGAGAAGCCCAGGTCGGCCTTTTCCATGAACCGGAGTTGCTGTTGAACCACGCCCGCTCCGACGAGCAGAATGATGGAAAGACCGAATTGCGCCATGACCAGAATGCGGCGGAGACGTTGTTGGCCAAGCTGGCCGCTCACGCGGCCATGTAGCGCATCGACCGGCCCAAGCCCCGAAAGCACGGCAGCCGGGTAGACGCCGGCCGTCAGCGCAATGAGTACGAAAAGCATCACGCCCAACCCAATCGTGGTGCCGGAAAACGTCACGGACATGGCCTGACCACTCAGGTTCGAGAAGACGGGAGCCAGGGCATCGGCCAGCACGAACCCGATCACAACGGCGAGGCCTGTGACAACGAGCGATTCCCCCCAATATTGACCCATGAGCTGTCCACGACTGGCGCCGACAGACTTGCGAACACCGATTTCCCGGGCCCGTCCGAACGACCGGCTGATGGTCAGTGTCACGAAATTGATGGCCGCTATGAGCAGCAGGAGGATGGCGATTCCCGCGAGAAGGAACACATACACTGGATTCGCAACCGCCCCGTATCCAAGCGGGAAGTCGGGGTTCAGATGTATGTCTGTAAGCGGCTGCAGGCCAAGGGTGAATACCACCTCCTGATCGCCACCGACGCGTTCATTCGCAATGATGGTCGCCATCGACGCTTCCACATTTCCTGTGGATACACCGTCCCTCAACAGCGCGTAGGTCTCCGGGGAAACATTGAACCACGCATCGAACATGCCCGGTCGGTACAGATCCGCAGCAAGGCTGTACGGCAGAAGCACGGAGAACTGGATGCTTGAAGCTTGTGGTGGGTCCTCTACGACCGCCGTGACGGAGAATGTGCGCACATCGTCGCCGACTTCCAACTGCAGGACTTCACCAACCGCATTGGCCTCACCGAAATACCGATCCCGAGACGACCTTGTCAGGACGATCTGGTCTGGTGTATCAAAGGCAATGTCCGCAGGGCCTTCGATGGTTTCGAAATCGAATATCGAGAAGAAGGTGGGGTCCACCATGAACGCCGTCTCGGAAAGCCGTGCCGTGCCGCTTTGTACGGTTGTCTGGACGCGGTCGTAGCGTGCCCATGCTTCCACTTCCGGGATCTGATCCAGGACGGTCGGGCCCACGCGAATCGGGGTGATGGTATTGAAAAACTGCTGGTCCGGACCCCAGTCTTCTTGTACCCAAACACGGTGGATTCGGTCGGATTCCTCGTGAAACGTGTCGTATGTCCACTCGGTCTTCGCGAAAAGCAGCAGAAGAGCTGCGACGGCGACGGCGACGGAGAGTCCGCCAATGTTGATAAGCGAGAAACCGGGGTGACGACGCAGAATCCGAAGCGTCGTTTTTGAATAGTGGCCTAGCATTGGAAAGATCCGTGTTGATGGGTTCGCTTGCACCAGACGCAATCTCCATGCCACATGTTCGAACCGGTGTTGACGGAGTGTTCAACCCCGTTCTGATGGCGCAGAGCCTACCGAAACGGACAAAGCATGTCCGATACCGGACAGTCACCCTGTTCGCTCATCCAGAAACGCTGACCAGCGGGATTCAAGCTCCGCGAGAACGGATGTATCCACGTCAAATGCCGATAGCCAGATGGTCACCGTTCGGCCAATGGAGTCCGGGAGTACTTGCAGCCGCAAGAGACTTCCGTTCCACGAATCGAGTCGCGCCACGAGTTGCTTGGCAGGTTCAACATGGATGACCTCGCCTCGCAGCCGTTCGCCGGTCTGTGTGGTGGTCTCGAAGGGACCCGGCTCCGCGGGACCTGTGTTGCCCATCCATCCGCTCGGTCCAATGAGTTGGGCCCATACTTCCTCCATGGAGCCGGTGTACACGCGGGACGCACGGACAATGCGGCGAAGGGAGTCTTTGTGTCCCTCCAGATAGTGCTTCAGTCCGTTGAGTTCGAAGCTCCAGCCGAGCCCGAAGCTCTCCAGCATTTCCTGCCAATCATCATCCGGTCCGAAACCGGAAGAGACGACGCGCAAAACGGTTGCACCACCGTCGGATTGAATATGGAAATCAGTAGAGATGCCGGCCCAGCCACCATCCACGCCGGTCGTAGAGAGGATTTTGCCGGGCTCCCATCGGACTATGCGCTCCTCGAACCACGTCTTGTCGTCCCATTTCGATCGAATACGTCCTTCTACACCAGGCGTAACGTCAGCCTGTATGGGGAACCAGTTTTCGAGTCCCCGGGTCGTGGTAAGGGCTTTCCAGACGTCCTCAGGGGAGGCTTCAATCCGGATGGTGCGTGTAACGGAATCAGGCTTGGTCATGGTCATCACGGTCCTGGTTTTGGGGTGTCTGGTAGAACCCCGTGAAAAGATTGAATGCCCTGCCGCCGTCACAATGGAATTCGGATATCAGTGACGCGACGCATTCCGTGAGTCGGTCGGCGAACGCCCTTTGGTCGTCCGCCGACTTGAATCGGACCTGCGAGGCCAAGGTCATGGTGGCGACGCGCTTTCCTTCCGCCCCGGCCGCTGTCCGGAGTCGGGCAACGTCGTCCACGACGGCCGCGGCAGATGCCGCCAGGTAGGCGCTGGATGCCTGGTCCTGGATGTCTTTCGGGTCGCACGCCATCGGGCCGAGGGCGGCAGGACCGATGAGAAAGGCATTGGCGGCGGATTGCATCAGATTTTCGGTGAACCCCCGTGCTTGTCGGGTCCCGACCTGCTTCACCAACCCACTCTCTTCGAGTTGCCGGATGTGGTAGTTGAGCTTCTGCCGTGGCTCAGCGAGTTGCTGTGCCAGACCAGACGCAGAATTGGGCTCGCGGAGCGCTGTCAAAATGCGTACGCGAATCGCAGACAACATGCATGCTGCGTGTTCCGGGTCGTCTATGATATGGAGTGTAGGAGGCATGGGGATTCCATTTTGCTTTCCGGAATCTATAATGGAAAAATTAAATTGTCAAATAGCGTACGGGTAACATGCTCGTGGGAACTGCCGTAGTGCGATGTTCACCCCCGGAAAATGACCATGAGTCTGTATTCTTCGCTTACACGCAGTGCATTCGAGACCCTCCGGTCGAACCCGATGCACACATTCATGTCCATCCTTGGATTGGTCATCGGGGTTGCCGCCCTCGTCGGTGTCCTTTCGCTGGGAGACGGCCTGGAAGCTTTTGCGCGCGAACAGATAGAACAGACGACCGACCTGAACCAGGTGACGGTGAGCGCTCAGACGACCGACATGATCGACGGCTTGCGCGTACGTCGTCCCGACGCCATCACGCTGACGGCAGCCGATGCCGCATCACTTAGAGCAACGATTGCGGCAGAGGCTGCAGTGGCGTATGCCTCACGGGAAGCTGTGCGTGTCACCGTACCAGGCGATACGGTGTCGGCGGCCACATTCCTTATGATGACCGATGAAGGGGCGACCACCATGATGCCGGGCGACCTCCTGCATGGTCGGTGGATGACCCAGGAGGAATTCAACAGCGGAATGCCGTTGGCGGTCATCAATGCCTCGTTCGGCTCGCGATTGTTTCCCGACAGTGACCTTGGATTGATCCTGAACCGCACGCTGCAGCTGAACAGTACGGACGTTACGGTGGTAGGCATCGCCGATACACCGGACGGTTTTCCCATCGGATTGGCCGTTCCACACGCGTTGGAAGGTATCCGGTCCGGTGCGTCACAGCCATTCATCGCCGTCAAAGTGACGGCCGTCGAGCGCGTTCCCGATGTAAAAGAGATCATCGCGAACTGGGCAACCGGTCGTTTTGAGAAGGGAAGTAACGCCATTGTCATGCAGTCCAATGAGTTCCGGGTGGAGCAGGTACAGCAGGGTGTACGTCTCTTCAAAATCATCATGGGGCTCATTACCGGTATTTCCGTCATTGTTGGTGGGGTAGGCATCATGAATGTCATGATGATGGCCGTAACGGAGCGGACCCGGGAAATAGGTGTTCGGAAGGCCACTGGCGCACGAAGAAAGGACATCGTGTTCCAGTTCATGATCGAGTCCATTGCCATCTCGGCATTCGGTTCGCTGGTCGGCTTGGTCGTCGGGCTGCTCGCCGTGTTTGCTGTTACACCCGTTATCCGGGCATTTGCGGACGTGCCGTTTTCTGCGGCATTCACAACAGGATCCTTCCTGGTCATTGTGGTCATTGCCGCTGTCGTCGGGATCACCTTCGGTACCTACCCGGCATACCGCGCAGCCAAGTTGAGCCCCGTAGACGCCATCCGCCATGAATGAGCTTCCCTATGCACTGAACAGAATGCATCGCTGGATGCGTAGCCAGCCGTGGTTGGGCCGATTCACGCTCATGAATCGTGTCTTGCTGTTCATGGCCTTCCTGCCAACCGGTTTGGTGAAGGCCAGCGGTCAGCGGTTCACGAGCATGCCGGCCGACACTGCGGTCGGCTTCTTTTTCGAAGCCATGTTCCAGACCGGTGCGTATTGGCACTTCATCGGCGTCATGCAGATGGTGGCCGCCGTCTGTCTCATCATACCCGCAACGGCGACACTGGGCGCCCTCCTGTTCCTGCCCATCATTGTCAGTATCGTTTTCGTTACATGGGGCATCGGGTTTGAGGGTACCACCTGGATTACCGCCGGTATGTTGATGGCCAACGTCTATCTGTTGGCATGGGACGCTGACCGGGTGTGGGCGGCTGCCGGAATGGTGATAGGGCGCCGGACGTCGCGCCCACTGTTACAGGGGAGCAATGCCATCGAGTTGTCCGGTTGGATCGGTGGTGGATTGACGGGATTGACACTGATGCTCATCACCCGGAGCTTTCTGCCGCACAGCTGGACGCTACCGGTCCTGGCAGGCGGTGGACTGTGCGCACTGTTGGTTGTGGCCGGTTGGGCGATATCGGCCCGGAAGACCCGGCGCGGTTGAGGTCAGCAGCCTTCTAATGCCATTTTAATGGAATCGGACCCAACCTTAATGCTCCTTTGAGAGGCCGCGGTATTTGGTCCCGTAAACTTGTGACGATCCGGTTCCGCGTGGACGAAATGCGTACCTGCGGGCCGGTGTATGGATATACCCATTTGTCACGAGACCACAATGAAGAACCTCGCTAAATTGGCGATGCTCTCCCTCGCGCTGACCATCGCTGGCTGCGCCAAACCGCCTCAGGAACAGGTTACGGCTACCTTGACGGCATTGAACCTGGCCGATGACGCCGGAGCCGACCTCTACGTCATGGACATGTACGAGGCATCGCAGGATTCTTTTGCTGCAGCCCAGATTGAAATCGAAGTCCAGAATGCCAAGAACGTACTTACGCGGGACTATGCACGTGCGGAAGCCATGCTGACGTACGCACAGAACACCGCCGTAAAGGCCGAAGGGGCTGTCATGGAGCGGAAGGAAGCCCTTCGTTTGGAAAACGAGGCCCTGTTCACGTCACTCGACGAAACGCTCGTCAATATTGACATGCTCATGACGCAGGCTCCCCGCGGAAAGGACGGTGCCATGGCACTGGCTGCCATCCGGGACGATGCAAACCTGGTTCGTCAGGCATTGGTAGAAGGCCGCGCACAGCAGGCTGAAGGTGAGTACATGATGGCCAACCAGACCGTCAAGCAGGCTGCCGACAAGGCGTCCATGCTGAAAGCGGAACTTGAAACGGCGATCACGCGCGTCCGGGGCTAGGTCCCTGGCGCCGAACGTATACGACCGGCCCGCGCCGAAAGGCGCGGGCCGGTTCGCGTTCAAAAAGGCGATGTCAGCTGTTGCTGCAGGAGTCGTGTTGGTCGCTGTGACCTTCTGGGCCTGGCCCACAGCCCTGCCCGAGGAGGCCCTCCATGCTGCCCGGGAGGCCGTGTCGACGGCCCTGTCACATGGGGCCCACAGGTACGCGCCCGCTGAGATGGAGCGGGCGGACTCGAGCTGGAATCGACTGATGGCCGCTACGAGGAGCGAGGGATCCAGAGCCCGCCTGTTTCGGAACTACGGGACGGTGGACTCGCTGGCCAGTGCGGTGATTGCACACGCTACGGTGGCCTCATCTGCGGCAACAACTCGTCGCGATTCGCTGCGGTCCTTGTTCGTGGGGGAAAGAGGACGGACTGAGGAGCGTCTGGATGCCATGCGTCGTACCGTGGCCTCCCTGCCGCGGGTTACAGCCAGATACCGTCTCCTGGATCGCGTGGATCTCGCACTTCGTCGCGCCGACACGTCTACGGGTCGTAGGGAGCATGACACGGCGCTCATGCACGTACGGGCTGCTGCGCTGCTGCTCAATGAACTGGATCGAGATGCCGGTCGGCAGATGACGGCGTACCTGGACCAGCGTCCTGTCTGGGAGCGATGGGTACAGGAGACCATCCGGGAATCGCGTCGGACGGGAGGTCGTGCGCTGGTCGTTGACAAGATGAATCGACGACTGCACGTATACGAAGCCGGAAAACTCGTGGAGTCACTGGAAGTTGAGCTGGGATCCTCCTGGTTGGGAGACAAAGGGATGGAGGGCGACAATGCAACTCCGGAAGGAAAATACAAGGTCAGTGTACGCAGGGGCGCCGGATCGACCCGGTATTACCGCGCACTCGAAGTTGACTATCCGAACGCGGATGATCGTCGGGCTTTTGCCGAGGGCAAGCGTACGGGGCGTATTTCATCCAGCGCACGCATTGGAGGCTTGATTGAAATACACGGAGAGGGCGGAAAGGGCGACGATTGGACGAACGGATGCGTTGCGCTCCGGAATCGTGACATGGAGCGCCTGTTCGTCCGGACTCCCCTGGGGACGCCTGTAACCATCGTAGGAACCACGAAATGGTAACGAACAGCATGAAATCGATTCTGATGGGTCTTCAGGCAGGCATGCTCGGTGCTCTTGTCCTGATTTGGGTCGCCCCGACCCCGCGAGACGTAGTGGCATCGTGGTGGGCACCCTCTACTGACTCCACCGCAACGCCGGCTGTGGACGCGGCCCGCGTTCAGGCGCTCACCCGCCGTCTGGACAGGCGCATTCCGGCAGGACCGTATCTCGTTGTCAGCTCGACCGACAACACGTTCCGGCTCATGAAAGGCACGGGTCTCATGCGGGAAGGCCCTTGTTCTACCGGAAGCTACGTACTTCTGAAGGCTGGCAATGACCGGGAATGGCTCTTCAACACGCCCCGGGGCGTGCGGCGCATCGAATCGAAGCGTACGAAGCCCGTGTGGGTGAAGCCCGACTGGGCGTTCATAGAAATGGGAGAGCCCGTACCGGATGCAGGATCGGCGCTCCGTTACGAACGGGGTGTTCTGGGGGACTATGCCTTGTCCATGGGCGATGGCTATTTGGTCCACGGCACACCGTACCAACGTCTTTTGGGACTTCCGGTCTCCCATGGATGCATCCGTTTGGGCGATGCCGATCTGGAGGCCGTTTACGGCGCCCTTCCCGTGGGTGCACCTGTCTATATCTACTGACGTGAAACACACACCCCTACTCGTTTCCGCGGCCGTTCCGGTTGCGTTTGCATGCGTCGTGTTTGTCCTGTTGCCTGCCGCGGAATCGGTGCGCCACCTTCCGTCGGAGGCGCAGTCCCTTGAACAGGCATACCACGAGGAATCCTACATGGCCGGTCGGGTCGAGGCCGCGCGCCAGCCGAAGACCGCGTTCTCCGTTGATCTGGTACAAGGCATTGCCACATTGTCCATCGAAGGGGCACCGGTTCGGGTCATGCCGCTGGAATCGGTTCGTCGCAGTCGGTTGTTGACCGTTGCGCATGGAACAGCGCCGGACATGCCGGAGGTCGTATCGCTGCGCTCGGACATTCCGCACATACCGGTTCGCTTGGTCCATGCCCCGAAGGACACGGTCGAAGCGCAGTCGCGCCCCCCCGATCGTGTTCCGGAACCCGATGAGCCCTCATTCGCCGTCATCTCCATGGACCATATGGAGCTGAGGCTGACATCCGGGTCCTGGTCGTTTGCCCGCTTTCGGGACCAGCTGAAGGAGCGGTACGCGCGGCCCGCCGTTGTACCGTGGGTGACGCTGTCGCTTCCCCCGTCCGACATCCGCGCCATCTACCGCAGTCTGGAACCGGGGGCGCCCGTCGCAATGAGACTTCGCTAGCTCACTCCAGTCTGTACCCGTGACCTCGGATGGTCTTGATGATATCTGTCACGCCGTGTGCAGCCAATTTGCGTCGCAGGAAGTACATGTAAACGTCGACCATGTTGGTCCCGGTATCGAACTGTATGCCCCAAACCTGGTCCTGGATGTCGTCCCTTGAACACAGGACTCCCTGGCGCTCCACCAGGTAACGAAGCAACGCGAATTCCCTTGGGGTGAGCTCCACGTCCCGGTCGTTTACGAAAAACCGGTGCGCCGTCACGTCCAGGCGCAGCGGGCCGTGCTCCAGAATTTTCCGCCCCGGCGTGGAATGCGTATCCGAGCGTGCGGCGGCCACAAGGCGGCGGTATGCCAGCACCTTCGCCTGGATTTGCGCAATCGAGAACGGGAAGGAGACGGCATCGTCGGCACCTGCGGCGAGGCTGGGCACGAAGTCGGCTGCTCCGTGCGGGCAGAGCATGATGACCGGCGCTGCAAGGTGCCGACGTACATGGTAGCACAGCACATTGATTTCAGGGGCCTGATCAAGATTCCATTCGACCAGAACCACGTCCGATGCAGACGACTCCAACGCAATGGCCCGTGCGTTCTCTGACGGCGCAGCGGCTTCCGTAACGAGGTCCCGGCTGTCGAATACCGTAATGCGATGGGGAGCTGCACAGATGAGGCGGACCGTCGATTCCACGAGGGCATCGGCCCGGACAAGGCAGACGGACAATGTGGTGGGCGAGTCAGTCGTCATTTTCAATGAGACGATCCAATGCCACGGCTTCTCCATTGACCATGGCGGTGGGGTGAATTAACCGGACACCGTGGCTGTAGTCTTCATAATGATCGACGTGTCCCAGATATACCGGTTGGATGGGTCTCCCATCGGCACGATGCCAGCCGTAGATGGCCACACGATCGGGCCTGTCCAACAGTTCATTCGTGATCACCACATCCTTCTTGTGTCCGGCGACGAGTCTGTTCGGCAGGCGACCGTTCAGTTGGGTGTCAATGATGAGATTGTGCTCCAGGTAGTAGGCACTGCTGCGCATGTCCGGGCCCGGGATCATGGGTTGTGGACGCAGCTTGACCTCTGCAGCCCGGTATACTGCATCGACGATTCCGGGGCTCGGGAGCAGCATGCCGAAAACCGATGCCACCTGGCGCGCAGAGGGCAGCGACAACGGCATCCGAACGAAATCGTCCTCAGACCCGATGGCCAAGTAGTCGGTGGTTACCCAGATGGTAGCGACACGGTCTCCATCCAACGGAAGTGCCACTGGGACCAATTGCCTCAGGTGGTCCGGAAGATTTCCCCGTATCAGTTCCGCAACGGCAGCATCCTGGCGCTCAGCGAACGTCCACTCCGGATGAGACGTGAGAAACGCCGAGCCGGTCACGGCATGTTCCGGCCGATCCGGGACGTTCGGGATGCCCAGTGTGTCCGCGGGAAACGCGACAAGCAGGATGAGGAGGAAAGACGACATTCCGCAGGATAGCGACGAGCTCGCACAAACGAAAAAAGGAAGCTGTGAGCTTCCTTTTTTCTTGGTCGGGATGGCGGGATTTACTGAAGGTTAATCCCTTACCCCTCCCCATAACGAAAAAAGACAGACCGATGGTCTGCCTTTTTTCTTCTCTGGAGTCGGGATGGCGGGATTTTCCTGTGGATAATCCCTTATCCCCTCCTCAAAAATGAAAGCATGCTCTCATTTTCCTCGGTCGGGATGGCGGGATTTGAACCCACGACCTCGTCGTCCCGAACGACGCGCGCTACCGGGCTGCGCTACACCCCGAGGTGGGCGTTGCTATGCTGCGTTGCGGGTGAGGTTCCGGCGGTGCTCACACCACGCCAGCATACATTTCCTCAATCAGGTCCTTGTACGTGGCCTCGATCACCTTGCGCTTCAATTTCATGGTGGGCGTCATCATGCCGTTCTCGACGGAGAACGGTTCGGCAATGAGCCGGAAGTCACGCAGCCTTTCGTGTGCCGCAGCCTGCCTTGAATTGGACTTGAACATCTGCTGGAACACGCGCTGGATTTCGTCCATCGCCAACATGTCCTCGTAGGAGGCAGCCTGGAGGCCTTCTTCCGTCACGAACGTCCGTACGACTTCCTCGCTGGGAACGACAAGAGCGGTCAGGTACTCCCGGGCTTCTCCGACAATGTTCAACTGGTCAATCCACGGTTCATGCTTGAAACCTTCCTCGATCGGACCGGGGTAGATGTTCTTGCCACCGGCCGATACAATCATGTGCTTGATGCGATCCGTAATCAACAGGAAGCCGTCGTCGAACCGGCCGACATCGCCGGTATGGTACCAGCCCTCATCGTCAATGACGTCCTTTGAGGCTTCCGGATTATTCCAGTAGCCTTTCATGATGTTGGGCCCACGGGCTACGATCTCGCCAGGTTCTGTCGTCAGGCTCGATGGGTAATCCTCCCCCTGGATCTGACCCAGCATATGCCCGTCATTCAGGTCCTGGATACCCACCGTTACGCCATCAATCACATATCCCACCGCGCCGTAGCGGGGTTTGTTAATGGGTGAAACGGTGAGAACCGGCGATGTCTCTGTCAGGCCGTAGCCTTCAACCAAGGGAATGCCCGCGGCAAAAAAGAACTCGCCAATTGTTTTGGGGAGGGCAGCGCCTCCGGATACACCAAACCTGAGTGCGCCGCCGAGCTTGGCGTGCAGTTTTGAGAATACCAGCTTCTGCGCCAAGGCATTGCCGGCTGCCAGAAACGGTCCGGTCGACGTGCCCTGCGCCTTTGCCAAGTTGTACTTGAAGCCGGTTTTGACAGCCCAGTTGAAAATCTTCTTGCTGGTGTCGCTGCCTTCTTCGACTGACTTCATGACCCCGTTGTAGATTTTCTCGTACAGTCGAGGGACCGCCAGCAACAGCGTGGGCTTTACTTCAATGATGTCACGCGTTACGGTGTCAATACTCTGCGCATAGATGATGATGACGCCTGTCGAAAGCGCTGCCAGGTAACCGCCTGTCCGCTCGAAGGAGTGGCAAAGTGGCAGGAAAGACAGATGACGATCGCCCTCCTGGAAGGGAAACCGCTTCACAGCCGATTTGATATTCGAGGCAAAGTTGCTGTGTGTGAGCATGACGCCCTTGGGATTTCCCGTCGTACCCGATGTATAGATAAGACACGACAGATCATCCGGTTTCACCGTGGCCTCGAGCGCATGGATGGCATCCTTGTACTCACTGTAATGGACAGCCCCTTCGGCCATGGCGTCGGGGAAGTACGTCACATAGTCGGGATGCTCCTCCTTCAGGGGCGTCATCGAGACGATGAGGCGCAGGTTCGGGCACAGGTCGTAGATCTCGAGAGCCTTCTTGAGCTGAATAACCGTCGACACAATGAAAACCGAGGCGCCCGAGTCATGGATGATGTATGACACTTCCTTTGGCGGAAGCGATGTATACAGGGACACGTTTACGCCGCCCAGCAACTGCGTTGCCATGTCCGTAAAGGCCCATTCTGGTCGATTCTCGGAGAGGATCGCAACGCGGTCGCCCGGTCGCACACCGTTCGCATAGAGGAATCCGGCCATGGCATGGACCCGCTCCCGGAAGGAGTCCCAGGTTATGTCCGTCCACTGCTTGGTGTCCTTGTCCATGAACTGCAGGACCGGCCGGTCTTTACCCTCACTACGGGTGGCAAGACGGTTGAAGAGCTGGGGTATCGTATTGAAGTCAACGAGGTTCCGCATGGCATGTAGAGGCTGCATTCAGGATTCCGTTCCGACGGCATACTTGACAGACGAATGACCATCTTCGTCCAGCAGGCGTACCAACCCTTCCTTGATGGAGCGGATGAGGCCAGGGCCATGATACACCAGACCCGTATATACCTGCACGAGCGATGCACCGGCCTTGATTTTGTCGTACGCGGCCTCGGCAGAGTCGATCCCTCCGACGCCGATGACGGGGACCGATCCATTCGTCTTCCGGTACAGGTATCGAACCAGCCCCGTGGATCGGCGCGCTATGGGCGGACCACTCAGCCCCCCTTTCCCGATGACGTCAAGCCGCGCCTGCGGTGTCGTGAGTCCATTCCGGTCCGACGCTGTATTGGTCGCTACATAGCCGTCCACGCCGTGCGCCTGCGATACGAACAGCAACTCATCGTAGAGGCTGTCCAGCACGAATCTTTCGGATTCCGGGGGCGAGAACTTCACAAGGATCGGAGGACGTTTCGTCATCTCGCGAGCCTCCTGCATGATCCTTGACAGGAGATCGTCGAGTGCGTTCGGATCTTCGAAGGTCTTTCCCTCAGCCGTATTCGGGCACGAGATATTCAGCGTAATGTAATCGGCGAAAGGAGCTACAAGGCGGAACGTGAGTGCAAAATCGTCCAACGCCGCAGAACCCATGATGGACTGGCTGTGTGTCTTCGCAATATTGACACCCAGCGGGGCGGCCCGCTGGCCGGACAATCGCTGGATCCGTGGGGCAATGCGTCGCGCACCGTGGTTGCCGAGTCCCATCCGGTTTATCAACGCTTCATCTCCTGTGAGGCGGAACGACCGCGGGCGCTTGTTGCCGCCGCTTTTCTGCCCCGTCACGGAGCCCACTTCAATGAACCCACATCCTGCATGGCGGAAAAACGGTACCAGCTTCGCATTCTTGTCAAACCCTGCTGCCAGTCCCACGGGATTCGTGAACGTCAGACCGAGAAGGTCCTGTGACAATGCCGGATGCGCATACTCGAACATGCGATCCAGCAGGAACGGCGTGGTTCGCTGGGCCACACGGGCCGCAGACGACGCCACGCCGTGCGCCGTCTCGGGGCCAAGGGAGAAAAGAAGGCTTCTGAAGTTGCCGTACATTCAACTGCGTATTTGTACCCGAAGATAATGCTCCAACCCCTCTATCAGGTCGATGCATTTACCGATCGACCTTTTTCCGGCAATCCCGCTGCCGTTTGTCCTCTTCTGCCCGAACTCCTGGGAAGAGCTGCTGGACAGTTTCCGGCTGCGGAATACATGCAGTCCATTGCATCCGAAATGAATCTGTCGGAAACGGCATTCACCATCCAGACCGGGTCTGCGTCCTTCGAGCTTCGCTGGTTCACGCCTGTTGCCGAGGTAGACCTGTGCGGGCATGCCACCCTCGCCGCTGCCCATGTATTGTTTCACGCCGGGCATGTTGCGCCCGGACCGACGGCCCGGTTCAAGACCCGCAGTGGGATGCTCGAGGTGACCATGCTGGCAGATGGATCGTACCGCATGGACTTTCCGGCCGAGCCGGCCACTGCTCCGTTCCCGGGGTGGAATGATAATCCGGACCTGTCTCATGCCCTCATTGGGATACCGGCTCTCGCGGCAGCTGCAAACCGCATGGATGGCCTGCTGGAGGTCGCTACGCCAGCCGATGTTCTAGCCGCAACCCCGGACATGGACGCCATCGCTGCGCTCCCGCTGCGTGGTCTCATTGTGACCGCGGCCGGGGGGGACGATGCTGATTTCACATCGCGTTTCTTCGGACCCGCTGTCGGTGTACCGGAGGATCCCGTCACGGGATCGGCCCACTGTGCGCTCGCTCCCTGGTGGTTTGGCCGCCTCAAGGGTACCGCTGCCACCCTGCGCGGCTATCAGGCTTCGGCCCGCGGAGGATTCGTTTCCGTTGAGATGAACGGCGACAGGGTGGTGCTGGGCGGGCGGGCTGTTACTGTCTTTCGCGGCGAACTCCTGGTGTAGCGGGCGGCGCATTCCGGCGCATGCCAGCGTTGCACGCCTCGCTCACCATTGCGGCGTACGCGAGGTACGCCTCATGGCTCGCTCAGCTCGCGCCTTGGTCTGCACCGGACTTCATCCGCCCGCGCGATCCGGGATGGGCGGCGCATTCCGGCGCGTGCCGGCGTTGCTTACCACCCAGGCACGAGCTGGAAACCCCAGTGCGCGCCCTTCTCCTGACGCTGGAACGGCTTGGCGTAGAAAATTTCCATGACCATATAGCCGAACATGTTGAATCGCGTCGAGACACCGGCTGAAAACACGGGAATGCGATCGGCCGTGGGGTCGGTTTCGAATTTCAGGACGGGCAGGTCATTTTCGGTCCATGCCACGCCACCGTCAGCGAAGAAGGAGATCTCCGTCGGCAGGTACGGGAAATTGATGAGACCGTAGGATTCCGTACCGAATAACGGAATTCGCATCTCGGCGCTGGCCAGTCCAAGGCGCGTTCCATACAAGCGGATTTCCTCGGCGCATTGTCCGAGGGCCGTTGGCGTGCACTCTCCAAGGTTGTCGAACGACGTGAACGAATACCCACGGACGAATCCTATGCTGTTGGCATAGCCCAGGTATTCCTGCGTTATGAGGTCATTCTGGCCCGTTGTCTTGGCACCGTAATTCCCCACATGCAGCCCCCGGAAGGCAAACGTGAACGGGTTGATGTTGAAGTAGCGCCGGTAATCCGCGTGGACCCGGATGTATGTCTGGGTCCCGATGTAGGGCTGGATCTCGAATCGGGAGCGCCCGCCGCGTATCGGTGATGTGAATCCGAAGAAAGAGTAATCATTGACCAAGGCCAGTCCTGCCTGAGCGAAATACAGCGGGTCAGGCTCTTGGTCATTCAGCTGCGTCCGCTCGCGACGGACACCGAACTGACTGAAGTAGAACCGGTCCACCTCGTAGTCGAACCCATACCGCGTGAAGCCTGTCGAAAACTCGAGTCGGCTGGTAGTCGTGAACGGATACGAGGCAATACCCTGCAGCTGATCCACGTAAATGCGTTGCCTGATCTGATCAATGGTCTGGGAAGGCAGGCCCGTGTCCGGGTCAATGACATCCGGCCCGATGAAGGCCGATCCGAACAGCAACGGAATGTGTCCCGCCTGCGCTCCCCAGTTGATCCGATGGGCCCTGTTCAGGTAGCCCACCTGGGCGCCAATGTCTTTGAACGATCCGTTGGCCTGCGCGACGACGGTCAGGTTCTGGTTGCCCAGCATGTCGCTGAAGAAAAACCCGACCCCGCCCGTGACACCCGATCCGTACAGGCCGCCTGCCTGTACACCGACCGATGGCGGTGCCACGTAGTCCAGTTTGAGACGGGGGCTGTAGGCATTCGTGGTATACTCACCGTCCGGCGGCAAACCCGTCAGCGGGTCACTCAGGTAGTTGCCCACCAGGCCCTCATCCACACCGCGGTTCGGTGGGAGCGTGGCTGCCAACCGATACGAATCGGGATCGCCGGCCTGGTAGAGCGTGCCTTCCAGTTCACCCAGTTCCTTGGAAAACACCGTGTATTCGGCATCGCTGAAGACCGAGAACATCATACGCCCGCTTTGCTGGGCAACGGACATGGCCGGCGATAGCTTGGTAATACCCGAAACACCGGTTTTCATGTGCGTAATGCGGTACACGTTCTCGGTGGCAAGGTTGAAACGGTAAATATCCTTGAACCCGTCATGGTCGGAAATGAACAGGACGTTCTCGCCGTCGGGCGTGAACTGTGCGTTGTGGTGCATGCCGTCGAACGGACGCACAATGCGGATATCAAGCGTTTCCGTGTTGATGATGCCGATACGCTCCCGTCCGTAGGACAGCGTCGCAAAATCCGTCCCCTCCTCGCCGCGGTCCGTCGTGAAGGCAAGGTGCACTCCGTCAGGCGACCACGCTGGCTGCAGATCTGCATACCGGTCATTTGTAAGCTGCTGAACTTCGGAAGTCTGGAGATCGACCATGTAGAGGTCTGAAATGCCGCCATTCATTCCCGAGAATGCCAGATTCCGCCCGTCCGGGGACCACGCCAGGTTGGTGATGGCCGTTACGCCTGCAACAGAAATCCGGCGCTGGATGGACCCCTTCGACCAGTCCAGGATGGATATCTCATTATCACCCTCCACGAACGTGATGAAGGCGAAGTTCTTGCCGTCCGGTGACCACGAGCCGGCTGAAGAAATGAAACGGATCTGGTCGAAGTGCGAATTGCGTGCCGTCGACTTGAGCTTCTTGACCACCTTGCCCGTATTTGCATCGGCAATGAACAGGTTGATGTTGAACAGGTCCTTTTCGGACAGGAAGGCCACATATTGCCCGTCCGGGCTGACCATGGGCGATATGTTCATGGCACCCGCATCAATGTCCTCGGCCAGGACCTTTCGCCCCGCGCTGTCTGCCGGCGTCCGATCCTCGACCAGTGGCAAATAGGTGTCCTTCACATTCTGGATCCACTCTGTCGACAGGGAATCACTCGTAATGCCGAGTGTGTAGACGAATGCCGAATCCACGCCCACGCGACCCGAAAGCTTGAACAGGTTCGCCACGGCTGCGTCGCCGTACTTGCCCCCAACGTACGCGAGATACGCTTGGCCATACCTATACGGGAAATAGCTCATGTCCCGGGTAATGGTCTCAATGGTCGGGAGGTCATCGCGCAGCGCGGCATCCCGCATCCACATGGCCGTGTGTGTATCCATGCGACCGACGGAAAAGTACTCGGCCATTCCCTCGGTCATCCAGAGGGGAACCAGCTGGAACGCAAACCGCGATGAATCCGTGCGGGACAACGCAATATCGTACTGGAAACTATGGACGAGTTCGTGACCCAGGACGTGGTCGGTGTCCCAGTAGCTACCCGTCAACGGCATGATGACGCGCTCTTTCAGCGACTCTGTAACGCCACCGGTGCCCTCGCCTATGGTCCCGCCAATGGCATTCGTTTGATGGAAATCGGCATCGTTGGCATACAGGATGATGGGCTTGCGCTCATAGAACTCCCGCAGGAAGGTGCGGGAGTGGCGCTGATACCAGCGCTCGGCCATGCGCGCGGCATCCTTCACGGCCAACTCTTCCTCCGGATAGAAGAAGATTTCGAAATGGTCGGTTTTGAATGACCGGAAATCAAACGTGTCGTACTGAACCTTGTTACGCCCGAAATACTGGCCGGAGGCCGGTACGGCGAGCGTGATCATCAGGATGCTGAACAGTACGGCGGACGGGACAATGCGCTTGGCCATATGCCTCTGGGCTGAAACGGTGGGACGACGGAAGACTGCCAGAAACCAGCTCCGGAGCGTCGGGTACTAACGACAGGCATACACAATAGGTTTGCCTGGATCAAACGATTTTGCCTCCTCAGAGTCGCAACAAGCGGTCCGGAATTACAGCGCGGCGTCCTGAATTGTTCAATTCAGCGGTTCATTGGCGTTGGATTGATGGCGAGCGGGATCGGGTTCAGGGGCCTGGTGCTGCAGCAGACGCCGCATTGTTCAGTATCGTACTCACTACCTGAATTGCATCATGGACGACTCCCGGCTTCGGGTTCGCATCTTCACCATTGTCATCGTGGCCATTGTCGCGTTGCTGGTGGTCCGGCTGGGCAAGCTGCAGATCGTGGACTACCGGGACCACAGCGGAGAGTCCCGAAGTAACGCGGTGAAGGAGCGCCGTGTACTGCCAGCGCGTGGGATGTTCTTTGACCGGACGGGTGAACTGCTCGTTGACAACACGCCCGGATACAACCTGCTCGTGACGCCCATGTATTTCCAGGAGCAGGCCGTACCACTGTTGGCCGACCTGCTGGAAGTGCCTGACTCCGTCGTGATCAACCGCGTTGCTGCGGCCCGCAAGTGGAGTTCGTTCAGGGCCAGTGCGCTCGCGAGCGACGTGCCGTTCTCCACACTTTCCCGCATCCTGGAGCACCACAGGGAGCTGTCCGGCATTTCCTACGAGGTGTTCCAGAAGCGCCGGTACCGGGATGGACCCGAGATGACGCATGTCCTCGGGTATGTCCGGGAAATCGGCTCCAGTGACCTTTCGCAGCGCGGCAGCGACGGATATCGTCCAGGCGACCGTATCGGAAGTGCCGGGCTGGAGCGGCAGTACGAGGGACAGGTCCGGGGAACGCTCGGCAGTGCATTCAAGATGGTCAACATCCGTGGCCAGGTCGTCCAGGATTATCTGGGTGGACGCGAGGATCGCGCACCGTTGAGTGGCTACGATGTGCACCTCACCCTCGATGCCCAGACCCAGGCAGTTGCCGAGTCCCTTTTCACGGACAAACGGGGAGGCATCATTGCCATCGATGTGAAAACGGGCGGCATTGTAGCATTTCATTCGGCTCCGGATTACGATCTGGATCTGTTCACGGGCACTGTGAACGCCAAGGAGTGGGACTACTTGCTCAATTCACCCGAAAAACCAATGTTCAACCGGGTGACACAGGCTGCCTTTGCGCCTGGCTCCACGTTCAAGCCGCTCATTGCCATGATGGCCCTGCAGGAGGGACTGATTGACAAGGACTTCCGGTTTTTCTGTCCCGGATATCACCCACTCGGTGGTGGTCGTATCTGGAAGTGTCTCGGTGAACACGGCAGTGTGAACGTAGAGGAGGCCATCAAGGTATCCTGCAATACGTTCTTCTTCGAGATCATGCGGCAAATCGATGTCAACACGTTGGACCGCTGGGCCCACTTGTTCGGTTTCGAGGAAAAGGCACACATTGACCTCTCGCAATCCGAAGTGGCGACGGGCCTCATTCCGGACTCCGCTTATTACAATCAGCGATTGGGTCAGCGAGCATGGACACAGGGGCAAGTCATGAACCTGGGTGTCGGGCAAGGGGAAGTGCAAGTGACGCCCCTTCAATTGGTCCGGTATGTTGCCGCCATTGCCAATGGTGGTGTCCTGGTGACCCCCCATTTCGTGGACCACATGTCGCAGCCCGAAACGGGCGCGCGGATCCTTCCGGACCTTCCAGCTCCGGAGTCGCTGCGGGTGAACAAGGCCTACGTGGACATCGTCCGGCAGGGCATGAGACGGGTTATTTCAGAGAAGAATACGTGGCTCCAGATTCCGGGTATCACATCGGCCGGAAAAACGGGTACAGCGCAGAATCCGCACGGGGAAGATGACTCCGTTTTCGTTGGCTACGCACCCGCCGACGATCCCCAGATCGCGATCGCGGTCATGGTCGAGAACGGCGGCTCGGGTTCCGGCAACTCGGGCATCCTGGGCATGTTCGTCATGGAGCAGTACCTGAAGGGCCGGATTGACATGCAGGGCCGTCAGATTTACTGGAATCAGGTGTTGCAGCGGAAAAGCACACCGCTTCCGGGAACGGAAGCCTACATCAATCGGAACGCAGGCCGTTGACCGGGTTGTCCCGGACAACCTTCACGACGTGATACGCGGACGCGAGGAGCGAGACGCACAGTACGATCAGTGCCGGCAGCAGGAACAGATCCGGTGATATCGATACACGGTCGGGGAAGGCGTTCAGCCATCTGGAAGCCGCATACCAGGTGGGTGGCGTAGCAATGATCATGCTGAGGACAGCAAGAAAGCTGAATTTGGACGTCATCAGCCGTGCGATGGATGCTCCCGACGCACCGAGTACTTTTCTGATACTTATTTCGCGCCTCCGCTGCGCCGCGGTCAACGCCGCAAGCCCAACGAGGCCGAGCGCGGCCACAAACAACGCGAAGAGGGAGAACACACCAACCATTCTACGCAGTCGTGTTTCTTCTTCCAGACGCTCTGCGAAACGCGCGTCGTTGAAGAAGTAGGACATCTGGTTGCCTTGGTAGACGTCCGCAAATATCGTTTGCATGGCGTCAAGCGCGTCCCTGGTCTGGCCCGATTGGAATCGGGCCGAAATGTATCCCCCGCCGGTCGTCCCCAGCAGGTAGTTGATTTGGCGGGGTTGCTTGGCCGAGATCCAATCCACATCCTCAAATACGCCAATTACCCTCAGATACCAATCGTCGCCACCCAGGTTCAGTACTTGCCCGAGGGCTGCGTCGGGTGTCTCGAAACCGAATGCATCGACTGTATAACGATTTATCAGGACACCCTCGTCTATTTCCGACGGGAAATCAGACGAGAACTCGCGGCCCGCAATCAGGGTCATCCCGTACGTGCTCAGGAATCCTGGACCTACGTATGTGGCCTTCGTCTCCATGGCATCTTCCGGATTCCAGGTCAACGGCCGCGAACTCGTGGTCATGTTCCAGCCCGTCCCGGGTACATTCGTAGACCGCGATGCGGCTTCAATGCGGGCGCTCGATTGGAGGCGCTCCAGGAAGGCACGGTGCAATTCGCCGCGGTTCACGTCTCCGTCCAGGAATGCGGGTGGCTGGACGACCACGACCTGTTCCGCATCGAACCCGGGGTCCTTGGCCAAAAGATGCGAAATCTGTTTCTGGACAAGAAGCACGCCCGAAACCATAGCAATCGACAGTGAAAACTGGGCCACCACAAGGGCCTGCCTGAACCAGTAACTTCCTCCTCCGGTGGATGCCGAACCCTTCAGGACAACAGCGGGCTGGAAGGCACTCACGAGCCATGCGGGATACATACTCGCGCCGATCGTGCCGAACAGAAACAGTCCGAGCATGGTGAGCGCGATATCCCATCGGACCCAGTCCCCCGGAAGCACCTCGATTCCAGCCATGGTGTTCAACAACGGGGTTGCCCAAACGGCCAGTCCGAGGCCCAGCAAGAGGGCAAGGGCATTCATGACGCCGGCTTCCACCAGGAACTGCGATACGATCTGTCCCCGACGTGCTCCGGTCGCTTTGCGGACGCAGACTTCCCGTGCGCGTTCACTGGCACGGGCTGTACTGAGGTTCACGAAATTGACGCAGGCAATGAACAGCACCATGAGGCCGAGTATGCCTACGAAGACCACCGTCCGGTAGGCACCGGCCGACTCGTACGACGACGAGGTTGTACTGAAGAGATGGATGTCCGTGACGGGTTTGAAGGCAAACGAGATCCGTTCACCCAGCCGCTCGAATTCGCTCCCGTTGATGCGCATGGCACCTGCCAGCAAGCTGGCTTCGGCGGCTCCAACGTCGGCGCCGGGCGCCATCCGGAGATACAGGAGGAAGTTCGTCCAGTCCCATCCGGTCGTCTCGTTCTGTATGTACGCAGATCCAGGATCGGTCAGCAGGCGCTCCATGGGCATGTACAGGCGTACGCGCACATGGGACGTCGGAAGGGGATCCTCTATCACGGCTCCCACCGTGTAATCGCCGACCAGCCAACTGCGCGCCTCCACGGACTCTCCCAGAACATCCGTGCGGCCAAATACCTCCATGGCCAGGGACCGGGTGAACACAACCTGGTCAGGAGAGGCAAGGGCTTGCACGGGATCACCATGGACGGGTGCCCGGTCCACAAGCTGGAACCATTCGGGATCGACAAAGGCCGCCTGTTGCTCGTCGAATGAGCTGCCGTCCGTGATCCGGAACTGGGCCGTCCCATACGCCGGATGGATGCGCGCCGCTTTCTCGACGCCTGGGGATTCGGTTGTGAGGACATCTCTGAGGGCACTGTATACATTCGATGACCACTCCGGATCGCCTGTTCCGAGGGTGGAAGACATCTCGACGCGATACAGCCTGTCGGCGTCAGGGTGCTGGGTGTCGTAGCTCAGCTCATACCGGACGAATTGGGCAATCAGGAGGGCAATGGCAAGACCGATGGCCAACCCGACAATGTTGAGCCCGGCATAAAAGCGGCGTTTGCCGATACTTCTGAATGCGACGGTCAGGTACGAGGAAAACATGGAGCCTCCGAGGACAGACGAGTGGACGAAAAACGATGGCAGGGAGCGCACGAACTGGACCAGGAACCATCGGATGGCCGCGCCCCGTCCCGATTCCGCGGCGACCCACGCAAATCGTTCTGCAAAATCCCCAACCAGATAATCGCGTGACCGCCCTGGCGTGACGGCCACGAGCACCTTGAGGGCCCACTCCGGGAGACGATGATTCATGGAGTGCGCACCATGCTGATTTTGCCCAGGATGTGCTCCGGCAAGCCGGTCCACATCGATTCCTGAAGGGTCCGGACTTCGGAAAGTGCGCGCAACCCTTTTTGTGTAACGCAGTACCGGCGTCGCGGTCGACCCATCCGGTTCTCGTCTCCAGGAGCAGCCTCGGTACGCAGCAGTTTCTTCGAAACCAGCCTGTCCAACGGTGTATAGACACCTCCGATCGAGTACGATCGACCGGTAAGTGCTTCCAACTCATCGCGGATGGACAAGCCGAAGGCATCGTCCTGGAGACGACACACGGTGAGGAGCAACATTTCTTCCGTCCGCGTAAGCATGGGACTGGCCGTCATTGAATTTCTCTACATTATCGAATAACTCCCGGAAAGGTTGCGCGTTCGCAGAAAGAGTTGAACCGCAGGACATCCGCGGGGTACGTTGACTCCATGCAGCCGTGGTACAAGAAAATCGATCTGTTGAGTCTCCTGTTGTGGGGCCTTCTGGTGGCAGCCGGGCTTACTGCCATTTATTCGACAACACATGGCGCCGCGGCGGACGTGTTCACGTCCAGTCCGCGGCAAAATTTCGATCGCCAGCTGTTCTGGTTCGGGATATCGACCGTCGGTCTGCTCGTAGCCATGACGTTGCCCATCCGGTTCTATCAGCTGGCGGCGTTTCCGATTTATGGGATCACGATCCTGCTGCTGATTGCCGCCCTGCTGTTCGGACGGGAGATCAATGGTGCCAAAAGCTGGTTGGCCCTGGGGCCCATGCAGTTCCAGGTGTCCGAGCTCGCAAAGGTCGGGACGGTGCTGGCCTTGTCCCAATTGGTGGGAATGCGCCGGCCCAAGACCATGGGACTGGATGTAGGTCTGACGATCGTGGGTATCATCCTCCTGCCGGCCATCTTGATTGTCCTGCAGAATGACACGGGCACGGCACTTGTCTTCTTTGGCCTCATTCCGATTGCCCTGTTCTGGAGTGGCCTGGAATTCAACCTGTTGCTCATCATGGTGGCACCGGCGATCGCCGGATACCTGTCCATCGTGAATCTGCCCTCCGCCATCCTGTTTTCGCTCGCATTCACGGGCTTCATGTGGTGGCGTACGAAGGACCGGCGCATGACCGGCGTGGCCGCACTGTTTTCAGTCGGGACGACGGCGGTGGCATCGTTCGCGCTGACGCGGTTCCTGCAGCCCTACCAGGTGGCGCGAATCCTTTCCTTCACCGATCCCGGAGCCGCCGAATTCCGGGACAATGCCGGCTTCCACCAGCTTCAGTCCATGGCCGCAATTGGCTCGGGAGGATGGACCGGGAAAGGATTCATGCAGGGAACGCAGACCCAGGGTTCATACGTTCCCGAACAGTCGACAGACTTTGTTTTTTCAGTGATCGGCGAGGAGTTCGGATTCCTGGGGTCCGTACTCATCCTGGTGGTCTTCTTGGTATTCCTCATTCGATTGGTGCATCTCGGGGGCGCCATGAAACACCCGTTCGGTGTCATGATGGCCTCGGGCACGGTCGGTATCTACCTGATCCACACGTTCATCAACGTCGGAATGGCCACGTCGTTGTTGCCGGTCATCGGTATTCCACTGCCGTTCCTCTCCTACGGCGGCTCCGCCCTTCTTGCGAACACGGCCCTGCTGGCCATCGTGCTGTCCCTGTACTACCGAAAGGACGATTTCTCGATCTACGGATATTGAGGGGGGACCGAGGGCTGGCTACCAGTCCCTGAACATCCGTCCGGTCATATTTCTGAACATCCCCCCGATGTCACCCACATCAGGGCTCAGTTCTGAGAACGTGACAAACCGGCCGGAAGCATCCGGAATAAGGTCGAAATGAAATGTATATGTGCCGGAATTGGCCAGGAACAGGTCCGAGCGGCCGAATCGGGGGTCAATGATGGCCAGCCCGGTGTCCGTCGAATCGGCAATCCACCAGCCTTTTGAAAACCAGTCAAGCCGGGCCACGCCCCGGTCCAACCGGTGTCCGGCCAGGAGGTCCGTTCGTCTGGGAATGACGGCAAACTCGTCCGGTGGGCCATCGTCCAGAAGGCTGTACGATGTCACCCACAGCGAATCACCGACCTGGGCATACCCGGACCACAACACAGTATTCAGGGGGGCAGGGGCCGACATGAAGCGCTCTACGTTTACACCGGCTTGTTGGAATGCCTCTTCGAAAGCCCTGTCGGCGATGGATTTGGCTGCAAGGGACCAGCCAAGATAGCCCGTGCTGAGGATGAGCCCCCACATGACCACTCGCCGCAGTCGGCGGGAAACGAGGGCGACCGTGACACAGCCAAACAATGGAAGGGTATACAGCGGGTCGATGATGAAGATGGAATCCAAGCCGAACGGATGGTCAGTGAACGGCCAGAATATCTGCGTGCCGTAGACGGTGAACAGGTCCAACAGGAAATGTGTGACAATGCACCACCACACGAGACGTGCCCAGTCTTTCCACCCGACGTCGTTGGCCCGTCGCGAATGCAGGCGTTGAAGCAGAAGACCTAACAGAGGAGCCGCAACCAGGGCAAAAAGGAACGAATGCGAGACACCGCGATGAAAAGCGAGCGACTGTACGGCGTCAAGGAACGGATTCGCGAGCACGTCAAGGTCGGGGAGGGTGCCGAAGAGGGCGCCCCACGCTGCCGCCTTTCGACCGATTCTGTGGCCGAGCGTGACTTCGCCAACCGCTGCACCCAATGCAATCTGTGACAGTGAATCCATGTGCGGCGATCAGAGGATTGAACGTTGGACGTGCAGTAGTGCCCACTTTTGCGGCCACTCACGCCCGCAAAAGGTCGTAAAAGCGGCCCTGCGCGGAATGGCGTGGCTTTTGATTCTGTTGCAGGTACATTTCATCAGCCCGACAAGATCACCCATGAAAACTCGAAGCACCCCCCTGTTCCTGATTGCTGCCATGATCCTCTTCTCCGGTTGTATCACGACCGGATACACCCGGCTCGATGCAAGCGCCAACTATCCGGCCGTGCATGAGGACGACGTGGTCATTTACCTCGACGAGTTCGACATACCAGGAGACTACGAGAAGATCGCGCTCATCCACGCAGAAGCACCTGCCGAACTGACCCGCCGAAGCACGATGTTCAAGAAGATGCGCCGTCAGGCCGGGAAACTCGGAGGGAACGGCATCCTGTACCGCGAGGTGGATGAGCCCAGTGCCGGTGCCAAGGTGGCCGGTGCGGCCCTCGGAACTGGCACAAAGCGGATGGCGGAAATGATTGCCATTTACGTGTATCCTGCTGAATGACGAACTCCAGCCTCGATACGCTGACCGAACCGTTTCCTGTGACGGCCGACCATACGGATAGGTACCGGGAGCAAGGCTTCATTCTGCTGAGGGATGTGCTGCCCGGGGAGCTCATTGTCCATTTCAACGACGTTATCTCGGCTGAAGTGGCGCGATCGATGGCCCCGCAGGCTCCGCTCGAGGATCGGGATACATACGGGAAGGCATTCATCCAGGTCACGAACCTCTGGACCCGGAGCGAGGCCGTCCGGCCCCTCGTATTCAGCCGCCGGTTGGCGGGTATCGCTGCGGCCCTCATGCAGGTCGAGGGTGTGCGACTGTACCACGATCAGGCCCTTTTCAAGGAGCCCGGTGGAGGTCATACGCCGTGGCATGCCGATCAATACTACTGGCCGCTCGCCACTGAACAATGCACGACGGCGTGGATTCCCCTGCAGCCGACGGGTCTCGGGATGGGTCCGCTGGAGTTCAGCGCCGGTAGCCACCGGTTGGAGACAGGGCGCGAGCTGGCCATCAGTGACGAGAGCGAGGTGCACATGGCGGAAACGCTGGCACGCGGCCCCTTTCGACATGTGGCACAACCGTTCGATATCGGGGACGTGAGTTTCCATGCCGGGTGGGTGTATCACCGGGCCGGGCCCAACACGACGTCAGTGACCCGGAAGGCCATGACCATCATATACATGGACAAGGACATGCGACTTGCAGAGCCGGCCCATGCGGATCAGGAACTGGATCGGGACGTGTTCTGTCCGGGAATCCCCGTCGGGCATGTAGTGGATTCCCACATGAATCCAGAACTCTGAACCCTCACAGGTTTCCGGCAGTAGCAGGTCCATCCAAACCCGCTGCAGCCATGACATCTTCCCAATTACCAACCATCATCCAAGGCGGAATGGGGGTCGGTGTGTCCGGCTGGAATCTCGCCCGTTCCGTTTCGCTGTGCGGCCAGTTGGGCGTGGTGTCAGGCACGGCGCTCGACGCCGTCCTCGTTCGGAGGTTGCAGGAAGGTGATCCCGGCGGCCACATGCGACGGGCGCTTGCTGCGTTTCCGTTTCCCGGTGTTTCGGAGCGCATTGTGCGGAAGTACTACCGTGAGGAAGGCACACCCGCGGGAAAGCCGTACATCGCAAAACCGCTGGTCGGTCAGGAACGGAGCCACTATCTGGACGAATTGTTGGTCGCTGCCAATTTTGCCGAAGTGTGGTTGGCAAAGGAGGGGCATGAGCATCGCGTGGGCATCAATTTCCTGCACAAGATCCAGGCGCCGTTGCTGCCGTCCATTTTCGGCGCCATGCTGGCAGGTGTGGACGTTGTATTGGTCGGCGCCGGCATTCCGCTCGACATTTCCGGAATCCTTGACGGGTTGGCGGCTGGAAACCCTGTGGAAATGAAGCTGGACGTGAAAGGGGCTTCGGCCGGAACAGCCCACAAGCTCACATTCGATCCAAGCCTCATTTCCGGGACGCAGAACTACCGCGTCCCGCGCCCCCTGTTTTTCCCCATCGTGGCGTCGAATACGCTTGCGGCCCTGATGGTATCAAAATGTGGCGATGGTGTGGACGGCCTGGTCGTCGAAGGTGCTACTGCCGGTGGCCACAATGCCCCGCCTCGGGGTCCAAAGAAGTACACCGACAGTGGAGAACCACTGTACGGTGCGCGGGATGAGGTCAATACCGACGCCCTGAAAGATCTTGGCGTACCGTTCTGGATGGCTGGGTCCTATGGCAGCCCGGAACGGCTGTCGGCGGCGCTCGAAGCCGGCGCCACGGGCATTCAGGTGGGTACATTGTTCGCCCTTTCGGACGAGTCCGGATTGCGTCCAGACTTGAAGAAGCAGATCATCACCCAGAGCCTTCAAAACGAGTTGTCCGTGTACACGGATGCCGTCGCATCCCCCACCGGTTTTCCCTTCAAGGTGGTTACCTCTGTGGAGGACACGATTGCAGATCCCGAGCAGTATGCAAATCGGTCCCGTGTCTGCGACCTGGGCTATTTGAGGGAAGCATTCGAGACCCAAGATGGCCGTCTGGACTGGAGATGTCCGGCCGATGACGTCAAACGGTATGTTGCGGCGGGAGGACAGGCCGAGCAGACAGAAGGACGGCTGTGTCTCTGCAATGGGCTCATGGCTACCATCGGGCTCGGGCAGGTCCGGAAGGATGGCTCGGCCGAGTTGCCGCTCCTTACCGGAGGGGACGATGTGTCGGGTGTCCCACATCTGGTTGCCGATGGTGCTGCGTCCTATCCATCGACCCGCGTGATTTCCTGGCTCTTGGCGGACTCATAGCCGTTCATCGCACGAATTCGCCGCTTGTCGTTTGTCCGCGCCGCCTGTCTTTTTCGCCGCTCCTGCGCGTACGTCTGATGTATTTTGCTGTATGAACTCCATTGCAGCATCCTCTTCGCACGCGTCCGTGCCCCGTCCCTGGGCGGCGTGGCTGAACGTTCCCGTATACCTGGCCCTGTGGTCGTTGCCGGGCCTGGCCGCACTCTCGTTCTATTATTTGAACCAGACGGTGACGGCCGCGCCGTTGAACTGGTCGTTTGCGCTTGTAAGCACGCTGCCCAACTGGTACATATGGGCGTTGCTCATGCCGGTGATGGTAAAGATCATGCGCGCAAAGCCCCTCGATGGAGACAACTGGGTCCGCGTCCTACTGAGTATCCACATACCGGTCCTGCTGGCCAGTATGCTTGTCCACAGCATGGCCAACCTGTTGCTTTTCCGCGCCACGGGCATCCATGACACCATGAATGTGGACCTCTACAAGGTCCATTTCTTTTCACGTGTCCACGGTAACATTTTCACGTATGCGGCCATCCTGGGCCTGGTCACAGCCTACGATTACTACCGGAAATTCGTCTCGCGCGAGACCCATGCCGCCACCCTTGAGGTGCAGTTGGCGCAGGCCAACCTGCGGGCACTGAAGATGCAGATACATCCGCACTTCCTGTTCAACACCCTCCATTCCATCGCAGCACTCGTCCGGAAAAGCGAGAACAAGCTGGCCGTGAATATGCTGGGCCAACTGGGAGACTTTCTTCGCTTGGCGCTGGAGAACAAAGGACAGCAGGAGATCCCCGTGGAAGAAGAAATCGACTTCCTTCGACGGTACCTCGACATCGAACGCGTCCGATTCGGAGATCGCCTTGCCGTGAGCATCGTGATTGATCCGGATGTCCGCGCGTGCTTCGTTCCGAACCTCATCCTGCAGCCTATTGTCGAGAATGCCATTCACCACGGCATTGCCCCTCAAACCACCGAGGGACGCATTTCCGTTACCGTCAGTGGTGAGGGCGATAGCGTCTGCATGTCGGTTCGGGACAACGGCCCCGGGTTGAAGGACCCCGATCGGTTGCAGAAGGGGGTTGGTGTTGCGAACACCCAGGAACGACTGGAAAACCTCTATGGGTCGAACCAGGAGTTCAGCCTCCGGAACGCGGATCTGGGCGGTCTGGAAGTGCGCATTTGCATTCCCCGCTGCGATACGCCGGTCATCCAACTACAAACAGGTGCGTCGTGAACATCATTCGTGCACTCATAGTCGATGACGAGGCGTTGGCGCGTGATACGGTCCGTTTGCTGCTGGACGAGCACGACGACGTGGAGGTCGTGGGCGAAGCCGTCGACGGTCTTTCGGCAGTTGAGTTGATTCTTGAACTGAAACCCGACCTGGTTTTCCTGGACGTCCAGATGCCCGGCAAAACGGGTCTGGAGGTCATTGAATCGGTGGGTGCAGCCAACATGCCTGCCGTCGTTTTTGCCACCGCATACAATGAGTACGCGGTCAAGGCCTTCGATGCGTGCGCCCTCGATTACCTCGTGAAGCCCTTCTCCGATGAGCGGTTTGATGCCACGCTCGATCGGGTGCGGCACTCCCTGTCGCAGAAACGGATGGCCAACCTGGAGGCGAGGCTGACGCAGCTGTTGGAGGCGACGGCGGTGCAGGCCCCAGGTGCTGTCCGGCCGTCACGGTTCATGGTCAAGGAGCGGGGCAGCATCCGATTCGTGGATGCCGACGACGTTCGGTGGGTGGAAGCCGCGGGAGATTATGTGGTGCTGCACACCGACGATGATGACGAACTCATGATCCGGGAGACCATGGCCGGCATGGAAGACAAACTGGACGCGACGCGCTTCATCCGCATACACCGTTCAACAATTGTGCGGATCGATGCCATCCGTGAATTGAAACCCTACTTCCATGGCGATTACGTCGTGTACCTGAAAGATGGAAAGGAGCTGAAGCTGAGCCGGAGGTACTGGCCGGCCGTTGAGGCCGCTCTCGGAGCCTGATGCAAGAAGCCGCTCGTCGTGCCTGATCGCCGCTTGTCGCACAGGCATGCCGCTGCCCGCATTCGACTGCCCGGTAGCCGGAGAAGGAGGTAAACTATGATTGGATAGACGGAACGGCACCGAGCCCTTCCATTCATTTGACCAATCAATTACCACCATGAAATCCTTTTTCTCCTTTCTGCTCGTCGTGCTCTTCGCCGGTCTCCCGATGATGGCCCAGGCCCAGAGCTACAACAACACCAATGATGACATCGTGGATGTCGCCATTGCCAATGGCTCATTCAAGACGCTCGTCGCCGCTGTGCAGGCGGCTGGACTCGTCAATACGTTGAAGGGCGAAGGACCATTCACGGTCTTTGCACCAACCGACGAAGCATTCGCAAAGCTCCCGGCCGGCACAGTCGAAAACCTGCTGAAGCCGGAAAACAAGGACCAGCTCATCGCCATCCTGACGTACCACGTGGTACCCGGGAAAGTCATGGCCGGCGACCTGCTCTCCATGACAGCGGCTCCTACCGTCAATGGTAAAAAGGCGCCTGTCGGTCTCACCATTGGCGGTGCCAACGTGGTAGCCGCAGATGTCGCAGCCAGCAACGGTGTGATCCACGTGATTGACACGGTCCTTTTGCCTCCGACGAACTGACGTTTCGGTTCAGAACCATGGGGCGCGCATCCGTAGTGCGTGTGTGCCCGATACAGGAAGACCCCTGCAGCCCACGTGGTTGCAGGGGTCTTCCGTGTTTCTGGTCCGCACGTAGCAGGCCAGGCACGCCTGTTGACAGTCAAGGGAATGTCACGTTGAACGGATCGGCCCTGGAAGCACTGTATTCCGCCCTGAATCCAGGATCGACGGCCGAACATTCATGACGCGTCACGATTCGCTCGGGCTCAATGGTCACCTTGACACAGGGCTCATCATCCCGAATGAACGTGTTGTCAAGGCCTGACCATTTGTAGTGATAGCTCCGATGGGTCCCCAACGAAGACGACACCCAATTCTGGATGCCCGTACGCTCGAAACCGGAGTTCGCCGCGTCGGGCTCTGGCGCAGCCGGATCACGCCTGTTCAACCACGTCCGCGTCTCTCTGACAGTGCGTAGCCGTATGTGAGTCCCGGAGATCTTTTCAAGTGATATTCGGGAGGCACTGACATATAGGCTCTCATACCGCCCGCCGCTGCCATTGGGTGCGTTGGAATAGCACCACTCGGTACCATCCTCCATGGGAATTCCATCCGGAATGCCAACACACGGGGGCGGCACCAGCTGTCTCTCAAGCGGCGACTCTGAAACGAACCATATGCCGTCCGTACCCGATAGTACCTCGTCAAGTGTGCGTTCCTCGCGTGAGGTGCTGTCGCATCCAGGTAGAATCAGGATGGCAAAAACCAACCCTGTCGCCCAGGACAGGCCTGTTGAATGATGACTATGACGTGGTATGGTGGGCATGGCTGTCTGCGCATTGTCTGATGTACTCCATGCGGAAAATAGGTTCGTTGGAAGAGTGAGACGGTCGTACATACAGTCTCTTCGGCGAATCGACACCGTTCTTCGGTGGCTGGTCGAGCCTCCGGCTGCCATCTTCCGGGATGCATAAAAAAGGCCCCATGCAGGTCATTGACTTGCATGGGGCCTTTTGTGGGCCCGGCAGGATTTGAACCTGCGACCTATCGATTATGAGTCGACAGCTCTAACCACTGAGCTACGGGCCCGGGACGCCATCAAGATACGGCGGCGACGCCTACTTCGGACTGTCAGGGACGGTTCCTGCCCCTTCCCGGAATATGAAAGCGCTTCCGGCAACGTTGTATGAAAAAAGAATGCGTAGTGGCAATCGGTTTGAACATAAAGAAAGCATACCTATCTTTGGACCTAAATTAATTAGGCTCAGGCTATATGGAGCGCATTGACGAAACAGACGTCAGAATCCTCGAAATCCTGCAGGCAGATGGACGCGTGAAGCGCAATCAGATTGCGGAGGCCGTTGGGCTTTCCTTGCCATCGGTCAGTGATCGCATGCGCAAGCTGGAGGAACGAGGTGTCATTCAGGGATATCATGCCGTGGTCGATGCCAAGCGTGTTGGCTATGACATTTCCGCCTTTATCCGCGTGATGGTCGATCGTTCGAACCATTATGCCGCATTCGTCAAGCGTGCCCAGGAATTCGAGGAAGTACAGGAGGTCCATTCCATCACGGGAGAAGGCTCCCACATCCTCCGTGTCCTGGTACGCAACACAGCCGCTCTCGAGCGGCTCCTTAGCTCCGTCCAGTCCTGGCCCGGTGTCCACGGAACGTCCACGAGCATTGTGCTCAGTTCGTTCAAGGATACCCGAACCGTACCCGTTGAACCCCTGGTCCTGAACCCCAACTGAACCGCACCATGAGTCGCACAAACTCTGACTATTCCCTTCTCGCCGCCAAAAAACACCACATCAAAGGTGACGAGGCCGGGAAATCACATCCCATGGACATCGAACGCATTTTCGGTGAGAATGTCTTCACGCTCGAGGAGATGAAGTCCCGCCTGCCGAAGGACATCTACAAGTCCATGCGGGCCACGATCCAGGACGGTAAAGCCCTCGATCCCGGGATTTCCGACATCGTGGCGCTCGCCATGAAAGAGTGGGCGGTCGAGCGCGGCGCTACGCATTACACGCACTGGTTCCAGCCGTTGACGGGCAACACTGCCGAGAAGCACGACTCGTTCATCACGCCCAACCACGGGGGAGGCGCCATTGCGCAGTTCTCGGGCAAGGAGCTCATCCAGGGAGAGCCGGATGCATCGAGCTTCCCGTCCGGTGGGGTACGGGCGACATTCGAAGCCCGCGGGTACACAGCCTGGGACCCGACGTCACCGGCTTTCATCATCGAGAATCCGAACGGATCGTACCTCGCCATTCCAACGGCGTTCGCGTCCTGGAGTGGAGAAGCGCTTGATCATAAGACGCCTCTGCTCCGCTCCATGGAAGCGCTCGATGCATCGGCCAAAGCAGCGCTTGAGCTGTTCGATGTCAAGGTGTCGAAGGTGACTTCCACGGTCGGGTGTGAGCAGGAGTATTTCCTGATCGATGAGGAATTCTACTTCCGCCGGCCCGACCTCATGGCTACCGGCCGCACGCTTCTGGGTACCAAACCGCCGCGCGGGCAGGAGCTTGACGACCACTATTTCGGTTCCATTCCCGACCGCGTGCTGGCCTGCATGCTGGAAACGGAAAAAGAGCTCTACCGCCTGGGCGTTCCGGTCAAGACGCGCCACAACGAGGTGGCGCCGAGCCAGTACGAGATTGCGCCGATCTTCGAGAACACCAACGTCGCAGCCGATCACCAGCAGCTGCTGATGATCACGCTGCAGCGCGTCGCCCGCAAGTACGGGATGGTGTGCTTGTTGCACGAGAAGCCGTTTGCGGGAATCAACGGCTCGGGCAAGCACAACAACTGGTCCATGGGTACCGATACGGGCCTGAACCTGTTGGAGCCCGGCGACAATCCCCATGACAACCTGCAGTTCCTGTTCTTCTGTACGGCCGTCATCAATGCCGTGCATCGCCATCAGGACCTGCTGCGCGTATCGGTAGCCTCGGCGGCGAATGACCACCGACTTGGCGCGAATGAGGCTCCTCCGGCCATCATTTCCGTGTTCCTCGGCGAACAGCTTGAAGACGTCTTCAACCAGATCAAGGAAGGCACGGCTACGAACAGCAAGCAGGGAGGTCTTTTGGGACTCGGATCACCCGTGCTACCCGACCTTCCGCGTCACGCAGGGGATCGCAACCGGACCAGTCCGTTCGCCTTCACCGGCAACAAGTTTGAATTCCGGGCACCTGGTTCGAGCCAGACGGTCTCCTTTGTAAACACCGTGCTGAACACCATTGCATCCGAAGCCATCGAGGAGCTGTCCGCAGCGCTGAAGGCCAAGTTGGATGACGGAGCAACGCTTGAAAAGGCCGTCGGTGATGTGATTCGTGAATCGCTGAAAACATCCGATGCCGTTATTTTCGGCGGTGACAACTACTCCGATGAATGGCACCAGGAAGCTGAAAGGCGGGGATTGTTGAACCTCCGCACGACGGTCGATGCTCTCCATACCGTCTTGTCCGACAAGAACATCCGGTTGTTCGAGAAATACTACGTGCTGAGCGAGGCCGAACTGCGCTCCCGCGAAGAGGTGTGGGTCGAGCAGTATTTCCTGCGCATCAACATCGAAGGCGAACTCACGGAGACGCTGGCCCGCACATTCGTGATGCCTGCTGCCACGAAATACCTTCGTGAGCTCGTGCAGACCATTGAAGAAGGCGACGATGTCGGTATTTCCACGAAGGGCGTCCGGGAAGTGGCGACCCATGTTGCACGTTACGTCGACGAATTGCAGGAAGCGCTGACGGTTCTCATCACCCAGAACAAGGAGTTGGGCGGCGATTCGCCGCACGAGAAGGCAGAGCACATGCTGAAGAACATCGTCCCGGCCATGGCCGCGGTGCGGCATGCTGCGGACCGGCTCGAGCGGATTGTGGATCACAATCTGTGGCAGTTGCCCACCTACCGGGACATGCTGTTCGTCAAGTAGTCGAAGATCGATTGCGGCCGGTCTCCGTCGACGTTTCCGTCGTGGAGTCCGGAACGCCTTCGAACAGATCTGTGGGCGGCTCCGGTTGCGGAATGGCTTCTTCGGAAGCGTTCGCGGCCGGAGCCGCTTCACGTTCAAGGATGCGTTCCATGTCGGTGACCAGTCGCTGGACCTTCTTTCGGTTGTGTCGTGCGTAGGCCTTGACACCGGTGCGAGACGCAACGAATGAGAGCGCAGCCAGCATGGCCCACACCACAATCGCCCAGTCGCCGAGGTCGGTCAGCGATGAAAGCAATGGCAATCCCATGATTGCAACAAAGAACGTGGGCAGGAAGAACGGGACTGGTGCCGGTGGGTCACTCGCGGCCATGTGGAAGTTCGTCCGTCCTCCTTCTACAACAGCGGAAACGTGCGCAGTAAAGCTGTCAAGGCTGTTTTTGTGACCCCACTCGAATGCGCTCGGCCGAATGGACACCTCACCTGGATTGCCGAATGCTCTCCGGATAGCAGGCAGGACTCGCTCCCATTCGGTCGGTGTCAGCTCCCTGTCCAGTGAGTAGGTTTCCTCGTACGCCACCGGGCCACCCCAAACAGAGGTCGATTCGGTCATGGTGGATGCATCGGCATCGAGTCGGGCAGCGGCTCGACGTATGGCCACGGGGTCCAGGCCACTCTCGGTACCGATCTGCGTCAACTCAGCGATGGAGAGGCCGACGCCGGGTGTCGACGTGCTGTCGGACGATTCATCGGCCGCCGCTCGAAGTATGGTGGCGATTTCCTTTTCGTCGTAGAGGCGTTGCGTCATCGAACTTTCTGGTGGGGGGGGCTCTTTTCAGTCGTTGGCGTGGTTTCTTCGTCCACATCCAGACGGAAAGCGGAGTCCGTCGTTGCTACTTCGGCATGTGCCGCCGTGCTCGTCATCCGGGATTCAGATGCGGCCTTCGTTCCCATTTTCCGCAGCTCTTCCGCCAATCGCTCGACTTTCCGGATACCCATGCGACCACGAACACCTACACCGAAGCGCGACAACATGAATAGACTGGCTACTATGGCTATCCAGACTGGAATGCCCACGAACCCCATGCTGAGTTCGTCGAACAGGATGGGCAAGGAAATCACTGTGCCCATTATTGTCGGAATAAAGAACGGAATGGCCGAGGTGGGGTCACTCCAAAAAACCTGGATCTTGGTTTTCCCATTCCGGACCGTTGCCGAGACGTGTCCCGATTCACCGCTTCGCGATTCAGGAGTAACCCATTCGTAGACGTGAGGTCTGGTCTGTACAATTCCAGGCTTTCCGAACGATCGTCGGATGGCGACGAGCATGTCTTCCCACTTTTCGCCGGAGAGTTCGTGGTCCAGGATGACCGTGCTCGTATGTGTAAGAGGTCCTCCGAAAAACCCTGCCGGAGCAACGGCAGACGGACTCGACTCAAGCTCTGCTGCAGCCGCGGCCACCGCATTGGGATCAAGGCCTGATTCCGTCCCGATTTGCCTCAATTCGTCAAGCGTGAGACCTACCCGGGTCTCGTCCGACGCATCAGGTGACAGGACAGATGCCCGGCGCAAGATGGATGCAATCTCCTTTTCGTTATACAGCCGGTGGCTCATTGGACGCGGTTTTGTACGGCGGGCTGAACATGATACGTGCATATCCAGCCGCGTACAAACCGTAGAACACGGTGACAGCCACGATGGGCCATGGTCCGTCAAGCGATGCAACGCCGATGAGGGCCATGAACCCGGCGAACGCGTGGGCCAGATTTCCCAGCAGGATGGGGCGTCCGTAAATGCCACCGTAGATAGCATTCCGGACGTGCCAGTTCAGCAGGCCAAGCCCGAAAAGGGCCGAACCCCACAGAGTCAGCGGCAACGCCGCTGTCGCATCAAGCGACAGAAAGCCGGCGATGTTGTCGGGTGCAAAAATGAGGGCAATCCCGAGCAGGCCGAGCACAATGGCGATAGGGGATATAATGTGACTGGGGCGCATATGCTTCCGGTTGATACGTATTCGGGTTGTACACCCTTACAAAGACGAGCGATATTGTTGAGTGTTACCAGGAGGCAGGAAATTACGCCAAGTGCAACTCGTGTCCGATTTCTGCGTCTTGCACGCATACGCGGATTCGGAACAGATGGGCTATCTTGTGTCCATACCGCGGAAGACGCCACTCATGTCCAAAGGTCAGAGAGATACAACGCCATCGCAGTCCAGCGAACAGGACCGCGCGCTCGTAGAAGAAGCGCTCGCGGGCCGGCAAGGTGCGTACAACGATCTCATGCAGAAGTACCAGGGTGCGCTCACGCGCCACGTACAACGCATGGTTCGCAAGCAGGGCGAAGTTGACGACCTGGTGCAGGAGTGCTTCATCAAGGCGTTCTCTGCCTTGAAGTCTTACTCCAGCGATTACGCGTTCTCAACGTGGCTCTACAAGATTGCCACGAATCACACCATCGATTACCTGCGCAAGAAGAAGCTTGCCACGATGTCCATCGATAGACCCATCCAGACCAAGGACGGGGAAATCGAATACGAATTGCCGGACACATCGTACCGACCGGATCGGCACATCGTCGAGGATCAGCGCCGCGAGCTCATCCAGGAAGCCATTGATTCGCTGCCGCCCAAATACCACAAGGTGATTGTGATGCGGCACCAGCAGGAGCGCTCCTACGAGGAGATCGCCATGGAATTGGACCTTCCGCTGGGAACGGTGAAGGCGCACATTTTTCGGGCGCGGGCTTTGTTGTATAAGTATCTGCGCGACAAACGCCACATGATGTAGGCGGGGCGGCGCCTCCGACGCCCGCTCTTCGTTGCGCATCTCCCTTCTCGCTGCGGCGTGTTGCGGGTTCGCACCGGATACCGGATCTTTGCGGACCCACCCCACCCCCGACATTATGACCGGCACTACGCTCTCCCACTACCAGATCCTGCATGAATTGGGTCGAGGCGGAATGGGAATCGTTTACCAGGCCCAGGATACCAAACTCGACAGAACGGTAGCCATCAAAGTACTGCCGCCCGGCGCTCTGACGACCGATGACGATCGTGCCCGCTTCTACCGTGAAGCCAAGGCTGCGGCCGCGCTGAACCACCCGAACATCGCTCAGATCTACGAGATCGATGAAGTAGGCGGGAGTCCGTTCATCGCCATGGAGTTCATTGATGGGCGCATGCTCTCCGATGAAATCAAGAGCGGTCCGCTGAGGCTGGAGGAGGTGCTTCGCATTGCACTCCAGATTGCGAGCGCCCTGGGTGCTGCACATGCGAAAGAGATCGTTCACCGGGACATCAAAAGCGCGAACATCATGCTCGCCAAGGATGGAACCGTAAAGGTGCTGGATTTCGGGCTGGCAAAGACGCAGCAGTCCACCCAGCTCACACGGATGGGGTCGACGCTGGGTACAGTGGCCTACATGAGTCCCGAGCAGGCCCGGGGAGACGAGGTGGATGGCCGTACGGATCTGTATTCGCTTGGAACGGTCCTGTATGAGATGGTGGCTGGTCGTCTTCCCTTCAGCGGGGAGTATGAACAGGCCGTTGTATATGGCATCTTGAACGAAATGCCGGAACCGCTGACAGCGGTCCGGACCGGCGTGCCCATGGAATTGGAGCGCATTGTGTTCAAGGCGCTGTCGAAGGACAAGGACATCCGGTATCAGACAGCGTCCGGCATCATTGCGGACCTGAAGGGACTGCAAACCGGCGCCAGTGGCGTTTCCCGTCGCAGCATGCCTGCCATGTCGGCCGTGCAACCGAGTCCGTCGGGTGTTTCCACATCCGATACAACGAGTTACGCAGCGACAGCGTCTGAGCCTGCCAGCAGGTCTTCAGGTGTGCCGACCTGGATGTGGGCTGCCTTGCCGCTGCTGCTTCTTGCCGGGCTGGCTATTGGGTGGCTGGTGGGTCCGACTGGGGGGGCGGAAGGTACAACAGCGGTACTGCGCGCACGCTTGCTGCTTGAAGACGCGAAATCACCTTTGATGGCTTCAATCACGCCGGATGACAAGACCCTGTTTTATGAAGGCATAAACCCCATACGCATCCTGGCCCACGACCTGGCTTCGGGCGCACAGAGAGAGGTCGAGCGCTCGGCCAGCGGAAGATTTCCACAGGTTTCGCCGGATGGTAGGTGGGTGTATTTCATGAACCAGGACCTGAACCAGTGGTGGCGTGCTCCGGTGTCAGGGGGTGTTGCGGCGCCTATCCCGGGAGCGTTTTCGTCGCGAAGGGTGGAGGCCGGATTTGCGGAGGACGGCTCGCTGGTGTACTCAGACAGTTCGTGGTCACTCACAAAAGTATTACCCAATGGCGCTCTTGAGCGATTTGCACGCCCGGATACCCTGGATGGCCCCAATGGGCTGCTTCGGACGGTACGATCACCGAACGGGAAATTTGCTCTTTACAATGCTGTGGGCCTGGGTTTCGTCCCGATCCGCGTGTACAAAAAGGAATCTGACGGGGAGAAGTCGGAGGCCATCCCTGCCTCGATTATTCACAGCATTACAGAGTCCGGCCACGCCCTGACCATTCAGGAACCACTGTTTTCGGCTGCACCCCAGACATACGCGACACCCATCAACCTGAATACGGGTGACGTCGAAGGAGCTACCGTAGCGATTGGGGCACGTTCATTTCCGAGTGTATTGTCTCCGTCCGGCCTGTTGATCTATGAGGAGTTGGGTGACCAAACTGGTCAAGCCCGTCCGAGTAGCCTGTATCGCGTCACATCCGGCGGGGTCGCTGAACCGGTTGCAGAAATGCCGGGTGTCATGTCAGGCGAATTCAGCATGTCATCGACCGGTGAACGGGTAGTCGTGGCTTCTCTGCCTGAATTGAGGCAGTTGCCCGACATTTTCATCATGGACCTGAACCGAAACACGAATACCCGCCTGACGCGCGAAGGTGGGTACGATCTGCCCGTGTGGGGAGCTGGAGATCGCACGGTATTCTTCGATCAGCAGCAGGACACTGGCTGGGTCATTTTGAGGCGAAACGCCGACGGAACCGGGGTGAACGAGGTACAGCTTCCGCACATCCGGGATATCGGAGACCAGTCACTTTCCGATGATGGCCGATACCTGTTGTTCAATGACGGTCCGCTCGATCTGTATGTGCACGACTATGAAACCGATTCGACCCGCATGGTGCTGGACCTGGCCGAAGGGATTGTGAAACCGAATTTTTCGCCGGATAATCGGTACGTCGTGTATCTCAGGTCCGCTGGGAATTCCTGGTGTGGATCGGTTGAGGTCGTGGACACGTCCGGGAACGGCGAGCCTATCCAGATCCAGGATCAAGGTTGTTATCCGAAATGGTCACCGGACGGAACGGCGATCTATATGGAAAACCAAGGTGTGGTCACTCGTATTCCTGTAACCACGGACCCCGTGTTTCGCCAGACGGGACCAGCAGAAACCGTGTTTACGGGTCCGGCCAACTTTCAGCCCGGTTCGGATGGCGGCTTCTACTATGACCTGGATGGCTCCGGAACGTTGTGGGTCTCCTATCCTGAGTCGCAAGGGAGTCAGGGCGATGTGTGGATGGTCGTGAACTGGTTCGAGGAGCTGAACCGGCTGGCACCCCGGGACGAATGACATATGGCGTATTCCGCCGTCATTCACAGCCGGAAAACGCAGGACGGGGTATTCTTTGACATCTGAAACCGACTCCGTTGCATCATGATCGAACGTTATTCCCTTCCCGAAATGACCGCCCTCTGGAGCGAGCAGGCCCAGTTCGAGGCGTGGCTCGAGGTCGAGTTGGCGGCGTGTGCCGCATGGTCCGAGCTGGGGGTCATCCCAAAGGCGGATGTCGACACGCTCTACGCCAAGGCATCGTTCGACATAGACCGGATCCACGAAATCGAGGAATCGACCCGCCATGATGTCGTCGCATTCACGCGAGCGGTTTCCGAGACGCTGGGCGATGAGCGGAAATGGATCCACTATGGCCTGACGTCATCGGATGTCGTCGATACAGCCTGGTCTGTACGGCTGAAAAAGGCCAATGCTCTGATTCTGGAAGCGCTCGATGCATTCATCGAAGTGGTGGGTCGCCGGGCGAAGGAGCACAAGGACACGCTCATGATGGGCCGGACGCACGGGGTGCATGCCGAGCCGACCACGTTCGGGCTGAAAATGGCTCTGTATTACGCCGAGTTGCAGCGCAACCGGGCGCGCTTCGTACAGGCAGCAGAAGACCTGAGAGTCGGAAAGGTCTCGGGCTCGGTTGGCACATTCGCACACCTCCCGACGGACGTTGAGCGCGTAACCTGTGAACGCCTTGGACTCAATGCCGCCAGCATTTCGACCCAGGTGCTGCAGCGCGACCGACACGCGCACTATATGGCAGTCGTTGCGCTCATCGGCGCCACGATGGAGAAGATGGCCATCGAAATCCGCGGATTGCAGAAATCGGAAGTGCGCGAAGTGGAAGAGGCCTTCCGGAAAGGACAGAAGGGGTCATCGTCCATGCCACACAAGCGCAATCCGATCGGCTCGGAGAACATCACGGGCTGCGCGCGTTTGCTGCGCGGCTACATGGTGTCGGCGTACGAAAACGTGGCTCTGTGGCACGAACGGGATATTTCGCACTCGTCGGTGGAGCGGGTCATCATGCCCGATGCCACGACCATCCTGCACTACGCGCTGAAGCGGTTCACCCGGCTCGTCGACAACCTGGTCGTGTACGAGGACAACATGAAGCGCAACATGCAGCGGACGTACGGCCTCTACAACAGCCAACGCCTGCTGAACAAGCTCATCGACAAGGGGCTCATGCGGGAAGATGCCTACGACATGGTGCAACCCTGCACCGCCCGGGCCTGGGACGAAGGGATGGCCTTCCGCGATATCGTGTTGTCGCACAAGGACATCCTGTCACACCTGTCGACTGCAGAAATCGAAGAGGTTTTCGACGATACGTATCACCTGAAGCGGGTCGACGAAATTTTTACCCGCGTGGGTCTGGGCTAACGCGCTTCGTAGGTCACGAACGCAAAGCCTTCCCGTTCATCGCGGGTGGTTTCCGTGTACCGCGTGCCGACCAGGTGCTCCCACTCCGGGAAGAACACGTCGCCTTCGTGGTGGCCGTAAACGAGCGTCAGCTCCATCCGGTCTGCTTCTTCCAGGAAGGATGCATAGACGAATGCGCCTCCGCCTATGAACAGCTGTTCCGCGCCACTTTCCCGGGCAGCCGTCACGGCATCGCCCAGTTCATCGAACACGCGCACGTTGTCGTATTCGGGCCACTCCACATCGGACCCGAGGACCAGGTTGAGTCGGCCTTTCAACGGCCCACCGAACTGATGCACCAACGACTCGAACGTCCGGCGACCCATGACAATGGGGTGGCCAGACGTCAACGCCTTGAAGCGCTTCAGGTCGTCCGGGATATGCCACGGAAGGTCCAGACCGTTTCCGATGACGCGGTTTTCGACGCCGACAGCTGCAATGATCACGATTTCCATCAGACAGCCACCGGAGCTTTGATGGCCGGATGGAAGTGGTAGTCCAAGAGCTCGAAATCCTCGTATTCGTACTCGAAAATGCTGGCCGGTCGACGTTTGATGTTCAGCATGGGCAAGCCATGGGGCTCACGCGACAACTGCTCATCGATCTGATCCAAGTGATTCGTGTAAATGTGGGCATCGCCAATCGTATACACGAGTTCGCCCGGCTCCAGGTCACACTGCTGCGCCATCATGTGGATGAGCAGGGCGTATTCTGCAATGTTGAACGGCGCTCCGAGGAAGAGATCGTTGGAACGCACATACAACTGCGCGGAAAGGCGACCAGTGGCCACGTAGAACTGGAAGAACATGTGGCACGGCGGAAGTGCCATGCGGGGTACGTCCGAAACATTCCACGCATTCACAATGTGGCGGCGCGAATCGGGGTTCGTGCGAATGGATTCCACGACGTTGGCTATCTGATTGATGCCTTCACCGTCCGGTCCGGTCCACGATACCCACTGCTTGCCATACACCGGACCCAGGTTGCCGTCGGCATCGGCCCAGGCGTCCCAGATATGGACGTTGTTGTCGACCAGATACTTGATGTTCGTATCGCCGCGCAGAAGCCACAGCATTTCCACTGCGAGGCCCTTGAAATAGACCTTCTTGGTCGTAACGAGCGGGAAGCCTTCCTGCAGGTCGAACCGCATCTGATATCCGAAAACCGAGCGCGTACCGGTGCCGGTACGGTCACTTTTCGGGACACCATGGTCGCGGACATGACGAAGAAGGTCCAGATACTGCTTCATGGGGGAACGGATTGGCGGCCGGATCATCAGAAGGGTCCAATCTACAAACCCACCAGTCGAAATGGATCCGAATCTACACCAACAACAGGGTATCAACCACCTCGTGAAGGTCCTGAACTACGCCCCGTTCGTCGAGGAAGAAGGGAAAGCAGTCGTTCACCTCACAGCCGAGGATTGGGGCGTGGTAGCCGACACCTTGTTCAAGATGGAAACCCCGATGGACATGCTTCCCGACGTCATCGAGTCCTATGGTCTCGTGAATGCGAACCAGACGATCGAGCTGAAGACAGCGGCGCGACTCATCCACATCGATGTGATATAGGCCCTGGGAAAATACCCGGGCGAGGGTATCTCACATGGGGAGGAGGCGTGGCGATATTCACCCATTGTCCCAACATGTTGAGGTTCACCCATGACCAGATCCCTTTCCATTCTGCTCGTCCTGCTTGCCTTCGGTGTGCTTGCACTGCCTTCCAACGCTCAATTCCGTGTCGGAGCTGCGTACGGTACCGAGGCAGAGCTTGGTGTTGCAGCCGGATTCCAGCTACCGTTCAGTCTCGATTCTGTCGAAGGATTATCGTTCGGCGTAGACGGCATTTTCTACATCCCCCGTTCTGAAGGTCCTTCGGGTGCCGAAGTCGATATCACGGCGTTCGAGGTCAACGGCAATGCTCATTATCCGCTGACCGATGCGGGCTCCGGCAAGGTCTATGCGCTCGCCGGTTTGCAGTACGCGTATGTGAAAGCGGACGTCACGGTGTTCGGAATTTCGGGTTCAGCATCTGACAGCCAAGTCGGACTGAATCTCGGCGGCGGCATCAACTTCGGCATGCTCTTCGGTGAGGCTAAATACTCGCTCGGCGGCATGGAGCAGCTGGCCCTTACGGTCGGCGTCAGTTTCTGAGTCTTTCGAATCGGGAATGCATGCAACAAGGGGGGCGGGCCGAATGGCCCGCCCCCCTTGTTATGTGCGTGACTGGCAGCTCAGTTGCTGGCCGCCTGCAGGTCGAAGCGCGGAATGTCGACTTTGAATCGTTCTCCGCGTCCCTTTTCCATGGTGTACGTGCCTTCCATGGCTCCGACGAACGTTTGCAGGACGCAATACGAATTGTACTCATGATGCTCCCCGGGTGCGATGACCGGCTGGCGACCAATTACGCCTTCGCCTTCCACCTCTTCAACACGGCCGCTTGAATCCGAAATGATCCAGTGGCGGCGCAGGAGTTGTACATCGTCCAGACTTTCGTTGTCTATCCGGACGTAGTAGCCGAACACGAATCGTCGAGCCAGTACATCGGACTGGCCGTCGAGGTACACGGGCCGAACGGTGACCCGGATTCCATTGGATGTGGCTACGTAGGGAATCATGCGCGTATGTACCGGGTTCACGACCTGATTGTTCGGGACGGTAATGTTCCGGATAAACGGTCGCATGGATCACGATTGCGAAGTATACTGAACTCCGAGTCAAAGCAGATAGCCGACGGTATATAGATGGCCGAAAAAACGCTTGAAACGCTTCCGGAAGCGACTATCCTGTTCGCTGGTGACTCCGGTGACGGCATGCAGCTCACCGGGTCACAGTTCACCCTCGCGACAGCGTACGCCATGAACGATCTGGCGACGTTGCCGGATTTTCCGGCCGAAATCCGGGCGCCCACGGGTACCACGTACGGTGTCTCCGGATTCCAACTCCATTTCGGCTCGGTCGATATCCGGACCCCCGGTGATGAAGTGGATCTGCTCATCGCCATGAACCCGGCCGCACTGAAAGTGAATCTGGACCGGGTAGCGCTTGGCGGGACAATTCTGGTCAACTCGAATGCATTCGACCAGCGAAGTCTTGACCTGGCTCACTATGACGTGAATCCGCTTGAGGACGGGAGCCTGGACAAGTACCGGCTCATCCAGGTTGAGCTGACGAAACTCACCAGGGAAACCTTGAAGGACTCGGATCTCAATCAGAAGGAGATTGACCGATCCAAGAACATGTTTGCGCTCGGCCTGTCGCTTTGGCTGTATTCGCGTCCCATGGAGCCTGCCGAAGCGTGGCTCAAGAAAAAGTTCGGACGCAAGCCGGACATCTTGAACGCCAACCTCGAATTGCTCCGAAAAGGATACTATTTCGGGGAGACCACCGAGTTGTTCGTGACCCGGTATGAAGTCAATCCGGCCTCGCTCCCACCAGGACGTTACCGCGCTGTCCAGGGAGTGCACGCGTTGGCCCTGGGCCTGGTGGCGGCCGCCAACAAGAGTGGGTTGCAGATCTTCTACGGCTCATACCCCATTACGCCGGCCTCGGATATCCTGCATGCGCTCAGCCGCTACAAGAATCACGGCGTAGTGACCGTGCAGGCTGAAGACGAAATTGCGGCCGTTGGTATGGCCATCGGTGCGAGTTTCGGCGGCAGCCTCGGTATTACTGGTACATCCGGCCCCGGTGTTGCCCTGAAAGCCGAAGCCATTGGCTTGGCCCACATCACGGAATTGCCGCTTGTCATCATCAACGTGCAGCGTGGCGGACCATCTACCGGGTTGCCGACGAAAACGGAACAGTCGGATCTGATGCAGGCCATGTATGGCCGAAATGGCGATTCATCGCTGCCCATCATTGCTGCAAGCACGCCCGGCGACTGTTTCGAGACGGCCTATGAAGCGTGTCGCCTGGCCGTGAAATACATGACGCCGGTCATGCTGCTGTCCGATGGCTACCTGGCCAACGGTTCGGAGCCATGGCTCATTCCGTCACCGGACGACCTGCAGCCGTTCGACGTTGCCTTTGCGGACGGGTTCAACGCTGAAGTGGATGGCACGAACGTGTACCATCCGTACAAGCGTGAGGATGCCACCCTGGCGCGGCCTTGGGCCAAGCCCGGGACCCCCGGCCTGGAGCACCGTATTGGCGGTCTTGAGAAAGCGGATGTAACCGGCAACGTCTCGTACGATTCTGCGAATCACGAGCACATGACGAAAACGCGGGCTGCGAAAGTGGAGCGCATTACGCAGGAAATCCCTCCGACAGAAGTCATCGGTGATGCAGACGGCGACCTGCTGGTCGTCGGATGGGGATCTACCCGCGGCGCCATTGAAGCCGGAGTAACGAGGGCGCGCGCGGCCGGATACAAGGTCGGTGCCATCCATCTGCGGTACTTGAATCCGCTTCCATCGGATCTCGAAGCGGTATTTGCCCGGTTCGGCAAGTATCTCGTTCCCGAGATGAACAACGGCCAGATGGTGCGCATATTGCGTGATCGATACCTGCTGCCGTTCGAGCCGTACAACAAGATCCAGGGGAGGCCTTTTGGCCCCAGTGAAATCCAACGCAAGATCGTGGACATGATCGATGGCTGACGAAAAGAGAAAACCAACACTCCCCCCGGGAATGGGGAAAAAGCCGACACTTCCTCCGGGAGCAAGTCAGAAGCCGACACGTCCTCCCGGCGCCGGTAAGAAACCTGCCCTCCCACCGGGCATGCCGGCAGGTGGAGACGGAGCATCCAAGCTGACCAGGGCCGATTTTTCGTCCGATCAGGACGTTCGGTGGTGTCCGGGGTGCGGCGATTACGCCATCCTGGCCACTGTTCAGCGCCTCATGCCCGAACTGGGCGTCCCGAAGGAGAACACCGTATTCATATCAGGCATCGGCTGCTCGAGTCGCTTTCCGTACTACATGAACACGTACGGCATGCACTCCATCCACGGCCGGGCCCCCACCATTGCGTCGGGCCTGAAGGCGAGCAGACCGGAATTGGATGTCTGGATTGTGACAGGCGATGGCGACGGTTTTTCCATTGGTGGAAACCATCTCATCCACATCATGCGCAGGAATCTGGATGTACAGATGATCCTGTTCAACAACCAGATCTACGGGCTGACCAAAGGACAGTACTCACCGACGTCCGAAGTAGGGAAAATCACGAAGTCGACCCCGTTCGGATCCATCGATCACCCGTTCAATCCGTCGGCCGTCGTTCTCGGGGCCGATGCATCGTTCGTGGCCCGTACCATGGACCGGGACCCGAAGCACATGAAGGACATGCTGAAGCGATCGCATGATCATCATGGCACCGGGTTCGTCGAGGTCTACCAGAACTGCAACATCTTCAATGACGGTGCCTTCTTCCAGTTCACCGAAAAGGACTCACGTCCCGATCGCGCACTGTACGTGGAACACGGCAAGCCATTGACCTATGCCGGTGATACCAAGGGCGTCCGTCTGGAAGGATTCAAGCTGGTTTCCATCGACCTGGAGGACAGCAACTGGTCCGTGGACGACTGCCTGGTGTACGATGAGACATCCCGCGAGCTGGCGACGATCATTTCACGTGTGTACTGGAATCCGGACATGCCGCAGCCATTCGGGGTCTTTTACCGCGAGGAGCGGCCCACCTACGAAGACCAGTTGCATGCCCAGATCAAGGACGTCTATGCGCGGTCGGGAACGGGCTCCCTGGACGACCTGCTGAATGCCGGGGATACCTGGGAAGTCAAGTAGACCCCGTGAATTGACCGTTCAACCCCCCGTGGGGGCCTTTGAAAGAGTTGGGCAACTTCCTTATATTACCCGGCTCCCTGATTCAAGTCTCTCAGTGACATGAAAAACGATATCCATCCGGACTACACGTTCATCGACGTCAAGCTTTCCGACGGTTCCGTCGTGAAAATGAAGTCGACCATGAGTGCCGAGACGTATGTTTCGGAAATCGACTCGACGAACCACCCGTTCTACACGGGCAAGCGGCAGTTTGTCGACACGGCAGGCCGTGTCGAGAAGTTCAACCGCCGGTACAAGAAGTAAGTCCGATTCGCGCTCCTGGAGCGCGTTCCGTCTTTCCGGATTGGGGGCGCGCCGTTGGCGCGCCCCCGTCTTTGTATATACCTGATCCATCCGATCGGGAAAACCGGAAATGCATATGCACGTCGTAGATCTGATTGCAGCCAAACGAGATGGTGGCGAGCTGTCCGCAGCGGACATCACGGCATTGATTGACGCGTATACGCGCGGCGACGTGCCGGACTACCAGATGTCGGCATTCCTGATGGCAGCCTTTCTGAAGGGCATGAACCGCGACGAGATGGTCGCGCTGACCCGGTCCATGTTGCATTCGGGAACGGTTTTGGATCTTTCCGACGTGCCGGGGCGCAAGGTTGACAAGCACTCGACAGGCGGCGTCGGGGACAAAATATCCATTCCGCTGGCGGCCATGGTTGCTGCCTGCGGCGTACCCATACCCATGATTTCGGGGCGGGGCCTGGGTCACACCGGGGGCACACTCGACAAACTGGAATCCATTCCCGGGTTTTCTACGTCGCTGGATATTCCGGCCTATCGGAGCCAACTGGCAGATCTTGGCGTTGTCATGATTGGCCAGACAGCAGAAATCGCACCCGCCGACCGCAAGTTGTATGCGTTGCGTGATGTCACGGCCACCGTTGAGTTCATTCCATTCATTGCAGCATCCATCCTGAGCAAGAAACTGGCTGAAGGAATAGATGCGCTGGTGCTGGATGTGAAGTATGGCTCAGGCGCCTTCATGCAGGATGAAGCGCAGGCTCGCCGGCTCGCCGAGACCATGGTCATGCTGGGCGAGGAATTCGGAAAGACAACCGTTGCGCTGTTGACCCCGATGGACGTTCCGCTGGGACGGGCCGTTGGCAACTGGGTTGAGGTACATGAATCGATCGACATCATGCGCGGACGGGGTCCGGCCGATGTAGCGGAGTTGACCATGGCCCTGGCGGCTGAAATGGTGGTCCTGGGTGGTCGCGCAGCTTCCCTGACCGATGCCCGGGCGCAATTGGCAGACGTCGTTTCCAGTGGCCGCGCCTTCGACTTGTTCTGTCAACTGGTTGCGGCACAAGGAGGTGATGTGACCGTCATGCATGACCCCGGGAGTCGTCCGGGTGCCGCACCGGTCGACACACTCGAAGCCCCTGCCGGGTGTGGACCGTTTGTTACGGTGCTTGATGCACGGACCGTGGGTCGTGCAGCCGTACGGATCGGGGCCGGTCGTGCCACGAAGGAAGATGACGTGGACCCTGTTGCGGGTTTTATGTTGTTGAAGAAGCCGGGCGACCCGGTTCGCCCCGGTGAACCACTGGCGACGCTGCATGCGTCGGACCCGGGGCGGATAGCGGAGGCCAAACAGATGCTGGAGAGCGCCTATGGCTTTGGGAATACCTCTCCGGAAGCGTCTTCAGCGGTATCGGATCGCCTGACAAAGGAAGGCTGGGATGGGCTTGCATGAATCCACAGCGGATTGTATCCGTAGGAACTGCATCCATTGCCCCGGGCCGTCACTATATTTGCTTCGAAAGTCGCATTGAACCCCAACGGAACAGAGTATCATGTCCATCTGGTCACGCTTCAGTCGGTTTGTTAAATCCATCTTCGGTGGAGCCATCTCGGCACTCGAGGATCCCAAGCTCATTCTTGAGCAGAATATCCGGGAACTGAATGATCAGGTCCCGAAGATGAACGAGAACATTGCGACGGTGAAAGCCAACGTGATGATGCTCCAGAAAGAGGTCAAGAAATATGACCGTGAGCTTGCCGACCTGACGGCCAAGATCAAAGCGGGTATCCAGGCTGGTCGCGACGACATTGCCGAACGGTATGCCATGCGACTGGAGGCCACGCGTGAAAGCCTGGCCAACGCCAAGGAGCAGCTTACGTACGCATCGGCAGCCTATGACAAAGCCATTCAAGTCAAGAAGGCGTTCATGCGGGAGAAGGAGCGCAAGATATCCGAGGCCAAGGATGCCCTTCGCGCTCACGAGCGCGCCAAGTGGCAGGCCAAGGTGGCCGATACGCTCGAGTCGTTCGAGGTGACTGGTATTGACCAGACGCACGACGAAATGATTACGCGCATCCAGGAAGAGACTGCCCTGAACGAGGCTCGTATGGAAATGGCGCTCGATTCCGTGGATACCGATACCCTCCAGATCGAGGAAGATGCCCAGCGCATCCGCGCATCCGAGCTGGTAAAGCAGTTCAAGCTTGAAATGGGCGTGGGAGACACAAGTGGATCGGCTGCAGAACCCGAGCTCGATATTTCGGAGCAGGAATCCGAGACGGGCGGCAAGACCATCGGGAAGCAGCGGACGCAGAATTGATGAGCCCCGACGAATACGAAAGAATCAAAGAGGCCGAGAAAGAGCATCTCCGGAAAATCCGGAAACTCAAGGAGCTGGCCAAACAAGCCGAACGCCGGAACAAGGTGAGCGGTGCGGTCGGGGACATGGCGTCCTCACTGGAGTCGCTGCTGGACGAACATCGGGAAATGACCGACCGGCTCACACGCGATGCCGCCCTGCAGGAAGCCCGACTGGAGATTTCGCTTGAGGCCGCCGAAGCTCGAGCGGACGCTGCCGATCTGGAAGCAGCCGATGAGGAAACCCTGGCGTCGCTGCGGGCCAAGGAAACGGTGGCACGCATGAAGGGTACGCCTTCAGGTACGCCGGAGAAATCGTCGGTGAAGGCCCCAGAGAAAACGCCGTCCGAACCACCCCCGCCAATGCCTGAAAAGACCATTGGTCGCATGAAGCGTTGAGCATGAAGGATACCAACTATACCAGGGAAGCCTTTCTGCACCCGTGGAACCTGACGTTCATGATCGTCTCCATGATGGTGGCGTTCGGAATCAGTCTTACGGGCGCAACGTGGCCGTTCGATCTTGCACTCATCATGACGGCCGGATTGGAGCTGGTATATCTCGGAACCATGCCGCGGAACGAGCGCTTCCGCCGTGCGGTCCGGTCCCGGAAAGCGGTAGAGCATGCCAAACCGCCAAGCCAAAAGGAGCTTTTCCAGAATCTGGAGAAGCAGAATCAGCGCCGGTACGCACGCCTGCGCAAGATTGAAACGGATATCCATGGCAACTACCGGAAGCTGAGCTACGCATCACAGGGTATGCTCGACAGCCACCTGGCCAAAATCAACGGACTGCTCGATTCCTACCTGAAGCTGCTGTACCAGAAGGAACGGTACCAGTTTTCCACAAAAACAGCGACGGAGCAGGACGTCCTTCGTACCATCGAGGCGCTCCGGAAGGACATGGAGGATGATACTCCGCGTGTCCGCGCCATCAAGCAACGGCGACTACGCATTCTGGAGCAGCGCCTTGAAAGGTCGAAGAAGGGTACCGAGAATCTCGAGATCATAGAAGCCCAGCTCGAGACCATCGAAGACGTGATCAAGTACATTGAGGAGCAGAGCCTCACGTTGCGCAATCCGGAGGAAATTTCCTTCCAGCTGGACACGCTTCTCTCCGAAGTGGAAGAAACCCAGGCCTCGGTGGTGGAGCTCGAGGAAGTGTTTGCCGATCCGGCCTCGCTGCTCAATGAGATGGATACGTTTGAGGATCCGACGGCAATCGACCTGGATACATCCGAATCAACCCGAACCCGCGAGTAACCATGCCGTTCGAAACCCTTCTGGTGGATGTGGATGCCGATGGCATCGCCGTCGTTACCATAAACCGTCCCGACAAACTGAACGCATTGAATGCGCAGGTCATTAATGATCTCGATGACTGGTTTTCGCAGGCGGCCGACGATGCATCGGTCAAGGGCGTGCTGCTCACGGGATCAGGAGAGAAAGCCTTCGTCGCGGGAGCCGATATCCGACAGTTCAAGATGCTCGATGAAGCGTCGGGGAAAGCCTTTGCCGACCGTGGACAAGCTGTTTTCAATCGCATTGAGCAGTTTCCAAAGCCGGTCATTGCTGTCGTTAACGGGTTTGCACTCGGCGGCGGTGCTGAGCTCGCGTGGTCCTGCCACTTGCGCGTGGCATCGACCACGGCCCGCTTTGGTCAGCCGGAAGTAAACCTGGGAATCATCCCGGGATACGGTGGCACGCAACGTCTTCCCCGATTGGCAGGAAAGGGGCTGGCCACCGAAATGGTGCTGACCGGCGACATGGTCTCCGCGGCGCGCGCGTACGAGATGGGTCTGGTGAACAGGGTATTCGAACCGGATGCACTCATGGAGGGCGCTCGTACCATGCTTTCCGCCATCCTGTCAAAGGCCCCTCTCGCCGTCGCCCACACGCTTGAAGCGTTGTCCTTCAGCGACCTGCCGTTGGCGGAAGGTCTGAGCCACGAAGCATCCCTGTTCGGGAAGGCATGTGGCACGGAAGACTTCGGCGAGGGAGTTGACGCGTTTCTGGAACGAAGGAAAGCGGAGTTCAAGGGCCTCTAGGCGCCCTGCCCATGGAACTGTTCTTCATTGTCATCACCTTGCTGCTGAGTGCGTTCTTCTCTGGATCGGAGATTGCGTTCGTAGCCGCCAACCGCCTTCGCGTAGAAGTGTCCGCGCGCCGTGGTGGCAGCATGGGCGTGACCGTGGCGCGGTTCCTGGACGACCCAGCCACGCTATTGACGACGACGCTCGTCGGAAACAACCTGGCTCTGGTCATCTACTCCACGCTTATTGCCTTCTATCTGGAGCCACCGCTCGAGGCATTCATTGAGGGCTGGATGGGGCTGGGTCCCGGAGTCGGCAGCGTGTTCGTGCTGATTCTCCAGACCATCATTGCAGCCTTCATTGTGCTGATCATCGGGGAAATCATCCCGAAGTCGTTCATGCGTGAGTTCGCAAACAGGGCGGTGTTCGTATTGGCTGTCCCGCTTCGTATCAGTTACATCGTGCTGTTGCCGTTCATTGTCGTGGCCCGATGGGCAGCGGCGGGGCTCATGAAGTTCTTCGATACGGATTCCGAGTCGTTGTCCCAATTCATGCGCCGTGACTTCGAGCTCATGATCGAGGAGAGCAAGCGAAGCGGGGAGCTGGACCTGGATGAGGAAGAAAGTACCCTGCTGGCAAATGTGTTTGCGATGGGGTCGGTCCGCGTGAAGGAGTCTATGGTGCCGCGAACCGACATCGTCGCGGTGGAAGAAAACATGACCGTGAACGAGTTGCAGCAGGCGTTTGTGGCGTCAGGGCATTCCAAGTTGCCCATCTACAGGGAAAACATCGACAACATTGTCGGTATTGCTTTCGCCTACGACCTGTTTGACCGGCCATCTACCATTTCCGAGGTCGTCCGTCCGACGACGTTCGTTCCGGAGACCAAGCTTTCAAAGGACCTGTTGCGGGACTTTCTGTCGTCGGAGACGTCCGTGGCCATTGTCATTGACGAATACGGCGGGACGGCTGGTCTGGTAACCACCGAGGACCTCCTGGAGGAGCTGTTCGGTGACATCCAGGATGAGTTCGATGAGGAAGATCATCTATTGCGCGTGCTCGACGAGACGACGGTCATTGCCAGTGGACGCGTGGACATCGATGAGTTGTCGGAACGCTCACCCATCAAGCTGCCCGATGACGGCGATTACGAGACGGTAGCCGGGTTCATCCTCGCGCGTCTCGGTACCATTCCGGCCCAAAGGGATGAATTCGAGCTGGATGGGTACCGTTTCCTGGTGCTCGCGGCCACGACCAATCGGGTTGACCTGGTTCGCATTACAAAAGCGGCAGAACTCGTTCAGACGGCCTGAGACGGGTCGTTCCCGGCACTGTGCCGTACACGCGTGCCCAGCAGGCGCGCATGGTTCATGACGCGGTCCACCACGGGCAGGCCATCCAGCCGTTCTTCCGGTCCTGATGGCATTTTTGGGGGCGAGATACGACCCATCCACAGCAGCATTTTGTCTCTGAGCACCTCCGGTGACGGCAACCTCCCTGCTTCCAGGTGCGAAACGTAGAACGCCATTTTGCGCTCCAGTCGTTCCCCGATGGTCTCACCCAGTTGACCAGCTGCCGGGTCATTCGACTCCAGCATGGCCGTCCCGACGAGATAATCACGGTACAGGAACGGAGCTGCCAGACAGGAGCGGGCCAATGCCTCGTGCTCCGGGCCGGCTGCCTGGCAGGCGCGGGCCGATACGGTGGCCAACAGGCACAGCGTTTCCTCGGCCACCAATTCGGCATCGGCTTCCGGCATGACCGAGAGGACGGTGCCAGCTATTTCCTGTGTTGTGGACAGGATGCCAATACCGGAAAAAACTGCATTCTGAACCTGCACGCTCTTATTCCGCTTCTTTTTCCTTGACGTCGTCCTTGCCGCCAATGGACTTGCGCATGCTGGTGTCCGCCTCGATGTTCTTCATGTTGTAGTAGTCCATGACGCCAAGCCGGCCCGTACGGAATGCTTCGGCCATGGCGCGGGGCACTTCCGCCTCGGCTTCCACAACGCGGGCGCGCTGTTCGACCACCGATGCGCGCATTTCCTGCTCGCGGGCAACGGCCGATGCACGACGCTCCTCTGCTTTGGCACGGGCCACCTTCAGGTCGGCTTCTGCCTGGTCCGTCTGGAGCTTGGCGCCGATGTTGTCGCCCACGTCTACATCGGCAATATCGATGGAGAGGATATCAAATGCCGTACCGGAATCGAGTCCCTTGGAGAGGACCACCTTGGAAATGGAATCCGGGTTCTCAAGGACCGCCTTGTGGGAGTCGGCCGAGCCGATCGTCGATACAATGCCTTCGCCGACACGTGCCACGATGGTTTCCTCGCCGGCGCCACCCACCAGTCGTTCAATGTTGGCACGGACGGTCACACGCGCAATAGCACGGACCTGGATACCATCCTTTGCCACCGCTGACACGGCAGGCGTCTCGATCACTTTCGGATTCACGGAGACCTGCACGGCCTCGAATACATCCCGACCAGCGAGGTCAATGGCCGTAGCACGTTCAAATGTGAGGTCAATACTGGCTTTGTCGGCAGAAATCAACGCATTCACAACGCTTTGCACGTGACCCCCCGCCAGATAATGCGCCTCAAGCTGCGGCGGATCCAGATAAATCCCGGCCTTGTGGGCGGTGATGAGAGGGCGCACGATCATCACAGGCGGGACCTTGCGCAGGCGCATGCCCACGAGGTCACGCATGAGCTTCAGGCGGACGCCAGAGAAGTACGCCGTTACCCAGAGTCCGAGCGGCACGAAGTAAAGGAACACGATGAGGCCGACGAGAATGACGCCGATCACGAGCACGCCGCCCGCAGTAAAAAATGATTCCATAACGAGCTACTCCGTTGATTTTCGATAATCGCCACTCTGGCCGCCTGTTTTGGCAACCAGGTGGATCCCGTCGATCACCATGTCCTTGGAGATCGACTTGCACATGTCATAGATGGTCAGGCATGCCACAGAAACAGCCGTCAGCGCCTCCATCTCAACACCGGTAGGACCGGTTGTTTTGGCATAGGCCCGTACGTGCAGGGCATGCGTGGCTTCCTCCATCGTGAACTCGACGTCCACACCCTGCAGGTTTACCTGATGGCACAGGGGAATGAGCCTGCTGGTCTCCTTGGAGCCCATGATGCCTGCAATCTGTGCGATTCCCAGGACATCTCCCTTCCGGATACTGTTCTCCCGGACACGGGTGAATGCCTCCGAACCCAGCAGCACGCGGCCCGTGGCAACGGCCGTGCGAACCGTTTCCGATTTGCCGGAAACGTCGACCATGGTCACGCCACCCTCTGGTTGTACATGTGTAAACGACTTCATGTCACGTTGAACGTGCCGGCCCGGAGGCGGTTCGCCGTTTCAGCCACCAATCAGGATCATGGGTCGGTTTTCCGAACGGGCTATTTCATACATGCCGGCATGGGCGGGTTTCTTGCGACCAATCGCACCTGCAATGGCATCCGTCAGTTCCGCATCGGACGCACCGTCACGCATGAGATCGCGCAGGCTGACCTCCGCCGACCCGAACAGGCAAACCTTGAGGGCCCCATCGGCGGTTATCCGGATCCTGTTGCAACCAGAACAGAACTGCTCACTCATGGAGGTTATGAATCCTACGCGTCCCACGTGACCCGGAACCTGCCACGTCTTGGAGGTCTCGTGAGGACCATCCTCAAGTGCGGTCAGGTCCGGGAAGGATTTTCGGATGACCTCCAGCATGTCGGCATACGACAAAAAGTCACCATCATGCCATCCGTTTCCGCCGAAAGGCATGTACTCGATGAACCGGATTTCGACGGGTTTGTCGGCGGTGAACGCCACAAAATCGACGAGTTCATCCTCGTTCATGCCCTTCATGACCACGCAGTTGACCTTCACCGGATTGAATCCTTCTGCGGCGGCCCGGTCGATGGCCGCGAGTACGCGGTCGAGACCGGGCCGCCGCGTAATGGACAGGAAGCGATCTTCGCGCAGGGTGTCGAGGGAGATATTCAGGAGGTTCAGTCCGGCCGCCTTCAATGCGGTCAAGTGTCGGTCCAGAAGTAATCCATTGGTTGTCATGGCAATGGTCTCGATGCCATCCATCTGGCCAATGGCCTGGGTCAACGCCACGGCATCTTTCCGTACCAGAGGTTCGCCACCTGTAAGCCGGATTTTTGTGACTCCGAGGTTCGCGAACAAACCAGCCAGTCGGATGATTTCCTCAGACGTAAGCAGATGCGCGCGTGGCTGCAGGTCCACACCCTCAGCGGGCATGCAATACGTGCACCGCAGATTGCATTTCTCAGTCAGGGATATGCGCAGGTACGTGTGGTGTCGGCCCAGCGTGTCGGTGAGTGGATTCACTCGGGGATGCCTCCGTACACGGCCTGTCCGGCCAGGAATGTTGCTTCGACCTTCGTTTCCAGGATATCGGGTGCCGGGACCTGCATGATGTCGCGGTCCAGTACGACGAAATCGGCCCACTTGCCCACTTCCAGGGATCCGACGGCGTCTTCCTGGAATCCGGCATAGGCGGCCCATTCAGTGAAGCCAAGCAGCGCCTCTTCGCGGGAAAGGGTCTCTTCCGGGTACCACCCACCCTCGGGCCACAACTGATCATCCTGTCGAGTGACGGCCGCGTAGATGCCCAGCATGGGGTTTACGCGTTCCACCGGGAAGTCCGATCCGAGAGCCAGGCGCGTTCCGGATTCCAACAGCGTACGCCATGCGTAAGCGCCCTGGATGCGATGGTGGCCAACACGGTCTTCGGCCCAGTACATATCGCTGGTGGCGTGTGTGGGCTGCATGGAGGCAATGATTCCCAATTGTGCGAACCGTCCGAGATCGGAAGGCTCCACGATCTGTGTGTGTTCGTCGCGGTGACGACCATCCGGCGAGATGCCTGCTGCCTCATAGGTATCAAGCACCAATCGGTTGCCAGAGTCGCCAATGGCATGGGAGTTGATCTGATAGCCGCATTCCAGCGCCTGGTCAACCAGCACGCGGTAATCATCGGGTTCTGTCCGCAACAGGCCACGATTTCCGGGGTCGTCCGAGTAATCCTGCAGCAGCGCTGCGCCGCGACTGCCAAGGGCGCCGTCGAGATACACTTTGACCGAACGTATGGACACAAGGTCGTCCGGGCGTTCATACGGGTTGCCGCAGTATGCATCGAACGCGGGGCCGGGCTCGACCATGGCGTATACCCTGACAGGCAGTCTGTCTTCGTCCGCGAAGCGGATGAAACGGTTGATGTCCTGGAGGTTCGTGCCGGCCTCATGTACACCGGTCAGGCCGAGCGAACTGGCCTCTTCCAGGGCTTCCTGCATGCCCTGGTCCAGTGCTTCTTCCGAGAATGGGGGCGCTGCGATGTTGACGAGTTCTTCGGCATTGTCAATGAACACACCCGAAGCTGCTCCGTCACTGTCCCGCAGCAGCTCACCGCCTGCCGGCACAGCGGCCGACTTCAGGAGGTCATCGGATGCAGCCTCAATGGCCGCCGTATTGGCCCACATGGCATGGCCGTCGATGCGTTCCAGCCAGACCGGCCGGTCTGGAAATGCTTCATCCAGGTCATGGCGCGTCGGAAAGGCAGCAGACTCCCAGTCATTCTGGTCCCACCCGCGACCGCGGAGCCAGTCGTCGGGCCCCAAGGTTTCCTCATGTGCTTTCAGCCGTTCAATGATGTCCTCTATACTTCCCGTACCGACCAGGTCCACGATGAGCTTGAGCTCCGCCAGGTTGCGGAGATGGGCATGTGCATCGATCAAGCCCGGAATTACCGTGCGGCCTCCGGCGGACCGAATGCCAAGGTCTGGATGCGCCTGCTCAATGGCTGCTGCATCGCCGATGGCCGCAATGCGCCCGTCCACGACGGCCATTGCCTGTGCTGTGGGCTGCTCCGGGTTTGCGGTGTGGATGACAGCATCAGACAGGATAAAGCTGTTCGAGTCATCTGAAGGCGCATCCGGGGACTGGCAGGCGCTGCCAGCGGAGGCAATGAACAGGATCAGTAAAAGGTGGCGGAACGCGAGGGGCATGTGGCGGGGCATGTCTGTATTCGGAAGTGGCGGGGAAGGACGGGCTTGTACCGGAGACTACCCGGCACGTTTCTCCAAATGCAACGTCACCGGGCCGTCATTGACCAACTCAACATCCATCATGGCTCCAAAACGCCCCGTCGGTACGGGGCGGCCCAGTTCCCGGGACAAACGCGTGCAGAAAAGCTCGTACAGGGGCTCGGCCTGGTCGGGTGGTGCCGCCTCGACGTATGACGGGCGATTCCCTTTCCGCGTGTTTCCATAGAGCGTGAACTGGGAAACGACCAGGGCATCGAATCCAGTGTCCAGGAGGCTGTTGTTCATCTGTCCGTCGGCGTCCGGGAAGATGCGCAGTCTTGCGCACTTCCCGACCAACCACTCCAATTCGACCTCGGTATCGGACACATGGACACCGAGGAGGATGAGCATTCCAGGCCCGATGGCACCCGTTTCTTCGCCATCGACCGATACCCGGGCCCGTTTGACACGCTGCACAAGGGCTATCATGCGGTCATCCAGGCTACGAACGCCGCAAGGGCGCGGCCGCGGTGGCTGATGGCATTTTTCGTTTCGGCATCCATCTGTGCAAACGTCGTGGAATGATCGGCGGGTTGGAAGATGGCGTCATATCCGAATCCACCCGAACCGCGTTCGTTCCGGGTAATGTGGCCTTCGCACGTTCCGTCGAAGAAGTGCGTGCCTTCCGGCGTGGCAAGGGCCAGAACCGTGCGAAAGCGGGCCGATCGGTGCTCGGTGTCTCGGAGGGAATGCAGGAGCTTCCGCCGATTGTCGGCTGGCGTGCAGTGCTCTCCTGCGTACCGGGCTGACCAGACGCCCGGTGCACCGTCCAGGGCGTCCACCTCCAAACCCGTGTCGTCCGCCAGCGCCGGTAATCCTGTGAATTCCATGATAAGCTCGGCCTTCTTGGCTGCGTTGCCTCGAAGGGTGTCGCGATCCTCTTCAACCTCCGGAGCGCCTGGAAATGCGTCCAACGCAAGAAATTGCACCGATTCCAAGGCGACCAGCGCATGGATTTCAGCCAGTTTTCCGGCGTTCCGGGTTGAGATGACAATGCGGGAAGGCTTGTTGGGCTTCATGTGTATTGCGGAGTCCGCTCAGAAAGACGTATATTTCTGATCTGTGCTATTTGAAAAACCGATCCAACAGGAGGATCCACTGTGCCGGTAGGTATCAAAGTAAGGGATAACGAGTCCATCGATCGCGCGCTGCGCCGTTTCAAGCGTGCCGTGAACAGAAGCCGCGTGCTGCGAATTTATCGTGGTAACATGGCGTTCACCAAGCCGTCCGAAGAACGCCGTCTTGCTCGCGAGAAGGCTGCCCGCAACGCTCGTCGCCGCTCGCGCTACTAGTCGTTCCCGGAACGTCCCGCTGAATTTACAGCGCCATGCCTTTTCGTAAGGCGTGGCATGCAAGGGCAGACCCGTCAGGGCCTGCCCTTTCTGCGTTAGGCGTTTTTCTCCGTGTCTTATGTCAGCCCTTGATGGCGGTATCCAACAAGTTGGCCTGCTGGGCCGCATGCACGCGGGAGCTGCCCGTGGCGGGTGATGCAGAAGCCTCCCGTCCGGCATAACGGATACGCTTGTCGCCGAGAAGGTCATCCATCCGATACCGGAGGAAGGACCAAGCACCCATGTTGGCCGGCTCCTCCTGGAGCCAGAAGACATGCTCCACCTTCTCGTATTCCTTCAGCAAGCCCGAAATGGCTTCTTCAGGGAACGGATAGAACTGTTCAACGCGAGCCACGGCGACCGATGCCTCATGCTCCGATCCTTCCAGGCGTTCCAGGAGGTCGTAGTAGACCTTGCCCGAGCAGAATACGAGCCGCTTGGCAGCCGACGCCTCAACGGACGGCGGAATCACTTCCTGGAATCGTCCCTGTGTGAGTTCCTCCGGTGTCGACACGACCCGGGGATGACGCAACAGGCTCTTCGGTGACATCACCACAAGCGGCTTGTTCACATCCGGATGGGCCTGGCGCCGCAAGGCATGGAACAGGTTGGCCGGCGTGGAAAGGTTGGCCACGATCATGTTGTTCTCGGCGCACAACTGGAGGAAACGTTCCAGTCGGGCGGAGGAGTGTTCTGGCCCCTGGCCTTCATAGCCGTGTGGCAGAAGCAGGACCATGCTGCTGGTCTGCCCCCATTTTTCCTCGGCGGCCGACAGGAACTGGTCAAATACGATCTGTGCACCGTTCGCGAAATCGCCGAACTGAGCTTCCCAGACAACGAGTGAGGCCGGGTCAGCAACCGAGTAACCGTACTCGAACCCACACACGGCATATTCCGAGAGCAGGCTGTCGTAGATGTACAGGTGCGCTTGCTCGGGACGGATGTTGTTCAGTGGAATGTACTCGTCCGAGTTTTCCTGGTCGTACAGGACTGCGTGGCGATGGCTGAACGTGCCGCGCCGGGAATCCTGTCCGCTGACGCGGATGCGTGTGCCTTCCAAAAGGAGGGAGCCGAAAGCCAGAGCCTCTCCGAAACCCCAGTCGATTTTTCGTTCGGAACGGTACAGCTTTTCCCGCTTCTCGAACTGACGAATAAGCTTCTTGTGCGTGTGGAAGGCCGCCGGCAGGTCCGACAATGCGCGGACGACATCCAGGAGGTCTTCACTCTTCGCAGCCGTCTCAACGGACGGAAGCGTCTTGGATGGACGCTTGACAAGCAAATCTTCCTGCGTCGCGTGATCGGTTCCGGACACTTCCTTCGTGCGCTCAAACGCGTTCTGTAAGCGCGTGTGGTAATCATCGAGCATGCGCTCGGCATCTTCCGGCGTCATGTCTCCACGGCGCAGAAGCAGTTCGGTGTACATTTTACGCGGAGAGCGCTTTGCTTCTATCCGCTTGTACAGCATGGGCTGCGTATAGGTGGGCTCGTCGCCTTCGTTGTGACCGCGAACGCGGTACGACAACATGTCAATCACGACATCCTTGTTGAAGAACTGGCGGTACTCCAGTGCCAACCGGGCCACGCGTACACAGGCTTCCGGATCGTCCCCGTTCACATGGAAAATCGGGGCCTGGATCATGCGCGCACTGTCGGTTGCATACGTCGATGAACGGGCGTGCGCGGGGCCGGTCGTGAACCCGATCTGGTTGTTGATGACAATATGGATGGTGCCTCCCGTCATGTATCCCGGGAGCTGGCTCAGGTGCAGCGTCTCCGCAACCACTCCCTGACCGGCGAACGCGGCATCGCCGTGGATCAGAATCGGAATCACGGAATCCAGATAGTCCCCATCGGGATTGTCATGATGCAGTTCGATGCGGGCTTCCTGTTTGGCGCGGACCATGCCTTCCACCACGGGATCCACGGCCTCAAGGTGGCTCGGGTTCGATGCCAGTTGCAGCTTCATGGACGCACCCGTGGGCGAATGGTGTTCGCTTCGGGAGCCGAGGTGGTATTTGACGTCGCCGGAACCCTGCGTCGTGGTCGGGTCAATGTTGCCCTCGAATTCGGAGAAAATGACCTCGTAGGGCTTCTCCATGATATTCGCGAGCAGGTTCAGTCGTCCACGATGGGCCATGCCCATGATGACTTCGTTGACGCCTTTTTCGGCCGCATCGGACAGAATCCGGTCCAGCATGGGGATGACGGTCTCCGATCCTTCCAATGAAAAGCGTTTATGGCCGATGTACTTCGTATGCAGGAACGTCTCGAACGCTTCCGCTGCGTTCAGCTTCTCCAGCATGCGACGCTTTTCGTCGTTGTTGATGCTGTATTCCGATCCATTCGGTTCAATGCGCGCCTGGAGCCACCGTTTTTCGTCCGGATCGGAGATGTGCATGAACTCGATTCCGACGCGCCGCGTGTAGGTCCGGCGCAGGATATCGAGGATGTCCCGAAGCGGCAGCATGTCCTTTCCACCCAGCCCACCGGTGACAAACTCCCGGTCCAGGTCCCAGATGGTAAGCCCGTACGTTGCAGGATCCAGTTCCTGGTGGTACAGCCACTCGTATCCAAGCGGATTCACATCGGCCTGCAGGTGACCCCGGACGCGGTACGCACGGATGATCTGCAGAACGGACGCCTGCTTCTGGATCATGTCCACTTCGGACATGCGGTCGCGGACTACTCCGGGCGTGCTGTCCGCTGTCTGGGCCCAAGGATCCATGTGGATGCCCAGGTCGGTGAAGATGGCCTCGTAGAAACCGTGTTCGCCGCGCAGATACTCTTCCAGTCGCGCCAGGAACGCCCCTGATTCGGCACCCTGGATGACGCGGTGATCGTAGGTCGACGTGAGCGTCATGACCTGTGAAAAACCGGTTTTACCCATCATTTCGGGCGGGAAGGCATAGAATTCCGGAGGGTATCCGATCGAACCGATGCCGACGATGGTGCCCTGGCCCGGCATGAGGCGTGGTACGCTCAACTGCGTGCCGATCATGCCCGGATTCGTGATTGAGACGGTCGTGCCTTCGAAGTCAGCTATCTCGAGTTTCCCGTCCCTGGCCCGGCGAACGAGATCGTTGTACGTGCCCAGCAATTGGGCGAAATTCATGCCATCGGCACCCTTGATGTTGGGCACGACCAGCGTCCGCTTTCCACGACGTTCGAGATCGATGGCCAATCCGAGATTCACGGAGTTGGGGGCCACATGCACCGGCGTGTCGTCTGCCTGCCTGCGGAACGCTCCGTTCATGGACGGAATTTCATTCAGCGCACGCACAATGGCGAAGGCAATGATATGGGTGAAGGAAACCTTGTCCCCACCCATGTACCGCTGATGATCGTTGATGATGGCCCGGTTCTCGGTCATCAACTTGACCGGAATGGTACGCACCGACGTGGCGGTCGGGATACCCAGACTCGCCTCCATGTTTTCGACAATCTTCGCCTGGGGGCCACGGAGTGCCTTTTCTTCGGCGTCGGAGACGGGCGTGTCCTGCCCTTTGTCAGGTGCTACAGCGGGGGCGGTTTCCTGCGTGGGTGGCTGCGGGGCCGACGCGGATCGCGCGGTTTCGGCAGCGAGGAAGCCTTCTCCCGGCTTGAAGTCCTGAAAAAACTCCTGCCAGCTATCGCCTACAGAGGACGGATCCTCCAGGTACTGGCGATAGAGTTCTTCGATGTAGCCGGTGTTGAAGCCGAGATTGCTCACGGTGGGGTCTGGGTGTGTTGAGGTGGTTCAGCAACGACGTGCCGCCCACGAGGATTCTGGAAGGAGACAGATTCAGCAAGGATTCAAAGCCAACCATTCTCCCGGTACCATGTCATGGTCCGGTTCATGGCGTCCTGCAAGGATGTATCGGGGCTGTAATCAAACGTGTTCATGGCCAGGGTGCTGTCACACATGGTTGCTGCATCGAGTATTTCAGTTGCTTTTTCGCGGTTCATGGCCGGGTAGGACCCGGTAAGGCGCCCGCCGAATTCGGAAAGGACCCCCACGGGTCGTACCAGAATGCGTGGTACCGGCAGTGTGATGACCCGGCGTCCAAGGGCGGCCGCGGCCGCATCCCGGATGGTATGCCAGGACAGCGGCGTGCGGTTCCCCAGGAAGTAGGTGCCGCCTGTTGCGGCGTCGGCCGCGGCCGCCCGTAGCATGCCATCGACCAGGTCGTCGACATAAACGAGGCTCAATGCCGGATCCCGACCCGAACCCACGATGGGACACAGGCCCCGGGACATGGTGCGGAAAAACGTATGAATGTCCGCCTCACGCGGGCCAAAAACGGCCGGAGGCCGGACGATGGTAATGGGCAGTCGGTCCATGAACGGCCGGGAAACCTGTTCCATTTCCATCTTGCTGCGCCCATACCAACTCACGGGATGCAGCGGGGCCGATTCATCCGGCACGGGTGTGTTGGAACGGCCCACCGCGGCGAGGCTGCTGGTCAGGACGACGCGGCGCACAGCGGGCGCTACCGCTTCGATGCGTTCCAGAAGGAGCTCCGTGCCACGCACATTGGCGGCGTGGAACGCGTCGTAGCTCCGCGCCCGCGTAAGGGCGGCTATGTGGAACACCGTTTCGACACCCGCCAGGGCCTCGCCGAGCGCACGTGTATTGTCCAGGTCACCTTCGATGACGCGTACGGGCAAGCCGTCCAGCCACCGTGGGCTGGAGCGAACGAGACACCGCACATCGGACACCCCGGACTTCAGGAGGCGTTCCACAAGGTGGCTTCCGACGAATCCGGTCCCACCGGTCACAAAGACGGGCCCGTCGATCATGACCTGGCTGTAAGGCGTGCCACCGATTCAATATGGTGGGTGTGCGGAAACAGGTCAACCGGTTGCACGGTGTCGACCGTGAACTGCTCGGCCAGCATTTGCAGGTCCCGCGCCTGTGTCAGGGGATTGCAGCTCACGTAAACGAAGCGTTCGGGCTTCAATGCACCTATCTGCTGGACCACCTTTGGGTGCAGGCCTGCGCGTGGCGGATCCACGATGAGGACGTCGGGTCGCCCGTGGGCGGCAATGAACTCCTTGTTGAACAGGCGCATCATGTCCCCGGTCACGAATGTGGTGTTGCCGATGCCGTTGTTCGTGGCATTCTGGCGTGCATTCTCGACCGCTTCCTGTACCAACTCGACACCCACAACATGCTTGACCAGGGGTGCCAGGAACAGCGAAATCGTGCCTGCGCCTGAATACAGATCGTAGACATGGTCCTCGGGCGTGAATGCGCCAAACTCACGCACGACGTCGTACAGGCGCTCGGCCTGCTTGGTATTCGTCTGGAAGAACGCATTTGAGGCTATCTCGAACGTGGCTTTGCCAATCCGGTCACGGATGGTCCCGGGGCCGAATACCGTATGCATGGCCTCCCCGAACGCGGTCTGCGCCACGCCGGAATTGATGGTGTTGACCAGTGTGGTGACCTGTGGAAACGCCTCCTTGAGCCATGCCGCGAACAGATCCATCCGTTCGGTATCGTGGTGGCTTGTCACCAGGTTCAACATGAGGTCTTCGGTCTGGGCCGCCTGTCGTATGACCAGGTGCCGAAGGTACCCGGACTGTTTCTTGACGTGCCAGGCTGTCCATGACTGCTCCAGGACGAATGCCCGGACACCATTCACGATGGAACTGCTCAGTTCGGACTGCAAGTGGCATTCCTGGAGGTCCAGGACCTTGGCGTAGTTGCCCGGAACGTGCAGGCCAAGCGCGAACGACGTGTCGAACTCCGTTCCCGACTGTATTTCGGCCGGTGTCAGCCAGCGCATGGCGCTGAAGCTGAACTCCATCTTGTTCCGGTAATAGTACGTGTCTTCCGCTCCGATCGTGGGCTGCACAATAAGGTCTTCGAACCCACCGTTGAAGCGGAATGCATCCTGTACCGACTGGGTCTTCGCATCCAATTGTGCCTCATAGGACACATGCTGCCACTTGCAGCCACCGCAGGTGTTGAAATACCGGCATTTCGGTTCCGTCCGGAGGGCGCTTGGCGTAATGAGCTCTGTCAAAGCTGCCTCGGCGAACTTCTTCCGCTTCTTGTACACGCGGGCCTTCACCGTATCGCCAGGAACGGCTCCCGGAACGAATACGACATATCCATCGACGCGTGCAAGGGACTTGCCGCGATCGGCGAATTTCTCAAGGGTCAGGGTAATTTCAGCGCCTTTCTTCACAGGGTTGGCAGGTCAGTGTTAGAATGTGTGTCCGATACCGAACTGGAGGACGGGATCGTTGAATTTATCGGGCAGCAGGTCGCCTTGTCGGCGAGGATCGTGGACCTTGTACGCGGCATCGAGGCGAACGATCAAATAATCCCACGCCAATCGCAGTCCGAACCCGGTTCCAACACCCATCTCCCCCGCGAACGTGTTGAACCGGAACCGTCCGTCCGACGAACCGGGATTCCGAGGGCCCAGCCATACGTTTCCGGCATCCACGAACAGGCCGATGATCCATCGTGCTCCAAACAGGCTGGGAATGGCTGTAGCTCGCAATTCAATGGAGCCTTCCAGTTTGATTTCCCCACCCAGGATGTTCGTTCCCTCTGCGACCAACGAGTCCGTACTCGAAATGAATGTAGCGGCACCCGGCCCCAACTCGCGCAGTCGCCACGCCCGCACGCTCGAAGCACCACCGGAATAGAAGCGCCGGTCGAACGGAATTACGTCAGCGTTGGCAACAGGGTGGGCAGCACCCGCAATGACCTTGTACGCCAGCACGCTGCGACGCCCGATCGGGATGTAGCGCCTGAGGTCCATTGACAGGCGAACGTACTGCCTGTATATCATCCGTGCATCGCGTCCTCCTGCAAAGAAGCCAAGACCCGGAAGGCTTCCTTCCAGCTCCGAAGGCGTGAATACGAACCGGTCCAGCAGATATCCCATGTTGCCGCCGACTTCAATGGCGCCTTCGTAGGAGTGGCCCGAAGCCCGCCTGAAGGGGTCGGTCGTGAGTGACCGGAGCGTGTACCGAAGCGCATTGTTGAACTGCGGGCGCGTGTAGTCTTCTATGATTTGTGCACGCTGCACCTGGTCATCCACCGCATCCAGGACGTCATCCAGGAAGGACTCCTTGAACCCTGCCAGTGTGTCCGGGTTCGACACCGTGATGTCCACGAGGTCCAGAAGGGATGTGAGAGACTCATTGTGTCGGAGCTCGAACCGGTACGCCGCACCACCGCGTCCGCGTAGAACCAGGCGCAGGGCATCGCGCCGGGCTGCTAGCAAGGATACACTCAACTGACTTCGGGCATCGTACAGCGTGGACAGCCGGTCAAGACTCCCGAAAGGAAAGGTCAAATACGGATAGGAAAGCGTCGCGCCGATTTCCCACTGGGCGGAAGTGAACCCTCCCAAACCTCCGATATCGGCCGCGATACTGCCGGTCGTACGGACCCGGAAGGCTTCTCCGCCTCCAAACAGGTTCAGGTTGCTGTACGTCACTCCGGCTCCTGTACCGAGCTCATTGTCCGTATCGGCAAGGGCACCGCTTCGTTGGAGCATGAATGTCTCGAACCGGACCTGATGCCGAACCCTGGATTGAAGAACCAGGTGGTGGTCCAGTCGTGGCAAGGCGCCTCTTCCCGACGAGTCGGCAACGGGCTCCAGGATATCGGTAAACGCAAAAACACCGGTGGCATCGAGCCGGCGTTTCGTGGCAATGAGCCGACTCTGATTGAAGGGGTCTCCGGGACGGAACTGCAGCGTCCGGCGCAGCAGCTCGAAATCCATTGTCGGCTCGTCGGTAAACGTGGCGCGCAATGTGCCACCACGAATCGAATCGGTCGACGATTCCAGAAAGATGCTGTCTGCCCGTACCACAGCAGTCGTGTCAGGGCCCTCCACCTGAATCGACACGTCTCCGAAGCGGTACCGGAGACCAAGGACAATATCCATGGTCACGTCGAACGAGTCGGGCCGGATGGGATACACCACCGCATGGATTGACTCCCGCCCCACATCGGCATAACCCATGTCCCGCAACAAGGTCAGTACGCGGCGTCCCTCCTGGAGCAGGAGGGGCTCACTGTAACGACGGTTATCCGGTTGCAGTACAAGGGGTAGCGGTGACGGATCGGAATCCGGAAGGAGGAGGCTTTCGGACCGGATGCGGTTCTTCTCGCCCGCGGTCAGGGCGTCCAGTCCGTTGTACCGGAAGGTCCGGATGAATGTCGGAATGCCCGAGTGGATTTCGAACTCGACGTGGACACGATTGTCCCCGTCGGCAGGCGTGATCCGTGCATCGACGGTCGCGGATCGGAACCCTTCACGCTCATAGAACAGTCGCAACTGCTCCACGTCATTCACGACCACGGTGGAATCGAGATACGCAGGGGGTTCGCCGGTGGAGGTGAAGACGCGGCCCACAGCTCCGCCACCGAGTGTTTCCGATCCGAATTGATACAGCCATCGCCACCACGTGGCTCCGGGAATGCCCAGCAACCGACGGTTCGGGTGGGTACGGACGTACAGTCCCAACTGCTCATCGGGGAAAAACGGCTCCCCCGAGAAGCGGACCGCGGTTACGAGAGGCGCCTCATTGTCCTCGACGCGCTGGGCATGCGCGCTTCCCGGAAGAAGCATCAGCACACAGAGTAGCGCGACGAGAGCTGGTCCTATTCGTCTTCGAAGTAGAAGTCGTCGTCCTGGGTCGGGAAATCCGGCCACACTTCCTCTATACTCTCGTATGGCTCGCCATCGTCTTCCATGGCGTCCAGGTTTTCGATGACCTCGAGAGGAGCGCCCGTGCGGTCCGCATAGTCGATCAACTCTTCCCGGGTAGCGGGCCATGGTGCGTCCTCAAGGTATGAGGCCAAATCAAGCGTCCAATACATGTAGGGCTGACGTGTGCAATTCACAGTGAATGATGCACGGACGATAGGACGCGTGGCAGACAATTGCAACACGCAAATCACCCGAAACGGATCGGGTCAGTCGAACATCAATGTTGTGTTCTCCGCCTGAGCGAGAAGACGCTCGTATTCTGCCGGCGTCATGCTGGGCGCGAAGAAGTAGATGGGGTTCAATGAACGTCCCTGGAGGTCTTTTACCTCATAATGAAGGTGTGGGGCGTTGACCAGGCCCGTATCGCCGCTGTATCCAATGATGTCGCCACGCTTCACCTGCTTTCCACGGCGAATTTCCCGTGGAACGCGCGAAAGGTGTCCGTATACGGTTTGGTAGCCCGCCGTCGAATGTTCGATTTCCACAAATCGGCCATAGCCGGAGCTGGTTGCGGCCCGGTTGATGACGCCGTCACCCGTAGCGTAGACGGGCGTTCCACGAGGGGCGTGGAAATCCAAGCCGCCGTGCATCCGTTCTACCTTCAGCACGGGATGGGTCCGCATCCCGAACCCTGAAGTGATGGCCCCGTTCACGGGAAGGATGGCCGGCATCTCCGCCAGCCTGATTTCGTGCTCCGAGGCCAACGTGGCCAGTTCACGATAGCTGTCGTTCTGCAGGGCCAACTGGCGCTCAAGCTTGTCAATCGTGGAAGCCGTCCGCGTCAACAACTCACTCGTGGGAGCACTGAACCTGGAAAATTCGGGATAGGCGTCCGTACCACCTGCACCGACCTGGCGCACGTCACTGGATATTTCGCCGGCGTTGAGCAGGGTCCGGTACAGATCTTCGTCGTTGTGGCGGAGCCCTTCCAGTTGCCCCGACACGTCCGCGATGCGTTCCGAAACCTCACCCAGCTGTTGGCGCAGTGCCTTGTTCTCGTCCAGAAGTGCCAATTCCTGGGGTGTGCGGATGAGTTGATCCATCCCCCACGTCAGTACGAGCGCGAGGAGCAATACGCCCGATGCCGCCATTGCGGACCGGAAGTAGAGCCTTCGGCGGCTCTCCTGCACTTCCACGAAAGTGCATTTATCCGGGTCGTAATGGTAGTAGCGATTCTTCATTGCTTGCAAATGAACGTGCAGGACTCGAGTACGATCGAAAAAGATAGGGCCCCCGAGTGATCCATGCCAGTCACTCGCCGAGATACGCAACGGCTTCAATTTCAACGAGCATATCCGGATCGATGAGTGCGGATACCTCAACCATGGACGTGGCAGGCCGGATGTCTCCGAAGAACGTACCATGGACGCGGCCAACTGACTCCCAATCCGATATGTCGGTAACGTACATGCGGGTCCGGACAACGTGTTTCAACCCCGCACCAGCTTGCATCAACACGGCCTCAATGGTCTGAAGCGTTTCCCGGGTCTGAACGGCGGCGTCTCCGACACCCACGACAACTCCGTCTGCGCCGGCGGCCGTACATCCGGAAACGAAAACGAATGGACCGCACCGGACGGCCCGTGAATAGCCTACGATAGGCTCCCAGGGTCTGCCAGAGTCAAATCGCTCAATCACGTGGTGCGCCTGATTACGATGAGGGACAGGTCATCACTTTTCCGGGCGGTTTGGACGAAGTCGTCCACCGAGCCAAGGATCCGCTGCCCCAAAGCATCGGAATGCAGGCCATGCGTGTACCTGACAAGCTTTTCGAAACGCTCGTCCGTGTAGAAACGTCCCAGTTCGTTCCGTGCTTCCGTGACACCATCCGAATACACGACAAGAAGGTCATCCATGTCCATGGTCAATTCGGTGACGGAGTAGTCGGCCAGTGGCGTAAGACCGATGGCCGGCCCGCCTTTTTGCAGCGTATGGGAGCCATCTGAATGGATATGCATGGGGGGTTGATGCCCGGCATTCACCAGACGCACGACAGGGGAGGTCGTGCCCAACTCCAGGTGGACCATGGAAGCAAACTTGCTTGGTAGCCCATCCCGACAGACGATGGCATTCAATTCGCGGGCCATGTGGGCCGGATTCTCCGTGAGCGGTACGAGTGCCCGAACGGTCGCCTGCAGCCGGGCAGCCATGAGTGCCGCCGGGAGTCCTTTGCCGGCTACGTCTCCGAGTGTCAAGGTCACGTCATCGGCCGAAACAGTCATGTGGTCGATGAGGTCGCCACCCACATCATTTGCCGGGACGCTGTACAACCAGATTTCCCACCCGGCGAGTTGCGGCGTCGTGGCGGGCATGAGTGCAAGTTGCACAGCGCGTCCCGCCTCCAATTCATCCTTGGCAAGCAGTTTGTCCTTCAGCTCAAGCCCGAGCACGAACAACAGGAAGATGAATCCTCCCATGACCTGCATGCTGTTGTCCGGCATCCCAATCCACACGAGAGCGACGGATGCGACGACCAATGCCTGGCGCAGGGCCGTCAGCTTCATGAACAGTCCGCGGACCAGGTACCATGTGGAATAGAGGCTGCGGGAGAAGCGTCCCATCGTAGCCAGGCGCCGGCGTTCATCCTCGGCCAGGTAGAACTCGTACGTTTCCTTCAGGTCACGACGAAGTGTGCGCGGTATTTCGCCGGAGCCTATGTCGTCAAAGACGCGCTTGGTGAATCGCGACGCGTCCTCGAATCCTCTGCTTCGCTCACTCATTGGGTAGGGGGGTTGGAAAGTGCACTATACGCAATAATTGGTGAGAGGGTGCGGCAACGTGTACATTGCTGTCTCAACTGAATAAACGCCGCCGAATGGACTGGATTGTACTTCTTCCGCCCATCGTAGCCATTGTACTGGCCCTCTGGTCCAAAGAGGTTTATTTGTCGCTCCTGACAGGGTTGTGGCTGGGAACCACCATCCTGGTAGGCGGGAACCCTGTTTTGGGCCTTCGTGAATTACTGGACCAACTGGTGGCCGTATTCCAGGATGCGAGCAACACCAGGATCCTGTTGTTCAGCATGCTGGTCGGTGGCCTCATTGCACTCGTCCAGGCTTCTGGGGGCGTGAACGGGTTTATTTCCTGGGCACAGCGCCGCGGCTGGGGGCAAACACGACGGGGAGCGGAATTGCTGGCGTGGAGCGTCGGCATGGTCATCTTCGTGGAATCGAGCATCACATGTCTCATTGTTGGAGCCGTAAACCGTCCCCTGTTCGACCGGTTGCGTATTCCGCGGGAAAAACTGGCCTGGTACGCCGACGCCACCAGCGCTCCGGTGTGTATGAGCATTCCGTTGAATGGATGGGGTGCCTATGTGCTGGGACTCCTTGCAGCACAGGGAATTACCGCAGGAGCCGTCGGGTTGCTTGCAGAGTCCCTGTTGTTCAATTTCTATGCCCTTTTGGCCATCGGCTTCTCGCTCCTCACGGCCCTGACCGGATGGCGCTTCGGCTCCATGAAGACGGCTGAAATCAGGGCAGAAAAAACGGGTGCGCTGTTGCGGGAGGGAGCTACGCCATTGGTAGCCGATGAAGTGGTGGGGCTTGAACCGCTGGAGCGGGCCCGGTCCAGGGCATCGAACCTGCTGGTTCCGATTGGTGTCATGATCGGGATGATCGTGGTGGGTCTGTACGTCACGGGAGATGGCCAAATCATGCAGGGGTCCGGATCGACCTCCGCATTGTGGGCCGTGTGCGCCGCCGTGTCGGTTGGCATGATCATGGTCGCGCTGCCGGGTTCCGGTACGGACGGGAAGGCGCTCATGTCGCCTGTCGAGTCCATGGCACTGGTGCTGAAAGGTTCAGGCGGCATGGTTGGCATGGTACTTCTGGTGGCGCTTGCTTTTGCCTTGGGGCAGGTAAGCCGGGCGCTGGAGATGGGACCATACGTGGTTGGGCTCCTGGGAGATGGCTGGCCCGTTTTCTGGTTGCCGGGGCTCGTTTTCCTGGTTTGCTGCTTCGTGTCGTTCACACTCGGGTCATCCTGGACGGGATATGCCATCCTCATTCCCATTGCGCTGCCGCTGGCCGAGGGTGTCGGCCTGCCGGCGTCCCTCATGCTCGGAGCCGTTTTGGCCGGCGGAGTCTTCGGGGATCATGCATCGCCCCTCTCCGATACCTCCCTCATTGCCAGTATGTCGGCTGCAAGTGATCACGTGGATCACATCAACACCCAGCTCCCCTATACCATGTTGTTGGCTGGGATCAGTTTCGTCGGATTCATCGTGGCCGGACTCTTTGCATGATGCCATCGCTCGATGCTACCGTGTTCGGGTCGTGGGTCCTGATATTCCTGGCGTCCGGAGTGCTGGCGATCCTTTTTTCACTGGCATGGGTTCTTGTTGGGCTCGTCACGCATGGTGAACTACTGCCGAACGTCCGCGTATGGATGATTGGGTTAACAGTGTTCACCGGCTTCCTGGCCGTCTCAGCGGTGGTCCGCGCCCGGATCAGGGAGGAAACAGAAGCGTGTTGAGAGGATGGATCCACAGTCTGCATACGAGCAAGCCGCGACGGAAGGCATAGACCCCCGTTGCATTCCGCACTACTTGGACGGCACACCTCCAGTAGGGGATGCCATTGAGCCGCCGGTGTATACGCCCGAGATGCATGCGAACTGGACGTATCTGTTCGATCGTCAGAAGAAATTGCTTCCGGGCCGGGCCGGAGAGGCGTACATGCAGGGTATTGAAACCCTGGAAATGAAATCGGATCGCATTCCGATGCTGAAGGACCTGAGCCGCGCCATGGAGCGGGAGACCGGATGGCGTATTGCGCGCATTCCTGGCCTGCTGCACGAGCAGGACTTCTTCCGGCTTATTTCAGAGCGGACATTTCCGTCCACGGATTACATCCGGGAATCTCACGAACTCGACTATACCCCGGCCCCCGATTGCTTCCATGACATGTTCGGCCACATGCCAATGCTCACGGAGCCGGCCGTCGCCGATTTCTACCACCTCTTCGGTCGCGCCGCATTGAAGGCCGTTGGACCGCAGCGGACCGCCCTTGAGCGACTGCATTGGTTCACCATTGAATTCGGTCTCATCCGCGAAACCCAGGGCCTGCGCGTATTCGGTGCGGGCATCATGTCGTCGAAGGAGGAGCTTGCCAACGCGCTGTCGGACGACGTGGACGTGCGCCCGTTTTCCATCCAGGACGTGATTGCCCAGGACTATCAGGTATGGCATCTCCAGCCCATCCTGTTTGCGTTGGACACCTTCGACCAGTTGGTCACCGATTTCACGGCATGGGCCGAAGAGCAGGGGCTGGTCTGAGCCCTTGTGTTGGAAGGTTTCAGGCCGTGACGTCCTCGCGGACGCTGTAGATCTGCTCGATGTAGTCGACTATCATGCGGTGCGCCGAGAACTGGTACGTCAGGCTCTTCATGGCGCTACGCATCATGGCAATCCACTCGGTCGGCAAATTGTTATCGTCCCGATTGTAGAACGTCGGGATGACGTGGCTCCGAAGGGCTTCATAGAGCAGTGCGGCATCTTCAGGGTCCTGAACCGCCGGGTCCTTGTACTCATGTGAGGAGTCCTCACCGATGGACCAACCGTTCGTACCGTTGAACCCTTCCGGCCACCAGCCGTCGGGAATGGACAGGTTAAGGCCACCGTGGATGGCGACTTTCTGACCGCTCGTTCCACTGGCTTCATACGGACGGCGGGGATTGTTCAGCCACACGTCGCATCCGGACACGAGCTTGCGTCCGATTTCCATGTTGTAGTTCTCGAGGAACACCAGGCGTCCGTGGAATTCAGGTCGGTTCGTGTATTCGAAGATCTCCTGGATGAACCGCTGGCCGCCTGTATCCTGCGGATGGGCTTTGCCGGCATAGATGACCTGGATGGGCCTGTCGGTGTCCGCAAACAGATCCAGAACCAGTTTCAGGTCATGGAAAAGGAGGGGTGCGCGTTTGTAGGTGGCGAACCGGCGGGCAAATCCGATCGTCAGGGCATTCGGGTCCAGACGAGGGCTCTGAGGCAGGGTCTGCGTTGTGGTATAGTCATTTACGAAGTCAATGAGGCTGCGTCGCAAACGACTCCGGTAGGACCACATTTCGGCGTCCGATACCGAGTCGATCCGGCTCCACGTCTCTTTCTTGTCGCGGTCCCGTTCCCACGTGCCCAGGTTGACATCAAGAAAGGTCCGCGATGCCGGTGCCGCCCACGTGGGCAAATGCACCCCATTCGTGACGTGATCGATGGGCACCTTCGTGGGATCGCTCTCATGGAACATGTGCTGCCACTGGCGGCGAGCGACTTCCCCGTTCAATTTGGAGACCCCGTTGGCCTTGCGTGACAGGCGAAGCCCCAGCACAGTCATTGTGAACTGCTCGCCATGGTCGTCGGCGTTCACACGACCCCATGACAAGAGCTCGTGTTCGCCCATGCCCAACTCACGACGGAACTGGTCCATGTTCTCCAGAAACAGCCCGGCATCGAACCGGTCGTGTCCGGCCATCACCGGTGTGTGCGTCGTGAAAACACACTGGCTCCGGATCAGGTCAATGGCGCCGTCTGCATTTCCTGCCGCGCGCTGCTCGCGGAGCAGCTCAAGCGTCAGGAAGGCGCAGTGACCTTCGTTCATGTGGAACACATCGGTTTCAATACCCATGGCCCGCAGCAGTCGCCTACCACCGATTCCCAGGATGATTTCCTGTTGGATGCGGGTTGTCCGGTCTCCCTGGTACAGTCGGCGCGTCGTAAATCGGAGGTCATACGGGTTGGCGCCGAAGTCTGTGTCGAGCAGATACAACGTCGATTTGCCAACCATAAGACGCCAGGCACGGACCTGGACGGGGCGATGTCCGAAGTGAACGGTAACCGTCAGCTCGTTGCCTGTCTCATCCTTAACGAGTTCGATCGGATGGAAGGTGGCATCAATGGACGGGTACTCGTCATGCTGTTGCCCGCTTTCATCGAAATACTGTCTGAAATAGCCATCGCGCAAGAAGAGGCCTACTCCGGTGAACGGCAGGCCGACATCGGATGCCGCCTTCGTATGGTCTCCAGCCAGGATTCCAAGCCCACCTGAGTACAGCGGCAGGCTTTCGTGCAACCCGAACTCCATGCAGAAGTAGCTGGTACGCGGCGCATTCTGATGGATGCCTGGCGTTTCCATGTAGTCAAGGAATGACCGGTGCACGGCATCGACCTGGGCCTGGTACTGTGGGTCTTCGAGTACAAGCGACTTGGCGTCGCGCAGCGCCATGAGCGGGTTGTTGTTCGTGGCCCGGAAAGCATCCCGGTTGAGGCGCTGGAACAGGTCAATGGCTTCGGGATGCCAGGACCACCACAGGTTCTGGCTCAGTTCGTTCAGCTTTTCGAGAGTCGTCATGGAGAAAATGTAAACGCTTACATGGCCGACCGAAAAAAAACCCGCACAAGTTGGGGCGGGAGGATCGGCTCACGGAGAGCGGGGTATAAAGGACAGCTTAAATATACTGTTCCCCCACATACTTGTTCACGCCCGTGCCCCGATCCTCCCGCCGTGTACTGCTGGAAGCCACCCGCTCCCTGTTGAAGGGTGCAGGCATCCCGACGGCTGCCCGGGAGGCCCGCTGGCTGCTGGAGGAAGCATCAGGACTCTCAGGAGCAGCTCTGATGGCCTCATTGGACGACATCCCCGGATCGTCCGAATCCGAAGCGTTTTCAGCCCTGGCAGACCGTCGTGCGGCCCGGGAGCCGTTTCAGTATGTAGTGGGGTATACGGAATTCATGGGACGCACATTCCACGTGGAGCCGGGCGTGCTCATTCCTCGTCCGGAGACGGAAGAACTGGTGATACGGGCGCTCGGCCGCCTGGAGGCCGTTTCGGACGGGCGCGTACTCGATGCAGGTACGGGAAGCGGATGCATTGCGGTTTCACTGGCGGCCGAGCGCCCCGACATGGAGGTGCTGGCGCTCGACATCAGCGCCGAGGCCCTCCACGTTGCGCGCGGCAACGCCGCGCGCAACAATGTCCGTGTCTCGTTCCTCAAGGGAGACATTCTGACCGGGGGCGCGCTTTCCAGGGACATGCTGTCCGGGGGCGTGCATTCAGGAAGTGCGGCGTTGCCGCCGCTGGACATGATCGTTTCAAACCCGCCCTACGTTCCGGTCGCGGAGCGCGACGGACTCGAGCCCGAGGTGCGGGACCATGAACCCGCATTGGCTCTGTTCGTGGACGGGGACGGGCTGCAGTTCTACCGTGCATTGGCGGAAGCGGGAAAGGGTGCGTTGGTGGCCGGTGGTATGCTTTTGATGGAGATCCACGCAGATACCGGGGGGGCCATCATGAACATGCTTGCCGACGCGGGGTATGCACGTACAATTTGCCACAAGGATGCTTCCGGACGTCATCGCGTGGTGGAGGCCGTGTGGCCGGGGTCGGGTTAAGCATTCGGGGTACAGGTCGATTACGCACGTATGAACCAACTCAGAAAACGACGAGCCGTGTTGGGGGCGCTCCTTTCATGGAGTCTCCTGGTGGCCGGATGTGTTCCACGTCCGGTTTCGGTGCCTGTATCGGCCCCCAGTGGTACCCACGTCGAAACGGTTGCATTCACTACGACCCACGATCGGGTCGACGTACTCGATGCCGCCACATCCGTGCTGGTGTCCAGTAATTTCACGATCACGCTGGCGAATGAGCGGCTTGGGTTGATGCAGACCGACTATGTGCCGCTGAGCCTGGTCCAGGATGCGCTCGCCGATACCGTGCGCGTCCGGAACAACCGGCTGAATGACCTGCTCATGCGCATTACGCTGAATGCGGATCCCCGCGGAGAGTCGACCTTCGTTCAGGTGAAAGGCACGTTCCAGAAGGTGACCGGTGCGCCCGTCAGCAGCGACAACCTCATTGGCCTGTACTGGCTCGAACGCGTCGGCAAGGAAATGGCCGCATCGCTGGAAGTGCCCTATGTGCAGCAGTTACCCGATTCCACGTATGTCCGGGCACTCGGAGAGACCGGGCCCGCCACGCCACCGTCCCGCACCGCCGGCGTCCGGAGCGCCGCACGTGCTGCCGGCATTCTTATTGCCGTCCTGTTCGCACTTACGCTGGCGGTGGGTGCATTTGGTCCGACCAGCAACACTGCTCCCGCACTTGCCCAATGATGCGCATTGCTCTTGTCCAACACGCGCCGGTTCCGTCGTTCGAGGAGACCCTGAACGTCGCAGAACAGCATGTGCGTGAAGCCGCCTCAGGTGGTGCACAGGTCATCGCGTTCGCCGAATTGGCCTTTATACCGTTTTTTCCTCAGCACCGCAGGACTGGCGACAGATTCGCGTGGTCGGAACCCATCCCGGGCCCGACAACAGAGCGTTTTCAGGCATTGGCCTGCGAGTTGGGTGTTGTGATTGTTCTGAACCTGTTTGAACGGGACGGCGACAAGGCCTACGATGCATCGCCGGTGATTGACGCGGACGGCAGCCTGCTGGGCGTGACGCGCATGATGCATATCACGCAATACGAAGGGTTCTGGGAGCAGGATTATTACGACCCGAGTCCAACGGGTCCGGTCGTCTACAACACACGCTTCGGGCGTATAGGCGTTGCGATTTGTTACGATCGCCACTATCCAGAATACCTGCGAAGTCTTGCCTTGAAAGAAGCGGATGTCGTCATCATCCCCCAAGCGGGTGCCGAGGGCGAGTGGCCGGAAGGGGTCTATGAGGCGGAAGTGCAGACAGCTTCATTTCAGCACGGATTCTTCACGGCATTGTGCAATCGAATTGGTCGTGAGGACGTACTTACCTTCGCCGGAGAGTCCTTCGTGGCCAATCCGGAGGGGCGTGTGATCGCACGTGCCCCTAAACGTGAACCAGGTATCCTGATGGCTGACCTGGACTTGGACATGGTTGCGCAGTCTGCCGCGCGGACCCTGTTCATGGCCCACCGAAGACCCGGCGACTACGCTGACATCCAGTGACATGCCAATGAACGGCCAGAAATTTGAACGGATAGTAAAGTTGACCGCCAAGGTCTCCGTTCCCGGCCGTTTCATGTTGTTCGGGAAAGCCCGCCTGCTTCCCGATCGCATCATTGTCAAAGGCATCGGCTACACGGACACCATCATGCTCAACGATATCGAAGCGGTTGGGTGGGTCGGTGACGAATTGACGCTGAGCCTTGTGTCGGGAGACGACCTGACGTTGATCATGCGTGGTGCCGGCACGTGGAAATACGAGATCCAGAACCGTTGCGGATTCAACGATCCGGTGCTGAATCCGGATTGAGACGCCCTCCACTTCTTCAGCAGCCTTCTAGTTCGACCCAGCAGCCTTTTCTTCCCGTTCCGTCAGTGCGACGAAATCCTGGAATTCCATGGAACGGAAGGACTCTGTGCCGATGAAGGCCAGAACGTCCATGAAGTCCTCATACGGGTGGAATCCGGCCAGACGCGTGATATACGCTCCGGAGGGCTCCAGGAATACGGTTGTTGGCGTACCTGATGCGCCGAGCCCGGCTGCCAGCTCTGCTGAACTGAGCTCAAACCCGCGGAATGACAACGTATCGGTGGTACGGTCAATGACGATGCGACCGATTTCGAAGTGTTCCGCAAGAAGCTGCTGAAGCTCGGGACGCGTATAGACTTCTGTCTGCTGCTTACGGCACCAGCCGCACGTCGCCGACCAGACATCGACCATCAGGATCTTGCCGGATTCACCGGACCGGGCAACCGCCTGTTCAAATTCCGGCCACACGATGCCTCCATCCTCGTTGGTGACGATCTGTGCGGTCACGGGCAATGCGACCGTCGCCAAGCTTACGGCGAGCATGACGGACAGAATGCGAAGGGATCGGTACGGAATCATGACAATCTGGTAAGGTCCACGTCTGGCGTGACATGATGCATGTCACGCCAGCTCTGAAAAGGCGCTGGCGAACACAGGTTCCTCGACTTCCCATGTAAGGGCCTTCGAAGCACGCTCTGCACCGGATGTGAGCCGCTTTCGGTCTGAAACGGCCCGGGCAAGGCAGGCTCCAAGCGCCTGATGGTCACGCGGGTCAACGGTCAGTCCGGCCTCGTACGTTTCCAATACCGCGCTGATTTCCGGAAGGTCCGAAGCAACCACCGGGATTCCCGCCTCGAAATAGTCAAATAGCTTGTTTGGAAGCGCATATCGATGATTGAGACACGTATCCTCGAGAAGTGTTACACCGATGTCTGCATCCCGGCTGACCGCGATTACTTCGGAGGGTGCTACCGGGCAGAGGAAATGGATGCGATCGGACAAGCCCAGTGCATCCCGCTCTGCGATCAACGTCTGTTGGTACGCACCGTAGCCCATGAAAACAAGGTGGGCCTCCGGGAAGTGGCCCATGGCATGAATGAGATGGGAAAGTCCCCGGGATGCGCGCATCTGCCCCAGATGGAGAACCAGGGGCGCACGTCCGATGTCAGGTAGGCGCTCACGCAGAGTCGGTATGCCTTGAGGGAGCATCAGGCGGCGATCCGGAACGTTATGTACGACCAGCGGCCGGCGAATGCCGTACGTATCACGCAGGTGATCGGCGATGTGATCGCTGACGGTCAGTACTATGTCCACTTTTCGGATGCTCCTGCCCTCCACCACGCGCCAGACCCATGAAACCCACGGCCGACCAGCTGTTGCTGCGACATGGGCATACAGTTCACGGGCATCGTAGGAAAGGCGCGCTCCCAGTTCCCGGGCGCGTCGCGAGGATGCCGTGAGGACGTACAGATCGGATGCATGGAACTGCCGTGCCGTGACCACACGCATCATGTCGGACATTCCACGGTGAACATCCCTGAAGAACGCGGGACCACTGCTGGGTGGATGAGGCATGGTTCGCACCCGGACTCCTTCGGGCATCCCACCCGGCGATGTCGACCCCTCGACGGCAAGAATGAGCGTGCTGAGCCCCAGCCGTGTAAGGGAATGCACCTGCTTCAGGGCACGTGCATTGCGGTACACATCCCCTGTCATGGCAAAAACAACGTCGTAGGTCGGAAAATCGGTCACGATAATGGCATGTGAGGCAGCGTGTTAACGAGGATGCGCCCGGTGGGGTCCCGCGCCTACTTGACGCTTTCGCGTTCGTTCGTTAACCTTACGGTCCGCTGATGTAAGCGCTTACACAAGGAATCGTTTGGGTTTGACCATTTACGATATTGCCTCCAAGGCTGGTGTTTCGATCGCAACCGTCTCCCGCGTCTTCAATGACAGTCCCCGGGTGTCGGACAAAACGCGTGCTTCCGTATTGCGGGTTGCCTCAGAAATGGGTTATCAACCCCACGCTTCGGCCCGTAGCCTGGCCCGCCGTCGAACAGAAGTGATTTCGGCGGTTATTCCCATGATCTCGAACTACTTCTTTGCCGAAGTCCTGAGGGGCCTTCAAGACCATATGGCCGACTCTTCGTTCGACCTGCTGGTCTTTTCCGCGCGCTCCCTCGATGAAATGTCGGCCCAGCTGGACCGCGCACTTCACCGGGGGCGATCGGCGGGTGTTTTGCTGTTTTCTGCGCCTGTTGAGGGCGACCTGGAAGCGCTTGTGGAAAATGCCAGTCAGCCGGTCGTTCTGGTCGATGGGTTCCACAATACACTCGACTCCATTTCGTCCGACAACCGGAAGGGCGGTGTCCTGGCGGCTGGCCACCTCATAAGAAGTGGCGTCACGCGTCCGGCCATTCTGATGGCCAACCGTACATCCATTCCGGCTGGCGATCGCCTGGATGGTTTCCGTTCACGTCTGAAGTCCGCAGGGATCGCGTTGGCGGACGACATGATCATGGACAGCATGGACCCGCTCAATGACGGCTACAACGAGCAAAGCGGGTTCAGGGCCATGAAAGCGCTTCTGGAACGCGGAGACATCCCGGAGGGCGTTTTTGCAACGTCTGATGCCCAGGCGGTGGGTGCCCTGGAGGCCTTGAAAGAAGCCGGTCTCATTCCGCCTCATGATATCCAGGTCATCGGTTACGATGACCTTCCCGTGGCCCGGTATGTCGGGCTGACCACGCTCCGCCAGCCCATGTATGACATCGGTGGCCGGGCTTTCGAACTGTTGGAAACGCGCATGTCTGCTCCGTCGGGCGGCGTGGTCCACACTGTTTTCTCACCAACGCTCATTCAGCGGCAGTCTACGCGTGTTACGACACCGTTGACAGTCCGTGAAGGTATTGCCTTGTAAGCATGGTACTGCATCAATCGTCTTTCCGAATCCTCCTGTTGGTCTTTCTGACCACATGCCTGGCCGTCCCGTCCGCCACCGCGCAGACGACCGGAAAACTTGCAGGCGTTGTGACAGACGCCGAGTCCGGTACGCCGCTACCGGGTGTGAACGTGTTCATCGCAGGCACCACCCAGGGCACCGCGACCAACATTGACGGGCAATACTCCATTCTGGGAGTCGGGCCCGGGACGTATGACATCGTCGCGTCATTCGTCGGCTTTGCCCAGCAAACCAAGACCGGCGTGCAGGTGAATGCCGGCTTGACGGCCGAGGTCAACTTCGTGCTCAGGGAGGAGGTGTTCGAGGGCGAGGAAGTGGTCATTGTCGCGGAACGCCCAATCGTGCAGAAGGACCTCACAGCGACTACGGCCATTGTCAGCGGAGACGACATCCGCGCGTTGCCGGTGGAAAACTTTGGGCAGGTCATTGCCTTGCAGGCCGGTGTCGTCGATGGTCACTTCCGAGGAGGAAGGACGGGAGAAGTTGGCTATTGGGTCGATGGAATGCCGGTGACCGATGTTTTCGACGGTAGCCTCGGTGTCTCGATTGAGAACAATATGGTCGAAGAGGTCCAGGTGGTCACCGGGGCCTTCAATGCCGAGTACGGGCAGGCCATGAGCGGCATCGTGAACATTGTCACACGCGACGGTGAGAACAAATTCGGCGGTGGCATCCGGACGTTTTTCGGGGACTATGTGTCCGGAAACGACAAACTGTTCACGAACATCGATGACCTGTCGCCGACGGCCGTACAGAACATCGAGGCCGATTTTTCGGGCCCCATCAAGCGGGACAGACTCTATTTCAATTCATCGATCCGATACTTCTCGAACGACGGTCATCTGTACGGTCGCAGGGTGTTTTCAGCCGAGGATGTGGGTCTTGATGCTACAGGCCGATTGTCCCTGTTGAATCCGGAAGGATCGGGAGACTCGTCATTGGTTTCGCTGAACCCGTATGAAAAGACATCCGGGCAGGCAAAGCTGACCTACAAGATCGGCAATATCAAACTGGCCCTGACGGGCATTGCAAGCCGGGAAGAGTTCCAGGGTGGGGCGACGCATGAGAACATGTTCTTCCCGGATGCGCGTGGCAACCAGCAGAAGGATGCATTCACAACGTTCCTGAAAATCACGCACACGTTGTCTTCCAAGACATTCTATGAATTGGGTATCACGCGGACACGATCGGACTTCGATGCCTACAAGTACGAGGATCCGTTCGACCCTCGATATGTGGATAACACATACATCGGATTCCGCGATGGTCTCCAGACGTCGAACTTCGCTGTAGGTGGCACGGACAACGGGCGGTTCAGCCGGTCGACGGAGACCTACCTCGCCAAGTTGGACGTGACGAGCCAGGTCAGCCAGCGCAACATGGTAAAGGCGGGACTCGAGTACCGCATGCACGACCTGAACTTCCTGGACCAGTTCACGGCCGTGTTTCCGGTAGGAAACACGTTCCAGTCGGCCCTGGTGACCAATGGCGCCTATAATCGGAAGCCCACCGAGTTTGCCGCTTACATCCAGGACAAGATTGAATTCGACGGCCTCATCATCAACGCGGGGCTGAGGTTCGACTATTTCGATTCGGACGGCCCCATCCTGGCAGACGAAACCGACCCGGACATTGTATTTGAGGAGCGTCGGCAGGACCTGACGGAAGACCAGATTTTCGATGATGCCACGTCCAAGACGCAGGTAAGCCCGCGCCTCGGTGTTTCATTCCCGATCTCAGAGACCGGTGTCGTCCACTTCTCCTACGGCTGGTTTTTCCAGATTCCGAACTTCGAACTGCTATATCGCAACCCGTTCTTCCAGCTCGGCACGTCGGGATCCGGCCTTATTGGTCTCATTGGCAATGCCAACCTGAAGCCGCAAAAGACCATCAATGGCGAAATCGGGCTGAAACAGGGGCTGTCTGACGGTACGAGCGTCGAAATAACGGCATTCTTCCGGGACATCAATGATTTGGCCGGAACCGCTACGGACCCCATCCTGATTGAAGGCACGTCCGCGCGGTACGGCAAATTCGTGAACTCCGACTTCGGGTTCATCCGGGGCATCATCCTTCGGTTGAACCAGCAGCTGGCACCGGGCATGTCCATGAATGTGGATTACACGTACCAGGTCGCCAAGGGCAACGCATCGGATCCGGCTGCGGTGTTCAATGCGGCCGCTGCCAAGCAGGAGCGTGAGCAGCAGATTGTACCGCTCGATTGGGACCAGACGCATACAGCCAACGTCAGTGTCACGTACCGTAACAGTGCGTACAACTGGGGATTCGGTCTCGTTTCGTCCTTTGGATCAGGCCTTCCGTTCACGCCGGTACAGACCACCCAGCAGACAGGAGTCATCCTGCCAACGACCATCCAGCTCAACAGTCAGCCGAAGCCGGTGACGTGGGACGTGGACCTGACCGTCCACAAGAGTTTCGACGTCGGTTCGGCCACGTTGCAGCTGTTCTCGCAGATCGACAACCTGTTTGATCGCAAGAACGAATACGGTGTGTTTGGCGACACGGGACGGGCCTCGTACTCGCTCCAGAAGAATGTCGACCAGGCATCATTCCAAGGCAACCAGGCCTTCCTCGATCGGTGGTATACCCGACCTGATTTTTATGCCGAACCGCGTCGTGTGACGTTTGGCGCTTCCTATCGTTTCTGATTATGACTGCATCCACACACACCATGGGACGTTTTTCCCTCCTCCTTGTGGCCGTGCTACTCACGGGACCGCTGGTTGACGCCAGTGCCCAGGACCGCTCGAATCTTCCCGCATTCCTGTTCGACTCGCAGTACCGGGGAAGCCGTGACAACGAGAAGAAGAACATCCATGACGGCAATCAGATTGCCATCACGTTCTTCAATACGGGCTTGCTCGCAGGCGTCGGTGAGACGCGCGGCAACTGGCCAAAGGGCTCGCGCGATTTCTACATCGGAGACGTTGTTCCTGTCGTAGTGGCCGAAGTCCCGATCGACACCAATGGTGACGGCGTTGCCGACTCCATGATCGTCAAAGGTGTGACGCCGAGGCACCCGCGCGCCGGCTCGAATACAGACCCGGAGAATCGATCTGTCTTTTGGGGCTTCGAGCCCATGGGCGGCTTTGCCAATGACGACGGCGAGAACGAAAGCCCGGCCATTTCAACGGATCCCACCACGTGGCCCGAACGCTGGCCGGATCAACCGACCTGGATTGATCCCGAGACCGGCGGTGCCCCATGGAACGGATTCTTCGGTCGCGGCATCTTCAATGCCGACTTGGAGTCCTATTTCTGGGCCGATGACCACCCGGACAAGGAAGTACAGAGCCGCTTCCCGGGTTTCCACCCTGACTCCACCGACTTGACCCGCGACGGCCTGGGACTGGCCATGAAAGTGCGCGGCTTGCAGTGGACCCAGTTCCTGGCACAGGATGCACTCTTTGTCGTGTACGAAATCACGAACACGGGCACGACGACGTTTCCCCGTGTGGCCGTTGGCCTTACGGCCGGAACGCTGGCTGGTGGGGACGGTGACTCGCAGGATGATCTCGCGTTCTTTGACCAACTGAACCGGATCGTGTATTCGTACGATGCGCCGCCATTCCTTGGAAACGAGGGGCAGAATGTGGGTATCGTGGGCTACGCCTTCATGGAGAGCCCGGGTAACGAACTGGACGGTATTGACAACGACGGCGATGGCGATCCGCTGCAGGAGCCGGGTCGTGACATTGACGGCTTCCCGTATGTGACAGGTGGTCTCGAGGGTACGGACAATGTGTTCACGCCAACGGACTTCCAGCCACGCACGTTGGCCGCCGGGGACCCGCTCGTTCTGATCGATGGCACCACGTTCCGTCGCTCCATCACGTATGTGCCAGCCACTGGAACCGTTACGGTGACCTCCCAGGGCATTGAGCATACGGTTGGTGTGGGGTCGGTCCTCGAGGAAAACCGCACTATCATCCGCTCCCAGATCGGTGAGCAGGAGGTCGTGGAGAAAAACCTGATTGATGATGACCTCGACGGACTCATCGACGAAGACGAAGACCTGCATTTCCTGCGACGCAAGCAGAATTTTGCCGGCGAAATCGAAGAGCTTCCCCCGGTGCGCTACAAGAACTATGTGGCATTCGCCCGCGCAATACAGAACCGTTCCGCTACGCGCGCTGACTCGGTACAACACGGCCTCCTGAACCCGATGATCGATGAATCAGGCCAGGACGGCATTGATAACGACGGCGACTGGGATGGCTTTACCGATGATGTGGGCGCGGACGGTGTGGCCGGAACCGGCGACCCGGGCGAGGGTGACGGCGTGCCATCACCGGGCGAGCCCAACTTTGACGAAGTCGACGTGACGGAAACGGACCAGGTCGGTCTGACCAGTTTCTTCTACTTCACGCCGCCGGGCGGTGTCCGGATGAACGATGACCAGCGGTTGTGGGATGCCCTGTCACCAGGCTTCTTCACTACCAACGAAGAACTTGTGGCCCAGCAGAGCCAGGGCGGCGTCGACGGTGACTTCATCTTCGGGTCGGGCTACTTCCGCCTGGAGCCGGGACAGACCCACCGGTTCTCCATGGCGCTCGTGTTCGGAAATGGCGAGGACTTCTCGCAGAAGCTCGCGACCATCACGAACAATGTGCAGACCGTTCAGGAGATCTACGACCGGAATTACAATTTCGCGCGTCCGCCGGACAAGCCGGTCGTATCGGCCGTTCCCGGTGACGGCAAGGTCACCCTGTACTGGGATGCCCGCGCTGAGTTGTCCATTGACCCCATATTGGGCCAGGACTTCCAGGGGTACAGGATCTACAAGTCAACCGATCCTTTCTTCCGCGACCCCCGACCCATAACGGATGTCTTCGGGAATCCGTCTCTGCTCGCACCGATTGCCCAGTTCGACCTTCGGGATGGCCTCAGTGGGTTGTGGTATGGCGACCAAACGGTCATGGACCGTGTGCGTGGTGTACCGTTCAACCTGGGAGACGATACAGGGCTCGTCCATTCCTTCGTCGACACGGACGTGGAGAACGGTCGTACCTACTATTACGCCGTCACAGCCTATGACCGGGGTAGCAACTCATTCTTCCCCGCCGAGAACTCCCGAACGGCCACGGTGCGTGAGGATGGTACCGTACAGACAGACCTGAACGTCGTCGAAATCGTGCCGAATGCGCCGGTTCTTGGGTATGAGCAAGGCGGTGTTTCGGAGAATGTCGTGCAGGTACAAGGTCCAGGGACAGGCGAAATCTTTGTCCAGATCCTGGATCCGCGCATGCTGGCGGACAACGCCGAATACACGATTTCATTCGGTGACGGTACGTCGGCGTCCACGTTCTCGGTTTCGCAGGATGGCTTCGACGTGGTGAGCGAAGCCCTTATTTCTGACGCTGAATCGGTCATTTTCGATGGCATGCGTCTCGTGTTCAACAACGACAATACGCAGTTGGACCTGGATCGGACCAACTGGGCATCGCCCGAAGGGAAGATTCCGGTGTTTGTTGCTCCGACGAACGTCTCTCAGTGGCGATTCACGGGTAATATCATTCCGTATGACTACGAAATCAGGTTCGGAGCGGCCGGATCCGGCCAATCCATCGGCGGGTTCCAACTTGGCAGTCGCGGCCCACAGGCCGTGGCATCAGCCACGAACTTCACGGTCCACAACCTGACACTCGACCAACCGAGTCCGTTTGTTTTCCTGGAAGGATCTCCGAACGGTGCCTTCGACGCAACCACGGATTTCATCTTCCTGTACGAGCAGACGGCCTCCGGTTTGGCGCCGAATTTTGCCATCCGCGCGGACAGTGATCAGGGGGCGTTCCCGACCAACGGGGACGTGTTCACCATCGGGACTCGCAAACCGTTCAGCCAGAGGGATACCTTCCGGTATTCGACGTTCGCGTCGGGCGTGGACGATGCGCTGGCGGGTGGGCAATTGGACCGCATAAAGGTAGTACCAAACCCCTACGTCGCCGCGGCGTCCTGGGAACGACCTTTGGCTCCTACGATCACCAGTGGTCGTGGCGAGAGGCGTGTGGACTTCATCCACGTTCCGAACGATGCCACCATCCGCATTTACTCGTCGCGTGGCGAACTGGTCCGTGAACTCCGGCACGACAGCGGGATCACCGACGGAACAGTGAGGTGGGATCTTCGCACGCGGACCAACCTGGATGTAGCCTTCGGCATCTACTTCTACCATGTGGAAGTGCCCGGCCTCGGAGAGACCACTGGTAAAATCGCTTTGATCAAGTAGCCTGTCATGAAGAAAACGACAACCAAATGGATCGTACTCGCTTTCGTGGCGATTCTTGTAACGCTCCCGGTCAAGGCGCAGAACAAGGTGGCAACAACAGCCGCCCCATTCCTGAACATTGCCACGGATGCCCGAGCGGCCGCCATGGGCAGTGCCCAGGTGGCGCTTGAGGGAGGTCCGAATGCACTTCATTGGAACCCTGCCTCGCTTGCCCGGATGGGCGGTTCAGGAGCTGTTGATTTCGTGAGTTCCGAATGGTTCGTGGATTCCCAGTTCTACTATCTGGTTGCAGGTTTCCAGACGCCGGTGGCCCATGTGGCGGTCAGTGTCATGGTGCTGGACTACGGGGAAATGGAAGTCACGACCATATCCGCGCCGGAGGGAACCGGAGAACTGTTCTCGCCTCAGGATCTATCGGTTGGGATGACCATGGCGCGCAACGTCACGGACCGCTTTTCGGCCGGCGCGACGGTCAAGTACGTGCGACAGAAGATCTGGAACGAGAAAGCCACCGGGCTCGGGGTGGACCTGGGCGTGTTCTACAACACGGGCTACAGGAATCTCCGGATTGGCATGTCCATGTCCAACTTCGGATCCGACATGCAATTGTCCGGAAAGGACCTGCGCCGGGCCATCGATATCGATCCAAACATTGAGGGTAACAATCCGAGGCTGGGCGCAAGTCTGGAAACGGATGAGTGGCCGATGCCACTCAGCTTCCGCGTAGGCCTGGCCCTCGACGCCGTTTCCAGCGAAAGCCAACGCGTCACACTCAGTGTCGATGCTGTGCATCCGAATGACAATTCGGAGAGTGCCAGCTTCGGCGCCGAATACGCATTCAAGGAATTCTTTTTTCTCCGCGGTGGATACCGTCAAGCCTTCTCGGATGAGATGGAAGACGGTGGACTTACCGGAGGATTCGGACTTCAGTACCAGGTATCCCGCGGGGTGACCGCCCATTTCGACTACGTCTTCCAGGACTATGGTCGGTTGGGCACGCCCCAGATGTGGACGCTCGGTGCAACATTCTAAGGCCTGGAAACAGGTCATAACCACCACATGCACATCAGGAGGTGCAACATGAACATTGGTACCAGGTGCTTGAGCATCCTGTTGCTCGGATTCTTCTTCGTTCAGAGCGCTAGCGCGCAGACGAACATCGAAGTGGAATTCCGTGTCAACATGGGCGTTCAGCTTATCAACGGTGGGCTTGACCCAGCCGCGGGTGATTACGTTCGGGTCAACGGCAGCTTCAATGGTTGGGGAGGCTCGACCGATACGCTGTTTGCTGACTTCCTCGAGCCGAATGTCTACACACGTGTCGTTCAGCTCGACGCGTATGACATCGCCAATCCTCTCGAATTCAAGTTCACGATTACGAAGAACGGTGGTACAGCCGAAGAAGTCGTGGGTTGGGAAGGTGGCGATAACCGGAAAATCACCGTGACGGGCACAGAGCCCGACGGTGACACAAATGGTTATCTCGACATCAGTTTCCCGGCAGCCGGCGCGTCCGAAGTGTTTTTTTCCGGCATTACGTTGGATGACATTTTTGTAGCTGACACCGAAGTCGTGGTGGCGGTGGATGCCCGTACGGCCATCTACCACATCGCTGATTCCCTCGGCATGCCAGCGGACGTTCAGACCGGTGATCCGGTCACATCATTCGATGGTTTGTTCGCCAACGGACCGTTTGCCTCACCGAATGGATGGGAAGACTGGGGAGCCAACTTGGCTGCCATCTCGTCCCTTCAGCTGGTAGACGACGGCACGAAGGGGGACGCTGTTGCAGGAGACTCCGTCTATACGTTTACGCTATCGAAGAAGGCTGGCGATGCCAAGCGCAACGTCGATCTCAAGTTTGGCGTGAACGGATTTGACAACGAGTCTACGTTCGCCGGTAATCACAAGATGAACGTGGACGAAGCCAATCCGACGGTCAATCTGGCTTTCGGCGTCATGCAGCAGCTAGACGGTTCGTTTGTGGAAGGCCTGTTCGATCCCTATACGATCATTGACAACAGTGCTACCCCGCCGTCCGTATCGGTCGTGCGCCGTGGCGGTGAAGCCGATGTCATTCCGGTCGACGTTGAAATCGAGTTCTCTGTCAACATGGCGGTTCAGCTCCTCAACGGCAACTTCGATCCAATGCGCGGCGATTATGTCCGTGTGAATGGATCGCTGAACGGCTGGGGAGAAAGCACGGACACGTTGTTTGCCGACTTCCTCAACCCCGAGATCTACACGGGTATTGTGAAGCTGGACGACTACAACGTGGACAGCGTGGTAGAATTCAAGTTCACGTTGAATACGGTCGCATCGAACGGTGAGGTTACCACCGGTTGGGAAGGTGGCGACAACAAAGAGATCTCCATCCGAGGCGACGAACCAGACAGCGATGGCAACGGCTATATCGACATCGCATTCCCTGTGGCTGGCGTAGCAGCGCCGTTCTACGACGGCGTATCGCTTGACGACATCTTCTCCGTAGACACGGAAGTCACCATTACGGTCGATGCCCGTCCGGCATTCTACCACCTCGCCGATTCGTCAGGCATGCCTGCTGACGTTCAGACGGGTGACCCGGTCACGACGTTCGACGGCCTGTTTGCCAACGGACCTTTCGCTTCTCCGAATGGCTGGGAAGATTGGGGCGCCAACCTGGCAGCCGTGTCCTCTCTCCAATTGGTGGACGATGGCACGAATGGTGATGCCGTAGCTGGTGATACGGTTTATACGATCAAGATCATGAAGGCGGCAGGCCAGGCCAAGCGCGGCGTGGATCTGAAGTTCGGTGTGAACGGCTTGGATAATGAGTCTGCATTCGCGGGTAACCACCGCATGAATGTCGACGAAACCAACCCGGTCGTGAATCTGACGTTTGGTGCCATGTTGCAGCTGGACGGAACATTCAACGACACCCTGTACGATTCCTACATCCTCGTCGACAACACGTCTACCCCGCCGACAGCGACCGCTGTTCGTCGTGGTGGCGAGAATGATCTGGTGGCAACGGACACGGAAACGAATACGCTTCCGGAAACGGTCGTTCTCATGCAGAACTTCCCGAACCCGTTCAATCCGACCACGACCATCGAGTACGAATTGACGAACTCCGGTCGCGTGACGCTCCAGGTGTTCGACCTTCTGGGTCGTCAGGTCGCTACGTTGATTGATGGTGTCATGCCAGCTGCACGCCACAGCGTACAGTTTGACGCCCGCAGTCTTGCCAGTGGCACGTACATCTACCGTCTCGTGGCGAACGACAAGATTGTCACGAAGACGATGGTTCTGCTCAAGTAATCGAGCTGTGCAGAATCCGTAACGCATAGGATGGGGGCGGGGCGGCCGACAGGCCGCCCCGCCCTTGTTCGTTCTACAAAGGGCACCCGCCATGTTGGATATCCAGAAACGGCTCACGAAGAGCTTTTACATGCTGCTCAGCCTGCCGGCCACGTCCATGGGCTTTGCCCTGTCCGTGCAGATTTCGGCACTGAGTTGGATCCTTACCACGAAGTACGGTCTGGACATCCATGACGTGGGCCTGGTCTGGGCCGCGGGACCCATTGCCGGCATATTGGGTCAGGTCATCATTGGCGTTATTTCTGACAATGTCTGGTTCTGGAATGGACGGCGGCGCCCGTTCATCCTCATCGGCGGCGTACTCGCGAGCCTTATGCTGCTGGCGCTGCCCAACATCGACATCATTTCCTCCGCCATGGGCGGTGCCGGCATTCTGGGCGTGGCCATTGCGGTGGCGCTGACGCTGGATCTGGCCATCAACATTTCGTTCAATCCCACGCGCTCCCTCATCGCCGATGTGACACCTGAGGGCACCGAGCGCACGAAGGGATACACCTGGATGCAGACTATTTCCGGGTCTTTCGGCGTCATGGCCTATGCGGTCGGGGCCATTTGGGACAACTACATCCTCATTTACGCGGGCGCAATCCTTGTCTTCGCGTTCTCCATCATCCCAACGCTGTTCATTACGGAGCCGCGCGAGCTGCTGCGTGGCGAGGGTGCCCGGGAAGACGATGCGAACCCCGCTGCCGATGCTACTGACGTGAAGGTGCCCGGCTTTTCACTCCGGGAAATGGTCCGCACGACGCGGCCGCTCTGGGGCTTCTTCATCTACAGTGTCTATGCCATGGGCCAGCGGCTCATGGGAATTACGAGCGAGACGTACTGGGTGGAAGGGTTGCTGGCCGTATTGACGGTTGCGCTCGTGGCCGACGCACTCTTCAAGAACGCTGACGGGAAGTCACGCCTGGAAGCGAGCGATATCGGCTTCAAGAAAGTGCTCGCGGCTCACTCTTTCACGTGGCTGGGTATCCAGACCATGTTCGTGTACATGTTCGCCTACGTGCAGGACACGATGCCCGCCCTGACGGACAACCAGATGGGGCGCGTTGTGTCCATCAGCTTCCTCATCCTGAACGCTGTCGGTGCACTGCTGCCGGCTTTCGTGTTGGAGCCCATCACGGAAAAAATTGGACGCGTGAAGACGCACATGATGTGCATCGCCGCCATGGCGGCTGGCTATGTCGGCATGCTGTTCGTCGGCACGACGCCGCTGCTCATTTATATCATGATGGGTGTCCTCGGTATCGGGTGGGCAGCCACGGTGAGCCTGCCGTTCGCCATCATGTCATCGAAAGTGGACCAATCCAAGATGGGACTGTACATGGGCCTGTTCAACCTGTCTGTCGTGCTGCCCCAGCTCGTTGCGAGCCTCGGCGTGGGCGAACTGGTTAGCGCGGCACCCGACAAGAATATCATATTCATCATTTGCGCCGCATCCCTGGCCCTGTCGGCCTTCTCGTGGATGCTGGTCAAGGAAGATTGATGCACAGACTACTTCTATTCGTCATCGCCCTGTCGTTGCCCGTCGGTGCCTGTGGAGATGCAGGCCAGGTTGATCCGCCAACGACGAAAGACGTCCCAGGTGGTGTCATCGTACACCTGTTTGAGTGGCGCTGGGACGACATCGCCCGTGAATGCGAGGAATATCTTGGGCCGAATGGCTTCGCGGCTGTGCAGGTGTCACCCCCATCCGAGAACCACGTCGTGGAGGGTCGTCCGTGGTGGGAGCGGTATCAACCGGTCAGCTACAAGCTCGTAACGCGGAGCGGTGACCGGGCTGCCTTTGCCGACATGACCGCCCGGTGCGGCGCAGTCGGCGTGGATATTTACGTCGACGCCGTCATCAACCATATGACGGACGCCGATCTCTTGCTGTCCGGTGAGCCAATGACCGGTCGCGGAACGGCGGGTACGACGTTCACGTCGTTCGAGTACCCGGGTTTGTACAGCTACGACGACTTCAATCATTGCGGCTTGACCGACAATGATGACATCCAGGATTGGGACAACATGGAGCAGGTACGCAACTGCGAGCTCGTGGACCTGGCCGATCTGGCAACAGGGAAACCCCATGTACAGCAAACGATTGCAGACTATCTGAAAGATTTGCGGTCGCTGGGTGTGGATGGATTCCGTATTGATGCGGCCAAGCACACGCCGTCGGAGGACCTTGCGGCCATCATGGAGCTGGTCGGTGATCCGGGGTACGTGTATCAGGAGGTGAAGACGGGTGGACAGCAATCCGACTGGGTGACAGCCTATTACCCGGTTGGTCCGATCACGGAATTCTCGCTCGGCGAAGCCATTGGTCAGTTCATTCGGGACGGCTCGATGGCGGATTTCGGTCCGGACGGTGCGCTGTGGTCGTCGCGGGAATTCACCCCATCCGACAAGGCGGTGGTATTCGTGGACAATCACGACAACCAGCGGGGTCACGGCGGCGGCGAAGGCATTCTGACCTACAAGGACGGCGCCCTGTACGACTTGGCGCAGGTGTTCACGTTGGCGTGGCCGTATGGCCGCCCGCGGATCATGAGCAGCTACGCGTTCGAGAGTGATTTCACCGGCCCGCCCATGCACGACGATGAATCCACACAAAGCGTCTTCGAGGACGGCACAGCCGACTGTGGCAACGGCCGCTGGGTATGTGAACACCGTTCGCCGGTTTCGAAAGGTATGGTAGCTTTTTACAACAACGTCCGAACCGCTCCTGACGTGCAGAATTGGTGGTCCGATGGCGTCGATCGCCTGGCCTTCAGCCGGGGGGCGCAGGGTTTTGTGTTCATGAACCGTGCGGGCGATGCATGGACCGGAACGGTCCAGACCGGTATGCCAGCTGGAACGTACTGCAATCGTCTTGCAGTGGCTGACGACTGCCAGGAGGTCGTGGTCAATGAGGAGGGCCAAGCGGTCGTGACGGTTGGTGCCGTCTCCGCGATTGTCATCGACACAGGATCGAACGTAGGCGACTGATAGGCGTACACTTGGGCCAACTCCACGTCCGAGACATGAACGAGACCCCCAAGGCGTCAAAAAATACGGATCTGGGACGGTTCTGGACCATCCCGAACTGTCTGACGCTGCTCCGACTCATCCTGCTGTTTCCCATTACGTGGCTCATCCTTGAAGATGGTCCGTTGCTGTGGGTCATGGCGCTCGTCGTCTTCGCGGTGGCGACCGATTATTTCGATGGACGCGTTGCCCGTTGGTCGCAGACGGTATCGGAATGGGGCATGGTGCTCGATCCCATGGTGGACAAGCTCGGGGCAGCACTGGTGGTCACGGCGTTGACCATCAAGGGGGCACTTCCCCTGTGGTTTCTGTTGGCCATCGTCGCCCGCGACACAGTCATTTTCTCGGGAGGAGCCATCATCCGCATCCGTACGGGCCAGATTGTCATGAGCATGATGTCCGGTAAAGTGGCGGTGACGGGAATATCCGTAACCGTTCTTGCAGCGCTCCTCAAGGCCGATGCGCCGATCCTGGAAGCCTGCATCTGGATCACGACTGTACTGTTGGCCTATTCGTTTTTTCGTTATCTCGTGCGCTACATCATGATCATGCGGCGCACACCTCAAAAAGAGGCTTCCTGATGGGTTTGTTCGACAAGTTCAAACGCGACAAGCAGCAGGAGACGCTGGAGACCGGGCTGGAGAAGACCCGGTCATCGTTGTTTGGAAAGCTTTCCCGCATGGTAGCGGGCAAGGATCAGGTCGATGAAGAGGTTCTGGACGACCTGGAAGAGCTGCTGGTTACCAGCGATGTAGGCGTGAAAACCACCGTGGACATCATAAACGTGGTGGAGGCCCGCGTGGCGCGGGACAAGTACGTCTCCACCGCTGAGCTGAATACGCTCATCCAGGACGAAATTGCCAAGTTGCTGCTGAGCGCGACCGCCGAGCGGCCCATTGCATTCGATGCGCCGCTGCCCAACAAGCCGCATGTCATCATGATTGTGGGCGTGAACGGTGTGGGCAAAACGACCAGCATCGGTAAAATGGCGGCGCGCTACAAGGCGGCGGGCAAGAATGTCATGCTGGGAGCTGCCGATACGTTCCGTGCAGCAGCGACCGAGCAGTTGGACATCTGGGCCGAGCGCGCGGGCGTCCCGATCATCAAGCAGGGGCACGGTGCCGATCCTGCGGCCGTGGCCTTCGACACGCTGGCAGCAGCCAAAAAGCGCGAGGTCGATGTCGTACTGATTGATACGGCCGGGCGTTTGCACACGAAGGGTGGCCTCATGGATGAACTCTCCAAGATCAAGCGCATCATGGACCGGCAAATTCCGGGAGCTCCCCACGAGGTATTGCTCGTGCTCGATGCATCGACCGGACAGAATGCCATCCGTCAGGCGCAGGAATTCACGAACAGCGTGGATGTCACGGGTCTCGTACTGACCAAATTGGACGGAACGGCCAAGGGGGGCATCGTGATTGGCATTTCAAATGAGTTTCGTATACCCGTAAAATACATTGGTGTAGGAGAAGGGATAGATGATTTGCAGGTATTCGATCAGGCCCGGTTCGTGAGCGCGCTGTTCAGCGGGTCATGATCCACAGCGGACCGTTCGTCTCCGGAAAACAACGGTCCGATCCCGCAGGTTGGAAGCATCCCGCTCTCTTTCCGATATTGCGTAGCGTGAGGCCGACAGGCATCCATATCACCATGAAGAAGGATCGTTCGCCGTATGGCTGATTGTTACAAGTGTTGTTCAGGTATCGTTGCAGCCTTGGTGCTGGCGGTCTCTCTGACCGTAGCACCAGTTCATGCACAGGCGGCCCAGGAAGACTTCGAGGTCGATGTCCTGAGCTTGCGAAGTGAGACCAGTGATGACATGGTGCGTGTCGACACCTACACACGCATTCCCTACACGCATCTCAACTTCATCAACAGCATTTCGGGCTTTACCGGCAATTACGAAGTAAAGCTCGACGCAACGAAGTTGTCCGATGACGGCCGCATCCGCAACCTTGTAGATTCCAAGATCTGGGATGCCACCGTTACCGTGAATACCTACGGCCTCACACAGGCCGAGGACTCGTTTGACTACACGACGCAGTCCATAGAACTCGAGCCAGGCCGGTACATTTTCGAGTACTCGGTAACGGACAAGAACTCGTCACAGACGCACTTCAGGGAATTCGATGTAAACATCCGTGACATGAGTGGCCCGGTTGCCATCAGTGACATCACACTGCTGGAGTCTTTCGATCAAGAGAGCTTCACCATCATTCCGCGTATTGACGGTCGGATCGGCTCCGACGAACGCGGCTTCCAGGTGTTCTACGAGGTCTATGCCGATGCGCCCACCGACGTCGTCATTACCCAGGAAGTGACGAGGACCCGGAAGGATGCCGGGGCCGCTGCGCTGGGTGATGTAGAGGGTGTCAGTGACCTGGCCTACTCCAAGGAAGAGACCGTTGAGCTCAAGACGGGCAGGACCCAGTACCTCGTGACGCTTCCTGTCGAGGAATTGCGGGTGGGTGGGTACACACTCACCGTGAACATTGCCAACCTCGCCGGCACCGTGCTTGCCACCGCCGAGCGCTCCATTACGGCCGAGTGGTCCGGGCTGGAGCAGCATATCCAGGATGTTGACGACGCCATTGCCCAATTGGAGTACATCGCCAAGAAGCGCGACCTCAGTTTCATCCAGTCCGCGCCCAATGAAGTCGAGCGCTACCAGCGTTTCATGAGCTTCTGGGACAAGCGCGATCCCTCCCCTGGTACCAAGCGCAACGAGCGCATGGAGGAGTACTACTACCGTATTGCTTCTGCCAACCAGAATTATGGTGCGGTCACCGACGGATGGCGCACCGATCGCGGCTTCGTGCTCGTCCGGTTCGGAGAGCCCGATTTCGTCCAGAAGAAACCCCACAGCTTCGACTACGAGCCCTACGAAGTCTGGATCTATGAGCGCATTGGCCGGCAGTTCATTTTCGTGGACAAGACCGGGTTCGGGGATTATCAGTTGTGGGTGCCGGTTTGGGATGAGCGCACCAAGCTCTACTAATTTCGGCGCCGGCGTCGTCTTCTCTTCGTTGGACTTCGTCTCCGCTCCCTGCGGCGTACGGGGCGTACGCCTCAGTCGCGTCACCTCGTCCGCCTCGACAAGCCGCCGCCGTCATCCGAAATCCTGAACCGGGCGCCGGCATGATGCGCAACCGACAAGATTTCACGCGGGCATCTCACAACGGGATGCCCTTTTTTTGTACCGTAGACCCATGAATCACCGAATCATGTTCATGGGGACGCCCGAATTCGCTGTGGCATCGCTCGATGCGCTGGCGGAGGCAGGCCTGACTCCCAATGTGGTCGTAACCGCGCCGGATAAACCACGCGGTCGCGGTCAGGCCGTGCAGCCCACGGCGATAAAGGAAGCAGCGCTGCGTTTGGGCATTTCCCGCATCCTCCAGCCGGAGTCGGTCAAGGATCCGGCGTTCGCGGCGGAAGTCGCTGCGGAGCAGCCGGATGTGATCGTAGTGGTGGCCTTCCGCATCCTGCCGCCTGCGGTATTCAACGCAGCTCGGCTTGGAGCCTTCAACCTGCATGGTTCCCTGCTTCCCCGCTACCGGGGTGCGGCGCCCATAAACCGGGCCGTGATGGCCGGAGACACGGAAACGGGAGTGACCACGTTCTTCCTCCAGGAAAAAGTGGATACAGGAAATGTCATCATGAAGCGGTCCATGCCTATCGGTCCGGATGAGACAGCTGGTGATGTTCATGACCGCATGATGCTGCTTGGAGCACAGGCCGTCGTGGACACGACACGCATGATCCTCGACGGGACGGCAGAGGCGCTCCCGCAGGATGACAGCCAAGCCACCCCCGCCCCCAAAATATTCAAGGACGATTGTCGCATTGACTGGACCATGCCCATGTCCATGGTGCACAATCATGTACGAGGACTGTCGCCGTACCCGGCTGCGTGGACAAAGCATGGCAACACACCGTGGAAAGTGTATCTTTCAAAACCGTCCGGACAGCATGCGTTGAAGCCCGGTGTCATCCTTGTGGAGGACGGTCGCCTGTTCGTAGGGTGCGCCGATGCATCGCTGGAACTCCTGGAGATTCAACAAGCAGGGAAGCGCAAGCTGTCGATGTCCGCTTTCCTGAATGGATACCCCATTTCTACGGGGGAAATGCTTGAGTAAATCCACACCGTCATTCGTCCAACCGTTCTTGTATGCGCTCAATCGCATGCAGGAGAACGAGTCTCTCCGGCCGGCACAGTACACGGAGCGGGCGCGGGCATTGTTGGTGGACAGACTGGGTGCAAGTGGCCCGTTACCGGAGGCGGCGTTTTCGAATGGATCGGTCGGCCTGCTGGCCGACCACACACATTACTTCGACGGGTTCGCCATGATGCTCCAGCTGCGGCAGGGCATCGCAGTGGCCGTCCGTCATACGACTGAAACCTCGACCCGGATCGTGTTTGACGGTGCCGGTACGTGGTCCGATGATCTACCCCACAGGTTGGCCACGTCGATTTTTGGCGATAAGAGGGTGGACATGGCCGTCGTGTCTGCCCTGCCTCCGGGTCTTGGCGTGGCTCGTCAGGTGTCCTTGACGGTTGCCATGCTTCGGGTCCGGGACATCATGGCGGGGCAGCCCCGTGGCGAAATGGAATTGTCAGCGGAAGCCAGGACCGTATTGGCCGATGCCCTGGGCGTACATGTGAGTCGTGTCTTTGCGACCGGCGCGACGCTGACCGCCGACGGTCCATTTGTACTGGCCGATGCATCGAACGGAAAGTACATGCCCCTAGAGGTGGCGTCGAACCAGAGACCCGGATTCGCCCTTGTTACGATGGGGGAGAATGGCCCGACCGACGCACGGGGAATGGAAAAGCGCCGGGAAATGGTGCAGAAAGCCACCTTGGAATTGGAAAAGGTGGCCTTTCCCAATCTTGAGTCCCTGCGGAATCTGGAGCACAGGGATCTGGACAAGGCACTTGAAGCCGTTTCGAGAAAATACAGGCCCGTGGTCCGACACGTCGTATCGGCGAACCGGAACGTTCAGAAGCTGGCGGTGGCCATCCGTAAGTCGGATTGGCAGTTCTTCGGGGCGCTCCTGAAAATATCACAGGCATCCATCATGCAGGATTGGTCCACGGGCCGACCGGAATTCGGCCCGGCGCTCGAGCAAGCGGAACGCCTGAGCCTTGAGGGTATTTACGGAGTCGTCCAGACCGGTGAGTTGGGAGTCCTGCTGGTTGTCGGGCAACCATTCTCCATTCCCGCGTATATCGATGCGTTGCGCGAAGCGCATACGAATGGCGATATCAAAGCGTTTATAGTCTAAAAAATCCAATCATGTCCCAGTTCGACATTTCAGCCGTCAATGAGCGGATTTCAAAGGAAAGTGCCTTCGTCGACGACTTGTTGACAGAAATCGGTCGTGTGGTTGTGGGCCAGCGGTATATGATTGAGCGCTTGCTCATCGGCCTGCTTGGCGATGGTCACGTATTGCTCGAAGGCGTACCGGGTTTGGCAAAAACCCTGACCGTGTCGTCCCTTGCACAGGCCATTGGCACCGAATTCCAGCGTATCCAGTTCACGCCCGACCTGCTTCCGGCCGATGTGTTGGGTACCCTCGTGTTCAATCCGAAGGAGGGCAGCTTTTCCATCAAGAAAGGCCCCATTTTCGCGAATATCATCCTGGCCGACGAAATCAACCGCTCCCCGGCGAAGGTGCAGTCGGCACTGCTTGAGGCCATGCAGGAGCGCCAAGTGACCATCGGTGACACCACGTTTCCGCTGGAAGCGCCGTTCCTGGTGCTTGCTACGCAGAACCCGATCGAGCAGGAAGGCACCTATCCGCTTCCGGAAGCCCAGGTGGACCGTTTCATGATGAAGATCAAGGTCGGCTACCCGACCCGCGACGAGGAGCTTGAAATCATGCGCCGCATGGCGCGCACGGGCGACAAGATAGCCGTGAAGACCGTCGTCACTCCGAAGCAAATCCTGTCGGCGCGGGCCGTTCTGAACGATCTGTATATGGACGATCGTGTGGAGCAGTATATCGTGGATCTGGTCATGGCCTCCCGTGCACCGGGTACCATCGGCCTGGATGTTCTTGCGCCGCTTATCGAGTACGGAGCGTCACCCCGCGCTACCATCAACCTGAACCTGGCAGCACGTGCGCACGCATTCCTGCAGCATCGTGCCTACATTACCCCCGAAGATGTCCGCTCCATTGCCATGGATGTGCTGCGTCACCGCATTGCGGTTACCTATGAGGCTGAAGCGGAGGAAATCAGCAGTGAGGACATCGTCCAACGTATCCTTGATTCGGTTGAAGTGCCCTGATGCCATCCCGTACGCCCAAGACCTTCAAGAAGGAATCCATCACGGTTGAGTTTGCTGTTGAGCAGCTCAAGTCCGCGGTTGGCATTTCCATAAAGGCGGTCAACCATGCCCCGGCAGCCGAACGGCTCATTACCGATGCCAGTCTGCACCGCCCGGGACTCGCACTTGCGGGGTATCTGGAGCTGTTCACACACCAACGTGTGCAGATACTGGGCAATACGGAAAACCGGTTCTTGAACCATCTGGACGAGGATGCACGGCGGAAAGCCTTCAATCACGTATTGAAGTTTCCCATACCGTGCTTCATCCTTACCGAGAACAATGAACTGGACGCGGGACTGGTGGAGATGGCTACGAACGCGGGCATCCCCGTGTATGCGACGCCGCTGCCTTCCACCCAGTTCATGTACCTGTTGCGGGACTTCCTGGCCGATCAATTCGCCCTGCAACAATCGCTTCACGGGTCATTGATCGATGTCTACGGCATTGGGCTTCTCATCGTCGGGCCGCCGGGAATCGGAAAGAGCGAAGTGGCATTGGATCTCGTCGAGCGCGGCCATCGACTCGTTGCTGACGATGTTGTCATGGTCTCCAGGAAGGAGGAAGAGGTGCTCATGGGGTCCGGTACTGACCTGGTACAGCACTTCATGGAAGTCCGGGGCCTGGGCCTTGTCGATGTTCGCGCCATGTTCGGCGTCCGGGCCATCCGCTTCCAGAAACGGGTCGAGGTCGTCGTGAACCTGCACCCGTGGGATCCCGACGAAGAGTACACCCGCCTCGGAATGGGAGGTGAAAACTATCCCATCATGGGCGTGGACCTGCCGCTCGTAAAGCTACCCGTAACACCCGGAAAGAACGTGACGGTCCTGTGCGAGGTCATCGCCATGAACCACATTCTCCGGCACTACGGATACGATCCTGCCGAAGTCTTTGCCGAACGTCTCTCTGCCAAAATCCGGGCGAAAGGCGGGACGGCGGGGCCGCCGACGAGGGGGATTGAGTATTTTGAGCACGACTACGAATAACTTCCTGCTGCGAAACCGGGCCCAGCCCGTCGTTGGGCGGCTCGTGACGTCGCTGCGGCGTACGGATGTACGCCTCACTCCTCTCTCGCCGCCCGCCTTGGTCTGAACCCGGTTTCTTTGCAGGGTTCTTGTTTGTGGATCTCTGTAGCCGGGCCCAGCCCGTCGTTGGGCGGCTCGCTGAGTGTCCTGGCACACGCATCTACAAAACGACCAATTTCGCTACGACCGCATCTTTGCCTGCAGCCCCTGCAATTCTGACGATGTAAGAGCCACTGGTGAGTGTGCTGACGTCGAGTCGGACCAACCAGGATCCGGTGTGGTTGACCAGGTCGTCGGAGACAACGATCTCTCCCAAGGAAGAAACTATCTGAACTCCAACGGCTCCACCTTCGGTTGAAGAGAATTGTATGGTCACACAGTCAGTCGCTGGATTGGGAAAAACGCTAAGAGAAATAGATTCGCTCAGGGGGTTTGGGAGTTCGTCGGTGTTTACAGCGGATCCAATACAATCGGTGGTTGAGTACACTCTGATACCGGAAAACCAGTCGTTATACAGTTCGGAGGGGTGAGCACACAGTCCCGTGCGTCGATACGTAAAATGGGACAGTGGCAGGTTGGTGAATGAAAATGGAATCGTCCCATGTAGTCCGGCATTGTCACTCAAATACAAGATTTCCAATGATGGTAGTCGTCCTAGTTCGGGTGGGAGCAGGCCGGAAAGTTCATTTCCCACAAGATTTAGCTCCGTCAAGTGGTCCAGGTCTGCTAGTGATGATGGGATTTCGCCACGAAAGGCGTTGTTCACCGTCCTGAGAATTTTCAAAGCGGAAAGCCTGCTTATTTCGTCAGGAAGAACCCCAGAGAATCTGTTGCCGGAGACATCCAGTACCTCCAGGTTCGTCATGTCAAGCACGACATCAAATAGAGCACCTGTCAGACGATTGCCTGAAAGGTCGAGGTGCCTGAGTGATTGAAGCTCTGAAAATGATGACGGAAGTGGCCAAGAAAGATCGTTTCCACCACCAACACGAAGGTCTTGGAGGTATTGCAGGCTTCCAAGTGATGTTGGGATGCGCCCAGAAAGCGTGTTTCCCTGCAAGTGCAAGACTCGAAGTCGATGGGCATCCGTATAAAAGTCCGGCAGTTGTCCACTGAGGTCGTTCCAATCCAGCAGAAGTTCTTCGAGGCCGAATAACATGGCCCAGGATGCTGGAATGGATCCTGTAAAATGATTTCGAGATGCCCTGAATTCCCGCAGTTGCTGTAGTGCTGACAGGAAGTCCGGGAGCGGACCGGAAAGTTGGTTTCCTTTGATGTCCAGGATCTCAAGATGAGAGAGGAGCCCAAGACTGTTCGGCAGCGATCCATTCCAGTCCGTTCCGTTTATCCGGAGTTCACGCAATTGCTTGAGGTTGCCAATCCAAGCCGGGACAGTGCCAGCGACGTTCCGGAGATCCACTATTTCCAGTAGCTCGAGTGATTGAAGTTGGCCGATAAAATCGGGAAATGCACCATCTGCGCTGAAACGATTCAATCGAAGATGCCGCAACCGAGAAAGCTGCGTCACTGTCTCCGGAATGGTCCCCGAAAAATCATTCAGCGTCAGCGTCTGAAGCCTGACTAGCTGACCAAACTCGACCGGAAGGCTCGGTTTGAAGGCAAATCCGCCCAAGGAGAGATCGAGCATTTGGGTGAGGTTGAACAGTTCGACCGGCAAGGGACTGCGAATTGCACGACCGGATAAGTCAAGTCGGCGTAGAGCAGACAATTGCCCAATCTGAGACGGGATTGTCCCGTTCAGCCGATTGTCCCGGAGCTCCAGCCCGACCACCCGGTTGCCCTCCACCGTGACACCATACCATTCGGAGACAGGCGCTTTGAACCACCCATCCCTGTTTTTCCATTGCCACCCGGACAGTTGATAGTACATGGAAAGCAATGCAAGGGAATCCTGCTCGGCGACCTGTGCGCTGGATGTCCTCGGGGAATACAACGCAGGTCCGGTCAACAAAATGGCAACGAGACAAATGTGAGCTCTGGAGGTCATGACGCGGGCCGAAATTCCTGCTTTGGTTGTCGTTCAGGCTAAGGGTCGGACCATCCGGCACACAGTGCTGGAAGTCACGACCCAGTCACTTTCGGTGAGACGAACAGAGCAACTCCAGGCCTGTCTCCCCGTCCCCTCTGTGCACCAGCATCCCGGGGCGTGTAAACCTGCCAGCAATAATCAGGGTCTTGGGATCGTTCGTTCCATCTGGATCAATCACCCGGAGTCGTGAAAAAAATATTTCTGTTTGCCGCCGCGCTGTTCGTTGTCATGCTGGCCGTCTCGCCTGTCAATGCCCAGTCCGACGGGGGGGCTGCGTCGTTCCGGGTCTTTTTCGACTGCGACTTTTTTTGCGACACGCAGTACCTCAAAGAGCAGCTGCCGATCGTGGATTTTGTGACGGAGCGGACCCAGGCAGACGTGCACGTCCTCCACGGTAGTCAGAGTACCGCGTCGGCAGGAGAGCGGGTGACCCTCACGTTTTTCGGGCGACGGGCATATGAAGCCATGAGCGACACGCTCACGTATACGACCACGTCCGAGGCATCGAGCGACGACGAGCGGAAGGAGCTGGTCCACTACATGACGCTGGGGCTTACGCGGTACATGGTCAAAGCTGGATTGGGCGGCAAGATGTCCGTCTCCGCTGAGAAGCCCGATGCATCGTCGGAGTCGACAGCGTCCATTGCCGATGATCCCTGGGATTACTGGGTATTCTCGGTGGGAGGCAGTGGAAACGTAAATGGGCAGGAGTCCACGAAATTCATGCGTCGGCGGGCCAACTTCTCCGCAAACCGAACCACCGATGCCCTCAAAATCAGGTTTACGGGCAACCTCTCCGAGAATACGAGCGAGTTTACGACCGATGACGACGTCATCAAGAACACGAACAGTTCGGGAAGTCTGTACGGTCAAGTCGTGTTTTCGGTCGGATCGAACTGGGCCATAGGAGGCACCAGTCGCCTGTCCACCTCATCGTTTTCGAACACCGAGCGTCGCATTGAGGCCGGTCCGGCGATCGAGTACAACATTTTTCCGTACTCGGAATCGACGAGGCGGTATCTGGCCGTCCAATATGGCCTCATGCTGGAAGAGCGTCAGTACGATGAGCTCACCATTTTTGCCCTGAAGCAGGAAACCGTGGCCCGGCACTTTCTGGAACTCAGCGCATCGACGTCACAGAAATGGGGGAGTCTCAGCATTTCAGCCGATGTGAACCACCTTATCACGAATTTCGACCGATCCTTGACCGACTCCTACAATCTCGGACTCTTCGGGTCCGCCAACGTGCGGCTGTTCCGGGGACTGTCGTTCAACACGTTCGTGTCTTACAACCGTATCCGCGATCAGATTGACCTGCCAGCCGAATCAGCCACGACCGAAGAAATCCTGCTGCAGTCCGTGCAGCTGCCCACGGGGTACTCCTACCAAGTCAACTTCGGATTCACGTACCGGTTTGGATCCATCTTCAACAACGTGGTCAATCCCCGCATGGGTGGCGGGGGAGGCAACACCATCTTTTTCTTATAGGACCCCGCCTCAGGCCACCATCTGCATGCCGTCCTCGAACGTCACGCCGACAAGCTTCGACACGCCCTGTTCGCGCATCGTGATGCCGTACATGCGGTCAGCAGCTTCCATCGTGCGCTTGTTGTGCGTCACGAGGATGAACTGGGTTGAATCCGAGAACGTCCGGATGAGCTGCATGAAACGGTCCACGTTGGCATCGTCCAGTGGGGCGTCGACTTCGTCAAGGATACAGAACGGGCTGGGCTTGACGAGGTAGATCGAGAACAACAGCGCAATGGCCGTCAGGGTCTTCTCGCCACCTGACAATTGGGCGAGGACGCTCGGCTTCTTGCCGCGGGGCTTGGCGAAAATCTCGATTTCGGATTCGAGAGGATCGTTCGGGTCCTGCAGGACCACATCGGCAGCCGCGTCGTCTCCGAAGAGCTCGTTGAACAGGCGACGGAAGTTCGTTTGAATGGCGGCGAACGTGTCGTTGAAGCGCTGGCTCGCCGTCGTGTTGATCTCGTCGATGGTCGTGCGCAGCGTGTTCTCGGCTTTTTCGAGGTCGTCCAACTGCTCACGCATGAACGTCAGGCGGTCCTTTTCCTCTTGGAATGATTCCAGTGCCAAGGCGTTGACGGGCCCCATGTGGCGAATCCTGGAGCGCAGTTCCTGCACTTCCTGCCGAGCCTCCTGCCTGTTGAACGAGTCATCCACCTCTACCTCGTAGGTGGCCAGGTCAATCTCGAAGTCCTCGGCGACGGAACGGACCAGGTCCTCGACCCGGGTTTCGATTTCGGCCAGCCGGATTTCCCGCCGGGACTCCTCCTTGAGAGCAGCTTCGCGGTCACGACGCAGTTCTCGCAGGGCCGCTTCGATTTCGGAAATGGCCACGCGCGTCTCCATGAGGCCGTCCTTGGCCGCCGAGACTACGTCGTCCAGCTCGCCACGGGCGTCCTGCAGCCCGCGGATGCGATCCCGAAGCTCTTCACATCTGGATTCTGTGACGCCCTGTTGTTCTGTCAACGACGTAATGGTGGCCGTGCGCTCGGTTGCCCGTCGGTCCATCTGCGCCAGGTCTTCAATTGTCCGATTGAGATCCCGACGCAGATTGTCCAGCCGGTTGCGTGTCTGAACGGCCGTGATGTTGGCCTCATTGAACAGGCCAAACGCTTCCCGACTGGCTTCTTCGATGTCGGCAAAGGCTGCTTCGGCATCGCCCCGCTTTTGCTGCAGATCGGCAACACTTACGGTGAGCTTTTTGAGGTCGGCTGTTACCGACTGAAGCTCTGCTTCGGTCGTGTCCTTCTGTTGTTGGAGTGTGGCGAGGCGCGTGCCGATTTCATCGCGGCGGCGTGTGGCCGTCTCCAGTTCATATTCAATGCGCGACAGATCCTTTTCTGCAGTGACTGAAACGGCACGCGTGTCTTCCAGCGCACGGCGCAGCGCGTCAATGGACAGCGCGTCCAAATGCGTACGGGCCTCGGATACCGCCTTTTGTGCGGCATCCAGCGTTTTTGCGCAGTCTGAAACAGTGGCACGTGCATCGTCCAGTTGCTCGCGACGTCCAAGGCGGGATGCCGCTGGCGAGGCGCCCTCTGAAGTGCTGCCGGCGTGGATCATGCCCGATGCGTCCATCCACTCCCCCGAGGGCGCGAAGCTGCGGCCGGACGCAGGGGCGGTCACAGCATCGACCGATTCCACGAGCCAGGCATCCCGGAAAAGAAGATCGGCCAGGCTTTCATAGCGCGAGTCAGCCACACGAACGGCGGAACGCAAGGGCTTGCTGCCGGCAGGCGGCTTGGCGCTGCTGCCCGCGGCCGCACCCAGCCGGTCCAGGACCACGAACGTAGCGCGCCCTTTATCCTTGGCCCTCAATTTCGACACGGCGGCCCGGGCTTCATCGTCGGTCTGTACGACAATGCACCCTGCAAACGCGCCGAGTGCGGCGTCAACGGCCAAGCGGACGCCGTCTGCACACGAAACGACATCGGCGACGGTCAACAGTTCGGTGGGCGTCCAGTCCTTCTGGTCGGCCAGGAATTTGACAGACTCACCGAAGTCGTCGAAGGAACTGACGAGACCTTCCAGCAGGGACACTTCAGCGCGTGCGGCATCGAAGGCGCGCTCTGCCTGTCGAAGCGTAGTCTGGGCTTCTTCCAGTGCCTGTGAACGTGTTGTACGCTCTGTGATGGCGTTGGAGAGGGCTGTTTCCGCCTTCGAAAACGATGCGCGTGCAGCATCTACCTGAGCGCGCGCCTCTGCGAGACGGGTATCCAGGTCACCATTGCCGTCGCCGAGGGTCTTCAGCGCGGCGTTCCGTTCGTCCATTTCGGCGCCAATCACTTCCAGGCGCGTCGTAAGCCGATCCAGTTGACGTTGCTGCTCCACTCGCCGGGTGGTTACCTGGCGCTCCTCCAAGCGAAGATTGTGGAGCTTCACCTGGTGCTTCTGCTGTGTGGTTTGGGCCTCATCCTTGATCCGCCGGGCATCGGTCAGGGACTTCTCGGCCACGTCGGCAGCAGGTTGGGCATCGGAAATATCCTGCTCGGCCCGCTCCTTCACGCGCACGAGCACTTCCCGACGCGCCACATCCGAGGTCTCCTCCTCGGCCAGGCGGGCCAGATCCCGGGAAATGGTTGACAGGCGCTCCGTACCTACGCGCAGATCCGACTCGGCGGCACGCAGTTTGTCGGTGTGCTCGCTCAGCGCTGTTTGCGCCTCGGACACGTTCTTTTCGCGGTCCACATGATGGACGCGAAGGGACTCGAAGTCAGCTTCCTTCGATGCGATCTTTGTTGACAGGCCTTCGGCGGTATCGGCATACGCCGAGCGTTCCTTGCGGGCCGTCACGATTTCCTCAGACAGACCGCCGTATTCCAGTCCCGCCAGGGACAACTCCAGGTGATGCAGTCGCGTCTCGAAATCCTTGTGCTTTGCGGCCTTCTTGGCCTGCCGTTCGAGGCTCGCCACCCGCTTGTCGAGTTCATCGGTCAGGTCGCGGACCCGGTCCAGGTCGACCTGTGTGCTCTTGAGTTTCCGGAGTGTCTGACCACGCCGGATCTTGTACTTGGTGATGCCGGCCGCCTCCTCAAAAAGGCGCCGACGGTCTTCCGCGTTGTCTGAAAGGAGCTCCTCGATCATCTTGAGCTCAATGACGGAATAGGCTCCGGCGCCCATTCCGGTGTCCATGAACAGATCCGTGATGTCTTTCAACCGGCACTGCACGCCGTTGAGCAGGTACTCCGATTCACCGGAACGGAACAGACGCCGTCCTATCGTGACTTCCGAATATTCGATGGGAAGTATGCCCTTCGTATTCTCGATGGTCAGCATGACCTCTGACATACCGAGGGAGCGACGCTTGGACGTGCCATTGAAAATGACGTTATCCATTTTGTCGCTGCGCAGGATCCGTGCGCGCTGTTCACCAATGACCCAGCGGACGGCATCGACGATATTGGACTTGCCGCATCCGTTCGGCCCCACCACACAGGTGACGCCCGGCGCGAAATCGACGACGGTTCGATCGGCAAAACTCTTGAAGCCATGCAGCTCCAGCTTGCTCAGGTACATGAACTCAAAATTTGGACTATGGGTAACACGCAATTACGGAAAGCCATAGCCGTTTTGCAAACCAAGTTGTAAACACACTCAAGAGGTGAAAACATAAGAGGATACGTGGTGCCTGCACCAACTTAAACCCGTTATTGCACATTCAGGCCTGGCACCGGGACAAGGATGTCCATGTCACCTGTCGCTTGTCATGAGGTGAACGACGCCCGTCTGAACCCCGTGCATGTGCTTCGTCACGATTGATGGTTTCCCTTTTGGTCCGCGTTGCGTACCCTACAGGGCAACCAGGACCACGTCGAACATGGCGGATGACAGTATGGTGACGCAGTTGTTGGCTGCGCACCAAGAAGGCGATTCCCAAGCTGCTGATCAGCTTTTTGCGCTCGTGTATGACGAGTTGCACGCCATGGCGCGTCGTCAACTCCGGTATCGGAATCCCGGTGAGACCATGAATACCACCGGACTGGTACATGAGGCCTACCTGAAGTTGTTCGATCGCAGCGAGAACGGGTGGAACGACCGGGTCCATTTTTTCTCCGTAACGGCCCGTGCCATGCGGCAGATCCTTGTGGATTACGCGCGGAAGGTCAAGGCCGACAAGCGCGGTGGAGGCGCCCACCACACGGAATTGCATGCATCGCAAATCAGTGGTTCGGACACGCCGGTCGACATTCTGGCGTTGGACGAGGCCATGAAGAAACTCGAGGAGTTGAACCCGCGACTTTCCCAGATAGTGGAATGCCGGTTTTTTGGCGGGATGTCCATCGAAGAGACGGCTGCACTGCTCGATGTATCGGGCCGGACCGTTGACCGCGACTGGCTGAAAGCCAAGTCATTCCTGTACATGGCTCTTCGCGAAGAGGGGTAATCCATGGATGCAGCACGTTGGCACCGGATGGAACAGGTGCTCGACGCAGCTCTTGAGCTGCCGGAATCGGAACGCAGCGCGTACGTCCGGGAGGCATGCGGTGATGACAAGCAGCTTCTGGACGATGTTTTGGGTATGCTCGATGCAGCGGTCAAATCAGACCAATTCCTGGAGCAGTCCAGCCCGACGCATCTTCAGGACGCGTTGCGGGACATGGCGTCGCGGGTGGACGAGCCGCACGGGGAAGAAGAGGCGCCGAAGCGGGTAGGTCCGTACCGACTCATGAAGCAGCTCGGTCGCGGCGGGATGGGAGAAGTGTACCTGGCGGTCCGGGACGACGAGGCCTACAGGCATTATGTCGCCGTGAAGGTCATCAAGCGGGGTATGGATACGGACGAAATCCTGCAACGCTTCCGGGTTGAGCGTCAAATCCTGGCCTCGCTCACCCATCCGAACATTGCCCGACTGCTGGACGGCGGCTCCACGGAAGATGGGCTGTCGTATTTCGTAATGGAATACATAGAGGGGCAGCGAATTGATACGTATTGCGATGAGCACCGTTTGCCCCTCACTGAACGATTGGATCTGTTCGAGCGGGTATGCAGCGCAGTGCACTATGCGCACCAGAACCTCGTCGTGCATCGTGACCTGAAGCCGGCCAACATCCTGGTGACGGCATCCGGAGAAGTGAAACTGCTCGACTTCGGCATTGCCAAGTTCATGGGAGCCGACCTCATGGACATGACCGTTCCCGAAACGCGGGCCGATGTCCGGGTCATGACGCCCGAGTATGCATCTCCGGAGCAGGTACGCGGCGGCTTGCTCACGACGGCGAGTGATGTGTACCAGTTGGGTATCCTGCTGTACGAGTTGCTTACCGGCCACCGACCGTTCACATTCGAGACGAAAGCCCGGCATGAAATCGAGAAAATCGTACTCGAAGCCGAGCCGGAGCGGCCCAGCACGGCCATTTCACGGGCAGGGGCCGACGCAACCATCACGACCTCTGCTGCAGCCGCGGAAATATCCCGCAAGCGGCGAACGCCATTGGAACGGTTGCGGCGGGAGCTGAGTGGAGACCTGGACCGCATCGTGCTCATGGCACTTCGCAAAGAGCAAGACCGTCGATATCAGTCCGCCGATCAGCTTCTGCAGGATATCCAGCGATTCCGGAAGGGGCTTCCCGTTTCGGCCCAGTCCGATTCGTTCGTCTACCGGGCCGAGAAGTTTGTGCGTCGGAACCCGGCTGGCGTCGCGGCGGGTGTGGCTATTGTGTTGCTCCTGGTTGTAGCGACCCTCGGGTCCATCAAGTATGCAGCCGATACCACGGCGCAGAATGAGCAGATTGAACTGGAGGCTGAAAAGCTCCGATCCGTGACCGATTTCGTGGTCGGTTTGTTCGAGGAGGCCCGTCCCGACCGCCGACAGGGCCGTGACATGACTGTTCGCGAGTTGGTCGATGCCGGCGCCCGGTCGCTTTCGGATGATGTAGGGGCTACGCCCGAACTGAGAGCGGCCCTGCGCAATACGATCGGGGCCGTATATACGGAGATCGGTGAGTACGAAACGGCTGTGGAGTTGCTGGAGAACAACCTGATCGAACTGCGGGAACGGCTCGGAGACCAGGCAGACGATCCTGAACTCGCCCAGGCGCTGTATCGGCTGGCCTACGTGGTCGACGAAGGTGAAACCGCGAGGGATTGGGAGCGGTCTGTCGATTTGTATCAGGAGGCGTATGCCATGCAGCGACGACTGTGGGGCCCTGCCGATCGCCGGGCAGCCCAGACATTGAATGACATGGCCATTCCCCATATGCGCCTTCGGCAGGATTCCACGGCGCGCGTCTTGCTGAACCAGGCGCTCACGGAACGGCGGCAACTCCTGGGACCCGAACACGGGGATATCGCCGAAACCCTGTCGAACCTGGGTACGCTGGAGGCCAACGCCGGTGACTTCGAGGCGTCCGAGCGGTACTACCGGCAATCCCTGGAAATGTCGCGTGCCACGCTGGGCGACGGTCACCCGCTGGTGGCAGACAATATCTACAACCTGGGCACAGTGCTGTATGACCTGGGCGCGCTCGATGAGGCCCGTTCCCTTCTGGAAGATGCCGTGGCCAGGCGGGAAACCATTTACGGACCCGATCATGATGAAACGGCCCGCGCCATGAGTTATCTGGGGCGCACGCTCCTGGCCCAGGGGAATGTCGTGGATGCCCATCGGTATCTGACGCGGACGTATGACATTCACCGGTCCGGTGGGCGGGATGTGAGCTTCATTACGGGAATGAACCTCATGTGGCTGGCCCGCTTGGAGCAGGCGCGCGGCGACGTGCCTGCTGCCATGGACCGATACATGCAGTCAGTCGATGCACTCAGCAAGGCTGGATCTGATGACTATGCAGCGCTGTTCCAGGACCGAGCCGCCGATTTGATGGCGGAGTCGGGCAATACCACGCGTGCCATTGCAGCGTATCGCAAGGCAGCCGACATGATGGAGGAGGCATGGGGCCCGGAGGATGTGGACCTCGCCGCCGTCCGCCTGAAATTGGGTCGTCTGCTTGTCGATGCCGGTCAGCACGCGGCTGCCCGCACTGAGTTGTCCCGCAGCCTCGATGCATTCCTCGCCGCAGACATGGCGGGCGAGGCCGCCGACGTTCGTCTGGCGCTCGCCCGCCTGGAGTAAGTCCGTCTGCTCAGTCGGCGTCAGTCGGTTTTTCCTCCCGGTCTCCCGGGACAGTCTCGAAGGTCAGGCCATCATCCGACGCATCGATGCGGATGGTTTCTCCCGGTTCAATCCAGCCCGACAGGACCTCCTCAGCCAGCTTGTTTGTAATCTCCTTCTGAATGACCCTTTTCAGTGGTCGGGCTCCGAATACGGGGTCGAAGCCCAGGGCTGCCAACCAGTCACGTGCTTCATCGCTGAGTACTACGTTGATGTCATTGCTGCGCAGTGCCAGTGTGCGTACATGTTCGAACTGGATGTCCACGATCCGTCTGATTTCCTTGCGGCCCAGCGGATGGAACGTCACAATTTCATCAATCCGGTTCAGGAATTCCGGTCGCAGCCGCTTCTTGAGCACATCCATGAGCTCGACGTTCATGGCCGCCTCTGCAGTCGCTGTCAGGTCCCCGTCCAGTGCATCCATGCGGTCCCTGATGACCTCGGAACCCAGGTTTGAGGTCATGATGATGATGGTGTTCTTGAAGTCCGCTACGCGGCCCTGGTTGTCTGTGAGTCGGCCATCGTCCAGGACCTGGAGCAGGATATTGAAGACCTCTGGGTGGGCCTTTTCGATTTCATCAAGCAACACCACGGAATAGGGGCGTCGCCGGACCGATTCCGTGAGCTGGCCACCTTCCTCATATCCCACGTACCCGGGAGGAGCTCCGACCAACCGGCTCACGGTATGCCGCTCCTGGTACTCGCTCATGTCAATGCGTACCATGGCACTGTCATCATTGAACAGGAAGTGGGCGAGCGCCTTGGCAAGCTCCGTCTTTCCTACACCCGTCGTGCCCAGGAAGATGAACGACCCGATGGGGCGGCTTTCTTCCTGAAGTCCGGCACGTCCTCGACGTACGGCATTCGAGACGGCCGCGATGGCCTCCGGCTGACCGACGACCTGCTTGCCGAGCTCATCCTCCATCCGCAACAGCTTGGCGCGTTCACCTTCGAGCATGCGGGACACGGGAATACCCGTCCAGCGGGAGACAATGCTGGCGATGTCTTCTGACGACACTTCTTCTTTCAACAGCGCGCCATGCTCCTGGGCCTCGTCAAGGAGCTCCTTGTTTTCCGCCACCAACTCTTCCAGCTTCGGAATACGGCCGTACCGGATTTCGGCCACTTCTCCGTACTTCCCCTCGCGCTCCAGCTTTTCAGCCTCCACGCGCAGTTCGTCCATGTGCTCCTTGGCCTGGCGGATAGCCTGGATCATCTCCTTTTCTTTCTGCCAACGCGCCTTCAACTCCACGCTGCGCTCTTCCAGGTTCGCCAACTGCTCGCCGATCTGGGACAGCTTCGAGGTGTCCTGCTCCCTTTTAACCGCCTCCCGCTCAATCTCCAACTGGCGGATTTGCCGGGTCAATTGATCCAGTTCTTCCGGCATGGAGTCAATTTCGATGCGCAGCCGTGCAGCCGCTTCATCAACCAGGTCAATGGCTTTGTCGGGCAGAAAGCGGTCGGCTATATACCGATGACTCAGCTCTGCCGCCGAAACCAGCGCGCCGTCCGTAATCCGCACGCCGTGGTGGACTTCGTAGCGTTCCTTGATGCCGCGCAAAATGGAAATGGAGTCTTCCACGGATGGTTCATTCACGGCCACGACCTGGAATCGCCGCTCCAGCGCCTTGTCCTTCTCCAGGTACTTCTTGTACTCGTCGGTGGTCGTGGCGCCAATGGCACGAAGCTCACCCCGGGCAAGTGCTGGTTTGAGGATGTTTGCGGCATCCATGGCGCCTTCGCCAGCGCCTGCACCTACCAGCGTGTGGATCTCGTCGATGAACAGGATGACCTGGCCATCGGCTTCCACGACTTCGCGTATGACGGCCTTCAGCCTGTCTTCGAACTCACCCCGGTATTTGGCGCCCGCAATGAGTGCGCCCATGTCGAGCGCCAGGATGCGTTTGTTCTTGAGGCCTTCCGGTACATCGCCCGAGACAATGCGGATGGCCATGCCTTCTGCAATGGCCGTCTTGCCAACACCCGGCTCTCCAACCAGTATGGGGTTGTTTTTCGTCCGGCGGGAAAGAATCTGGAGCACGCGACGAATTTCATCGTCCCGACCAATGACCGGGTCGATTTTGCCGGCCTCCGCGAGTGCGTTCAGGTCTTTCGTGTACCGATCAAGGGCCTGGTAGCGACTTTCGGCGTGTTGGTCGGTGACGCGTTGCGAGCCGCGTACGTCTTTCAGGATGCCGAGGATAGCCTCCTTGGTCACGCCTTCGGTGCGCAGCGCTTCGCCAATGGCCTCCTTGGATGCCGCCAGTGCAATCAGCAGGTGCTCGCTGGCTACGTATTCATCCTTGAGCTGCGTCGCTTCGGCCAGCGCGCGATCGAATACCTTCTTCGCATCGTTCCCCATGAACTGCCCGGACACACTGGAGCCCGTTACGATCGGAAGCGAGGCAATCGTTTTTTCGGTCCGTGCACGCAGTAATTCGACCTGCGCACCCAGTTTTGTCAGGATAGATACGACAATGCCACCCGGCTCGTCGAGGAAGGCCTTCAGGATGTGGGCCGGCTCAACGCCCTGGTGATTGAATCCGGCGGCAATATCCGTCGCCGCCTTCACGATTTCCTGGGCCTTGATTGTAAACTTCTGGAAGTTCATGCGTGATGTCCTGCGCCTGTTCGTGTGCACCGGACCACTTGCCAAAAGCGTACCAACAATGGAATCCTGCCAAGCTGACAGGACCCTGTCAGCGTACGGGCAATACCTGGATGGATGCCATGCGTACTGTACCGGTGCCGTTCAGGCGCACGCCAACGAAACCGGAGCCTGGGTCGTCACCATGGCCGTGGGTCACCAATTCCTCGTCCGAGTAGGCGCGGAAATGGGTCTGATCCCCGACGACGCGGTACGAATGCCAGCCTGTAGCGTCGTACGGTTTGTTGTCCATGATATACAGATCGCCATTCTCGCTGCGACCAAGTCGCATGTCTTCCTTGGAGATGGCCATGAAATGATAATTTTCCGAATCGATCACGTGATGCATGAGCATCACGGTTCCGTCGAAGTCCGTGAGGTCAAGCGCGGCATCGATCTGAACAGATGTCATTGGGATGTCGAACCAGAAGGCTGCCGGCTCACCGGAGGTTGTCAGGGCGAGCACGTCACCGCGTTCACCACCATCCATGAGAGATGATGTAAACGATCCGCTCAGAACCGCTTCTTTTTGCCAGGCGGCCGCCCGGCTTGGGCGCCATGCCCACCCACCGTTATCAAGCGTCTGTGGCCCAACGGCGGACGAGTCGGCTGTCGGAATGGCCACGACGGGCGATGCATCGACCGCAGCGACGCCAACACCGTGTTGGAATACCATCCGTGCCCCATGATCGGCGGTGTAGGTCAGGAGGGCCAATCCACCCAATCCGAAAGCCGTCTGGATGAGCCGTACCAGGAACGATTTCTCCACGCCGGAAAAGAACGTGATGAGTCGGATGACGGCGAAGCCTGCAAAGAAGTAGAATGTGTAGTGGCCCAGGTCGGAGTGCTCCGTCAGCAGTGCGTTTGCAGCGTTTGGAAGGAACACCGAATCGGCAGCCGCTTCCCCGGTGAAGTAGGCCGCGGTGGCTGCAATTCCACCCAGGACATAGAGGACCATGGCTGCCCGCCGGGGGAAATCACGGTCCTTTACAAGCAGTCCGAAAACGTCAATCAAGGCAGCCGTGAACAGGATGCCTATGGGGAAATGGACAATGAGTGGATGCAGATTCGGGGCCCACTCTGGAATGAACGACATGGTTGTGTACGCTTGCCTTGGGTTATGAGCCAAGGTACGACGATTCCGGGAACCGTGTTGCGGAGGGCACGGTTCGCAGGCGTGCCATGACCGACAAGACATCAGCCGAATGGTGGGATAATTTCCGGACGCTTCTGGACGACCAGAACGACTGGCCCACCCTCTACCTATTCAAGTTCATTGCTCCCAAGGAAAACGCTCCGCAGTTGCAGGAAGTGTTTGCCGGGCATGACGTTGTAGTTCGTGCATCGTCCAAGGGAAGCTACCACAGCATCACATCGCGCGTGTTGGTAGACAGCGCCGACCAGGTGATTGGGTACTACCGGAAAGCATCGGAAATCGAGGGTGTGATCAGCTTGTGATGTCCTCGAGGGCATTCAGGAACAGGTCCATTTCCTGAGCCGTGTTGTAGTGTCCCATCCCGATCCGCAGCATGCCTCCTCGCTCCATGAGCCCGAGTCGGTTCACGACCTCGATGGCGTAATAGTGCCCGTCCCAGACAAACATTCCCCGATCACCCAACTCCTTGGCAAGAATGGCGGGGTCGTGTCCGTCAACCGTGATGGCAATGGTTGGCACGCGACCCTCGACCGTATCCGGGCCCACAATCCGGACGCCGTTCATGGAGCGAAGTCCGTCCAGCATGCGTCCGCACAGCATGGCCTCGTGTTCGGCAATGACATCGAATGCCGCCAGGATGTGTCTCCGTCTGGTGGGGGCTGGCGTGCTCCGGCTGGCGTCTGGATGCGTGGAGCCCATGGATTCCCCGATCCACGCCAGGTGTTCAACGGCGCCCAACGTACCGGCCATGCTCTCGTGAGAGAGTGTGCCGGTTTCGAAGCGGTGGGGTAAGGCGTTTGATGCCGGCCGGACCTTGTAGGCGGGAAGTGATTCGAGGAGTTCGCGGCGGCCCCAAACGATTCCCTGGTGTGGCCCATAGAACTTGTAGGCCGAACACGCCAGGAAATCACACCCCAGTTCCTGGACGTCCGTCACAAAGTGCGGTGTGAACTGGACGGAGTCGACATAGACAAGGGCGCCGACGGCATGTGCCTGCTTTGTGATGGAGGCTACATCGTTCACCGTTCCCAGCGCATTGGACGCATAATTGACGGCAACGACAGCTGTCTTCGGATTCAGGGCAGCTTCAATGGATTCCGGCGTATAGCGATAGGTGGTCGGGTCGAAATCAATCCACCGGACAGTCAGGCCAAGGTCCTCAGCCAGCATCAACCACGGGCTTACGTTCGCATCGTGATCCATGCGCGTGACCACGATTTCATCGTCCGGCTTCAGCGTACGGCCAATGGCGCGCGACAGTGAGAAGGTCAATGACGTCATGTTCTGGCCGAAAATGATTTCGTCGCCCAATGCAGCCCCAAGGAGGTCGGCCATGGCATCGTGGGCCTGGTCCAACAGGACATCGGAATCACGGGATGTTGCGAAGTGCCCACCACCATTGGCATTCATGTCCGTGAAATAGGCTGTTGTCCGGTCCATGACGCGGCGCGCTACCTGCGTGCCTCCGGGATTGTCCAGGAAAATCCGGGAGCGGCCGGCATCTACCCGATGAAGGGACGGGAATGCAGCGCGGATTCGTTCAATGTCGTAGGGCATGCCAAAAGGGGTCGAAGCGTGGGTAGTGCGGGTTGCGCAAGCTACGGATTTCGGAACATTGAACGGGCGTTCGTTCGGCGCTATCCTGTCCCGTGGAATCAAACCCTGAGTACGTCATGCCACGAGCCATTCGAAGTGCTGCGATCCTTTTTCCCCTCATTTTCCTGACCGTTTTCGCCGTGTGGATACCGGGCCGTGCCGTGGCCCAATCAGGTCCCGACGTCGTACTGCTCATTCCGGATCGCGTGTTCGACGGGGAAGTCATGCACGAGGGCTGGGTGGTTCTGGTCGAGGGGTCGCGTATCGTGGCTGCCGGGCCACCTGCCCAGGTGAGGACCGCAACGGGCGTCCGCACCATGGAACTGCCGGGTGCCACGCTGCTGCCGGGACTCATTGAGGGGCACGCCCACCTGTTGCTCCATCCGTACAATGAGGCATCGTGGAATGACCAGGTACTCGTGGAATCACGCGCCGAGCGGGTTGCGCGGGCCGTGAATCATGCAGCCGCAACGCTGAAGGCCGGATTTACGACTGTTCGCGATCTGGGCTCGGAGGGAGCCGGATACGACGATGCAGGCCTGCGCGATGCCATCCGGAAGGGTGTCATACCGGGGCCGCGTCTTCTGGTGGCCGGCCCTGCCATCGTCGCGACAGGGAGCTATGGACCCAAAGGATTCCGGGAGGGCGTAAGCGTACCACTGGGTGCCCAGACCGCCGACGGATTCGACGATCTTATCCGGGTGACGCGCGAGCAGATAGGTGGTGGGGCTGACTTCATCAAGGTCTATGCCGACTACCGATGGGGAGCCGCCGGCGATGCACGTCCCACCTTTCTTGAGGAAGAAATCGAGCGCATTGTGCACGTGGCTGGCAGCAGCGGACGTCCGACGGTGGCCCATGCGGCGACGGCAGAAGGCATGCGACGGGCCATCATGGCGGGTGTCGAGACCATCGAACACGGCGATGGCGGTACGCCGGACGTGTTCGCGCTCATGGCGGAAAAGGGTGTGGTCTGGTATCCAACCCTGGCAGCCGTGGAGTCCATCATGGCGTACGGTGGATGGAACAAGGGGGTGGATCTCGAACCTGCTCGCATCCGTGCCAAGAAATTGGCCTTCCGAGCGGCCCTCGACGCGGGCGTGGAAATCGGAATGGGCGGTGATGTGGGTGTGTACACTCACGGGACCAACGCGCTCGAGATGGAGCTCATGGTCGAATACGGAATGGATGCGCGATCCGTCCTTCGATCGGCGACCAGTCTGAATGCTGACACGTTCCACCTCGGCGACCGGATAGGGCGCATCGTAGAAGGATATGAGGCCGACCTGGTCGCGGTGTCCGGGAATCCACTGGACAACATGGCCACCATCCGGAATGTGGTCATGGTCATGCAGGGAGGACGGCTGGTTACAACTCCTTGAACACCTTGATGTCCAGGTGTACCTGCGACCGTCCGCCGCGGGCACCCGACTCATGGAGCTTCAGGTCCACCTGAATCTCCTGCCGTGTGCTCTGCGCCAGCAGTTCGTTCAACTCATCGACCTTGTGCTTGAGCTCCTGAGCCAGCAGGAAGTCTTTGTCGCGCAGCATGGTGTCAACCATCCGCTCAAGGTCTTCATGTCGCTTCGTTTCCATACGGAGAGAGTACGAAGAAAAATGCCATTTTTGCGGGCAAAAAAACAGGGGGGCGGGCCTGCGGCCCGCCCCCCTGACAAAGCGTAATGGAAGCTCTCGGCGCTTACTTCAGCTTGAACGTGACCGGCAGCGACATCTTGACCTTCACGGCCTGACCACGCTGCATGCCTGGCTTGAACTTGGCACCGATGATGGCACGAAGGGCTTCCTCATCGCAACCTGCGCCAATACCGCGGGTCACAACCGGGTCGACCACGTTGCCCTGCTCGTCTACGACGAACTGGAGGAATACGCGGCCTTCAACACCGGCCTTCTTGGCAATTTCAGGGTAGCGGATCTTCTTCTGGAGACCGGGGAGACCACCGATGAGCTCGGGCATGTCTTCCACGATGACGAAGATTTCTGGCTCAGGAGCTTCTTCCTCGGCTGCTGGTGGCGGCGGGGGAGGAAGGTCCATGGGCGCATCCAGATCCAGGAATACGTCGAGGTCGAGATCTTCATCGTCCAGGACTTCATCGTTCGGCACTTCGACCGGGACCGGCGGACGCGGCGGTGGTGGTGGCTTCTCGATCTGCTGCGTCTGGACGATTTCTTCCATCTGGACGACTTCCTGCTCCGTGATCTGGTTTTCAAAGCCGGAATCCACACTTACGTCCATACGGAACGCCACGATCAACACGCCGAGCGTGAGGACCATGCCGATTTCCACGTACAGCGGATAGCGCTGTTTCAGGTTCGCCTTGTCTGTCTTGCGAAGTGCCATAATGTGTTCGCGTTTTGAGCTTCTGCTTGGGGTGGGGTACAACTACAGGGTAACATTAAGTATACGTGAATCAACGGGAAAAGGAAAACCATTGACGATTGTCTTTTAACCGGTGACCCCCTGATTACTTCAATCTGAAGGTGATGGGCACCGAAAATTTGACCTTGACAGCCTGTCCACGTTGTCGACCCGGTGTAAACTTGGCATCGATAATCGCGCGGAGGGCTTCCTCGTCACATCCGGCTCCGATTCCTTTGGTCACCACCGGATCGACGACGTTGCCCTGTTCATCGACAATGAACTGGACGAAAACACGTCCTTCGACACCGGCCTTCTTGGCAATTTCCGGATAGCGGATCTTTTTCTGGAGCTCTGCCAACCCACCAATGAGCTCGGGCATTTCCTCCACGTGGAAGAAGAACTCCGGCTCCGGCGCTTCTTCCTCCGTCGATGGAGGAGGCGGTGGAGGTGCATCCATCGGCGCGTCCATATCCAGGAACATGTCCAGGTCCAGATCGGCGTCTTCGAGGACTTCATCGTTCGGCACTTCGACCGGCACCGGCGGTCGGGGTGGCGGCGGCGGCTGTTCGAAATGCTGCGTCTGGACGATGTCTTCCATCTGAACAACTTCCTGTTCAGAAACCGTGTTCTCGAAATCCTGGTCCGCTGACATATCCAGGCGGAATGCCACAATCAGGATGCCGAGCGTCATGACCATGCCGATCTCGACATACAGCGGATAGCGCTGCTTCAGGTTCGCGTTGTCTGTCTTGCGAAGGGCCATAGTGTATTCGCAATGATTGGGTTCACATGCATTCGCGGCTGTTCCTTTTAACGAGCCCGCATGGTATAGAGCCGGATCAGTCCCAATAGTTGCTCGGCCCAGACGCTACGTCAGCCAATCATGCAGCCTTTTTGTCCCTGCGTCGCCGCCAGAGGGTCTCTGCACCCCACACTGCCCACGCGGCAATGGCCCCCAGTGAATCCGCAAGACCGTCGAACACATCCATGCTGCGAGCGGGAAGGAAATGTTGGTACCATTCGCTGCCGAACGCGAACCCGATCGCTGCCACCACTACCAGTACGCTCCGGAGAACCGATCCGTTTGCAATGGCCTGAAGCCACAGCCATGTCAGTACGAAAAACAGCGTCAGATGCACCACCTTGTCCAGGCCCATCAGCTCCGACGCCGCCAGCGATCCTGAAGGTATGGAAAGCAGAATCAGGACGAACAGGGTCCATGCAATGGCGGGCCAGCGGCGACCCCGTACAGAAAAGGACATGCAGTTCAGTTGTAGTCGGCCAGCAGGGCGGGAAGACGATCCACAATGTCACCAGCCATCATGGATTGAGAAGCGTGCTCTTGTACGAAGCGGTCTGCGGCGGTTCCGGCAATATGCATGCCCGCAGCGGCTGCCTCGAAAGCGGGGACGCCTGTAGCGAGCAGGCCGCCTATGATTCCGGCCAGCACATCGCCCGTGCCGGCCGTTCCGGCTGCCGGGTTGCCCGATGCATTGACAATGCACCGGCCGTCCGGGTGAGCAATGACCGCCGGCATGCCTTTGAGCACGACCACCGCACCCATGGAAGTGGCCAGCTCATGGGCGGCGGTGACGGGCCCGGAGTCGGACAGTGTCTTCGCTGTTCCGGTCGGCAGTTCTCCCGCGTGAGGAGTAAGGATCCAGTCGGTCCGGGCATGGGCGCTCGCCCACTCCGGGTCGTCGTTCAGCACGCGCAAGGCATCTGCATCCACGACGACCGGTCCATCGAACGACTCCAGGACCGTCTTTACGAGGCGGGTAGCATCCGGCGATCGTCCAAGGCCGGGACCCAGCACAACGGACCGGGCCTTGTCCCAATGCGTTCCGAGCGCCTCCGGGACCATGTGGGAAGCATCCTGGTCCCAGGCTACGACCGGAATTTCCGTCAGTTTTTCCAACAGGACCGTGCGGATGGCCGGTGAACAGGCCACAACAACGTAGCCGGAGCCCGCGCGCGCCGCAGCCCGGGCGGCCAGCGTGGGCGCGCCGGGAAACTGAGCCGACCCGCCGATGATGACTGCAGGTCCCGTCGTGTACTTGTTGTCGTTCCGGGTTCGCGGGTGCAGGTGCGCCCGCACGCCTTGGGCCGTCTGAAGGACCGCGCAGCCGGGCGACGCCCCCGCATTGCGCAGTACGAAGCCTGGAATGCCGATGTCGGCGACGCGGACGTGGCCAGCAACATCCGGGCCGTTTCCGATGAAGAGGCCGGTCTTTGCCGCGCCGAACGAAATGGTATGATGGGCACGCACGCCGGTACCCCAAATGGCTCCGGTGTCGCTTGAGAGTCCGGACGGAACGTCGAGCGACACGCGGGATGCACTGTGCGCATTCATCCATCCAATGAGTGACGCGTAGGGCTCGCGGACTGTGCTGGATAGTCCGGTTCCTAGCATGGCGTCCACCAACACATCGGCCGACTGCATGCTCCCGAGCGCCTCTTCCCGGTTGGCCTCATCCCGTCCGTGATGTACGGTCAGTGGCAGGTCCGGTGCGCCGTGCTTCATCCGTTCCAGAAGTGATGCATTGAGGGTAGCGTCGTCGGTACCCGGTTCGGATGCCATCAGAACTGTAACCCGCACGCCCCGGTCCGCGAGCAGGCGTGCCGCGACCAGGCCATCTCCTCCGTTGTTACCACCGCCGCACAGGATGCCGACATGGGTGGGTTTCAACGCCAGGACAACGGACACAGCGGCCCGGCCGGCACATTCCATGAGCGTGTGACCCGGTATTCCCAGGTCTTCGATCGCGTACCGATCGGCTTCGCGCATGGCTGCGGCATTCAACAACAACATGATCTACTCCTCTGGCTCAGGAACAGGATCGGGCTCACGCTCGGGTTCGGGATCGAAACGGAGCGTATCGGCCCGTACCGATTCCCAACGCGCACGTACCGGATCGGTGCCTTCGGCAAACAGCAGCGGCTCGGCTGCACGGAATGGCAGCACCTGCCCGGGAGTCCACGCCCCGTTCCCGTCCACATCCACGAACGCACGGATGCGATAGGTCATGCCGCCCGGCAATCGTTGCACACGAAAGGATTGGATGCCTGCCGGTACCTCGGTGCGTCCGACAACGAGGTCGTCACCATCAAAGATCTCCAGGATGGCTCTGCCCGGCGACTCCAGGACGCCAGCCAGCTCGCCCAGCTGGTCGGGCGCGGCCGGCAGGAAACGGAACGTGGTGTCCGAGTCAGCGACACGGCCCGAGACGTCAAACGGCCGGTCGGGACGTGGCTCCAACGTCCATTCGACCGGCGATCGTTGGACAATGGCCGTGCCCGGAAGGGCCACCCCGGTGGTGTCGGTGACGGTGAAAGGAAGCAAATCGCTGTCGGTGTTGGCGTCGGTGCCCAGTGGCGCCGTCAATAAAATCCTGAGGCTGTCGGCCGGCCATAGAGTCCGAACCGGGGCGGCGACACCCCCTGAATCGGGCTCCACGGCCAACAGAGCCGGATTGGCGGCCGCCGGCTCGGTACCCCGGACAATGACCGGCCAGGAGCCGCCCTGCAATGCGTTGCCCGCGGAGTCGGCGACCAGCCCCCCGGTCGTCTTCAGGAACCACGTGCCGGGCGACAGGGAATCGGTCCGGGCCGACCACTGCAAGGGATCGGACGATGCATGGACCAGGGCGGCGAACGTCCGTGTACCCGATGAGTCGGACACGGACCAACCGGAAGCGGCCGGTGCCTCTGTGCGCGCGGCGAATACCTGCTCATTGAAACGCAGCACCAGATCGCGCGCGGTCGTTGCCCGGACGCGCAGCAGTTCGGGCGACGACGTGTCCGGTAGTACGGCATACATGGGTGCCGGCAGGATGCCGCCCGAGGAATCTGCCAGGATCCGTTCGGTTGCCGGCGCCGCAAGTCGTTCGCCCACATCGAGTACCCGGTTGCGGTTCGCATCCTGGAAGGCGGCAATGAGATACTCCGTCTCGCTGAGGTTCGTAAACCGGAAGCGACCGTCCCGGCCTGACTGGGACCGGTACAAGGGCGTGCTGACGCCTACGGTATCGGTCAACGCCCACGCAAAAACATCCATTCCGGCCACGGGATGGCCGTATAAGGGGTCCACGATGTGTCCGGCCACCACGCCCTGATTCAACCGCTCTCCGGTCGCAAACGCCAGGGTTACCGGCTGGCCGAGGGCCACGCGGCGGATGTCCCGCAGTGCGGTATCGATGGTCAGGATATAGGTTGTTTCCGCGCGGAGTGGCGCATCGAACGTCAGCGTCACGGTCCGTCCGCTCCAGTCAACATCGACCGAACCCGGAATGTCGGGTGTGATGGACCAGGCTCTTGAGAATGTGGCCCGGTCGATGGGTTCGGAAAATGTGATGCGTATGCGGGCGTCCTGTACGCGGACGGCCCCGGCCGCCGGAACGCTTTCAAGAATGGCAGGGGGCGTTGCATCCTCCGGTCCTCCGGTGGGAGGTACGGGGACGGCACAGGCTGACAGGCCGACAACAAGGGCCCAGGGCAGGATGATGGGAAGCCACCTCATCCGCTGTCTGTTCGGCGGCTGCGCAGGTTGAACAGCAGGTACGTGCCAATTCCGGTAGCGGCGACCAGTACGGCCGGCTCCAGATACCGGCGCCAGAATCCCGACGGAGGAATGTCGGGCATGGTCACATCGTACCGGGCATCCCGGAGCGACTCCGCTTGCTCCTTGGTGAGGGAATCGGATGCCGAGCGGGCACACGAATCGGCTGCGAGGATCCTGCCGTCGGGTTGGGTCAAGGTATACTGGATGGATACGTCTCCGGACCGGACAAGGCGGCCCCTGCCGGCCCGGGCATAGGTCACGACGCCACGCTCCATTCGGATGGCCAGTGCTGCAGCGCCGGGACCGCCGAGCGGTACATCCCGTGCCATCAACTCCGCAGAGACAGGCGTCTCCAGAAAGGACAATGGCCCCGACCAGCCAAGGTTGATGGCCGCGGCCGGTGTGTCGCGTGCCTCCAGCGGGGCATCCAGGCATTCAACTACAAGAAGCGCCAGCAGATCAGCGTGCGAAACCGGATCGGTCTGGACGCTGCTGGAAACCGTGCCCTGTCGGTCCTGCCCATGCGTGGGCAGGACCGACAGGTACGTGCATACCAAGTATGAGCATACATTGAGCAGAAGGATGGATCGCATCATGACAGCCAAGATGCGAACCACACGTTCCGCAATCAATCCGATCAGGCGTAGATGCCGCGCATTTTGAGCGCTTGGGCGACCTTGTGGATGGCCTTCACGTACGCGCCGATGCGCATGGTCGTGTCATGCTGCACAGCCGTGTCGTATACGGACGAGAACGCCGTGTGCATCATGCGGTCCAGGCGACGGTTTACGCGGTCTTCGGTCCAGAAGTAGCCCTGGCGATCCTGCACCCACTCGAAGTAGGAAACCGTCACACCACCGGCATTCGCCAGGATGTCCGGAATCACAAGAACGCCCTGATCCGCCAGGATGGCATCGGCCTTCGGTGTCGTCGGGCCGTTGGCGCCTTCCGCAATGATCTTGGCTTTGATCTGGCCGGCATTCTTGGCCGTGATCTGATCTTCCTTCGCGCACGGCGCCAGGACCTCAACGTCCAGTGAAAGCAGCTCCTCATTCGAGATGGGCTGCGCATCCGGATATCCTTCGAGCGAATTCCCGTGTGCGGCGGAGTACTTCAACATCGCCTGGATGTCGAGCCCTTTCTCATTGTGGTAGCCACCCGATACGTCGCTGACGGCAACGATCTTGCAGCCCTGCAGCGCGAGCAGGTCGGCAGCGACCGAACCTACGTTTCCGAAACCCTGGACAGCTACCGAGCACTCGGAAGGACGCAGATTCAGGCGCTCCATGGCGGCCAGCGTCACGGTCATGACGCCGCGGCCAGTGGCCTCGCGACGCCCGGCCGATCCACCGAGCAACATGGGCTTGCCGGTGACGACGGCATTCTCCGTGCGACGCGAATGCATGGAGTAGGTATCCAGGATCCACGCCATGATCTGCTCATTCGTGTTCATGTCAGGGGCGGGAATGTCCCGGTCCGGACCGAAAACGTCCATCATGTTGGCCGTGTAGCGGCGCGTCATGCGCTCCAGTTCACCGGGGCTCATTTCCCGCGGATTACACACCACGCCGCCTTTGGCGCCACCGAAGGGCACGTTCACGACCGCACACTTCCAGGTCATCCACGCGGCCAACGCCTTGACTTCTTCGAGGTGGACATCGGGTGCGTACCGGATACCACCTTTCGAGGGGCCCAGGATTTCGCTGTGGATGACGCGGTAGCCTTGGTACATGTTGATCCGGCCATCGTCCATGACCACGGGAATGGCCGTGATATGGATTTTGGCAGGTGTCACCAGGTACTCGTAGAAGCCGGGATCGAGCTCAAGGATCTTCGCGGCAACGTCGAATCGTTCGACCATGGCCTCGAAGGGATTCTCCTGGTCCAGGACCGGAGCCGGCTCGCGGTAAATGGCGCGTTTGTAAACGTCTTTTGACGGCATGAATTTGGTGAGCGACACCCGTAGCCTGGAAGCGCTTCCGGCGTCGCCTGGATTATGTTGGAATGACGGCCGCAAAAGTACTGCGCCGTATCATGATGACTTTGGGAAATCCGTTTGAATCCCGACTTTCAATGCTTACCGAACGACGAACAAAGGAAATAGCCTCGCTATCGCGGAAAAAACATCGCGATGAACTGGGACAGTGCATCATAGAAGGGGCCCGGTCCCTCGAATCGGCGGTGGATGGCGGGGCCCATATCCTGGAAGTGATCGTCCAGAACGGTGTGGAGCTGGACCCTGCGTTGACGAAGCGATTGTCGCAGCCGGTGTACTCAGTGGACAGCCGTACCATCGGAAAGATTTCCGATACGCGCACGCCTTCCGGTGTTGTGGCGGTGGTGCGGACGCGTCTGGCTGAACGGGAAGACATTCCTGCCACGGGTCGCATTCTGATGCTCGATGGGCTTCAGGACCCCGGCAATGTGGGTACACTCATCCGTACAGCGGCATGGTTTGGCGTGGATTCCGTTGTGGCCGGGCCCGGAACAGCCGACTTCTTCCACCCCAAGACCCTCCGGGCCAGTATGGGAGGGGTGTGGGATGTGCGCTTGCATGCTACGGCATCGTCCGCCGACTTCCTGACTGCCATGAAGCAGCACGGGCGCACCATCTGGGTAGCTGACATGCAGGGCGTCGAGGCAGCATCATGGACACCGGGGCCGAACGATGTCCTGGTGATGGGCAGTGAGGCGCATGGTGTGGGCCCGTGGATTCTCCCGATCGCGGACGGCTCCGTAGGCATTCCGCGCTCGAATACCACAGCAACGGCGGTCGAGTCGTTGAATGTTGCTGCCGCCGGCGCCGTGCTCCTGTCCCTGTGGGCCACACATTAGGGAAAGGCCCTTCCTCCCCATTATATTCCAGATCGAAACACGTCCCGTACGTCCATGGAAATACCCGCTTTACAAGGTCTTGGTCTCGAGCATGGCGTCCTGACGAAGGAAAAGCGCCAGAAGGTGGGCACAAACGAGAATGCTCTCCGGATTGGAGTGCCCCTGGAGACATCGAATGAGGAGCGTCGGGTCGCCATTTCTCCTGCTGGCGTGCAGGCGCTGGTTGCCGATGGACACCGTGTCGCTGTGGGAAAGGGGGCCGGTGACGGCGCCAATTTTTCCGATTCGGTCTATGCGGATGCCGGCGCTGAAATCATGGACGAGCCGGCCGACCTGTACGGCAAGAGTGAGCTCATCGTGAAGGTCGGGCCACCGTCCGAGGATGAAGTGGCTTGGCTGCAGGAGAAGCAGATCCTGATTTCAGCGCTTCATCTCGGAGCCGCGTCGCCTGCGTATTTGAAACGGCTCATGGAAATGGGCATCACGGGAATCGGATTCGAGTTCATCCGCGATGTGGACGGGACGCTTCCCATTGTCCGGATGATGCACGAAATCATGGGCTCCATGTCGGTCCAGATTGCCGCCCGGTATCTGGAAAGTGCTGAAGGCGGTCGCGGCATCATGCTGGGAGGTATTTCCGGGGTTCCGCCATCGAACGTGGTGATTCTGGGAGCCGGCGTGGTGGGCGAATGGGCGGCCCGGACGGCACAGGGTTTCGGCGCGCATGTGGTCGTATTGGACAATGACTTGGGCGCCCTACGCGCCCTTGAGCACTTCCTGGGCCGCGGCGTAACCACGGCCATGGCAACGGAACAGTATGTGCGACAAGCGCTTCTGACGGCCGATGTGGTCATCGGGGCCATGATGTCGGCCGGTCAGCGTGCCCCGGTGGTTGTGTCCGAGGACATGGTGGCCGCCATGCGGGAAGGGTCGGTCATTGTCGATGCGGTCATTGATCAGGGTGGATGCATTGAGACGTCCCAGCCGACCACACATTCGCACCCCACATTCGTCAAGCACGGCGTGGTGCATTACGGGGTCCCGAACATGCCGTCGAATGCGGCCCGTACAGCAACCTATGCCCTGACCAACGTGCTGGTACCGTACCTGATCAAGATCGGCGAGGCAGGATCCATCAATGAAGCCCTCTGGAGCGACGTGGCCCTTCGCAACGGCGCCTATGTGTATCGCAAACACCTGACCAAGAAGAGCCTGGCGAGCATGTTCGGCATGGCGCATCGTGATATTGAACTGCTCATAGCCTCGGGGATCTGACGTGCGCCTGCTGCTGCTTTCGAATTCCAGGAATACGGGCATGGGCTACCTGGAGCATGCGCGCCCCGTGGTGGATCATTTTCTGGGCGATGCCAAACGGATTGCGTTCGTCCCGTACGCCGCCGTGCGGTTTTCGTACGATGACTACGAGGCCATGGTGGCCGGCGGTATGCCCGGGCGGAATGTGGCGTCCGTGCACCGTGCTGGTGATCCTGTAGCAGCACTGCTGGAGGCCGATGCCGTGGCCGTGGGTGGCGGCAACACCTTCCAGCTGGTGACCATGCTGTATCGGACGGGTCTCATGACGGCCATCCGCGACCGTGTCAAGGCCGGAATGCCCTTCATGGGGTGGAGCGCCGGGAGCAATGTGGCCTGCCCCACCCTGCGCACCACGAACGATATGCCCATCGTAGAGCCCGAGTCATTCGACACGCTCGGACTTGTACCCGTTCAGATAAACCCACACTATCTGGATGCGCATCCGGATGGGCACATGGGAGAGACACGCGAAGAGCGGCTGCTCGAATTCCTGGCGCTGAATCCTGATGTGCCGGTAATCGGGCTGCGCGAAGGGGCCCTGCTCAGGCGGGAAGGCTCGAAGCTTGAACTGCAGGGCACGGCCGGCGCGCGCATCATGCGGCATGCGGCCGATGCCGAGGAAGTTGTGCCGGGTACCCGGTTGGACGACCTGCTTGGTTAGGGCGTGTTATCACTACGTCAGAACCCGCTGACGGTGGCCAAATTGGCCCCGTCCCTTCGGGTAGCGTCGGAAATGGCGTTTTTCTGTGTTATTCGTCGCTCGAATGACGCTGCCATACTTCACTCCTCACGCCTTGATAAACGCCATTTCTGAAAGCTACAACGGCTTCTGACGTAGTGATAACACGCCCTAGCGCGCAACCGGCACGTCAAATGCCTGCCACGTTGCGTAGACCGGCCTCTCGGCGCCATCTTCCCGGCGACCACTGATGCTTCCGAACGTCCGGATGACGCTTGGCGACGCGCCGGAGGTGAGCGGGTGCAGGAACAGCCAGTTCACGACGCGGACTTCCATTCCGGAGAGCATGGCCGCGAGGCGTTCGACGAACACTTCCTGTTCAGCCTCGCCCGGTGTCCAAGGTGTCGGGCCCGATGATTGTCCGTCGCTGGCATCGGCCGGCCACCCCGTTTCGGTGACGACCACCGGCTTGTCTCCAATCAACGCTTTCACGCCATCCAGGTACGATGCCGGCAGTTCTGCCGGTGTCGCGGTACCCAGGTGTGGGTACAGCGTCAAGCCGACCACATCGATGGTCGATGCATCGTGCAGTATCCACGCCTCCGGTACCGGCAACGTCCACCCGGAGAACCGCCCCGTTCCCATCATGTGCTCCACATTGAAGACCGTTCCCACCAGGGTCGATGGGCTGGCACGCTTGATTTCCGATCGGATGGTCCGGTAGGCTGCCGTCCATCGCAGGTAGTCTGCGGCGTCCTGCTCGGCGTAGAAGTCCGTTTCATTGCCGATGAACAGGTATTCAGGCCTGTTGGCCGATGCATAAGCCGCGGCCATGGATGCAAATGCCGCAACGGCCTCCTCGTTGGTCCAGTCGTTCGCCGGGTTGGCCGGAACGGCAAGTCGTACGTTCTCGCCCTGCCGCCATCCAAAAACGACCGTCAACGTGACATCGCGGAGCTTGTCCTGGGCAGCTGCTACCTGGGCGACGGCTGGAATCGTCCCGGCATCGGTGCCGGCTGCCACATCGTCGCGCCACAGCATATTGGCCTGCACCGAGCCGCGGCCGAGCGCCTGGACCTCGGACCAGAAGGCCTCTATTTGACTGTAGTTCTCTGGGAATCCGTTGGGGGACAACGAGTAGCCGCGCTGGATGGGGACGAGGATGGTTGGCGTTCCGGGGCGAGGCGTGTCCGCCCCTGGTGCCGGATCTGCCGTGTCGCAACCTGACAGGAGGGCCATCCAGACGAATGCCACCGGTATCCACCTGCTCGCCACAGGACGTATATATGGTCGATGCATCATCCCTTCAAGGTAGCTCCGGCAAATCCTCGGCGTCCAGATCTCCGTCGTGGATGGCCGATTTGATGACCCGCATGGTTACGTCGTGCAAGTGCTGGTGCAGCGTCTTGTTCAGCTCCTTGAACTCCGGCCACAGCACCTCGTCGACGAACGAGGGCGCGACATACACTACCACCGTCGTGCGGCGCTGCCGCGGGTAGCGGAATGGCTCCAGGCCATATCGCCTCAATAGCGATACGAACAAGGCCTTCGACCACGTGTCAGGCATGGTGAACTTGTATTCGGCCGGCTTTTCGGTGCGCTCCAGGACGGCCAGCTTCTCCCGGATGCGGTCCAGAGCGCTGCCGGCGGCCTTTTTCTCGCCGGGCGTTGTGGCGCCGGCAAACAACGCCTCGATCTTCTGGAGTCGATCAATGAGACGTTCTTCGTCCGGGGAGAAGGAAAACGGAAGGGACATGGGTGGATGAACGGTAGCGTAGAAAGTGGATGAAAGGTAGCGTATCCTCCAGTGCATGCCCCAACAGAAGAGAGCCGATGTTCGAACCCCTGTCTCCCGAAGCCATCCGTGTACTCGGCGTCCTCATCGAGAAGGAGCTCAGTACGCCCGATTATTATCCGATGACGCTGAACAGCCTGACCAACGGCTGCAATCAGAAGTCCAATCGTTACCCCGTCGTGGCCTACCAGGAAAGCGAGGTCCGGTATGCCCTCGAGGAACTGCAGAAACGGCGTTTGGTGGGGCATGCCTCGGGTGCCGGATCACGCGCCGAAAAATTCCGGCACGCGGTGGTCGAGCAGATGGGTCTGAACCAGAAGGAGCTCGCTGTTCTGGCAACGCTGTTGCTGCGCGGTCCGCAGACCATTGGCGAAGTAAAGGGACACACCGGCCGCATGGCCAACTTCGATTCCCTGGATGATGCGGCCGACACCCTGCGCGCCCTCCGTGACCGCGAGGAATCGCTGGTGGTGCAACTGCCGGTTCAGCCTGGCAAGAAGGAAGCCCGGATTGCCCATCTGCTGGCGGGCGAAATCGACCTTGAGGCCCTGGAGGCAGAGGCAGAGGCTGCAGCTGCTGCTCCCGCGGCGTCGGGATCTTCGCTTTCCGAAGAACTCCATGACATCAAGGCGCGCCTGTCCGACCTGGAAGAGGCCTTCGAGCGCTTCAAGGCGCAGTTCGAGTAACCGCTACGGGCATCCTTCCGGTGTCATGCATTCAAACCGGTGAACCAGCTCCTCCAGGTAGGTACTCACGGCACGATTCAGGTCCCCGGGTGCGAACACCAATTGGGACACCCGATGGACCCGCCCCTGGGAGCGGAGGTAGTCCCGCGTGACATATTGCCGGATGGCGCGACCTTCTGCTGTGTTCTCAGGTAGCGGCTTGCCCGCATACCAGATTTCATGCTTGGCTCCGGCTTCGATGATGGATTCCGGGATGAGCATGGTCTCGACAATGGACACCATCACGAATTCCGCACCCGTCGAGGCATGGGTTTCGGCGCGTACGTTCAGCAGCAAGCCATGCTGTTCGGCCAACAGGCCCCGCAGCGAGGCTTCACTGCGGATGGCCTTTCCAACGTCTGCGCTGATGGTACCGTGGGGATCGTCCGGTCCTTCATCCATCCATCGGACCGATACCTGAACCGGCTGGGAAAGGACATTCGGGCCTGAAACGGCCGCGATAATAATGACGAGCAAGAATGACAGGCAACGTACCATGGGACCCTCTGGGTTGATGGAAGGAAACGATGGTAGCGCGTCTTGTCACATATTGGAGGGTTGGTGGTTTTTACCCTAGCGGCAGCCTTCGGCCATGGAGCAGGTCAGGCGGTAGACCAGGTCGTCGAAATAGGCGCTGACTTCCTTGTCCAGAGAATCGCGTGGCGCCAGGAGTTGCACGACGTTGTGTACCGATACCATGTTATGGAAGATGTTCCGGATATCGGTGCGGCCCGCACTGGGGCCTCCCATCTTGTTCAGTTGATGACGTACTCCGGATGAGACGATGTTCTTCGGAATCCGTATACCCTCGACGATCGATACCTGGATATAGGCGCCATGCGGCATGTCGTGGGGTTCTGCTCGCAGCAACAGGTCAACGTCCGCATCCGTGCCCGACATGCCGCGCCGTGACGCTTCGTCCCGGAACGCCCGGTCTACATCCTCCACCAACGACGCGTGCGGGTCCGGTGTGCCGGCATCAATCCAGGACACCGACACATCGAAATCTTGTGCGGCCGACACACGAGCCAACACGCTGCAAAGGAGCGTGGACACAATCAATATGGCCGGCAGCGTGTGGCGAACCATGGAATCCTCCGATTACGTTTTACCGATTGTAGTGAATGGACCCGTATCCATGCAAGCATGCGACGGATTCGGCGGCGAGGGACCCATGCGGTCAACGTCACAGATGGGACGCAGGCTACGCTGCGGCTCATACTGGTGGGCGGGCATTTCGCGGTCTCATTGGTGTTGGTAGTGCTCACTGTTTTGGTGTATCAGCAGACACAGTACCTCGTCTCCAAAGAACCGATTCAGAGTCATTCCGGAACGTTCATAGCCTCGGCGTGGACGGCAACTGGTTGGCCATGCATGATGTCGACGTCTTGAAGGGTCTGCCCACGGCAGGCGATGAGCGTGCTGGGTGCGTTCGGTATGCTCGCGACACTCGTCGGCCTGTTCGGCCTTGTTGCAATGCCTGTCGCCTGGTTCCTGGCAACCCGATGGCTTCAGGACTACGCCTACCACGTAGCAATTTCACCTGTGATGGCTGTCGGAGGCGCCGGCGTGCTCATTGTACTGGCCATGGCGGTAGTCGCAATGCAATCCGCATCTGCGGCGTCGGCGAACCCGGTTGAGAACCTGCGATCGGAGTAACGCTGTCAGTGAGCGACAATGAATGTCTTCGAAACGGATGAATCCCGGGTAAGCACCCTCACCACATACACACCGGCCGGCAACGCGGTGGCGTCGAAATGGCCCGCAGCATCAATCCTGCCGGCAACCGACCGTCCCTGCACGTCGAAGATGTCTATACGTGCGGTGCCATATAATTCGCTGGAAAAATCGATATCACACAGCGTGTGACACGGATTCGGGTAGATGGACACGGTTGGCGACGTATCCGGGCGTTCAGGCATGGCCTCGGTGTCGACAACGGTGGGACTGATGTGCAGCCAGATTGCCTCGAAATACCCGAACCGCTGATCGGATGCATAGGTGTCCACGGCAGTCGACAAGCTGGTGCCCTCGATGCGCCACGTTTCACGGCGGCCATCCGACGACTCCTGGGTGTCCAGGATGGTCACGTTCAGGGCATCCAGAACGGGCTGAAGGTCGTCGGCCGTGACGTGGCTCAGTACGTTCACGCTGAGGTGACCACCGATATATGCCGGGGCTTCGACAACCAACGAATCGACCATCTCCGACCCCGGATAGTAGCCAATGACGGTGACCTTGCCATCCACCGCGGCGAGGCCGAAAACGGTGGGGTCGAATACCCAGATCCACTCCCGCCAGGAACCGGGATTGAACTGAATCTGGATGCTGTCCGTTGTGCACACACTGACAAATGGACCTGCATCATCCAACTTGAACTGGGCCTGACACGAACTGGACCCATTCAGGTAGAATGTCTCGTTCGTCGGGTTATCGATCCGGACCCGCACCTCAATGGATTCGCCGTGCGTGTAGGTGTCCTTGTCGGTGGTGACGCTAAGGACACCTTGCGCGCGCAAGGGCGCGGCCAGCACAATGACAAACAGGATGAGACCAAGGGATTTCATTTGGCGGATTCAACCGCGTCGCACAGGACTGGGTTTCAAAGAGACTGGATTCCGATATTCCACTATGACACAAATGACCGCCATCCGTGCCCCGCGCGGCACCACGTTATCCTGCAAAGGCTGGCACCAGGAGGCCGCCCTGCGCATGCTCATGAACAACCTGGACCCGGCCGTGGCCGAGCATCCCGAGAAGCTCATCGTGTATGGCGGTGGTGGCAAGGCGGCCCGCAACTGGGAGGCCTACCACCGGATTGTAGCGACCCTGAAGCGGCTCGAGAACGATGAAACGCTCATCGTGCAGAGCGGCAAGCCCGTCGGCGTCTTCCGGACGCACGAGGAAGCCCCCCGCGTACTCATCGCCAATGCCCACTTGGTACCGCGATGGGCTACCATGGATGAATTCCGTCGGCTGGATGCTCTCGGACTGACCATGTACGGGCAGATGACGGCCGGTTCATGGATCTACATCGGTACGCAGGGCATCCTTCAGGGGACGTATGAAACGTTTGCTGAATGCGCGAACAAGTATTTCGGTGGCACGATGCAAAACCGGCTGGTTGTGACGGCCGGGCTCGGCGGTATGGGTGGCGCCCAGCCGCTGGCGGCCACCATGAACGGTGCGGCCTGTCTGACGGTGGAAATTGATCCGACGAGGATTGACCGCCGTGTACATGATCGGTATTGCGACGAGCGTATCGATGATCTGGACCGGGCCATTGAGCGCGTCCTCGGTGCGAAGGAGTCGGGGGAGGCTGTTTCGGTCGGGTTGCTGGGCAACATTGCTGAGGTCCTGCCCGAGCTTGTGAACCGGGGTATCGTCCCCGATGTGCTGACCGACCAGACAAGCGCACACGATCTGGATGTGGGATACCTCCCGGTTGGCTACGACGTCGAGACCGCCGCCGTCTTCCGCACGAAAGACCCAGTAGGATACCGCGAGGCCGTGTTGGACAGCATGCAGGTGCATATCCAGGCCATGCTGGACCTGAAAGCAGCCGGCGCCGTCACATTCGATTATGGCAACAACCTGCGCGGTCAGGTCTCGGACCACCGCGGCATGACGCAGGCCTTCGACATTCCTGGCTTCGTGCCCGAGTTCATCCGTCCGCTGTTCTGTCGCGGATCGGGTCCGTTCCGATGGGCAGCCCTCTCTGGCGACCCGAACGATATTGCCGTCACCGACAAGGCCGTCCTCGAAACGTTTCCGCAGAAGGAAGCCCTGGCCCGTTGGATCCGTAAGGCCAGCGAGCAAGTGGCGTTTCAGGGCCTTCCGGCGCGCATTTGCTGGCTCGAATACGGCGAACGCGCCGAAATGGGCCTCAAATTCAACTGGCTCGTCAAGACGGGCCGGGTCTCGGCGCCGCTTGTGATTGGTCGCGATCACCTGGACAGTGGCAGCGTGGCATCGCCCAACAGGGAAACGGAAGGCATGATGGATGGCTCGGATGCCATCGCCGACTGGCCATTGCTGAACGCATTGTTGAATACCGCCTGTGGCGCCTCATGGGTGTCGCTGCACCATGGCGGTGGCGTGGGCATCGGATATTCCATCCACTCGGGCATGGTGAGCGTGGCCGATGGCACGGACATGGCCGACCGCCGCTTGGAGCGCGTCCTGACCGCCGATCCCGGTACGGGCGTCATGCGGCATGCCGATGCCGGGTATGACACAGCCATCGAAACGGCCAATGAGCGCGGTGTAGACCTGCCCATGATCAATGGCGGTTGATGGACTACCAAACGTACGCACCGCCCGATGACCTGACGGACTTTGTTCGTTGCTTCTGGACGTTGGAAGCGGCTGCCGATCCGGCATCCCCCCGCCAGCGGATTGTGCCGGACGGGTGCATGGAAATGATATTCCATTACGGGGATGCCTACCGGCAATACCTGCCGGATGGCTCGGCGGTCGTCCAACCCCGGTGCTTTGTGTTCGGTCAGGTCACGCGCCCGCTGGAAATCGAGCCCACCGGTCGGACGGGAATTTTTGCGGTACGTTTTGAGCCCAACGGTTTCCTGGCGCTGACGCCTGAGCCGCTTTCAGGACTGGCCGATACGGCCACCGCGCTTGAGGACCTGTTCGGGCAGGCGGGTCGGGATCTATCGGCTACCGTCCTTGCGCGAGCCTCCACCGAGGACCGGATGACCGCTGTCAGCGACTTTTTGCGCCCTGCGCTATCGGACAGCGCCACCGCCGACCGGCTGCTCGCCCGGGCCGTACATACGTTGTCCAAAACACAGGGCACGTTGTCGGTCCATGAGTTGGCCCGTGAGGTGGACGTCAACCGCCGGCGCCTCGAGCGCAGGTTCTCATCGGGCGTGGGCGTGGCACCGAAGCACCTCGCACGTATCGTCAGGCTTCAGGCCGCGGTTTCACGTCTCGCAACAGGCGAGTACGACCGGTTGACCGACCTGGCCCACGATGCTGGATATTTTGACCAGGCCCATTTCATCCGGGAGTTCCGCGAATTCACCGGACAGACCCCGGGGGCATTCTTCTCAGGCAATCTGACAATGTCCGGGCTTTTTTCAACGACGCGCTGAAGCGCTGTCGCATCTATACAATGCCGGGCGTCACGTGAGCCCGAACTTGGCGCGATCCATTATCAACCCAAGCCTGTCATGCGTGTCCATCTTCTTTTGTTGACCGTCCTTTTGGTCCTCCTTCCAGCGTGCGCCTCATCGAATGTGTCCGATCGTGCCAGTTGGCTGGTCGGCGAATGGGAAAATCAGACCCCCCGCGGGAGCATCTACGAGGAGTGGACGCGGATCGGTGACCGGGAGATGGCCGGCCGGTCCTACATGCAGCAGGGATCGGAGACCGTCGTCCTCGAAAGCATTCGTCTGGTCCAGGAGGGGAACACCATCTACTACGTGCCGACGGTATCGGATCAGAACGACGGCGAACCCGTCCGCTTCGAACTCACCCGTGCGTCCAAGTCCGAACTTGTTTTCGAAAATCCGGAGCATGATTTCCCACAGGTCATATCCTATACCAGATTGGGTGCGGACTCGCTCATGGCGCAGATAGCTGGGACCATCGGCGGTGAAGGACGCAGTGTGGCATTTCCGATGCGCCGGGTGGACCGATAGTGATTGCATGGTATCTTTGATGCCATGAACACGACTATTCGCATTGCTTCGCTGTACGACGACCTGGAGCGCGCACTCGCGCAGCTCCGGGCCGATGACTCACGTGTCGTTGCCTCACGGGCCACATTGGACCGCGTCATTGCCGGCGGCGAGCCTACCTATGGCGTGAACACCGGTTTCGGCAAGTTGGCCTCCACACGTGTGCCCGACGACAGGCTCGGCGACCTGCAGCGCAACCTGCTGCTGAGTCACGCCGTGGGCGTCGGGGCACCCGTACCGCGGGCCATTTCCCGGCTCATGCTGCAGCTCAAGATTGTGGCACTCGGCCAGGGCTATTCCGGCGTTTCGCCTGAGACGTTCCGGCAGCTGCTGAAATTCTCGGAGCTCGATCTGATCCCGGTCGTTCCTACACGGGGCTCGGTCGGCGCAAGCGGCGACCTCGCCCCCCTTGCCCATATGGCGTTGCCGCTCATCGGGTTCGGGAGTTTCTGGGTCAGCGAAACAGAGCAGCGCCCCGCCGACCAGGTCCTGGCTGAACACGGTCTGGAGCCCATTGCCTTGCAGGCCAAGGACGGTCTGGCCCTCATCAACGGGACACAGTTCATGGCCGCCTATGCGGCGTTCATTCTGCATCGCGCCACAAGACTGGTCCGCACGGCCGATATCCTGGGCGCCATGAGCCTGGAGGCGCTCCAGGGCAGTGCATCGCCCTTCGATGCGCGCATCCACGACATCCGCCCGCACGCCGGACAGGTAGCGGTGGCACGCAACGTCCGGACGCTGCTGGCCAACAGTGAAATCCTGGAATCGCACCGGAACTGCGGCAAGGTGCAGGACCCGTACTGCCTGCGCTGTATCCCACAGGTGCACGGTGCCAGCCGGGATGCCCTGTCCCACGCCGTGAATACGGTCGAAACGGAAATGAACGCCGTGACCGACAACCCGCTGGTGTTTCCCGCGACCGCCGAGCACCCGGACGGTACGGTGGTATCAGGCGGCAATTTCCACGGGCAGCCCCTCGCGCTGGTTCTGGACTACGCAGCCATAGCCCTTGCCGAACTGGCATCCATTTCGGAGCGCCGGACGTACCTGTTGCTCGAAGGGCACGACGGCCTGCCCCGGCTGCTCATGCGCGAGACGGGCCTGAACTCCGGGTTCATGATTCCGCAGTACACATCGGCCGCGCTGGTTTCCGAGAACAAGGTTCTGTGCCATCCCGCGAGCGTGGATTCCATACCGACCTCCCTGGGGCAGGAAGACCACGTATCCATGGGCAGCATCAGCGCGGTGAAACTGTACCAGATCCTGGAAAACGTGGAGCATGTGTTCGCCATTGAACTCGTGACGGCCGCCCAGGCCCTGGACTACCGCGCGCCGCTGCGTCCAGGCCGTGGTGTCGAAATCGCCCACCAGCATGTGCGCGCCGCCGTCCCGCATCGGGAAGAGGACTACCTGTTCCAGGACGACCTGCAACCCTGCGTAGATCTGGTCCGGTCTTCGGCGCTGCAGCAAGCCGTGGAAGCCGAGGTCAGGGGATTGGGGTAGGGTAGGCGCTTTACGATCCGAAGCACTCCAAATAGGCGTCCTGAACTGCTTGTACTTCTTCGTTCGTCAACGCACTGAACTCACGATTTTTTGCGCGCGTTGACAACACGCCATTGTTTTGATACAAGAACCTGAACAGGAGGTCTGCTGTCCGGTCAGGCATGTCAAACAGGGTATGGATGCGGTTCCGGAAAGCATCATGCTGGGCCACAAAACGTGTCTCTGCCGGCAGGTCTGTCTCTACGGTTTGACGGACGCATTCAAACAGGAATTCAGCGTGTGGCGTGGCGTCGAAATACCGGTAGAAGTCCAGGGTATCGTTGAGCACTCTGACGTTGAATTCAGGCGTGGGGTCCCACTGAACAACCGGCAGCAGTCTCTTCGAGTAGGTTTCCAGCGCCGTGCGGTACGCGTCGATATGGTCCAGGATGGCTGATGAGACCGGAAACACGACACCTGTTGGATTGAATCCCCCACGTGCCAACACGTGGGGGATCAGATACCGGTGGATGCGCCCATTTCCATCCTCAAACGGATGGATGTACACGAATCCGAATGAGACCGAGGCGGCAGCAATTACCGGATCGAGTTGTAATCCTCCATTCTCTGCGAATGTCGTCAATCCGGTAACAAGCGAAGGGACGTCCTCAGGTTTTGCGCTGATGTGTTCGGGGAGTGGCATATGAGATGTGCGGTCATGCGCTCCTACGAAGCCGCCAGCCTGTCGAAAACCCATGGTTACGAAACGGCTGTCCTCGATGACAATCTCTTGGAGCCGGACCAACTCGTCTTCGTCGAGTGGCCTGCCTCCTGCTTCTCCAATGGCCCTTCCCCAGCGTTCCACGCGGTTGTGCGGTGCGCGCTCCCCTTCAATCGCGTACGTTGACTGGGAGTCTTTCAGCAGCAGGAAGGCTGCCGTGCGTGCAAGAAGATCACGGGGTACGTCGGCTACGAGCGCGCGGGCGCGTGCCGCCAGATCCAGATCTGCAAATGCCCGGAGGGCAGGCGTTTTGAAGACCAAGGGGCAGAAAGCTGGAGTGCCGGGCAAATTGTTTTTTACGCGCTGCCGTGAAATGGTCCGGGGCTCGACGCCCCATTGCATATCCGGATCGAGGATCTCAACGTAGCGGCCTGCATCGGCATCGGGAAGGTTGAGGCGTGTACCCGTCAACCATTCGTACAGAAACCATACCCGCCGGGCATAGCTTCCTGTGGGTTGATCCGTGACGAACCGCTCGACAGGATCCGGGCCCGCTGATTCAAAAGCACGTTTAAGAACAGCAAGGTCAAGACCCTCATACTTCAGTGCAAACGTCATGTGACCTGCAAAAGTCGCCTTCGGCGCGTGTCTTGGCGTCATGATGACCCAGTCATCATGGGTTGTGGTCCGATGGCGGCTACCGGTAGCGTGAAGGATCCTGGGTAAAGGAACCTGCAGATCAAATGCATCGATGAGCGCGCTGTAGCCGGCTGGGGTCGCCATCTCAGGGAGGCGCTGACCGTGAAAAAAAGTTACCGGACCTGAAAAGGGATTCTCACTGGATGTATCCATGAAATATGCAACCCAACGACGAAAAATGATACTGCATGCGTTGTTATATGAATAATGATGTCTGATAAACAATCATTGTGAAAAACAGTTCTAGCTGGGTCATGGTCTGTTCGCGTCCATTGGTTCGCCCCTCAGCATCTGGCTGCGGCGGTTGAGGGCTTCCCAGTACCATTCCACCTCAAAGACGGCGGGATCAGCGTCTTGCAACGTGACGTCTTTCGGGTCCCAAAGGATGACGGCGTCCACGATGTCGCCCAGTACATGCCTTCCATAGACCTCGGCCTGCGCGCCATCGCGGTTACGAAGGGTCGTGGTGGCGTTGGCTGGAATCCGGGCCAGATCGGGTCGTTCGGAAAGTGCGGCGAACGTCGGCTCACCACTGCCTCGCAGGGCGTCGAGGCCCAGTTCATCGACCCGACCCATGGACTGGATGACATACACGGAGCCGGGATTCCGGAGTTCGACCCAGGCCACCGGGGTGATTTCCCCCGAAAACACGCCGTCGGCGCGTGGCCAGCGACGTGGGAGGCGCGAAACGTGCAGACCACCTGCCATGAACAGTGCGCGGCGCCCCTTCAGTAACGACTCCTTGCGCAGTACATCGGCCATGTGGGACGCACGGTCGTAAAACGGCTGCAGGTCGGCGCGCTCCGTGACGGTGTCCCAATCGACCGGGGAGTCGGCGAGAACCACCCTGTACTGCTTATCGGGGGGACGGCCAGCATTCAGCTGGCGAATGGCCGTGAAAAACTGCGCGTACACCGGTGCATCCCACACCGTGTTCGGCGACACAATGGTGTTGCGCCAGGCCATCGAAACCGAGTCCAATGGAACGTCCTGGCCGGCGATGAACCGGTCCACTACGTCCTGATAGTGGGCATTGCCCCATTCAACCACAATGTCGTCGATCGTGTCACGTGCGTCGTCGCGCGCGAGCACGGAGAGGACCAGGGCATGCAATTCCTGGTGGCCATGGTTTTCACCCATCGCCACGATCCGGTGTGTTTCAAATGCGCGAAGGATGGCTGTGGCAGGATCCTCTGTGGCAGAATCATCCGTGGCAGGGGGTGCCCAGAGCGTCAGAAGCAAAAAAAGAAATTCCATGAACGAAGGACACATGGACGCGCTGGTCGGTTTACATGGATCATCACCCCGTACATTGCGAACCCAACAATCCAGCCGATTCCATGCCCATTCTGTCTGATATTTCCTGGCTTGCCCAGTGTCGCAAAGAAGGCGGGCAGGCAGGTATCCAGTCCATTCGCGATGCGGCGATCGTACATCGCGACGGGGCCATTGTGTGGGTCGGACCCGCCGCTGAATTGCCGACCGAATTCGCCGCCGAGCCGAAGGAGTCCGCAGGCGGCCATGCCGTGGTGCCGGGCCTCATAGACTGCCACACGCATCTCCTGTTTGGTGGATGGCGGGCCGATGAGTTCGGCGAACGGATTGCTGGAAAGAGCTACCTGGACATTGCCCGCGAAGGAGGCGGCATCCGGAAGACGGTGCGGCAGACGCGTGAGGCGTCGGACGGTGACTTGTTGTCACATGGAATCGCCTATCTGGACGCCATGCGGCGCTTGGGCGTGACGACCATTGAGGCCAAAACCGGATACGGCCTGTCCTTGGAGCACGAACTCCGGGTGCTGCGTCTGTACAAGCAACTCAATGCGCAACAACCGGTTGAGATTGTGTCCACCTTGCTGGCGGCGCACATTGTACCGGAGCCAGATAAATGTAACCGTGAATGTTACATTTCCATGATCATCAATGAACTCATCCCGGCCGTCGCCAAGGAAGGCCTGGCCGAGTTCAATGACGTGTTCGTTGAGGATACCGCCTTCAACCGGGAGGAAGCGCGGCGCATTCTGGATGCCGGCATGAAGCACGGCCTGCGACCGAAGCTGCATGTGGACCAGTTGCATGACGGCGGCGGAGCCGCCCTGGCAGCAGAGGTTGGTGCTGCGAGCGCGGACCATCTCGAGTACACCGGCAAGGAGGGCATTGAAGCCCTGGCCTCATCGCGCACGGTCGCCGTCACATTGCCGTTGGCATCGCTTTATCTGAACCAGCCCCCCATGCCTGCGCGGCAGTTCATCAGGGCAGGCGTGCCCGTGGCCGTTGCGACCGATTTCAATCCAGGCTCCGCGCCATCGCACCACTTGCCACTGGCGCTCATGCTGGCCTGCACCATGAACCGGATGACGCCGGCAGAGGCGTTGAAGGGCGCCACACTCTACGCGGCGCGTGCCATCGGCCGTGAAAAGACCATCGGATCCATCGAGCCCGGAAAGCACGCCAACTTCACGGTACTGGACGTGCCCGATGTAGACCATTGGCTGTATCATTTCAGGCCGGATGCCTGTACGGCAACCTACATCAAGGGCAAGCGCGCATGACACTGCACATTCTTACGACTGGCGGGACCATCGACAAGATTTATTTCGATGCCAAGTCGGACTATACGGTGGGTGAACCCATGATCGCGGACATCCTTCGTGCGTCCGGGGCCCTCATCGATTTCGAGGTTACGCAGCTCTTCCAGAAAGACAGCCTTGAAATCACGGATGAAGACCGGGACCAGATTGTTCAGGTCGTTCGGGACAGCCCGCATCGCCATTTCATCATCACGCACGGGACCGATACCATGGTCGAAACGCAGGATGCCCTGGCATCGGTCGTGGAAGACAAAGTGGTCGTGCTGGTGGGTTCGCTGAGCCCCGCCCGATTCAAGGGGACGGACGCCGAATTCAACATCGGTGTGGCACTGGGCGCCGTGCAGACGTTGCCGCCCGGCGCCTACATCACCATGAACGGACGGGTATTCAAGCCCGGCACGGTGCGCAAGAACCGCGGTGCGAACCGGTTCGAAGACGCGCGGTAGGGCACTCGGAAGTGCCCTGTGGAATCCCTTTTGGTAGTGACTGGTAAGCAGTATATGCTCCGTCAACTCGTCATAGTGGCCATTCTGTCCGGTTTCGCTGTGCCTGTCACAGCCCAGGACGCCGGTGACATCTGTCCCATCGAATATGTCGAGGGTGCGCACTGGGTGGGGGCCGCCGATGCCAGTGCGCCTGCCGTCGCCACGGCAGCAGCATGGCAGGTACCGGATTCCTGGCGGCCGGCGTTTCGCCGGGGAGCGCATGCCACCGCCGTGGCCAATGTGTACATCACCTCCCCGGAAGATGGCGCACCCGCCGAAGTAGAATTGCAGCGCCTGCACGGAGACGGTACAACGCTTGACGGGCAGTATGCCCGCGTGCGTTCCGACGTCATCCACAAGAACCTGACGGCAGCACCCGGGAAGAACGGTGCGCCTGATTTTCGATTCGAGGCCATCCTGGACCCTTACGAAGACTGCATCCTGGAGAATTCGTTGTGCTCGGAGTTCGACTCCCCGAACGTGTATTTCCATATTGACCGATTCGCAAAAGAGTACTGGACCGACGAACTGGGCGTGGACATTGCCTTCCAAGCCGATGTCTCTGTCCACACGGCGGGCCTCGGAGGATTCACCATTCCGGCCGACAACGTCCTGAAGCTCGCCATCGGGCACTTGTTCATGAAGAACGCGGCGCTTTCCGATGACGTCATTTACCACGAGTACACGCATCTGGTCGCGTACCAACTGGGATGGTCGGTCACCATCGACACGCCGACAGAAGTACGCGCCCTCGGGGAGGGGTATGCCGACTACTTCACGGCGTCGTACACGGACGATCCGCGTTTCGGCGAATGGGTGGTGACGTGTCCGCCGCGGGCGCATTGTGAGGGGGCCGCCAACGATCTGGAGTTCCGGAGGATCGATCTGGATCCGGCCGAATGGAACTGGAACAACGGATTGCCCGATCCCACGCTGCGATACGGTTTCTGCCTCCGGTATCACACCGGCGATACGAAGTGCAAGGCATCGCACAACAACTTTACCAGCACCTACACGTGGGGAATGATATGGGGCGGTATGCTATGGGATCTCCGGGTCATTCTGGGCGCGGAGATAGTGGATCCGCTGGCTGTCGAAACCATGCGGCACCACGACGATGCATCGACCTTCGAAACGGCGGCTCGGGGTCTGCTGGATGCCGACGCTCTTTTGTTCGGCGGACGGTACCACGACACGATTGAAGCCGTACTGGAACGCCGCGGAATCTTCCCTGCGGCAGCGGTCGGGGTGGAGGAGGCCGGTATTCCCGGCCACACGGAATCGATGGCCGTGTATCCGAACCCGGCTTCGGACTTCTTGAACATCGAGACCACCGGGTCCGTGGAGTTGGTCGATGCCCTGGGCCGCGTACGCGTGGTGGCGCCTGCGGGACAAGGACGCCTGGACGTTTCAGGGCTGGCTCCGGGCCTGTATGTGGTGAGGTCCGGTACGACGACGCAACCCGTGTTCATCATCCGTTGATGACGGCTATATTGGGACCGTCAAACACACGTGTATCCATGCTCCGTACGTCACTCTTCTGCTTTCTGGCCATCGCCGCTGTTCTGGCACCTGTGGTAAATGCCCAACAGGCCGATTCCGTTCTGATCCCGCCGCACTTCACGTTCGATGACGAGGTGCCGCGAAACGCGTCCGTTCCGTCTCCGGCTTCCATCCTGGGGTATGAGCCCGGCGAAGACTACACGCTGCACGCGCACATGGTGGACTACATCGAGACGCTTGCAGCGTCGTCCGACCGGGTCACCATCACGGAATTCGCACGCACGTACGAGCGGAGACCGCTGCATGCCGTATTCGTTACATCGCCGGAAAACCATGCCCGCCTTGAGGATATCCGGACGGCCAATCTGAAGCTCGCCGATCCGTCAACGCCGGCCGCCGAGCGCGCCGCTGTTGCCGCGGAAAACCCCGCCATCGTGTGGCTGTCGTACAACGTGCACGGCAACGAGGCTTCCAGCACCGAAACTGCCATGCAGGTGGCCTACCGCTTGGCTTCAGCCACGGATGCCGAGACGTTGAAGTGGTTGGACCAGACGGTGGTCATCATTGTGCCGTCCCTGAATCCGGACGGACGGGACCGCTATGTGAACTGGTACCGGTCGGTGGCAAGCAATGTCCTGCGGTTGGAGCCGCGGGATCTCGAGCACGACGAACCCTGGCCCGGTGGCCGGACCAATCACTACTGGTTCGACCTGAACCGGGACTGGGTCTGGCTGGTGCATCCTGAATCGCAGGGGCGGATTGAACTGTATCAACAGTGGTTGCCTCAGGTTCATACCGACTATCATGAGCAGGGCTACGACAACAACTATTTCACCATGCCCGGGCAGTCGCCCCGCAACCTGAATCTTCCACCGGCCTACGACACATGGGCCGATCGCTTCGGTCGCGCCAATGCGGCGGCTTTCGATGAGGCGCAGGTCAATTATTTCACCCGCGAAGCATTCGATTTCTTTTACCCCGGTTATGGATCGTCCTACCCGAGCCTGTTCGGCGGCATCGGCATGCTCACGGAGCAGGGAGGGCACAGCCGTGGTGGCCGCGCGGTGGAGACCAACGACGGATACGTACTCACGCTTCGACAGCGGATTTTTGACCATTACGAGACATCGCTGGCTACGATTGCACTGGCGGCCGATGCCCGGACCGAGCTGCTGGACTATTTCCAGGCTTTTTACAGTCCCGCAACGAAGAAGACCGCCACCACGGCGTACCTGCTTCCGGATGACAATGGCAGCGGCTATCTGTACCAGGTCGTGGACATGCTGTTGAAGCATGGTGTACGCGTGGAACGCACCACACAGTCGGCGACCGTGCGCGATGCCCATGCCTACGAAACAGGCCGGCCGGCGTCGCGTGACTTTGCAGCCGGCACATTCGTGATCCCGACCAATCAGCCGCGTCACATCTTCGTGGAAACGCTCATGCAGCGACAAATGGTCATTGAGGATTCGGTCATGTATGACATGGCCACGTGGTCTGTCCCGCTTGCCTATAACCTGGATGCTGCCTGGACCGAAACGGCTCTGCGCGTCGACATGGAGCCGGTCACGGAAGCTCCGGCGCTTCGAACAGGCGTCGCCGATGGCCCGGCAACGTATGCCTATGTCGTGGACTGGAACCAGCGGGAGGCCCCGCGGGCGCTGGCCCGTTTGTGGGATCTGGGGTACCGCGTCCGCTCGGCGACCAAGACGTTCACGTTTCAAGGCACTAAATATTCCCGTGGCTCGCTCATTGTCCTGATGGGGCGGAACCGGGAACGGGCCGGTCGCATCCACGCTGACATGGAACGGGTAGCGCAGGAAGCAAACGTACGCGTGAATGCCTTCAACACCGGCCGGATGGATGCCGGCATTGACCTTGCATCGTCCGATGCTCGACCCATCGATGAACCACGCGTGGCGTTGCTGGTGGATGAAGGTACCAGCTCCTATACCGGCGGCCAGCTGTGGTTCTTGTTCGACCAGTGGACCGGCTTCGGCATTGATCGCATCCGGACAGGTAGTTTTTCGGCGGCCACACTCGATGAATACGATGTGTTGCTCATGCCCGGCGGCTCATACGGATCCCTTTTTGATAGCACCATGGTGGCGTCCATCGCAACCTGGGTGGCCATGGGCGGTACGGTCGTGGCCACCGAATCGGCAGCCTCCTGGGCCGTGTCGAGCGGGCTCGTGACGGCAAAGACCGCTCCTGCGGCGAAAGATGCTGCCACAGATGCCAAGAAGCCGGACGCCAAGGAGCCGGTCGTCAAACCCGAACACTACACCCGCTATGAAGCCCGCGAGGACTCGTCTGGCCTCGGTCGCATTCCGGGTACGGCCATGCTGGGCGAGTTGGATGACTCCCACCCACTTGCTTTTGGCATCGGGTCGCGTGTCTACAGTCTGAAATTCAACCCGCTGGCGATCATGCCGGGCGACAACGTCCAGACGGTCGGATGGTATGCCAAGGAGCCATCAGATGTGCTGGTTTCGGGATATGCATCGCAGGAAAACCTCAAACGTATAGCTGGACAGGCCTTTGCGGCTGTCCAGAACCGCGGTCGCGGACGCGTGGTCCTCCTGACCGACAACTCACAGTACCGCATGTTCTGGGTCGGTCCTTCGCGGCTGGTCCAGAATGCGGTCATGCTCATGCCGGGGATGTAACGCATGCTGTCCTACACCATCAGGGAAGGACTTGCGGGGCTGGGACGTGCCCGGTTTTCGACCGTTGCATCGGTACTGGCCATGACGGTTGCGCTGGTGTTGGTCGGCCTCTTTTCCATGGTGACGTGGGAGGCGCGGAGCGTATCGTCCTGGCTGAAGCAGCGTGTGGGAGAAGTGGAACTGTTCCTGGAAGAGTCGACGCCGGCTTCGGGGTTGGCGCTCCAGGCACGGGCCGAAGTGGTCAACGGGGTGGAAGAGGCTACGTACATCTCGACGGAGCAGGCCCAACTCATTTTCCGACAGGAGTTCGGGGAAGAGGCGAACGTCTATATGGATGCCGCATTCCTTCCTGCATCCATCCGGGTCCGGGTGGAGCCCGATTACGCCAATGCGGATAGTCTCGCGAAGCTGGTGGAGGAGTTCCGCACGTGGAACCGCGTGGATGAGGTCATCTTCAATCAGCCGCTGCTGGTGAAGGTACAGACCAACGTGAGACTCATCTCGCTGATCGGGATGATGCTGGGCATCCTGGTCATTTTTGCATCCATGGTGCTCGTTGCGAACACCATCCGGCTCACGATCTATGCGCGCCGGCTCATGATCCGCACCATGCGACTGGTCGGCGCAACGGATGGATTCATCCGCAAGCCATTCCTGGTTGAAGGGATTGCCCAGGGCATCTTCGCGGCACTGCTTTCGCTGCTCGTCCTTGCGGCGCTCTACGCTGGCTTGCGACTCTACATCCCGCAAATGACCGGTATTTCCTTGGCACTTCGGGCTACGTTTTCGGTGCTGCTCATTCTGGTGGGCATCTTCATGGGCTGGACGGGCAGTGTGCTGGCTGTCGGCCGATTCATCAAGGGAGATGTACGCTGATTCCTATCTGAAGCCACTTTTCCTGCGCGATCTGGATTCTCTGTCGCGGCAAGTCGGGCTGTACCCGGACGATGCATTGGTGTGGAAGGCCGTTCCCGGCTGGACCAATACAGGCGGGACACTGGTCCTGCATCTGGTCGGAAACCTGCGACACTTCGTGGGCGCTCTTCTCGGTGGTAGCGGGTACGTGCGGGACCGGGACGCCGAATTCATAACAACAGGATTGTCTCGCATGGACCTTCAGGATCTGGTGTCCAAGGCGGCCGTGGAAGTCGAAGCGGCGCTGACCGGCTTGGACGATGCCCGCCTGCAGGAGCCGTTTCCGTTTTCATTCGGCGGCAGGTCACTATCCACAGGCCTCATGCTGACGCATCTGGCGGGACATTTGACGTTCCATCTGGGTCAGATTGACTACCACCGTCGGTTCGTGGTAGATGGAGCGGAAGCGGCAGGCAGTGTTTCGCTTGCTCCATTATTCGACGCCCATGGCTGACGTCCGCCCGGCATCGAAGCGCGACCGCAAGGGTATGCTGCGTGTTTGGGCGCGATCGGTACGCGCCACGCATCACTTTCTGCCTCTTGACTGGGTCGATGAATGGACCGACGCGGTAGCGTCCATGTTGGAGGGAGACGTGCGCCTGTTCGTCGTCCGGGGACGCGGTGGTTCGGTGCAGGCGTTTCTGGGTGAGCTCGAGGGCCAGGTGGAAATGCTGTTTGTGGACCCGGCCTGCTTTCGTCAGGGAATGGGATCCAAGTTGTTGCAGTATGCAGTGGAAGTGCTTGGAGCCCAGCGTGTTACGGTGAACGAACAAAATCCGGAAGCCGTGGCGTTCTATGAACGCCACGGCTTCCGTGTGATGTCCCGGAGCGAAGAGGATGGCCTGGGCAATCCGTTTCCGCTCCTTCACATGAGTCTGTAGCAGGTTACCTGCGGCGGGCTGTCATCTGCCTTCCAAGCGCCCGGTGCAGCTGGATGGTTTCGAGCTGTGCATCGCTCAATCCAAGCTTGCCCATGGCTTCCTTGCGTGCTTCCGGTTCCAGTTTCATGGCATCGCGAAGTCCCGTGATCTGGGCATCGGACAGACCGAGTGTTGCCTTCATGGCCTCGGCATTCCGTTCCTGACGTACCTCGCGCCCCGCTCTCATGACTTCCTGGCGAAGTTCGCGGGATTCGGCGCGCTGATTGTTGCCTCGCTGACCTGCACGCTGATTGTTGCCTCGCTGATCTGCGCGCTGATTGTTGCCGCGCTGACCTGCTCTCTGGACTTCTCGCGGGCCGCGCATTGGCCGCTCAAGGAGCTGCGCCTTCTGCTCGGCAGTGAGGGTTTGCTGCAGCTTCACAGCCACATCCCATCCGAGGGTTGCGTCGCGATTCTGAGCGTTTGATGTGGTCGGAGCGGTAAGCGAGGCGAGCCCGAGTACGGCAACGGTAAGCATGGTGGCACGTGTGATTCTTTTCATGTTGGTCCCTCCAGGGATTGAGTGTCGTTCTTGATCCTGAAACGGAGGGATGGCAGGTGCAGTTGTCACAAATCCATTGCAAGAGTGTGCAGCATTGCACACTCTTCACACTCCGGAAGCGCTTTCCGGGCGCTGATAGGGTATCCCCTACATCGGGCGTAGGGGCCGCATGACGCGGGCCCCCTTTGCGGGTGGTAATTTGGGCTCGCAACCATGACCACAATCCGATACGGCATCATGAAACCTGTCCAGGACTGGAAAGAGCGCTACAGCGAGAAAGTATTTGATGCGACGACAGCGTTGTCCTACCTGGGCAATGGTCGTCGCGTGTTCATTGGATCCGGGGCATCGGAACCGCAGTCGCTGGTGCGTGCCATGACGGCAAATGAGGGTGTAAATGACATCGAGGTCATCCACATCATGACCCTCGGAACGGCGCCCTATGCCGAGAAGGAGTGCAGTCATCGCTTCCGCCACAATGCCTTCTTCATCGGCCACAATGTGCGGGCGTGTGTCGCGCGCGGAGACGCCGATTATTCGCCGATATTCCTGTCGGAAATCCCCCGCCTCTTCCGGAAGAAGCGCATCCTCATCGATGTTGCGCTTATCCAGGTCAGCGAGCCTGACGAGCATGGGTATTGCAGTTACGGCGTGGCGACGGACATCGTGAAAGCCGCTGCCGAGAGTGCTCGTGTGGTCATCGCTGAAGTCAACAGCAACGCGCCCCGCGCCCTCGGAGACAGCTTCATTCATGTGGACAAGATCACGCGCCTCGTCCCGTGCGACGATCCGCTGCTCGAAGCGCCTCAGGGTACTCCCGATGAACTGTCCAAGGCCATTGCCCGGAATATTACAGGTCTCATTCCCAACGGCGCGACGCTGCAGCTGGGCATCGGCTCCATTCCGGATGCCGTTCTCCACTTTCTCACCGAGCACAAGGACCTCGGCATCCACACCGAGATGTTCTCGGATGGCATCATTCCCCTGATTGAAAAAGGGGTCGTCAACAACTCGAAAAAGACCCTGCACCCAGGCAAGATCGTGGCCAGCTTCGTGCTCGGGTCCCGGAAGCTGTACGATTTCATCGACAACAACCCGATGATTGAATTCCGGCCGTCCGAGTACACAAACGATCCCTTCATTATCGCCCAGAATAACCGCATGATTGCCATCAACTCGGCGATCGAGGTGGATATGACCGGTCAGGTGTGTGCCGATTCCATCGGCGAGCGATTCTTCAGCGGGTTTGGCGGGCAGGTCGATTTTGTGCGCGGCTCCCGGCGTGCCAACGAGGGGAAGGCCATCATTGCCCTGCCATCCACGGCGGCCGGCGGAACAGTATCCCGCATTGTACCTCACCTGAAGCCAGGTGCCGGCGTCGTCACCTCACGAGCCGATGTCCAGTACGTCGTGACCGAATACGGCACCGCCTACCTCTACGGGAAAACGGTTCGAGAGCGCGCTTTGGCCCTCATTCAGATTGCGCATCCCAAGTTTCGGCCATGGCTCATGGCAGAAGCCAAGACACGCCACCTGGTCTATGCCGATCAGATTGAAATGCCGTTCTCCACACCCGAGTATCCGCTCGAACTGGAGGAGGATATGGTGGCATCTGACGGCACCGCCGTACAGCTGCGTCCCATCAAGGTCACAGACGAAGGGCAGATGCGTGAGCTCTTCTACTCTCTCTCGCAGAGCACCATCTACCACCGCTTCTTCAGCACCATCAAGGCCATGCCGCACGAGCGCCTGCAGGAGTTCATGCGGGTCGACTACAAGAAAGACCTGGCCATGGTTGCCACGGTCGGTGAGGGCGAAGATGCCCGTATTGTCGGTCTGGGGAGGTACATCGTGAATGCCCAGACCAACATGGCCGAGGTTGCCCTGCTGGTCTCTGACAAACACCAGGGACACGGAATCGGAGGCGCCCTGCTCCGCTCCCTCATTGTCGCGGCGAAAAAGAATCTTGTCACGGGCTTCGTCGCCGATGTGCTCGTCGAGAACAAGGCCATGCTCACACTCTTCCACCGGGCGTTCCCGCATGTGGAGAGTACGCTTGAGGGGAATGTCTATACACTCACCATGCCCTTCGAATAAACCGGCGCGGCTTCGCGCATCTCCGCGTTGGGCGGTGCAACCGCGCGCTGCGGTGTGCTACATCAAGGCATCCAGGTGGGCGGCTACGCTGCGGGCCAATGCCCGCAGATCATAGCCGCCCTCAAGAACGGAAACGACCGGGCAGTCCGTGGCGCTGCGAAGGGCACCGGTGACCCACCCGAAATCATCGTCATTGAGGTTCAGGTTGGCGTAGGGGTCGGCAGCGTGGCCATCGAAGCCCGCGGAGAGCAGCAGGAGTTCCGCGTTGTAGGCCTCCAGACGTGGCAGCACCTTTTCCTCGTACGCCGCGCGGAATGCTTCGGAGGCGGTGCCGGCGGTCAATGGTACGTTCAAGATGTGGTCCGGAGTTGGGCCAGACCCTGAATATGGGTACATCGGGTGCTCGAACGATGAGCAGAAGAACACGCGATCCTGTGAAGCCGCCCAATCCTGCGTTCCGTTCCCATGGTGGGCGTCGAAGTCAACGATAGCAACTCGCCCAACCCCATGGGTTGCAAAGGCATGAGCAGCTGCTACAGCCACGTTGTTGAAGAAGCAGAATCCCATGGCGCGGTCGGGCGTGGCGTGGTGGCCAGGGGGGCGGACGGCACAGAAGGCGAACGTATTGTCACGTCGACGTGCCGGGGCCAGGACTGTATCAACGGCCAGCACGCCTGCGCCGGCGGCGCGCAGCGCCGCCGGCATGGTGTCGGGCATTCGGATGGTATCGGGGTCAATGGCCTCGACGCCGAGAACCGGACGGTCCAACATGTTCGCGACGTAAGTCGGCGTGTGCACGCGCTCCAGCTGCTCGCGGGTGGCCTCCGGTGCTTCCCGTTCCCGCATCAACCCGAGTCGTCCCGTGGCAATCAGGTAGTCGCGGATGGCATTGAGCCGGGCCGGACGCTCCGGGTGCCATGACCCAGGGTCATGCAGTCGGCACGCGGGATGGGAGATGTAAGAAGGCGTTTTCATCGTCATGGAATCTACGACCGATTCGCGTCGTGTAAGGGGCCTCACACCGATCCAAGAGCACCGTGTCAGACAAACCTGCCAAGAAGAAGATCAATCCACTATCCAAAGCGGCGACCTGGAAGGAGGCGCGCGCCCTCATGTGGAGCCACCGCGGCAAGCTGGGCCTGGGATTCCTGCTGATGATTGTCAATCGCCTGAGCGGGTTCGTCTTGCCTGCCAGTTCGAAATATCTGATTGATGACGTGTTGGGCAAGGGCAACGCCGAACTGCTTATGCCGCTTGCCCTCGCGGTCGGTGCGGCGACGGTCGTGCAGGCCATTACCACGTTCTCTCTGTCGCAGGTCATTTCCGTTACCGCACAAGCCGCCATCATGGATATGCGCCGGCGCGTGCAAGAGCACGTGACCCGGCTACCCATCCGGTATTTCGACGGCACGAAAACCGGCGTGTTGATTTCCAGGATCATGACCGATGCAGAGGGAATTCGGAATCTGGTTGGTACGGGCATCATCCAGCTGGTCGGTGGCGTGTTTACAGCCCTGCTGGCACTCGGGGCCTTGTTTTGGCTGAACTGGCAGCTCACATCCATCACGCTCGTATTGCTGTTGATGTTCGGCGCCGGCATGGGGCTGGCGTTCACGAGATTGCGCCCGGTGTTCAGGGAGCGCGGTGAAATCAATGCCGATGTGACGGGCCGCCTCAACGAGACATTGAATGGCATCCGTATCGTGAAGGCCTATGGGGTGGAATCACGCGAGCAGGGGGTATTCGCCGATGGGGTGGAGCGGCTGTTCAAGAACGTGAAGCGCTCCATTACAGGCGTCTCCGCAATTTCCACGTTTGCCGGGCTCATCATTGGTGGCGTAGGCATGCTCATGATTGTGATTGGTGGCAACGCCATCATCGGTGGAAGCATGACCCTCGGCGATTTCGTGTTGTACATATTCCTGATTGGCTTGCTGGCCGCCCCGATCGTGCAGATTGCATCCATCGGGACGCAGGTCTCCGAGGCGTTTGCAGGCTTGGATCGCATTCGGGAGCTCTTGGCAAACCCTACAGAAGATTCGGAAGATGAAGGACGCGAGCCGCTCGATGATGTGGCCGGCGAAATTGCATTCAAGGATGTGCACTTTGCCTACGAGGAAAACGTCCCGGTATTGAAGGGCGTGTCGTTCAAGGCGCAGAGTGGTACCACGACGGCGCTGGTGGGATCGAGCGGATCAGGCAAGAGCACCCTCGTGAGTCTGGTCATGGCGTTCAACCGGCCGGACAGTGGATCGTTGATGGTGGACGGCCGCGAGTTGGACTCGGTGCGGCTGAAGGATTACCGCCGACATCTGGGCGTCGTGCTCCAGGAGAACTTTCTGTTCGATGGTACGGTGGGAGAGAACATCCGCTTTGCCAGGCCGGATGCGACGATGGAAGACGTCCAGCGCGTGGCCAAGCTCGCGCACTGCCATGATTTCATCACCGGCTTTCCTGACGGATACGACACCGTGGTGGGCGAACGGGGCATCAAGCTGTCCGGCGGACAGCGCCAGCGTATTGCCATTGCCCGCGCCATCCTGGCCGACCCGCGCATCCTCATTCTGGATGAGGCCACGTCGAGCCTCGATTCCGAGAGCGAGGCGCTCATCCAGGCCGGCTTCCGTACCCTGCGGGAGGGACGGACAGCGTTCGTGATTGCACACAGGCTATCGACCATCCGCAGCGCCGATCAGATCCTGGTACTGGAAGAGGGGCAGATCGTGGAGCGTGGCACCCATGCCGAACTCATGGCGGCTGCCGGCCGGTACAAGGAACTGCACGACCGACAGCACGCCTGGGAAGAAAACCTGTTCGTCAATCCGGGCGAGGACTACGTCCAACCCAAGACATCGATCTGACAGGCGCCAACGGGATCAGACCCGGAACAGGTAGCTCAGCTTCGCAAAAAACCCGTCAGCGGTCCGGTTCAGGTTCTGGAATCGCTTCTGTCCGGCATCGTCCATGGCCGACCCGTATCCCACGTAGACCAACGTACCCGGCGTGGGCCGGTAGCTGAAAAGGAGGTCGAGGTTGAAGGTGTTCGATTCAGTGGCCGAAATGGGGTTGGAGCCGTCCGTGATCGGATAGCCATCGACGCTCACAAGATCGGATCGCTCCCGTGCAGCGTATTGGCCAATCACGCGGAAGAACACGGCCGGTGTAAGCTGGTATTCAACTTTCAGTCGTGGAATGATCTCCGATGAAAAGCGCGATACCAGTTCGGCTTGTGACGGCAGTCGGGCTTCGGCACGACCGTCCATCTTCCGCGTCAGAATAAGGCGCGTAAACTGCAGGCTCGCCCGCAGGGCCGACATGGGACGTACATCAATGGCCACATCCAGGCGCTTGCTGAACCCGGGAGCGGCTTCTGCAAACAGAGCCGTCTCTCCATAGGAACCAGAGACGGATAGCGTGAATTTCTGGAACGTAGGTGTCGTTACACCGAGCGAGCCGGAAACGAGATTGTCTTCACGGCCAGGGACCGCGAACGGTTCGCTTCTGACGCTGAGGCAGCAACTCTGCATGATGCGGAAATTTTCATAGTCCGCCGGATCGTACGTGAAGAAGTTACGTGCCAGCGAGCCGCTCAGGCGCCAGCCGCCGCGCAGCGTGGCAGACGGGAAAATGGACTCGCCACCCTCGATGGTTCCGGCGCCGGTGTCGGCATGGTCCCACATGCGATTGACGCCGAAGAACGCACCCCAGGTCTCGACAAGAGCGCCATCATCTCCATACAGGGAAATCCGGTTGAAGGCACTTGCATTGATGATGCCCGTCCGGTTCACGAAACCGGCGTCGGCCCGGAAGTCGGGAGACACCGCGTCCAGCGAGTAATTGAATCCCCAGCGACGTCCCGTACGGTCCCAGGTGCCCTTGAGGAGTGAACCCGTGAGGTCGGTGCCACCGATGGATGCAGAGGATCCAACGGCCTGCAGCTCCACGAAATACTTTTGGGAGTGATACATGCGCACGTCGGCGCCGGCGAGCCGTGAATTGTCGGGTCCGTCTTCCCGGGCCGTCAGTACCACGCCGGCTGTGCCGTTGTTGGGCAGGTCGCGTCGCACGCGGGCAATCGCGAAGACCGGGTTGTCCGAGCCGCTGTTCGAGAAATCCTCGTCGTCAACGGCGATGATGGACGCCACGTTGAACTTCCCGATCTTGCCGCCCACCTTCGAACCTACGATCGGAGCCACGATGCGACGGGTATAGATGAGCTGGCTCGGCGTGTCGAACAGTTCCAGTCCTTCGAGGAAGAACGGCCGCTTCTCCGGGAAGAAAAGCGCAAAACGTTCGTTCAGGACCACCTGACCTACGTCGGCCTCGACCTGGGAGAAGTCCGGGTTGATGGTGCCATTGAGCGTGAGGTTCTGCTGGATTCCCCAGCGCACGTCGACGCCGATTTCGCCTTGTTCGTTGTAGGCCCAGTCGCCGTTGTCATCTTCTGCGCCGTCCAGTCGCCCGGTTGCCGAAGGTGTGATATCGAGGACGAGTCCCCGCTTGAGGTCCCGAAGCCCCGTCAGGCGGCCGGATTGTCCCAGGAAGCTGGCATTGGCGCGTATCGCCGGGGCCCAGGAATCCTGAAAACCTGAATGCTGGACACGCCGAAGGATATGGAGACCCCACGTCTGTACGTCGGCGTCCTGATACCGCAGACTCTTGAATGGAATGCGGACTTCAACAACGTATCCGTCAGCGACCAGCGTGCCGCGGGAGTCGTAGTGGAAGTCTGGATTCAAGTCCAGATTGCCATCCATCGGGTTGATGGTCCTGGAGCCACCGCCTGTGGCCGACCGACCACCGGCACCACCTCCGAAATTGTCGCTGCGTGTGCCATCGGCCTGAACGCCGAGTGGGTTCACGCCGAACACGAAGGCAATGCGGTTGTCGTTGTTCGTGTCCAGCAGGATCTGGATGTTATCCTCGCTGGAAATATTGTCGCGGTTTGCGCGGGTTGCGCGCACGACATCCCCATGCAGTTCAATGGCATGGATCCCGAAGTGGATGGCATCCGGGCTGTACCAGACACGGACTTCCGTTTGGTCGCTGGCCGGACGACCGTCAACCGGTTGGTACTGGGAAAAATCCTTCAAAAGGGTTGCCTCTTGCCAGACAGGTTCGTCCATGACGCCGTCCACAACGATATTCGCCTCAATACGTGGAATGGCTACGTCCTGTGCGCGCGCAGTACCGGAACAGATAATGAGCAGGCCGGCAAAGAAAATGGATCGCATGCGTTTCAAATGTTTCATGGGCCGTAATATCCGGAATCTCCGGCTATAGGCAATGCAATTGTCGTGAATGGTACGTGCGGATCGGCGGACCGCGTCGGACGTAAGACAGGTTGTCGGACTGATTTGACGCCCCATAGACCCAATACGATTGATATGCGCACGCTACAGAGCTTTCTCATCCTGCTTGTTGTCGCCCTGTTCCCAGCCTGCACAAGCGCTCAGAATTATGTCGTTGAGCCCATTGTGGACGGCCTGGAAAATCCCTGGGCCGTGACGTTCCTTCCGGACGGTGATATGCTGGTGACCGAGCGGCCCGGTCGGCTGCGCATTGTCCGGGACGGCGAACTGTTGGCCGATGCCGTCAGCGGTGTACCGACAGTATTTGCCCAGGGCCAGGGCGGATTGCTGGACGTGGAACTCCACCCGGAATTCGAGTCGAACGGCCTTGTTTACCTGTCGTATTCGAAGCCGATGGGGGATAACTCCACCACGGCAGTGGCACGCGGCACATATGCAGATGGCGCCTTGGCAGGCGTCGAGGATATTTTCGTAGCCGATTCGCGAGGTCGTGGGCACTACGGATCGCGTTTGGCCTTTGACCGGGATGGGTACCTGTTCATCACCGTCGGTGACCGTCAGGCACCTCCTCGTGGGGACCTCCGCACGCATCCGGCTCAGGACGTGGCAAACCACCATGGTACGGTCATCCGCCTCCATGATGATGGCTCGGTGCCTTCCGACAACCCGTTTGTCGGCCAGGACCGTGCCAAACCGGAAATCTGGAGCTACGGCCACCGGAATCCGCAGGGCCTCGCCATCCACCCGGAAACGAACGATGTATGGCTCGACGAACACGGTCCGCAGGGAGGCGATGAGCTGAACCGTTCCCTCCCGGGCCGGAATTATGGATGGCCTGTGATCGGTTACGGTGTGAATTACGGTGGGTCGAACCTTCACGATGCCGTTGCAGAAGAGGGTATGGAGCAGCCGAAGCACTACTGGGTGCCTTCGATCGCTACATCAGGCTTGCTTATCTACACCGGCTCGGCGTTTCCGGAATGGCAGGGCAACATGTTCGTCGGCGGGCTCGCTGGTCAGCAGATTGCCCGGTTGACCATGGATGGTATGAACGTGGCATCGGAAGAAACCCTTTTTGCGAACAAGGGCCGGGTCCGGGACCTGCACCAGGGTCCTGATGGCAACATCTACATCGTGATTGACGGAAGCGCCAGTCAGCAGACATTGCTGCGCATGGTCCCGGCGTCGCGGTAAGGTGGCCGGCGTTGTCGAGGACGTTGTGCTGAGGCTGGCGGTCCCGTCAGATGCTGTGGCATTGACCGCCCTTGCGTTCGCGGCCAAAGCATCGCATGGATATCCTGAGGACTGGATGGACTTGTGGCGCAGTGAGTTGGAGATAACGCCAGCCGTAATAGCCGACCTGCACTGTATCGTTGCGGAGTTGAATGGAGACTGTGTGGGCATGGCCGCCGTGGATAACCGGCGGAATCCGGAAGGCCAATTGGAGCACTTGTGGATTCGGCCGGACGCGCACGGACGCGGCATCGGGGGGCGGTTGTTCGAAGCCGTGACCCAGTGGTGCGTGTCGCAGGGATGCCGGACGGTCCGGATTGAATCCGACCCGGATGCCATTCTGTTCTATGAGAAACAGGGCGCCGTGCGAGCAGGTGCAGTGCCGGCCCCCATGCCCGGTGCGCCGGACCGCGTACTGCCGGTCGTCTTGTGGCATGTCGTGTAGAGCCGGTTGGTGAACCTTGTGGAAACCTCGACCGATCCCGGCCGGTACGCCGATGTGTAAGCGCTTACACTAGGTGGTCCACCATGCCATTCATATCCCTGCGTCCTGTTCTCCTCCAGACCATCGCACTGTTGGTGCTTTCCTGTCTGGGTCCCGTTTCCGGCAAGGCGCAGGCGCAAGTAGTGACTACGTCGCCGGCCTTTCCCGTCGTTGATGAGCCGGTCACCATCACGTTTGCAGCGGCAGAAGGAAATGGCGCTCTGGTCGGTTATTCCGGGACGGTGTACATCCATACGGGCGTTATTACCAGTCAGAGCGCTGTGAAGGACGGCTGCGGGCCCGATGCGGCGAATTGGCGCTACGTCAAGACCGCGTGGGGACAGAACACGACGGCTACCGCCCTGGCGCAGACGAGCCCGGGCGTGTACCAGTTCACGATAGATGACATCCGGGCCTATTACGGGGTACCGGAAGGCGAGGATATTCTCCGTCTGGCCATGGTATTCCGGAACAGCAGCGGAACCATCACGGCCAAAGACACGGGCAACTGCGACATTTTCGTCGATGTCTTCCAGGGCGGCCTCGGCGTGGCGTTGCTTTCGCCGGCTGCATCGGTCATGGACCCGTTGATTCTGTTGGGGCCATCGAGCGTGGAAGTACTCGCTACGGCCATCGTTGAAAACGGGGAGGTGGACAACATGACCTTCCTCGTGAACGGCGTCGAACAGGCGTCCGTTGCCAGTGACACGCTGGCCTACATCTGGAATGTAACAGAACCGGGCGTGTACGATGCGCGGGTCGTAGCCAGCCAGGGAGGGCAGGAGGCCGACTCGGAATTCCAGGTCGTCCTGGGAGAGGATGTGGTAGATGCACCACGTCCTGCCGGAATCGTGGACGGAATCAACTATCACGCGTCGCCAAGCGACGTCACCTTGTCGGCTTATGCGCCCTTCAAGGACATCGTTCATGTAATCGGCGACATGACTGCGTGGCGGGTCGACCCGGCATACACCATGAAGCGGGATGCCATCCGCCCGGACAGTGTACACTGGTGGATAACGCTGGACAACGTCACACCCGGCGAGGAATACGCCTTCCAGTACCTGATGGACGGTACGTTGCGGATTGCCGATCCGTACACGGAGAAGGTGCTGTCTGCGGAGGATGCATTCATCAGCAGTGCCACGTACCCGGACCTGAAGCCGTACCCAACAAACCTCACGCGGCATGCTGTTTCCACGTTCCAAACGGGTCGGGTGCCGTACGAGTGGCAGGCAACGGACTTCCAGCCACCCCCGAAGGGTGAACTGGTGATCTACGAATTATTGGTCCGCGACTTCGTCGCGGACCATGACTGGGCCACACTCACGGACACGCTGGGGTACCTGGAGCGGCTTGGCGTGAATGCCATTGAGCTCATGCCGCCCAACGAGTTCGAGGGAAATGAAAGTTGGGGATACAACCCATCGTTCTACTTTGCGCCCGACAAATACTATGGGCCCGCAGACGATTTGAAGCGGTTCGTCGACGCCGCGCATGCCCGGGGCATGGCGGTCATCATGGACATTGTCCTGAACCACAGTTTCGGTCAGGCCCCGCTGGTCCGTCAGTACCAGGATGCCAGCGGCAATGCGTCCAGTCAGAACCCTTGGTTCAATGAGACGTGTGCACATCCGACGGAAGGACTCTGTTTCGGACAGGACTTCAACCATGAAAGCCCGGAGACGAGGGCCTTCGTGGACCGTACGCTGGCGTGGTGGCTGACGGAGTTCAATATGGATGGATTCCGGTTCGATCTGACGAAGGGGCTCACGAACAACAACTCCGGCAGCAATTACGACGCCGATCGGATTGCCATCGTAAAGCGCATGCTGGACCGCATGTGGGACGTGAAGCCCGATGCTTATGCGATCCTGGAGCACTGGACGGGGCCGACAGAAGAGAGGGAGTTGGCCGAGCACGGCGCCATGGTGTGGACAAACGTCAACAATGCGTTCATGCAATCGACCATGGGGTACCTGGAGAACTCAGACTTCCGCGGCATGTATTTCGGTCGACGCGGCTGGACGTTGCCGCACGTGGTTTCCTACATGGAGAGCCACGACGAGGAGCGGGTCATGTACAAGGCGCTCCAGTTCGGCAATGCCAGCGGAGCTTATGACGTAAAAGATGTTGCCACAGCACTGGAACGCGTTCAAGCGGCAGCGGCCCAGCTTCTTCTGACTCCGGGACCGCGCATGATCTGGCAGTTCGGGGAGTTGGGATACGACGTGTCCATCGATGAGAACGGACGGACGGGCAACAAGCCCATCCGCTGGGATTATTATTCCGATCCCGCTCGGCGAGCCCTCTACGACACGTATGCCGGTCTCATTGCCCTGAGGAAAGAACACGATGTCTTCCACGATGCGACGACGAGTGTGACGCAGGAAGTGAATTCGTTGGTGCGTACGGCTACGCTCACGCACGCAGGGTCGGGGGAGGCCGCCCTCGTCATCAGCAACTTCGACGTGGTACCGAAGACGGTTACCCTGCAGTTTCCTGATACAGGGCGGTGGTATGACGTGTTCGAAGGGACGACAGTGGACCTTGTGCTACCGACCCTCCCGTTGACACTGTCACCAGGCACCTTCCACGTGTTCATGAACCGCGAACCGCGTGTAAATCCATTGACGGTTGACAGCGAGCGCCCGGAGACGTCACTACCGACGGCTGTGCAACTGGCTCAGAACTGGCCGAACCCGTTCAATACGGAGACAAACATCGCGTTTTCCCTGCCGGCAGCAGGTGCCGTTCGCATGGATGTGTTCACGTCGACTGGGCAGCGCGTAGCCACGCTGATGGACGGTACAATGCCGCCCGGAACCCATACTGTTCAATTCCGGGGGAAAGACCTGGTCTCCGGGACGTACTTCATTCGGATGACGACGCCGTACGGGACGCAAACGCGGCCCATGGTCATGATCCGGTGACAGGCGTCAGTTCTTGTAGCGATAAACGATGCGGCCCTTCGTCAGATCGTATGGGGACAGTTCGATGTCGACGCGGTCTCCGGGTAGGATCTTGATGAAGAACTTCCGCATCTTACCGGAAAGAATTCCCAGGATGACGTGTCCATTGTCGAGTTCCACGCGAAACTGGGTGTTCGGAAGCGCCTCTGTGACGGTTCCTTCCTGCTTGATGGGTTCCTGCTTGGCCATAAATAAAGATTGTTCTACTTGTATACAGCCTGTTCTAACGGCGATACCTGCCGTTTAGGTCCACAAATTCGAAAATGGTGCATACGATGATCGCCATTCCCACACCTCGTCTTGAAATGAGGCCATTCCTGGAAGCCGATGCCCTGTTTCTGGTTGGTCTCATGCAGGAGCCTGCGTTCGTCCGCTTTGTCGGCGACCGGGGTGTCCACGATGAGGCCTCGGCCCGTGCGTACATGACAGAAGGACCCCATGCATGCATGCAAGAACACGGATTCAGTTTGTTGTGCATTGTGGAGCGGACTTCGGGCGATGCCGTGGGCATGTGCGGATTGTTGAAAAGACCGTGGCTGGACGTTCCGGACCTGGGGTTTGCTGTCAGCGCCGCATTCTCGGGGAACGGATATGCCCAAGAGGCGGCTCGTGCCGTATTGAACCAATGGGTGCATCCGGAAGGCCTCGAGCGAGTGGCTGCCATTGCATCACCGGACAACAGCGCATCACATCGGGTGCTTGGGGCGGTAGGGTTTTCACGGAAGGATGACAGACCGCATCCCGAGACGGGTGAGCGGCTGGCTGTCTTCGAATACCCTGCGTAGATGGACCCGTCCGGGCCGGCGTGCGTTTCCCGCGACATGAAACAGGATGTGACCCCACGTAGATTCGAGAACGTACGTCAATTGTGGCACGTTCTCAGGCCCTACAAGTCCAAAGTCATCGGGCTTTCGGTGCTCATCAGTGGGTCGGCGTCACTCGGTACGCTGAGTCCGCAGTTTATTCGCGTGGCGCTGGACACGGTCATCCCGGCAGCAGAGGTGCGGTTGTTTGTATGGCTGGCATTGGCATACGCGGGATTCTACTTCATCCGCATGCTTGTTGGCTATGCCAGCATGTATCTGAGTTTCGCGTTCACTCAGAGCATTATCAGTGATATCCGGATGCGGGCGTATTCGCGCATGCTGCGCTTGCCGGTGGTCCGATTCGCCGATGAACGGTCCGGCTCATTGGTGTCCCGTGTGGTTTCCGATGTAAATGCCCTCGAAGGCATGATCCAGGCCGGCTCGACACGTTTGGCAGGGCAGTTGTTCAGCATCCTCGTGGTCATGGTCATTGTCCTGATCATGAACTGGCACCTGGCACTCGTTAATCTGGTTGTCGCGCCGCTCCTGGCTCTCGTTACCCGTCACTACCAACCGGCCCTCCGCAAGGCCTCGCGTCTTATCCGCCAGCGGGTGGGTGAGATGACGGCAGTAGCGAGCGAGGTGATAGGCAACATCCAGGTCGTGAAGTCCTTCGCCAGCGAACGCATGGAGGAAAGGAAATTCGCTGTCGAAAACGACGCCTACGTCCAACACAACCTGGATAGACGGAAAGACGTCGGTTACATGGAAGGCCTCATTTCCATCACAGCCGAGTACGGTATCGGGGCCATCCTGCTTATTGGCGGGTGGTTCGTGGTTCAGGGCTCGCTGAGTGTCGGGGAATTGACGGCGTTTCTGATGTACCAGCAAATGCTCCAGCGTCCCATTCTCTCGGTGATGTTCTTCAATGATCAGTTGCAGTCCGGTATGGCAGCGCTCGAGCGGGTTTCGGATCTGCTCGACTCGGACCCCGAGCAACAGGGCGATGCGGATCGTCTCCCTGTCGGTGATATCGAGTTCAAGGACGTCGTGTTTACCTATCCAGCGTCAGACGAGCCCGCCCTCAAGGGTGTCTCGTTCAGGATTCCGCAAGACCGAACGGTGGCACTCGTGGGTCCCTCGGGATCGGGTAAAAGCACCATCACCCGACTCCTGTCACGGTTCTATGATCCGCAGTCTGGCTCTATATCCATGGGAGACATAGATATAAAGTCATTGACGCTCGATTCACTTCGCGAGGGAATTGCCATCGTTCCGCAGGAGCCGACCCTGTTTTCAGGCACTATTCGGGACAATATCCGCTATGCGACCCCCGAGGCGGACGACGAAGCGGTGGAGCATGCTGCCCGGATCGCCAACGCAGATGGGTTCATCCACGAACTGTCAAAGGGCTATGATACCGAAGTCGGTGAGCGGGGTGTGAAACTGTCCGGCGGGCAAAAGCAACGCATCGCCATTGCCCGTGCCATCATGAAGCAGGCGTCCGTTCTGGTTCTTGACGAGGCTACGGCCAGCCTGGACAGCGAGTCGGAGGCCATCATCCAGGACGCACTGGAGGGCATATTCAATCAGGAGGCGCCACTGACGACCATCGTAATCGCACACCGCCTGTCTACGATCCAGCACGCTCACACCATTTTCTGTCTGGACCACGGCCAATTGGTTGAATCGGGCTCACATGACGAGCTCATGCGGCAGGAAGGGCTGTATGCGCGCCTGCATGACCTGCAATTCAGGGATCCCGTGGCAGGCCCGGTAGGCCAGGACAGGCCTTGAAATTAAGTAGATCTACGTACTGTCTCTGTCCGTCCTTATGATATATGTTGGATGTACGGTCGATTGCCCCTTCACTCGTAGACCGCACTATGGACCATTACACGCCAGCATCGTTTGCCGTTGAACCATTGGACGATGCCGGGCTATGGCTGGTCCGGTATACAGGTAAAACAACGCTGGAAGTGCGCAAAATGGCCTTGGCACACTTCGTGAAGGTCTCGGTAGGTCATCCCGTACTGGGTATCATCGTCGATTTGACACAGGCCGACCTTCACCTGAGCACGGCCGATGCTTTCGAGTTTGGAAACAATCTGGCCGAGGAACGAGGACTACGGCAGTGCCGGTTGGTTTTTCTGGAACGTCCTGAAAACGGGCTTCGCAGCCGGTTTATGGAAACGGTGGCCATAAACCGCGGGCGGGATACGCGGGTAGTGACGGATTATGACGAGGCGGTGGCCTGGCTCATGGAAGCGCCTATTCGTACCGAAGCGCTACAACAGGATCTACAGTGGCCGCCCGCACAGACTGGTAGCTGACCGTTGCCCAGGCGATGACAGCCGCTGAAAGACCTGCACCGGCAAAGATCCACCATGACAACTCGGTCCTGTAAGCGAACCCGGACAGCCAGGCATCCATCACGTACCAGGCGACGGGCAAGGCCACAACCGCTCCAGCAAGGACAAGTTTGGTCATGTTCTGGTTCAGCAGGAAAACCAGCGAACGGACTTCGGCACCCATCACTTTTCGGACTCCTATTTCCTTCGTCCGCTGTTCAGCCGTGAACGATGCCAGTCCGACGAGGCCCAGGCACGCGATCAGGATGGCCAACAGGGATGCGGCTCCGAAAATGCGGCCGAGTCGTTGTTCGGCATCGTAGAACGCCCGGTATTCATCGTCCAGGAAGCTGTACTCCCAGGGGCTTCCGCCCGTTGTCTCGCGCCATACACGCTGTATATCGGATATCGTACCAGCCGTATCATTCCCCGCCAGCTTGATAAGCAACACATTGAATTCTGGTTCTACGAACAGCGCCTGAGGTTGGATGTCCTGCTTCAGATCAAGGAAGTTGAAATCCCGGATGACGCCCACGACGGTGCCCATTCGGTTCGGTCCCGACACGGTCATACGCTGACCCACAGCCGATTCGGGTGTCCAGCCAGCCAGCTTCACCAGGCTCTCATTGATGACGTACTGGTAGTTGGCGCTGTCCGGTCGTGCGAGTTCGTCCGGCGGTAACCGGAAGCTTTCCCCCGCAAGAAGGTCCAGGCCCAGCACGTCCACGGCGTGGGCATCGACGGGTGATGCCGCAATATGGAGTGCATCATCCGATTCACTCATCCCCGGCGTGCTGAATCCATATCCACCCCTCATTTCTCCTGGGATGGAGGTCATGGCCGACATTCCCACGACTGCTGGATTCGATGCCAATGATGTGCGAAGCAGCGGGATGGACCGGAATGCTGCACGATCGGCGATTGGAATGACAACGACGTGCTCCCGATCAAACCCGACATCGGTCGTCTGGATGAATTGCAGCTGACGGAAAACGACTGTGGTGGCGACAATGAGGACGACCGTTACGGCAAATTGGAAAACGACCAGGATTTCACGGAATCGCCGATTGCCACCCGTGGTCGTTCGTCCGCCCTTCAATACAGAGGCTGGACGGAATCCTGACAGGACCAGGGAAGGGTAGATGCCGGAGGCCAGACTGACCAATACAAGCAAACCGACCGTTATGAGCAGCATACGCGGTTCAAGGAGCGCCCCGAACGCCATCGATTTTTGACTCACATCATTGAAGAACGGGAGCAGGAAGACCGCCAGGCCGGCACCGAGGATGAGCGACATGGATACCATGAGCGCGGACTCCCCGAAAAACTGTCGCATGATTTGACCGCGATATGCTCCCAGGACCTTTCGCATGCCCACTTCGCGGGACCGGCGCGTAGACCGAGCCGTCGCCAGGTTGACATAGTTGACACAGGCAATAAGCAGGATGAGGGCAGCAATGGCAGACAGCAGATTGACGAATCGCTGCCGTCCCATGAAGACCAGATAGATGTCGGACAATGATTGCAGCCCGAGGTCAAATTCGGGTGGGAGACCCATCTCGGACCGTGCACGGTCAAGCAAGCCCTTCATGGCGGTTCGCAGGTCGATGGCGGTCGCTCCCGGTGCCAGCAGCAGGTACGTATAGAAATTGGCAGAGCCCCACTGTTCGCGTTGTGACCAGTGGGTCGACGTAAACGAGGCCATGATGTCGAACTGCAGGTGGGAGTTTGCAGGTACATCCTCAATCACGCCTGTCACTTCATATTCCGTTCCCGACACGCTTACTGAACGACCCAGTGCGGACTGTCCGTCACCGAAATACCGCATAGCCGTGGACTCCGTGAGCACCAGCGTCTGCGGCCTGACCAAGGCCGATTCGGGGGATCCCGCAATGAACGGAAACGTGAATACGTTGAATACCGTCGAGTCTGCGTGGACAAAACCGGACTCCTGCCAAGCCTCATCCCCGACGCGTACTGTTACGGCCCGAAAACGGCCGACGTCGTAGTACCGGACTGCGTCCTCGACCTCCGGGAACGTGCGCTTGAAGAGGGGCGCCACAATGGTGGGCGTAACCTCCAATTCACGGTCCATGTCAGGAACGCGCAGCGTCACACGGACAATGCGGTCCGCGTGTTCATGGAACCGGTCGTAAGAGACCTCATCTTGCACGAACAGCAGAATGAGCAGGCAGCATGCGATGCCGACGGCCAGGCCGGCCACGTTGATGAACGTATAGCCGGGATAGCGGGCCAGATTCCGGAGGGCGAGCGTGACGTAATTCTTCAACATGGCAAATTCCAGGATGAGGGTGGTTCCGACGAGTCCCTGACGCCTGAGTTTGCCCCAGTAGACCCGTCGGTAGGCTTCCTCGACCTCTCCGTAATCGCCCATTTGCACCATCGCCTGACGGAACGCGTGTTCCGACGTATACCCGGCGTCGACCATGGACGCCACTTCGTCCCGGACGTGCTGTTCAAGCTCGTCCAGATCGTCCGGAAGGATTTCCTTCCGGCGACCCATGGCATGACGCCATGTGTCCAGGGCGTGTTCAAGAGAAAACATGTCGTCCGGTCTAGACGGCCAACAGCGGCGCCAACATGGCATTGACCTGCTGCCATTGCTGCCGCTCTGTTTCCAGTGCTTTTTCTCCCGAAGGTGTCAACCGGTAATACTTCCTGCGTGGTGCGTTTTCCACGGCTTGCCAGAAACTCTCGACCAGCCCCTCGTTTTCCAGACCGTGCAGGAATGGGTACAAGGTGCCTGTCGTCCACTCGATCCGACCTTCGGACAGGTCCCGGATCCTTGCAATGATCCGGTACCCATAGCTGGGCTGGCCGTCAAGGATGGCGAGGACCATCGGCTTGAGCGTGGCGGTGGCAAGCGTGCGTGAAATCATGGTTCAGGAAGAGGTCGTTCCGGTGTTCAGACGGGATCGGGAAGGCTATGTTGCAAATCAACACAGCCTATGTTGAAAATTTACCTAGCAGGCCGCCATCACGGTGTTGAGGGAGGTAGCGGAAGGAAGGCTACCATCCTGAGAGGCCCACCACTGCCTCCCTCGATTTTCATGGGCAGTGCGACAACCGTGGCGCCTGTTTCCGGAACAGCATCAAGGTTGGCCACATTCTCGAACGCCGGTATGTTCTGCGCGAACAGCGTTTGGTGCGTCTCGAAAAGCACCGACTGCCCGCGGTCAATGCTTGGAGTGTCTATCCCCACGGCCTTGATGTCCCGATTGGCCAGCAGCCAGGCCGCTGTGTCCGGGTGGATGCCCGGGAAATGCAGTTTGGCTACGGCTTCCGGCCCGCGTTCCGCCGTCCCCATGTACGCTTCGCGGTCCGGCCAGAACTGACCGTATCCCGTCCGGAACAGCACAATGGCGTCGTCCGGGATGGCGCCGTGTTGCGCTTCGAACGCCTGCACGTCTGCTACGGAAATGAGGTAGTCGGGGTCTGCCAGGGCATCCTCCGATACATCAACTACGACAGCTGCTCCCATGAGTGAGGTCAATGGAATCTGGTCCGCGGTATGCCTTCCTTCCGCGAAGTGGATGGGTGCATCAAGGTGCGTTCCACCGTGCTCGGCTGTCTTGAAAGAGTAGGCCGTGTAGTAGAAGCCATTGTCGGTGATGCCTTCAAAATCTGTGACCTTTTCGAACCCGGCTGCCGTCGGCCAATACACCGTTTCCGCATTGTAAGGATAGGAAAGATCGATGACGGTCCTGGAGGCCAGTTGGGTGGCGAGGTCGTCAGGCAGCGGCAGTTCAGGTGCTGTGCACGCGGACAGCAACAAAATGAAAGAAAGCAGGGTCAGGCGCATGGCAAAGCAAGAAAATTGGATGGGATGAAGGAAATAAGGCAGAAGCCAGCACAAAACCAACCGGGCGTCGTTGGACCGCGCATGCGCGTAGGAATCCTGTATGATCTCTTCGATGACTATCCCTGGAAGGACGGGGAGCCTTTCGACGCGGCCGCCGAAAACGAGCCGCCGGAGACACTGCATGCCATTGTGGATGCGGTGCGGTTGCTGGGGCACGAGCCCGAGCCCATCGGGGGAGCGCGCAAACTGGTGGCCTTCCTGGAGAATGGGCGATCGCGGATTGATGTCGCAGTGAACATTGCCGAAGGCGCGCACCACCGGGGTCGCGAGGGCGAAGTGCCCACAGTGCTGGCCATGTATGGCATTCCGTTCGTCGGATCCGACGCGCTGACACTGTCCCTGAGCCTGGACAAAGCGTGGACGAAGGATCTGGCAGCGGCAGCCGGCGTGCGGGTCCCGGACGGATGGACCATTCCCGTGGGATCAGCCTGGAAGCAAGCGGATACGCCTGCCTTCCCGCTGTTCGTCAAGCCCCGCTACGAAGGGTCGGCCAAGGGCATTTTTCGAGACAGCAAGGTGCACACCGCGGAAGAACTGACGCGCCAAATTGATCGCATGCATCGTGAATATGGTCAGGACGCACTGGTGGAGGCCTTCATCGAAGGCAGCGAATTTACGGTCGCCATTGTGGGACACGCACCGCCGCGCGCTTTGCCGGTGCTGCAACGGGCCGTCGACACGGAATCAGGCATTGGCTTGCATGTGCTGGAGCGCCCGGGCCTGGACACAGCCGTTGACAACTGGGCGCTGCCGGGCGCCCTCACGCCCGAACTGGAGGCGGCCCTGCAACGCGATGCGCTCGCCATCTTCCGGAAACTGGAGTGTCGCGATTTTGCCCGGCTCGATTTCCGGGTCGATGCCGAAGGCACTCTGTGGTTTCTGGAGATCAATCCGCTGCCGACGTTCGCACCCGATGGAACGTTTGCCATCATGGCGGAATTGATGGGCCAAACCTACCCTGTATTTCTGGCGTCCGTACTGGACGACGCGCTGCGGCATGCAACGAACTCCTGAACCGGACGAGTGGAACGACTGGCGATGGCACATGAGGAATCGTGTGCGATCCGTGGATGCATTGCGGACGTGGTTGGAGCCCACGCAGGAGGAACTCGATGGGATACAGCAGACCGAGGGGGTCTTCCAGTGGTCGGCGACGCCCTACTATGCCTCGCTCATGGACGGCGCCGATCCGGCCTGTCCCATCCGTCGTCAGGTGATTCCGCTGGCCAGTGAACTGGTCCCGGACATCGTGGGCGTCGAGGATCCACTGGAGGAGGTGGCCCACTCCCCGGTCAAGAACCTGATCCACAACTACACGGACCGGGTGGCCTTCTGTGTAACCAGTCAGTGCGCCATCTACTGTCGCTATTGTCTCAGGAAGCGCATGGTCGGAGAGGCCTCGTTCATGATGCGCAAGAACGAGTTACAGGAAGCCATCGACTACATTGCGGCTCACCCGGAAATCCGCGATGTGTTGCTCACCGGTGGCGACCCGCTGACGTTCAACGACGACAACATTGAATGGCTGCTGAGTCGCCTCCGCACCATCCCGCATGTAGACATCGTGCGCATCGGCTCCCGGATGCCTGTCAAACTACCGCAGCGCATTACGCCGGAGTTGTGTGCCATCCTGTCGCGCCATCATCCCGTCTGGTTGAATACGCATTTCAATCACGCCCGGGAAGTGACGCCTGATGCATCTGCGGCGATTGACCGCCTGTTGCGGGCCGGCGTTCCGGTGGGAAATCAAACGGTTCTTCTGCGTGGTATAAACGATTCACCCGAGGCCATGCGGGCCCTGATGGAAGCCCTCGTACGGGCCCGGATGCGACCGTACTACCTGTATCAGGCACAGGTGATCGGTGGGACGGCGCACCTGCGCACGCCCATCGAAGTCGGCCTGGATATCATGGAGCGCCTGCAGGGCCGCCTGACAGGCTTTGCGATTCCGACCTACGTCCTGGACACGCCGTTCGGAAAGATTCCCCTGAACCGGTCCTACGTCCTGGGGCGATGTGGCGACTCGGTGGTCATGAGATCGACGCGTGGAGAGCTTTGGGCCGAGCCGAACCCGAGGCCCGAATCGCATGTGATGGAACGGCTTGTGGAAGCGGCGCACCTGCCGGAAATCGACCTTCCACCCGGAACGCAGACCATCATTCCGTCCTGACAACGCGCGTCCCGCTGGCCCACTCATAGACCGTCCGGCCGTCGCTACGCGCGAAGATGAGGCCCACGAACAGGAGCGCCAGACCGTACGGGATCACGACGCCTCCTATCCACGCTGCAACCGTGGTCGGACCCATGGATATGAACTCCGGGTTCAAGTGGATGGTCGTGTGAGCGATTTCCCACGGAAGGAATTTCACGGCATTCCGGATGAGTAGGTGCTTCCTGTCAGCAGTCGACCCATAAAGCGAAACGACGCGGAGTCGCAGCCGTGATTTTCCGAACGTGCCCTGCCTGGAGGAGTGCTCCATGAACACGAAGTAGAGGATCATCGGGAGCGTCAGCGTAAAGAACGATACCAAGTGCCGGAGGACGTACGATTCTCCCATGGCTTCGTGGAAGGGCCATACCTCGTTCAGTCCCATGGAGGCCGCAAACAGTACAATGATGTACAGGTAGACGAACACCATGTCGATGAGCCACGCCCCGATGCGCCTCAGCCCGCTTGCTTTCTTGAATGTCTCCATGGAATCCGGTTGCTTGGTATACACTGGGGTGATCCGCACAAGATCACACCACGGGTAGCCGCCGGTATTGTACGAATCGGACACCGGCTATCCGGGCAGCATGGCCAGATACGTCTCCGGCGGAAAGCCCGTGAAGGCTTTGAACTCGCGGATGAAGTGGGCTTGGTCGAAGTACCCGCAGTCGAGAAAGAAAGCCGGCGCCTTTTCAGAGTGCAAACTTCCGAGTGCAGCATGAAAACGGGCAATCCGGGCCAGAACCTTCGGACTCAGTCCGACATCGCGCGCAAACCAGCGGCTGACGGTGCGGGGCGATACACCGTGCGATTCGGCAAACACACGTACGACATCGGGACGACGGAACGCAGCGACGACATGATCCACGGCAGCAGCCGTCTGCATCAACTGTGATGGGTTGGTCTGCGCGGCGACTGCGGGGTCCGACACGCACGCATCCCAGAAGGCCTGGAACGTGTGCACCCGCTCACTGAACGATGCACACCGCGACAGCCGACGGGCCACGTCCGTCAGCGGCTCATGGCCGACATCGGCGACACATACCACGCGGTTCGATATACGTGACCATGGCCCGGCCCCCAGGTATATCCAGGCGCGGGGTTGCAACCGCACCCCGAACAGCGGTGTCGACATTTCGAGCAGGTCCGTACGCTCGGACAGGCCTTTTACGCGTGCAGGGACGCCCTCCTGGAGTGCGAAAAACAGATTCACATACGGTTCGGGCAGCGACGGATAGGTAATGGAGTCGCGTCCTTCCGGAAGTCCGGCTTCCCAATAGCAGTCGACGAACCGTGACCGCGCAGGATCTGTCTCATGCGAGTACCCCATGAGCGACTACCGGGGGCGCCACGCCCGGTCGGCCGTGACAATGAGCGGATGCACCTTCAGCGACCGGTCGTTCACGCCCGCCAGATGCAGGCCAGCAAGGGAACGCACGCGTGACAGCGCCACATAGCCCTGACCGTACTCAAACGTCCGCGACAGGTCCATGTACGCAGAATCGAGCGACATACCCTGGCTTTTGTGGACCGTGATGGCCCACGCCAGGCGGAGAGGCACCTGCGAAATGGTGGCTTCTTCCTCATCGTCGCGCTCCAGCTTCCATTCGGCCGGTTCGACTTCAATGATGTTTCCATCATCGGTCTCAACCACGGGAATCATGTCCTCCTCCCCCATCTCGAATCCCATGACCGTCCCGATGGTGCCGTTCACGAATCCCGCGTTGAAGTCATTCCGCGTGAACATGACCCGGGCACCTTCCTTGAGTTCCAGCACCTCGGGGGACATACAGCCCCTCACCAGGTGCTTGGTCAATGCTTCCGGACCCTCGTGATCCATGAAGAAGGAAAACTCTTCCCCTTCGAGTCGTGCCAACTGACGCGCGTTATCCTTGTCGACGTCCCTGTTGTGCGAGAACAGCTTCGTGACACCCGGAGGAGCCGTTTTCGTCAGTCGCTCGGTCAGCAACTCTTCGTGGTTGAGGTCTACCCGCTCCTCTCGAATGGCGGAAAGCAAATCCAGGAACGATGCATCGGCCTGGCGATGTTGCTCCGTCAGGTAGCAGACCGTCAACTCCAGTTCGTGCCAGGCAGGAGAGGAAAACGCAAAATGGGATGCATCACCGCCGGCAGCGCCAAACAGATCGGCTGGCCGGGTGCCAGGCTCCCGCCGCACGACCGGTGGCAGCTGGAAAAAGTCGCCCACCAGCACCACCTGCATGCCACCGAACGGCATCCGGGACTGCCTCAGGGACTTGCAGGCCTCGTTCACAACGGTCAGTGTCGCTGACGAGAGCATCGATACTTCATCGATGATGAGTACATCCGCCGCGCGGGCCCGCTTCACGAGGTGGGACTGGTCGCGCATGTATTTCAGGTCCCTGGGGGTCAACCGGTCTTTGATACCGATACCGCTCCAGGAGTGCACGGTCACACCGCCCAGCTGTGTGGCGGCGATGCCCGTGGATGCGGTAATGCCGACTGTCTTCTTCTGCGACCGGAGCCACTCAACGAATTGTCCAATGGTGTGTGTTTTACCACTGCCAGGCGCGCCCGTCAGGAAGACGTTCGCACCGGATTTCAGGATGTCGAGGGCCTGGGCCTGCGTCATGCGGTCGATTCAAGCATGTTCAACTGCCACAATTCCTTGCGGGACAGTTTATGGATGGGTTCGAGTGCCAGCAGGCCAGTGCGTCCGATGCTCTGTTCCAGATGCCGCATTTCGTCGAACCGGGATTTCATGGCCGGATCGGCTGGTACGCTGAATCCGCTGCTGCGCATCATGAGGATACCCTTGGCCCGCAGGGAAAGTTCGACACGCAAACGGATGAGACACAACATGTCGACGACGACGGGCCCCTCGAACCGCGAACGAAGGGCCTGCAGATACCGGCCCACGCGGGAATCCGGTAGGGTGCCTTTCATGATGAGCGTCAGCAGTTCCTGGTCTGTGTCAAAACCGGCTCCCAGCCACTCCCGGGTCTTTTTTTCGGACCGGTTGAACACAACGAAGATGAGAAGCGGACCCACCACCAACAGGACAACAATGGTGACGAGCGGAGGAAGCAGGAACAGGTTGTAGGCAGCGTGGACCAGGATGGCCGGAATGAGTCCCGCCACCACGGGCCACCACAGGGACTGGTCATCGCCCCGGTGCAGCGTACGCAGGGTCACGGCGAACAGCGTTGTGGCCAGGCCATGCATGATGGCCGTTCCGAATCCCCGCATGATCCAGATGGGTGTGGCCGCATCGGGAATGCTTCCCAGATAGAACACGTTCTCCACGACCGCGAATCCAGCTCCGACCGCAAACCCCATGATGGCAGCATCGACGGCGAAGCCGACACGATTCGACATGACCAGAACCACGATGAGTATGCCTTTCAGGATCTCCTCTACGACGGGAGCGCCGAACCCTGTCATCACGTGTCGGGACCACCCGGTCACCATCAGGATGCCGGAGTTGACTCCCAAGGATGCCAAAGCCGCCACCAAGCCGACAGCCAATGCGACCCCGACCATCTTGGGGGACAACAGTTTATAGCTGTCAATGAGGATGAGGCCACCCAGGAATGCGATGACCGGCAACAGGCTTATAAGGATGTGAATGAGAATCATCGGGCAATAAACCCGGCCGGCCACAATCCGTTCAGGAAGCAAGACCTGGAAGTTTCACTGTGCGGGGTGCGAGAACACGACCGTACCGTCTGCAATGATCTGGATGGCAATGTCCGAGGCGTCCGGAATGGTCACCGGTATGATCGATTCGGTGACCTGTGACTGGCGGATCGAAATGCCGCCCTCAATGGACACTGCGTTGGTCGGCGCGTCAGCACCCAGTTCGGCGCCGGATACAATGATCTCGATGTTGTCCGTCCGGCGATTCGCGATGTAGAGGTTTGTACCGTCGTCCGAGCGGATGATGTCCACCGTTACGTCCTCACTGCCAAGAGAGGTCGTAGGCGCTGGTACCTCCATCATGGATCCCGACGTGGAGGAGTCCACCTCGATGTCACCCGAGGTGAACATGAAAAGCACGAAAACGGCGGCAATGGCCCACGCTCCTGCGCCGAAAATAAACCCGCGCAGCGACGTTCCACGTGTGCGGAACACGAGCTTCTTGGGACGTGCCGGAGCACCTTCCCACGCGGCACGTTCCGGCAGCGCGCTCATGATGCGGTCCGAAAATCCGTCCGGCACGGCCGCTTCCGTTTGTGCCGCCACGACGGCCGAGGAAAACAGAATGTCTTCGAAAGCCGACTTTATTTCAGCTGCGATGGCCGGGTCTGCCTGTGAGAGGGCGTCCAATTCCGCAATCTCTGTCGGCGACAGCGATTCTGCGGCAGCACCCTCAATGAGATCCATGATGCGTTCGTTCATGCTTCAATCCGTATGCCCCGTGTCTCACACTCCGTGCGCAGTCGCGTCCGGGCCGTAAACAAGCGGGATTTGATGGTCTTTTCAGGCACCTCGAAAACAAAAGCGAGGTCCTGATAGGACATTTCCTGATAGTGACGGAGAAGAATGAGCGCGCGGTCTTCGGGCGTCAGATACATGAGGGCCTTGCCGACCCTGTCTTCCAACTCCGCCTCATGCAAACTCTTATCGGCGGGCTGGTTGGCGGGTACCTCGACGTCATTCACGTCGTCGGCGTGCCGCCGGGCTTTTCTCAAGTTCAGGGACTCGTTGATGGTAATCCGATACAACCAGGAGAAAAACCGGTATTCCGGTCGGTAGCTTCCAAGCTGCTCGAATGCCTTGACGAACGCCGTCTGCGCAGCGTCTTCGGCATCCATCGGATTCCCGAGAATCTTGTAGGCGGCATTGTACACGGGGCGCTGGTACTGTTCGACCAACGACCCGAATGCGTTCCTGTCGCCTTTCAATGTTCGTTCCACGAGTTCCCTGTCGTGCTCATCATTCCACATGAACTACAACCGGTTTGGGTGAAAGTTGGAACGGGTTTCAGGCAATGTCGAAAATGGAATCAAACCCGGCGATGTCGAAGACCATCCGGACGTGCGGGTTCAGTCCCCGCAATTTGATTTCACCACCGCTGTCTGACAGGCGCTGCTGGGTATGTAGCAGCACACTGAGACCGGCGCTGGAGATATACTCCAAGTGATCGAAGTGAACCGTACATGATCCTTCGAGCTTGTCGAACTGCTCGAAGGCGCTTGCCGATTGCGTGGCGTCCATGCGTCCTTTCAGCATGACTTCGGTCGGGGATGTGCGGACAATTTCAAGCATCAGGGGCCAAGTTCTTGATCAAACGGATACTCGTCTTACGGTTCTTGTACTCGTAACTCACTTCATCCATCATTCGGGTAACGATATGGATGCCGAGTCCTCCGGGCGTCCGTTCATGCAGGCCCGCCGACGTGTCTACGTCAGGGTGCTGCTCGGGGTCGAATGGTTCGGAGTCGAAGTCCGTCAACTGGATTTCCAATCGGTCACCGGTACGATCCACCCCGATCAGGATGTCGTCTGCGCCGTTGCCGTTGTACTTGACCATGTTCGTGTAAAGCTCCTCCACGACCATGTTCAGGGCAAATCCGGCGCCCGCATTGAGCGACATTGTTGCGATGGCCTCTTCGAGATATTCGAAGATGACCGGCAATTCATCCATACTGCGGGAGAAATGACGTTCCATTGGGGGCGGTGGGTGGGAGTCCCGCAAGATAGGTCATTTTCCGATGCATGCACACGTCTATCACCCGCCAGATCCTGCAACGTTGCGGAAGGGCCGTTCGCTGCTGAAGAACGCTCGCATTTCAGACGATGGCACCGCCGACGGCGACGCCACGTACTCTGGTGATTCGAAAATGGCCCTGAACGTGTCCTCGCGCTGTTCATACGCGATGGAATCCGGGTACTCGGTCAGCAGGATGACATCCCAGTTCCCGGTCGAATCGGATGCCGTCGCGAGCGCCGTATACGAAAGGATATGACCGTCCCGGAGCGCGAGCGCTCGTGCGCCGGCCCAATTGGCCTGAATTGACTCCAGGTACGTTGCCTGCATGCCGGGAAGCGTCCGGATCAGATCAATGGACCAGACGGACGCCGGATTACCCGTCGTCCCGGATACGGGCAGTTGGACTGGGTCTGGGGTGCAGGCTGCGATAAGTGTCGTCAAGACAGCGAGAATGGCCAAGCCGTGGGTCTTCTTGAGCATGGGGTCGTTCGGATCTCTGGTTTCAGCAATCAGCCCGGTTCGACCAGCACGGTAAACTCTTTGGTGTCTACGTGACAGTCACCTCGGGTCACTTCGACGTCGTCCATCGTCCAGATGGTATTCTGGTCGTCCGTGACCTGAATGTGATAGGTCCCTGCGCGCTCATGGGCAAGGCTTGCTGTGCCATCGACAACGGATTCGGTTTCGCTGTAAGGCCCGTCTGTTACAGTGACATCGTAGACGCCATCTTCCGGCGTTTCGCCGCTGTCTATCATCACCGTGACGGAAATTGCCGGTCGGGCTTCCAGCGTGCAGGCCAGACCATCGTCATCATCGTGACTGTCGCAGCCCGGAAGCAACAGGAATGAAATCAGGAGCGGAAGCATGAGGGCACGGTATCGCATGGAAATCGGGACTGAATGGAACACTACATACTGGCGACACGCAGTTCATGATTCGAATTCAATCGTGGGGGACGACTATTGACCCCACCCAACGTGCCATTCCAGGACGGGCGTGCGATTGCGCACGCCCGCACCCAAACCAAACACGGGCCCTCCACGCCGTGATCCGGGTCGCAGGAACACATCCATGTTCAGCACAGCCTCGGTCGCGAACCAGGCGTCGGACCGGGTCCCCTTGACACCGGCGCCGACGGATGGCCAGACCAGGACGCGCCTCGTGCCGAACAACTGCCGCCCGACCTGGACCATACCGCTACCGTCACCGCCACGTGTGCCGGCGGGACTGTGCATACGACCGTGTCCACCGGCAATCCATGAACCCACGCGGACCGCTCCTCCAAACCCGAAACCCAAGCCGGACTCCGGTTGAGCGGTCACGCTGAGCCGGGCCCAGGCCGCATCGGGTTGGTGCTGTCGCTCCTGGGCCTTTCCAGTACGAGGGGCGAATAGCCCGAGCGACAGGAGGATGAGTGCCAACACGGCTGCCGGCTTGGTCAGTTGGGTCATTGGGCTATCCGATTGTGGTACAAACCGTCATGGTAGCCGCATTCGAGGAGAGAGGATTGTACGATTCGGACAACCTCCGCTGAGAGGAGCAGGTCGGCCCGCGACCAACTCCGATATCCCCAAAAAAATGGGGCGGGGGGCCTGATGGCCCCCCGCCCCGTACATCTGCCCTCCTGCAAGAGGCGATGCACTTTTTGAGTGTGGACTACTTCATGAGGACCATGCTGCGAGTCATGACCTTGCCACCAGCCTCGAGGCGAACCAGGTAGTTGCCCGTTGGCAACTGGCCGGCTTCCCACGTGACGCGGTGCTGTCCGGCCTGCATGGTCTGATCGACCAGCAGGTTGACCTCGCGGCCCAGTACATCATAGACAGCCATCCGCACGTGGCCGGAAGCGACCAGGTTGAACGGGATGGTGGTCTGCGGATTGAACGGGTTCGGGTAGTTCTGCTCCAGGCTGTAGCCGGAAGGCAGTTCACTCGAGACCAGTTCGTCCTCGACCGACGTCGACATGCTGTGTCCGATGTTTGCGTTCAGGAACACGCCCGATCCGTTCGTACCGATGACCAGCGTCTGGCTTGCCTGGTGCACGGCGAACGCGATGACCGGAATGTCACCCAGTCCGAGATCCGTCCACATGCCCGTCATGCTGTCGTACATCACGAGGCCTGCGTTCCAGGTACCGGCGTAGATGTCCGCACCGACGAACTCGATGGTGCGCATCTGGTAGTCCTCGCTGCCGGTTCCGTAGAGGCTCCACGAGTAGGTCGGGAAGCCGCCCTGGTCATCGTAACGGTACACACCGCGGTTGGTGGCTGCGTACAGATGGCCGGTCGGGCCGAACTTGAGGTCGAAGCCGTTCGCATCGGTAAGGCCGTTGGCGCCTGAACCGATCTGTGTCCAGCTTCCGCCCTGGTCGAGGCTCTCGTACACGCCATCGCCCAGCGTACCGACCACCACACGATTGGAGTTGTTCGGGTCGATCTGGATGGACCAGACCGGCTGGATGAATGACTGGAGCTGCGTCCAGCTGTCACCACCATCGGTCGACATCACGATGGACCCTTCACCCGCCAGGTTGGCACCGGCATAGATGATGTCCTCGTTGTTCGGGTCAATGGCGAGCGAAATGATCTGGCGCGTCGGGTAGGCCAGGAATTCCCAGTTGCGTCCTTCGTCCGTGGAGCGCCAGATGCCACCCTTGCCGTCGGCCCAGATGCCGATGAACAGGGTGCCGTCTGTCTTCCGGGCGATGGCGAACGTCCAGAGATTGTCCAGACCACGGTTCATGCGCGTCCAGCAGTTGCCGCCGTCGCTCGAGTAGAGCACGCCGTATCCATAGCTGGCTGCATAGATGTCGCCGTTCGGCGCCACAACCATGTCCTGGATGACCGCACTGGTCATGAAGTTGGCCACCTGGTGTGCCTGGTCCGGGATGCCGTCGAAGTTCGTGTCGTAGATGACATAGATGCCTTCACCCGGCGCACCGGCGTAGACCTCACCCTGGGCACCGGCCGTCATGGACGCCACGGTGAAGATGGGCAGGTTTCCGATGGATTCCCACGTTCCGGAGAGCTGGTCGAAGTAGTACGCGCCGGATTCGCGGGCACCGGCGAGGATTTCACCGTTGCCACCGAGACCGAGGGATTCCACAGGCTCGCTGTCGAGGCCCATGCCGTACTGGAACCATCCCGAGCCTCCGAAGACGTACACGCCGTCCGAGTTCGTGCCAGCCAATACCGCGCCACCCGGGGTGACGATCATGGCGTTGATCTTGCCGATGGGCAAGCCGGTATTCACATCCGTCCATGTGACACCATCGTACTTCCAGGCGCCGGACGCGGCCGATGCTGCGACAATGCGGTCTGTGTTCTCGTCGTACACGACCGTCAATACCTGGTCGTTGAACGGATCGCCGGCTACGGTCCCTGTCGAGCCCGAGCCAAGGTCGATGTACATCACCTTCTTGTCCACCGCGGCGTACAGGAAGTTGTTGTTCTCGTCGAGGTCGAGGTCATTGACGGTATTGGTTCCGAGCTTGTACTTGGACCATGTGTCACCACCGTCGGTCGAACGCCAGACGCCGTCACCGAAGGTGCCCACGTAGATGGCTGAACCGTCGGCCGTAGCCACGATGTCGCTGACAGGCGCACTATTGTTGGCCTGCATGAACACCGGCCAGTTCTGACCCTGGTCGTTCGAGATGTGGACACTGCCCACTTCCGAACCAGCCAGCACGATGTTGGCGTTCGGCTCGTAGAGCATGGCATTGATGGTACCGATATCGGCACACTCAGCGCGTGTGATGTCACCGGCAGCACCCGGGCCGCGCGATTCGACGATCGCGTTGTCCTGGTCGTCTTCGCTCGGCACGCCGTTACCCGGCGTGGAGTCGATGTCCGGCTGATCCACGGCCACCACCTGAGCGATGTTCTCGATCATGTTGGTGATCACAACGGTCGTGGTGATGGTCAGGACTTCCGTCTGACCCGGCTCCAACGTACCGATGGTCCAGTAGCCCAGCTTGGTGGCTTCGTAGCCACCCTGCGAAGCATTGGCCTCGACGAACTGCAGGCCGACCGGGATGATGTCACGGACAATGACGTTCGTGGCGGTACCCGGACCCTGGTTCCGAATTGTAATAGTGAAAGTTACATTTTCGTTCAGCGCGGGGCTGGACGTATCCACTTCCTTGACCAGTTCCAGGTCGACGGTGGTCAGCTGCGGATCGTAGTAGTAACCGAAGTCAGCATCATCGAACGTCTCACCCTGTGACAGGTTGACCGTAAGCGGGTCGTTGGCGGTGGAGAGGACGTAGCCGAATGGAATGGTATCGTCCCGGACGTCGACGCAGTAGCTGCCGGCCGGCAGACCCGTGAACAGGTAGCCACCATTGGCCTGCGTGGTGCGCAGTGCAATCGGCGTACCCGTAGGGCCACAGACACCAGCGTACAGGCGGACCAGCACGCCACCGAGTCCAGGCTCGCCAGCATCCCAGAGGCCGTTGTTGTTGACATCCTGGAACACGAAGTCACCGATGGAGCCCGTGACAGGGCCGTTCGATACCTCTACCGTGGCGCAGTCGTAGTCGTCTTCCGACGGCTCGCTGTTGCCCGGTGTGGAATCCAGGTCGTTTCCTGTTGCCGTGCCGACCTGCGCACAGTTGACCATCGTGCCTTCTGCTTCGGCGCGTACTTCAATGGTCAGCTCGACCACGGCACCGGGTGCCAGGGACGCTACCGTCCATTTGAGCGCACCCGTTCCTGCGTTGTACAGGACGTTGGAGCTCGGCGTGGTTGACAGTACGTCAATACCGGCCGGCATCGTGTCCCACACCTCGATACCCGTAGCGGGCTGCGTGGCGAGGGAGCTGTTGCGAAGCGTCAGCGTGTAGGTGAATGTGTCGTTCAGCTGCACATTCGTGGCACTCGCCGTCTTCTCGAGTGACAGATCCACGTCCGGTGTCAGACCAGCAGCGTAGAAGCCGAAGTCATTTCCGGAGTCGATGTTGCCGTACGAGGCGAAGACAGCTGTTTCCACGTTGTCAGTGGTCAGCGACGCGCCGGCCGGGTACGTTCCCGGGAAGGTCGTCGTGATGACGAAGTCACCGATTTCAGGGATGAAGGCAGCGTAGAAACCGTTTGCCGGCGTCACGTACGTGCTGAACACGGAGTCTCCGCCATCGACCGAGCCATTGCTGTTCAGGTCACGGTAAACGGTGACGGTAACATTGTCCTGGCCAGGTTCGCCGGCATCCCGGATACCATCCTGATCTGCGTCGAAGAAGACAACACCAGTCGCGATGTTCACGCCAGGTTCGGTGGTCGGCGGTGTCGTGGTGACGAAGCAATCGTCATCATTGGCCGCATTCACATCCGTCTGGTCCACGCCGCTCAGTGCGACACAGTTCTCGAGATCTGAAGGCGCGGGTGAAGCCGTGAAGCCCCAGTCCGATGCCGAATAGTGGTCGAGTGTGCCTGGACCGTCATGGTCCAACCATCCCCAGCCGCTGATGCCATCGAAGGCACGCCAGCCGTTGTCATCGTCCTCGTTGCCGAGGCGGAAGGCGAAGTTGCCATCCGATTTCGGTACGAGCGCATACGAATCGCCTGCTGCGAACTGACCGGCGACGGAATACAGCGGGCGGATGCTGCCGTTATCCGTTTCGGTGTAGGAGAGCAGGTCGTCATCGCCAGGTGCTCCCTGGACGGTGCCGTTGTACTGGAAGTAGATTTCCCACAGCCCACCATCCGTGTACGATGAACCCACGTCGATGCCACCCCATGAGGTGCCGAAGATGGTGACCTTCGTACCGCCGTTCTCGATGCGCATGCGCATGTCAGACAGAGGATGCTCGAAATCGAACGTGATGGGACCCGTCTGGCCAAACAACTGGTCAAGACGCAGGCCGTAGTTCGGCAGGGCCTGGCCGTGCACCGGATGGTTGTTCAGGCGGTAGTAACCGTCCTGCAGGAAGCTTCCGGTGAACGTACCCGTCATCCAGTCGACTTCGACCGAGATGTCGACATCGGTCGATGCCAGGGAGGCCAAGGCACCGATGGTCCACGTGACCGTATGGTTGATTGAATCGTAGGTGACACCGGATGCCGGGTTGGCACTCACGAACGCCACGCCGTACGGAAGGGTATCGGTGAGCACAACGCCGGTTGCATTGTCATTGCCCAGGTTGGTTGCCGTCAGCGTGTAGACGACTGTATCACCCAGGTCAGCGCTTGAAAGATCACCGGTCTTCTCGACCTTGATGTCCACACCCGGCGTACCGGTCGGGACGTAGAAGCCGAAGTTGTTGTTGGGGTCGGTCAGGCCGAATCCGGGGAAGAATGAGATCTCCACGTTGTCGGTCGTGAGCGATGCATTGGCCGGGTATGTGGCCGGGTAGTCGCTCTCGATCACGAAATGACCAACCGTCGGGATGAGCACGGAATACGTGCCATCGCCGGCTGTCACCGCCGAGTCGTACAGCGGCTCGCCACCGTCACGGACTGCATTGCCGTTCAGGTCACGGTAAACATTGACCGTCACACCGCCCTGACCCGCTTCGCCGCCATTCAGGAAACCGTCCTGGTTGGCATCGATGAACACCGTGCCGGACAGGGAGTTGGCGCCCGGGGTGAACGGAGGCGTGGAGATGCAGGCTTCATCGTTCGATGTGTCGTCATCGGATTCGTTCATGGCCGATACGAACACACAGTTTTCGATGGCACCCGGAGCAGGTGTTGCCGTGAACAACCAGTCGCTCGATGCTTTGTGCGTAGCGAGGTTTCCGTCGCCGTTGTGGTTCAACCATCCCCAGCCGGAGACGCCATCAAAGCCGCGGTGGCCATTGTCGTTGTCTTCATCGCCGAGACGGAAAGAGAAGTTGCCGTCAGACTTCGGAACCAGCTGGAAGACCTGGCCCGCGCTGAAGTGAGCGGTCGTGTACTGCGGCACGATGGTGCCGAAGTCATTCTCCGCGGTAACGTAGAGGTCATCATCACCCGGTACGGTGGAAACCGTTCCGTTGTAGATCATCTGGACGCTCCAAAGACCGGCATAGTCGTAGCTCGTGCCATTGTCTTGGCCGCCCCAGACCTGTCCGTACAGGACCACCGTGGATCCACCGTTCTCGATGCGCATGCGCATGTCGGACTGGGCGTGCTCGAAATCGAATGTGACAGGTGTCACACCGCCGAACAGTTTGTCAAGACGGAGGCCGTAGTACGGAGGACGGACGTTGCCGTCAGGGTGATTGTTCAGCTTGTAGACGCCGTCACCAAGGAAGGCCCCGGTGTAGGTGCCGCTCATCCAGTCGACTTCAACCGTGATGACGACATTCACCGTAGCGCCAGCGGCCATGTTGCCAATGGTCCAGGTAATAGCGTGCGTGTTGCTGTCATAGCTGATGCCCGAAGCGGGGTTGGCACTGACGTAGGCCAGGCCGTATGGCAGGGAATCTGTCAGGACCACGCCCGTTGCGGCAACGGCTCCACCATTGGTGGCCGTCAGCGTGTACGTGAACGTATCACCCAGGCCCGCTGATGTGGCACTGGACGTCTTGCCCACGCGCACATCCGGGTTGCCCGGATCACGCGGTGGGTCGTAGGAGAAGCAATCCTGGTCATCTTCGCCTGCACCGTTACCCGGTGTGGAGTCGATGTCCGTTTCATTGGCCGTCATGACTTCAGCGCAGTTTTCGACGGCCGATGTGGCTGTCGACGTCGCATTGATCGTCAACGTGGCAGACGCACCCGGAGCCAGATTGGCCGGTGACCACGTCATGGTGCCGTTGTTGAACGATCCGGAGGCCGTGGAAGCCGATACAAACGTGGCGTTCGCCGGGAATGTGTCGGCAACGGATACGCCCGTCGCGGTCGTAAACGTCGTGAAGAAGAAGTCGTGGTTCGCGCTGGAATCGCCGAAACCGGCGAACGTCATCGTCTCGATGTTATCTGTCGGTGTGACGGCGAGATTCGTGACCGATGAGAGGTCCACGCGGGTCAGGAAATCGCCATTGGCCGAGATGTCGAAACCGTACGAACCATTGGCGGCCGTGGTGGTCGTGGCAACCAGCACGTCGGTGCCTGGCTCGTATGTGCCAACCACGCCAAGGTCACGGTACAGTTCTACCGTTACGCCTGCTGCGGCGACACCGGCGACAGCCTGTGGCGCATTGGCGGATCCGGTGTTGTTGTTGGTCAGGGTGACTGTATACTCGATGGTGTCGAGCGTAGGCGTCGAGGAGACGGATCCCGTCTTGACCAGCTCAAGGTCGATGAGCTTCGGATCGACAAATACCGATCCCATGATCATGTTGTCCGGCTCGGTGAGGCAGGCAATGCCTTCATAGTCGCCGAAGCCGTTCACACCGAGGGAGGAAATCTGTGTGGTCGTCGAGGAGAACGGTGCGTAGGAAATCTCGATAACGCTGCGGAAGGAGTCACCCGTAATGCCGAGTAGGCGGCCGTCGGGATGGAAGCCGAGGCCCTCCACGTTCTGGACGTCCAGATCACCGAGATCCGTCGTCTGACCAGTGGTCTTGTTGATCAGAATGAGACGGCTGTCCTGGCCATTTTCGTTCTGGATGGCGTACATCTTGCCGTCACGCGTGGAGATCGCAAGGTCATCGATGTCGTCGAGGTTGTTGATGGCATCGACGCCGACATAGTCCACGCCGGGGCCGAATGCATTCTTGACCGCCTTACCGGTCGACAGGTTCACCTGGAACAAGACGTCTTCACCGTTGCGGCGATTGACGGCAAACATGATGTCCTGGAAGGGATCCCAAGCCAGCCCATCGACGTCACTCAGGGAAATCGTACCGAACTGGCCAGCAGCCGAGCCGAACGTGCCGACAACCGTTGCTGCGCCCGTGAGGGTGTTCAAGGTCACGAGCTCGGAGGCATCCGATCCATAGAGGATTCCGGTTTCCGGGACCAGTGTGAGGCCTTCGGTATTCGGTGTACCCGTGTTGCCAATGAAGAACTCATTGAAGCTCGCATCAAGGAACGTCAGGCCGTCCGCACTGCCGCTCTTGAAGCCGTCATTGTCTGCGATGAGATAGCAAAATGCTTCGTCGCTGGACGTGGGAGGTGCACACAACGTTGTACCACCCTTCTCGGTAGCGCCTGCAACGAACAGCTTGCCCTTGTCCGGGTCGTTCGATACGGCGTCGTTCTCATCGCCATTGTCCCACTCGTCCTGCTGGGCGGTGTCCATGCCAATGACAATCGGCTTGGAGCAACTGACATGGAACTCAATCACGTTCAGATCCGAATCCTGGCCGAAGTCACTGCCATTCGGATTGAAATTCGAGTTTTCATCAAGGATGATGAACTCCAGGTTGTTGTCTCCGAATGCATTGTCCTTCTTGTCACCCGTGAAGGAGAATGTGGCGCCTGGTTGTACGACGGCATCGAAATAGACGTCATCCGCATCTCGGGTCTGTACAATGATGCGTTTGGCCGTACTGCCATCGTAGCGAAGCGTCAACGACACAACTTTTTCCGAGCATTCGTTGCAATCGGTAATCGTTGACAACGCCGGAAACGAGCCTTCAGCATGTGCCGTGGACACGGGGGCGGAAAGGACAAAAACGAGGACCGTCATGGCAAATGCCAGGAACGGACGCGCGGTGAGGGAGTGCATGCGAGACATCATGTGAGTCTGACGGGCTCCGAGGAGTTTCCGTCGTGTTGTGGGAATGTTGCAGGATGCGCGGTAATTCGCGCAGGACTTCCTCATCAAACCCCGTGCCAAACGACTGAAAACGGCCAATGGGGCTATTTGGGGGCATTTGCATTGTCGTTTGTCTCACTCTGGATCCCGTAATTGACTTTTCTCGGGTGTGCCGGTAGCTTCACCCACACCTTTCATTCAAACACATCGCATGCTTCGGGTCCTGCTCATTATTTCGGCTGTCGTCTCAACGGTTCTGGCGGTGGTCCTGGAGCGTCCATTGTTGTATGCCCTGTCCGTGGTCTTGCTGCTGATTGCAGCTGCTTTATTGACGCTGTCCATCCGCAAGCGCCACCAGGACGTACCGGAAGCCTACAGCGAAATTCCGGAGCCGCACGAGGAGGATCTGGCCTCCCTGGGCATCATGGAAATCAAGCCGAAGGAGCGCGCGGCGGTCGAACTGCACCTTGGCTCGGAGGACCTGGACGATGACGACGTGGACGTCGACGAGTCGCCCGATGCCGTTGCGCCCGATGCCTACACACCGCGCATGGCGCACACGCCGGTGGTAGGAAAGCCGCGGACGCGGGCACCACGGGCCCGGATCATGGTCTCCGAAGCTGCCCGGCCGCAGGAGGCCGACATCCTGATTCCGGCGCTGCGATCGTTGCGGGCATCCATCGATGCCTATACCGTGTGTCTCCTGCGGCAGGAAGAAAGTCCGCTACGCTACCACGTGGATGTGATGGTGAGCCAGAATTCCTACGCACGATCGGGAGGTGGATTTTCCGCCAGTGAACCCCTTCTTGCCGGGCACCGCGCACTCGTTCCCATTGTGTATCCGCGCGTGGGCCCGAACGGCTTCCCGAAGAAGAAGCTGGGGTACTACCACGAGCCCATCAATGTGCGCCAGGTAGCTATGGTGCCGATTGCTCCGAAAAAGCATCAGCAGCTATTCATACTGGCCGTCGATACGGTGAATGACGGCGGGCTGGAAGCGGCACCGGTGCGCGTGTTGCTGGAGCAGTATGCCCGCCTCATTTCCACGATTCTCGACACGGCTGCCGAAGGCGGTTTGGCTGAAGCCCGGCAAGACGATGCCAAGCCCAGGCGGGACATCATACAGGAGGAAATGGAGCGATCCCGAACCATGGGGCACGAGTTGTCGCTTGCTCTCATGTTCCTCAACAAGGGTGAGTCCCTGACGGGTGAATCCCGTTCTGACCAGGTCGCGGATCTGGAAGTCCGCTTTGAAGGACGGCTGCGAGAAGTGGCGTTGGACGCCCGCATTGAACGGTTCGGCGAATTGACATACGGCGTGTTCTACCACGGTGCCCGGGAGAATGTGGCCGCGTGGGCGACGGACATCCAGGATGCGTTTGCAGACGAAACCGGCCAGTTGCAAGGTGGTGTTTCAATCGGTGTAGCCATGCTGGGCGAGCGGCACGAGAGCCCGGACGATCTGCGTTCCCACGCCACGTCGGCTTTGCAGGAGGCATTCGAAACCGGCGAGTGTACCATTGTCGAGTAATCCCCTCTTTGTCACCATTGTCCTTGACGGCGTCGGAATTGGAGAGGCGCCAGACGCCCCTGCTTACGGGGACGAAGGAAGCGATACGCTCGGCCATGTCCTGGAGCGCTGCAGGCCCTCCCTTCCGAACCTGACAGCGCTCGGCCTGGGCAACATCCGCTCTCTGACCGGTGTCCCGGCCGTTCCGAACGCGGGAGCTTCCTGGGGACGTCTCACAGAAGTATCGGCAGGCAAGGACTCCACGACCGGACACTGGGAGTTGGGTGGCCTCACGCTGGAAACCCCGTTCCCGACGTATCCGGACGGCTTTCCGGACGCACTCATCCGCTCTTTCCTGGACGCCACTGGGTGCCCGCGCGCATTGGGGAATCGCGCCGCATCGGGCACTGTCATTGTCGATGAACTGGGCGCTGAACACATGGCGACCGGAGATCCGATCGTGTATACGTCGGCCGACAGCGTTTTCCAGATTGCGACGCATGTCGATGTGGTGCCGCTCGAAACGCTGTATGCGTGGTGCCGCATTGCGCGCGATCAGGTTTGTGTCGGCGAACACGGCGTAGGCCGGGTGATTGCCCGGCCGTTTACCGGGGAGCCCGGCGCCTTCGTTCGCTTGTCCGAGAGCCGTAAGGATCTTGCCCGTCTTCCGCATGCCGAGCCGGTGCAGGAAACAATCCGAAAAGCCGGCGTCCGTACGGTATGTGTCGGAAAAGTCGCTGATCTCTTTGGCGGAATCGGCTTTGATCGCACGGTAAAAACGCGCAACAATGCCGAGGGTATTGCCGCCACCATTGAGGCTATCCGCAGCGCGCAGGGACCCCGGTTCATTTGGGTCAATCTCATCGATTTCGACCAGGAGTTTGGTCATCGCAACAACCCGGAAGGCTTCGCCGGCGCCCTTGAACAATTCGACCGGGCACTCCCGGACCTGCTCGATGTGCTTCCCGATGGCGCATGTATGGTCCTTACGGCCGATCATGGAAACGACCCCACAACGGCATCGACCGATCATGCGCGCGAATACGTTCCCTTATTGATGGTCGATGGGCACCCCGGGCGTGACGTGGGCATTCGAGCATCCTTCCTGGATCACGCGGCCACAGTCGCGGATTACTTTGGCGTGTCGTACCCTGTAGCCGCACACTCCTTCCTCACACACCGCTGACATGATTCTCGGCAAAGTCATAGGCACCGTCTGGGCCACCCGCAAGGACGAGCAGCTCCGCGGGCTTACGCTGCAGTTGGTCCAGGAAATCGATGCCGACGGCTCGCTGAAGTCGAAAGTCATTGTGGCCGTTGACAGTGTAGGTGCCGGCGTGGGTGAAACCGTGCTGTTCGTGCAGGGGTCAAGCGCCCGCCAGACGGCCTTGACGAAGGACAAACCCATCGACGCGGTCATCACCGCGATTGTCGACAAGATGGACGTGAAATGAACGTAGGCCGCGTCATTGGATCGGTCTGGGCGACACGGAAAGACCCGGGACTTGAGGGGCAGCGCATGCTGGTCGTGCAGCCCATGTCATTCGCGGGAAAGGAGCTGGGTTCGAAGATCATTGCCCTCGATACCGTCGATTCCGGCGTGGGCGACACCGTCATGTACGTGACGTCGACCGAAGCCACCATCCCGTTCAAGCCCGTCCAGACCCCGACAGATGCCACCATTGTCGGTGTCCTGGACCGCGTGGATCACGCCTCGGGCAGCTGGTAGTGGTCAGCCCTCGGTATCGCCCAGAAGGGGCACGAACCGAAACCCTTCGAAGGCCTCCTCTTCCCATGTATCGCCATCCATCCGGGTAATCCGGTACATGCGTTGCCCGTTCCTGTCTCCTACGGGAATGATGAGGCGCCCACCCGGTTTCATGCCTTCGCGCGGCCGCAGTTGACGCATGAGGGGCTCGGGAACCTGCACGGCGCCTGCCGTCACGATGATGCCGTCGAATGGGCCCACGGACTCCCACCCCTGGGTGCCGTCGCCGTACCGGCACACGGCGCGATAGCCGAGCTCCCGCAGAAGGTCGGATGTTCTGTCAAACAAGGGCTTGATGCGCTCAATCGTAAAGACGCGCGCTCCCATTTCGCACAGGACGGCTGCCTGGTAGCCGCTACCTGTTCCGATTTCAAGGATGCGGGCATCCTTCCGTACCGCCAGCATCTCGGTCTGGACGGCGACGGTATAGGGCTGGGAGATGGTCACCCGGTGGCCGATCGGCAAGGCAACATCCTCATAGGCCCGGTGCTGGAAGGCATGTTCCACGAACAGGTGTCGTGGTACCGCCGCCAACGCAGCAAGTACGCGCTCGTCCTTGATACCTTTTTCCCGGAGTTCGTCCAGCAACTTGTCCCGGCGACGATTGAATTTCCAGTCGTCGGTTTTCATGCCGTCGGTTGTACAGGATCGGGCTCGGCAGCTGGTAAGCGGGGCGCCAGAGCGCTCGTCACGTACCGTTCCACGGCATCAATCGTTATGTTCTGTTTCAGTTCGCCGTCTTTCGCAACCGAAATGAATCCGGTTTCTTCCGAGACGACAATGACGAACGCATCGGATACCTCCGTTACGCCGACGGCCGCACGATGGCGGAGTCCCAGCGCCGAGCTGAGCTTCATGTTCGTAGACACCGGAAGGATGCATCGCGCGGCCTCGATCCGGCCGTCCCGTACGATGACAGCGCCGTCGTGCAGCGGATTCTGTGAATAGAAAATGGTGATGAGCAGGTCCTGGCTGACCTGCGCATGAAGCTGGGCGCCTGTCTCGATGTAGCTGCGCAGGCCGCTGGACCTCTCAAATACGATCAACGCGCCAATTTTGCGATCGCTCAACGCCGCGACGGCGCCCACGATTTCCTGGACGCGCTCCTGCTGCGCCGGAGAGCGCATGAACCGGCGCACCAGCGGATTCTGCCCCAATAGCAGCAACAGCCGCCGTATTTCAGGTTGGAACAGGATGATGACGGCCAGCACGAACACTTCGGAAATGGACCCGAACAGCGCCCGAAGGATGGTCATGTCCGCGGCCGTCACCAGCAACTGGACAATATACAGGGCCAGGATGCCGACACCGATCTGCACGGCAATGGTGCCGCGCATGAGCTGGTACAGTTTGTACAGGACATACGCCACCAGCGCGATCTCGATGAGATCCACGACGCGAATCGGTATGACCCAGGGTATCAGTGTCATGAATGGCTGGCAGCAGTCACATGCAGTGCGCGAAGGAAATCTACGGTGTCACGGACGTCATGTGTCCGGACGATGCTCGCACCCCCCAGCACGGCGACCGCCGTAACCCCCAGCGACCCGAACAGGCGTTCGGCCGGTGGAGGAGGCTTGGCCCCGGCTGGAACCAGGGCCGCACCCACACTGCTTTTTCTGGATACACCGATAAGGACCGGACAACCCAGTGCGGTGAAGGAAGGAATATGCGCCATGAGACGAAAATTGTCGTCAAAGGACTTCCCGAATCCGAATCCGGGATCGAGAATGACGGTTCTGACGCCGGCCGAGCGGGCCTTGTCCCTTGCGGCGGCCAGCTCGGAGCTGACGGTCCGGACAATATCACGGTCGGCCTTGGTGTGTGGCATGTCGCCCGGCATGCCCACGGAGTGCATGAGACACAGGGGCACATCCCATTCCGCGGCGACACTGGCCATATGCTGGTCGAATCGCAGTGCCGTAATGTCGTTCAGCATGCCAGCGCCGGCTTCCAGTGCCGCGCGCGCCACGTCGGAACGGAAGGTATCCACCGAAATGAGCACCTCCGGGTGGGAACGGGCCAACCGTTTAATCACGGGCAGAATCCGCACGAGTTCCTGGTCGGCATCGACGAGTTGCGCTCCCTGGCCGTACGCGGCGCCGCGGGGCCGGGACGATGCCCCGCCGATGTCAATGATGCGCGCGCCCTGCCCAATCATGTCGTCGGCGCGGGCTACCGCCACGTCCACGTCCATGAACTGTCCTCCATCCGAAAATGAATCGGGCGTCACATTCAGGATGCCCATGACGACGGGCCCGTGTGACGTATCTGGAAAGGGAGGTGGCATGACCCAAGATAGGCAAGGATCCCGGTGTGCCGCGCGGCATTGAACAAACGATGCATTCGATCCTGTCCATACCCCCACGCGATGCACCGGCCATCCTCCGGGATCGACGCTGGCCGCCGCCCATGACCCCGCTTTCGATAGTCCGGGCATTCAAGGACGACCCGGTCGGCGCACAGACCAGGGTGTTGGTCGAATTGCTGTATGCTGCTCGCGACACCGAGTGGGGACAGCGCTACGGGTTCGAGGACATTGCGCATGCCGATGATCCGCGTGCGGCCTACCGGGAGCGGGTACCCATCCACTCGTATGAGGCCTTCCGGGCCGATGTGGAACGGTTGCGGGATGGCGCAGAGAACGTGTCGTGGCCAGGCCCCATGCGTCATTTCGCGGTCTCGTCCGGTACGGCATCGGCCGGAAAAATAATTCCGTTGTCGGTCGAAATGCTGGAGCGCAACCGCAGTTTCAGCCTGGGTGCCGCCCTCTCGTATTTCGAGTCCACGGCCGACCCGTCCTTTTTCTTCGGACGCCTGCTGTCCATTCCCGGCCGTATTGAGCCGGACGAGCGGCATGCGGACGCAAAGATCGGCGAGGTGTCAGGCTTGCAATTCCTGTTCGCACCGTGGGCCATGAAGCACTTCCTGCAGGCGGTCCCCGAGGACATCCTGTTCATGCCGCATTGGGAGCAGAAGCTTGATGCCATCGTGCAGCACACCATGCACATGGACATCCGGGCCATTGCCATGGTGCCGTCCTGGGCCATTGTCCTGTTCCGGAAACTCCTCACGGCATACAACGAGGCCCATCGGACGAACATCACCCGGGTCCATGACGTGTGGCCCAACCTGCGCGTGTTTTTCTCCGGGGGTGTGGCGCTTTCCTCGTACCGTGGCCTGATTGAGCAGCAGGTCGGTGGGGGCATTGACTTCGTGGAGAGTTACGGGGCATCGGAGGGGTTCATGTCCTTCCAGGACGATCCATCCAGTACCGACATGTTGCTCCACCTCGACAACGGCGTCTATTTCGAGTTTGTCCCGGTCGATGACCCGACGCGGCGCCTGACTCTGGACGAAGTGGAAGTCGGGGAGCGCTACAGCATCCATGTGTCCACGTGTTCCGGCTTGTGGGCCTATCCCGTGGGGGATGTGGTCCGTTTCACGTCCGTTCGACCGTATCGGATAGAAGTGGCCGGTCGCACGAACGAAATGCTGGACAAGTACGGCGAGGCGGTGTACGGCGACGAAGCCCGGAATGCGCTGGAAGCAGCGTGTGAAGCGACAGGCGCGCGGATCCGCGACTACCATGTAGCGCCCGTGGAAGCAGCCGCCGATGTGCTCCCGGGACACCAGTGGCTCATCGAATTTGCCGACCTGCCGGAAGACGTTGCGGCGTTTTGCCAGGTCATTGATACCCATTTGATGGAGGTCAACCGGCACTATGTGATTCGGCGCGAAGCCGGTGCGTTTCAGCCCCCACAGGTCGTTCCGTTGCCTGTGGGTACATTTTTCACGTGGCTGCAGGAGACCCGGGAACGCGTTGGGGCACAGACCAAAGTGCCAAGAATGCGCGAGGACAGGAAGATTGCGGATTCCATCCTTCAAATTTCGGGAAACAATCCGTACTCCTGACATATAAGGGTGTCCAATAAGCCGCCAGACAACAAGCCCATCGTCACGGCCTGCATACACAGCTACCAGGAATCAGATAGAGGAAGGGGAATATGTACGTCCCACGCCAGCAACGCATGCTGGACCAATACCTGCAGGAGATCGGTCAGATCGCCCTTCTTACTCCGCAGGAAGAGGTTGACCTTGCGCGCCGTATAAAGCAGGGCGATCAGGAAGCCCTGCATCGTCTCACACGTGCCAACCTCCGGTTCGTCGTATCTGTCGCCAAGAAGTATCAGGGCCAGGGACTTACCCTTGCCGACCTGATCAACGAAGGCAACTACGGTCTCATCAAAGCCGCCCAGCGGTTCGATGAAACGCGTGGGTTCAAATTCATTTCGTACGCGGTCTGGTGGATCCGCCAGGCCATCCTGCAGGCGCTTGCCGAGCAGAGCCGCGTGGTCCGACTGCCGCTGAACCGGATTGGCACCATTTCCAAGATCCGGAAGACCAGCGCTCGTTTGTCGCAGACGCACGAGCGTCAGCCGAACATCGAGGAGCTGGCCCAGGAACTGGAAGTGGATGTGGAAAAGGTGCGCGAGGCCATGCAGCACACCGGCCGCCATCTGTCCATGGACGCTCCGTTCAACGAGGACGATGACAACAGCCTGCTCGACGTCCTCCCCGATGATGACGACGTCAAGCCGGACGACACGCTCATGGACGAGTCGCTCAAGATCGACATTGAGCGCGCCCTGAGCCTGTTGCACCCCCGCGAAGCAGAAATCACCCGTCTCTATTTCGGAATCGGTCGCGAGCACCCACTCACGCTCGAGGAAATCGGACAGCGCTTCGGCCTCACGCGTGAGCGCGTGCGCCAGATCAAGGAAAAAGCACTTCGCAAGCTGCGTCAGAAGCATCGCCGCGAAGAGCTGCAAATGCACATCGGATGAGCTGGCTCAAGCACGTCGTCATCGATATTGCGGCCCTCGCCGTGATCGCCATCTTCACCTTTGCAGGTGGGACGTGGGCGTGGTGGATCATTGCTATCTACACACCCCTGCTCGTCGTACTGAAAGTCACCGCCCTCACGACGGGTGTGTCATCGGCTGTGAAGAAGAAGGGGGGCGAGGAAGCGCCGGACTGGTTCTTCCATCTGGTCTACGCACTGAGTGTGCTGCTGCTGCTTCAGGCCACCGAATACCTTTTCGCCGGTGGATGGGCCCTTATCTGGATACTGTCGGCCGTCGGTCAAGCCCGGTCGCGCCCGTCCAAGAAGAAGTAGTCCGTGCTGACGAACTGGTTTACCCTGCGCGGTCTTGTGCAGGAGTGGCAGGACGTGTTGGTCGGCGCGGAAGTCGCCGATGCCTATTCCCAGAACCGCGGAAGCCTGATCCTGGTATTCCGCCGCGATGACGACGTTCATTCCCTGAACATCTCTGTCCAAGCGCCCCACCGGCATGTTTTCCGGTACGCCGGAGGCAACCGTGCACGCCGCAACGTCGCCGACCTGTTTCCCGACGCCCTCGGAGCCACGGTGACTTCGCTGGACATTGCCGACCGGGATCGTATCGTCTCTGTGGAGCTCTCCGGCGGGCTTTCGTTCCGCCTCATACCATTCGGCCCGGCCGCCAACGTGTTCCTGCTCCGGGACGGAATCCGGGTCGATGCCTTCCGGGGCGAGGCCTCCGACACCACGCCGCTGGAACCGCGCCCGGCTCCTGCTGTCGCCGACGGTATGGCCAAGCTGACGCCCGAGGAGGCCGAAGCCCCGTCCATGCGGATGGTCGGGCCCCTGTTGCCGCTGTTTCCCAAGCCGCTGGTGCGGGAAGTGTTGGCGAGCGCCCAGCCGCCGGGCGTGGACGGACTTGTCGCCGTCGCCGAGGAGCTCGAAAACGCCCTGTGTGTCCCAGAACCCGTGGTTTATTGGAAGGGATCATGGCCTGAGTTGTTGTCGCCGATTCCGTTGACACACTTGGCCAGCGACTCGTCGCTGCGGGCAGAGCCGTTCGACTCGCTGGACCATGCGGTACGGATTGTAGCCCGTGGCCGACTGGCGCGATCGCGGTTCGAGCAGCGGTATCGTCCGTTGGTCACCGCTGTTGAACGGACCCGGGATCATCTGGAACGCTCTCTCGGGCGAATGACGGAGGAGCTCGACCAGCCAAGCCGTGCCGATACATACGAAACGTTCGGTCATCTGCTCATGGCCACTCCGGGGACGGTCCCGGCGGGCGCAGAAGAAGCGACGCTCGACGATATCATTGGGGGAGAGGGGACAGTCACCATTCCGCTTGACCCCGCCCTTTCCGCCGTCCGGAATGCCGAGCGTTATTATGACAGGGCGCGGCGCACGCGCGCTTCGCGCGCGAACGCCAAGGACCGGCTGGAAGACGTCGAGACCAGATATCTACACCTTTCGGCCATGTCAGACGAGCTCGCCGGAATTGACGGCCTCGACGCACTGGATGCATTTGCTGCCAAACACGAAACCACACTGAAGATGATGACGCGGGAGGGCTCGTCTGATGAAGGCATTCCGTACCGGCGGTATATCCTGGATGATGGATACGAGGTCTGGGTAGGTCGGAATGCAAAGCAGAACGATCAACTCACCCTGCGCGACAGTCAGAAGTACGATCTATGGATGCATGCACGGGGCGTGGCCGGCTCCCATGCCATCCTGCGGCTGAAAGGGCGCACGGACACGCCCCCGAAACACGTTGTGGCGCAAGCGGCTGCGATTGCGGCGTACCACTCCAAGGCCCGTACCAGCAGCCTGGCACCCGTCATCATCACGGAGCGCAAGTACGTCCGGAAACCGAGAAAAGCATTGCCCGGCGCGGTTCTCGTGGAGCGTGAACGCGTATTGATGGTCGAGCCGGCGCTTCCATGAGGTAGGCGTCTACGCCGTACGTCTCCTTGCTACTTTCTTTGAGGGCCATGCCGAATCGACGTAGTTTGTTCTTTTCCGCAAAAAGCTGAACGACGATCATGACATGGTGGGAATCCGCACTTTTGGGCCTCATTCAAGGGCTCACTGAATTCCTGCCAGTTTCGTCGTCCGGGCACCTTGTACTGGGAAAGCACCTGTTGGGCCTCTCAACGGCTGACGGAGACGTGTTATTCGAGGTCCTGCTGCACTTCGGAACGGTTCTTTCCATTGTATATGTATACCGTGCCCGGCTTGCAGGACTGGTTTCCGGTTTCCTTGGATCCATGCTGCGTCCGGCCGAATGGTCATCGGCGTATCGCGAGGAAGGATCCTTCCGTCTCGGCGTACACATCCTCATTACGATGGTGCCGACAGGCTTGGCGTATGTCCTGTTTTCAGACTTCTTCGAACTGGCATTTACCCACCCCCGCATGGCCGCTGCCATGCTACTCGTCACCGGGCTCCTGCTCGTCCTGACCACGCTGCGGCCAAATCCAGAAGGCCGCATAACCGGATCCAAGGCCGTCCTCATTGGCCTTGCCCAGTCCCTGGCCATGATTCCGGGCATCTCCCGGTCCGGCGCTACGATCTGCACGGCCCTCTACCAGAATGTCACGCCAGAGAAAGCTGCCGATTTTTCATTTCTCATGCTGCTGCCCGTCGTACTGGGTGCCACCGTGCTGAAGGTCTCGGAAGCTCTCGGCCAGACGGCCGAAGCAGACTGGCTCATCCTGTTACTGGGCACCGTTGTCGCGTTCGCGTCTGGCATCCTGGCCATCCGGATTGTACTCGATTTCGTCCGACGGGGCCGTTTGCAGTACTTCGCCATTTACTGCTTCGCGGCCGGAGCCGCTGGTCTCATTTTGATATAGACGTCTTAAGCCAATCGGCAATTGCCCGATAACGAGAGTGTTCTCCTACACCATCTTGTTATCGGAATGAAATACCGCATCTACGTCGTCGATGACGACCGGCACTACGCCCGCATGTTGAGCTATCGGCTCGACAAGAATGCGAATTACGAGGTGGAGGTATTCCACAGCGGCGAAGAAGTCCTCAAAGGACTCGATACGCGCCCGGACCTCATTCTGTTGGACATCATGATGCCCGGGATGGATGGCGTGGATGTGTTGCGCCAGATCATGGCGCGGATGCCGGAGCTCCCCGTCATCATGGTTTCTGCCCAGGGTGTCATTGACACGGCCGTTGAGGCCATGAAGATCGGCGCGTACGACTATATTACGAAAGGTCAGGACGATCTCGTCAAGCTTGACTCGGTCGTGCGCAACGTCCTGGAAAAGGTGTCTCTGGAGCGGGAAGTAGAGACTCTGCGCAGCGAAGTGAAGGACAAATACCAGATCAAGGGCCTGATAGGAGACAGCGCCCCGATGCAGAATGTATACCGCATGATCCAGAAGGCTACCCGTGGTGACCTGATGGTTGCCATCCATGGCGAAAGCGGTACCGGCAAGGAGCTTGTGGCGAAGGCCATCCACTTCAATTCAGGCCGCAACAGGGGGCCGTTCATTGTTGTGAACTGCGCCGCCATCCCCCGGGACCTCATGGAAAGTGAGTTTTTCGGGCACGAAAAGGGCTCCTTTACCGGGGCACATGCCCGAAAGATCGGCAAGTTTGAACAGGCCGATGGCGGTACCATCTTCCTCGACGAAATCGGCGAGTTGGATCTTGACCTCCAGGCAAAACTGCTGCGTGCCCTCCAGGAAGGAGAAATCACACGCGTCGGTGGCTCAGACACCATTGACTTCAATGCCCGCGTCATAAGCGCCACGAATCGGGACGTTGTCCAGATGATCCGCGACGGACAGTTCCGCGAAGACCTGTACTACCGGCTGTTCCAGTTCCCTGTACCGCTGCCGCCATTGCGCGAGCGCGGAAGCGACCTGCTGCTGCTGGCCAATCATTTCCATCGCGACTACATCCAGAACAACCCCGAATTCAAAGGCAAGACCTTGTCGGCCGGCGCGAAGCGCGCCATTGCCAATCACCGTTGGCCTGGAAACGTACGAGAGCTTAAAAGCGCGATTGAGCGGGCCATCCTGCTATCCGATGAGACGGAAATCGCCGCCGCGGATCTCATGCTCACCGACGTAAATCCGATTTCGCCATGGGCCGACCGGATGACACTGGCTGAGGCTGCGGAAACGCCCTTCCGGGGGCCCACTCGTCGGGCCGCTGAAGAGACGGGCATCGATGACGACGGATCTGAGGACATTCCGCTTGAGGACATCGATGGAAGCATCCTGTCCCTCGAGGACCTGAAGCACCGCGCCGTAGAACGGGCGTACCGTCTGTGCGAACAGAACGTGGACCGCGCGGCTGTCGAACTCGGAATCGGACGCGCCACCATGTACCGTCTGCTCAAGAAGTACGACATGATGTAGCCTTTTCGCAGTTCGCGCGTATACTGTGCGCTATGCGACTGAATGACTACGAGCGGAACGTCCGGAGGGAGATCGAAACGTGGCAACACGGCGATGCATCCTTCATTGCACAGGCCATGAACTGGGCCATGCAGCCCATGGACTGGGTCGTGCGCCGGACCGTGCCCGCAGATATGGTGGACCAGGCCGACCAGGCCGTGAGTGACTTCCTGTCCCTCTTGAACGATGCATCGGGCTGGACCTACGATCCGGACGAGGCACTCGACGCGGCGCGCCGTCATGGCGTGGATGTCGAGAAGGTCATCGAACTCCGCGATAAACCCCTGGACAAGCTGGACAAACTGGCGAAGTCCTACGTCTCCGAGAATGCGATCCTGGCTGCCGTGGAGGGCGGTGGAACCGGGCTGGGTGGCGCGCTGCTCATTGCGGCCGACATCCCCCTGCTGTTCACCATCAACCTCCGGCTCATCCAGCAGATCGGTGCGGCCTATGGGTTTCCGGTCAAAGGGCCCGAATACCGCGCCATTGTGCTGTCCATATTCAACGTCGCTGCATCGTCCGGAAAAGAAGCCAAGAACGAAGCCCTGCGTGAAATCACGGTGGCTGCCGCAGCCATTGCCGGCGAGCTGGGCTACAAAGGTCGGGTGAGCGGGACCTTCCGCGACCAGAACCGGCACCTGCCGCGAGAAATCGCGAAGAACATCGTGGGTCGCAAGCTGGCACAGGCCATTCCGGTCGCTGGAGCGGCTGTAGGGGCCGGAATCAACTATTGGTTCACAACCGAGACCGCCGAAACCGCCTATATGTTGTTCCGGGCGTTGTACCTTGAGCGAAAAGAACGCTCCTGATGTCTCTCGTCGCTATCGTGGGCCGGCCCAATGTCGGTAAGTCCACGTTTTTCAATCGCCTGACCGAAGACCGGCAAAGCATCGTCCATGATGAGCCGGGTGTAACACGCGACCGAATTTACGGTCAGGTACAGTGGGGCGGGCGTGTGCTCAACGTCGTCGATACCGGTGGTTTCGTACCGGCATCGGCCGATCGTTTTGAAGCCGCCATTCGCGAGCAGGTGCACCTCGCCATCGAGGAAGCGTCTTTGATTCTTTTCGTGGTCGATGTCACCGTCGGCATCACGGAATTGGACATGGAAATGGCCCAGCTCCTCCGCCGCAGCCAGCGGCCCGTGGTGCTGGTCGTGAACAAGGCCGACAACGATGAGCGTCGCTGGGACGCACACGAGTTCTACACGCTGGGCTTCGACGAAATGTTTGCCCTGTCGTCCATCAACGGCATGGGCACCGGTGACCTTCTGGACCGCGTTCTCGAGCTGTTGCCCGTAGAGCCCGAACCGGAGCCGGACACGCGTCCCCGTATTGCGTTCATTGGTCGGCCGAACGTGGGCAAGTCATCGCTGACGAATGCCCTTGTGGGTACAGATCGGTCCATCGTGACCGAAATCAGCGGCACGACCCGCGATTCCATCGACTCTGCCATCACCTACAATGGCCGCGAAGTCATCCTGGTGGATACCGCCGGATTGCGGCGCAAAGCGCGCATCAAGGAGAACGTCGAATTCTACTCTTGGCTGCGCACCGAGCGTGCCATCGAAACGTGTGACGTCGCGGTATTGCTGCTCGATGCCACCGAAGGCCTCGAAGCCCAGGACATTCGCGTCCTCGCCTCCGCCGAGCGCATGAAGAAGGGCTTGGTCATTGGCATCAACAAGTGGGACATCTTCGAAGGCAAAGAGACCAACACTGTCCGCGATTACGAGCGCCTCATCCGTGACCGGCTCAAGATGCTCGATTACGTCCCTATCGTGACGCTGTCGGCCGTCACGAAGCAGCGCATTTTCAAGATCATGGACCATGCCCTGGCGGTGATTGACCGCCGCAAGACCCGCGTGTCCACGAGCCAGCTGAACGATGTGCTGCTGCCCGCCATGGAGCGGCACCACCCGCCGGCCTACCGGGGCCACCACGTCAAGATCAAGTACGTGACGCAGGTCCGCGCCGACCCACCGGTCTTCAACTTCTTCTGCAACTACCCCAAGGGCATCAAGGACGCCTACAAGCGCTACCTGGAAAACCAGATCCGCGAAGCCTTCGACTTCGAAGGGGTACCGCTGACGCTCGGGTTCAAGGCGAAGAACTGAGTTGGGGTATCGGTCGGTTTTCAGGGAGGACTGTCGACGCTCCAATGACCAATACGACGTCGAGCCGAGGAGGGCGATGAACAGGAATTTGCGGCAACGTTGCGCCCTGAAGTCGACGAGTACCAGTTGAAAGATTGTAGAGTCCCGTTGTTGGCCCTGTATTGGGTATAGATGTTGTCTGTTTGGCTCACGGCTCTCTTTCATTGACGGAGTTGGAGTCAAACAATCGACATATACTTAGTGGTCTTCGAGCCTCGGCGTGGCGAATTTAGTCATGTTGACTATTGTGCCTACCTACGTAATTGTGATATGATAGACAGAACAATAGATGAGATGATTGAACGAACACCAAATTGTGATCATGAGTGCTCGCCAGGTAAAACATGTTGCAAGTATCATCATCGCGGTACTGGCAGTTGTTTTAATCATCGTCAAGATTCAAGCTGGTTCCAGCTACGTTCCTCCTGAACAAGATACCAGTTGGTTCAAGCTGAGCGAAGTCGACGTTGCAATTCCGGAAATGTCGTCCGATCGCACTGAAGACTATCTGGTATATTATATCGTACCGCCTAGCTCATGTGTTGGGTGTCTCCTCGAAATCGAACAATTTGATAGCCTGTTCAGTGCATTTGATTTCGGGGGTCTCACGATTCGATCGGAAGCGATGATTGTCGTTGATTCATCGGCAAGTCGAGCCGCCAGGTTCATTGCGCTGGCTCAGATGAAATTGGATGCGATTCCCATGTCTTTTAGTAGTATCGAAGACGAATTCCGACTACCGGTTGAGGCAATGGGGCCGCGTGCAATGATTATTATCGATCGAGAAAGACGAAAAATTGTATGGCAAAATGAATTGAGAGAAAATGCAGTCTCTCCACTAGAGCTCAAACTTGAGTTTGCAATGCTGCTTCGAGGACAACTGAACAGCCTACGATCCCGTGGGTAACTGCTAGCACGTAGAAGACAAAAAACAGAGGTAAACTATGCTGGAAACCGTAAAAAGAAATATTGCCATTATGGCGTCAGTTCTGCTGTTCGCTGCGGCCTTGTTGATTCCCAATGATTTTGCAATTGCTGCGGATGCACCTGCTCCGGAGAAATGCTGTATAGACTGCCAAGGCTTGGTTTGTGTTTCGGTAACTGCAGGAGGATGGTCGTGCACACAAGACGAGTGGCCATATAGCTGCATGGACGGGCCACAGGGTTGCAACGAGTGGACTGCTGAATGTTGAATTCTATAGAAATGATATGGCGCGGAGCTGTCCATCGATGGCTCCGCGCCGTGTCAGTGATCACCGGTACATTAAATGACTAGGTACGTTTGTTTCAGGTTGTCCTCGATGGTGGTGGCTGTATGTACTTTTTGGACACTGAGTGCATATGCGCAGAACCTCGAGTGGCGTGAATTAGCCTCAATTGGAAAGTATAAATCCGATGAGGTAAACGACATGTATGGAGATGTCAATGACGTTTTCGTGAGGTCATCGAATGATATTTACATTGCTGATGACCTGCCGTTGCATATTCGCCGCGTAGATTCAACGGGCGTAGTCAAAAATATTATTGGGAGCCGGGGAATGGGCCCCGATCAACTGAGCTCCATCGCGACATTCACCGTAGATGATGATGGCCGAGTTGTTGTTGTGGACTATCGGGCGCGAATGATCAAGGTCTTTTCGACTAGCGGCGAACTGGAGTCTACCCACCCAATGGATGGCTTGGGGTTTCCGCGAAGAATAGTGCCACTGGATGACGGGAATTACTTGGTGCTTTCGGGTCGCAACAGTAGACCTGTTGAAGCATCGAGGATGTTGTTTACCGAAACAGACGAGAGTTTCCGAGCTATTAAACGATTCGGAAGCACGGCGGATATGCGAATTGACACTACCGGTTTTGTGTCAAATTACATGGACTACAACCCTGGGTATATTGATGTACTCGGAAATACACTGGTCTACGTCCCGCCCATCTATGAAGGCAAAATATTCCTGTTTGAAAGAATCGATTCGCATTGGACTGGACCCAGAGAGCTGGAGCGTCCATTCGGGCACGTACCTTTGGTTTTGTACGACCCGAAAGATCGGCCAGTGTCATCTATTGTTATCAAGTCAAATGTACAGGATGATTTCGCTGCCCAGATTCTTTCTCGTAGCCTTGGCGTATTCTTTGAGGGTCCTGACAGAATATCTCTTTTTTACCGGCTGGCTCTGCACAAGGAAGATGTCTCTGTTCCTATCAAGGTCGAACAATACAATCTATCCGGTGCACTTCTGAGATCGACAATGCACCAAGAGTTGAATCCACCCAGACTTTCAAGTCCACAGACGGCCATTGAGGTCGCTGGATTTCACGACGGGCGGTACTACTTGTTGGATATCGCGGAATATCCGCACCTTCGAGTTGTGGAGATCTCTCGTCAATACGAGTGAGTGCACCGCGGCTGGCATAGTACGAGGGAGGATGTCACTACGACAATCGGATCTCGATGAACTTTCGGTATTCCCGCAATGGGATTTCGGGTAAACCGATTTTCCAAGCCCAAGAGATTAACTCTGATCTATTAGTAACACAGCAGGAATGGATCATTTGGGTTATATGGTTTCGGACTGTATGGGTCGAAATGTAGAAAAGCGATCCGCACTCGTCATCTGACAGCCCATTACACTTTTGTTGAAGTATCTCCAGCTTTCTTGCAGTGATCCCGTTGGATCGCAGAATCTGATATGTGTCTTCTCTCGAAGGTATGGCAGGCACTACAAGTACTCCGCGTGTGATTGATGGAAAATCATCTTGCTACGTCAATAGCCTACAATCGACGCAGCTGGCACGGGTAGTCGTTTGACACTATTCTGAATCTCCATCTGGGGTATTTCTCAGTGCCCCATTACGCTACCAAAGCCTACCCCCGATTGCTCTTGCCGGTAGGCCTGTTGGACGAGTGCCGTTGGGTTCCTCCACCTGTGGAAACCCGCACGCAGTCCATCACCTACTTCGGCTATGCGTTTGTTGACGTGGTGTCCATTCGTTTCGAACTCCCCGACGGGTACGATGTCGCCTCTCTCCCCGACCCCGTCGTTTTGTCAACGGACTTCGGTGAGTTCTCAGCCGAAGTCATCCCCCTCGAAGGAAATGCGTTGGAATACCGTCGGAGGCTCCGAATCACGGAGCCGACCAGGCGCAGACCAATATGCCGCATTCCGGGAGTTTGCGCCCCAGGCCACAGAAGCTGACAAGTGGGTGGTCTTGCTTCAGTCTCGGTTACTAGCGCACCAACAGCAGGTTGAACAGGGGACCGAAGTCGCCAGCGTCCGCCGATCTGAGTGCGCGGATGTATGCAACACGCGCTTCGGTCGCATCGTTCAGTTCTACGTTTTTCCAGGCGAACGGGTTGTGTCCATTCCTGCGTAGGAACGCGTCGCACCAGAGCCGTGCGTGGCGTCCGTTACCATTCGGAAACGGGTGGATGAGAACCAATCGGTGATGGAGCCTGATTGCGACTTCATCGACCGGATACGTTGCTTTCTCCAACCAATACCGGCCGTCGTCCATCAGTTTTCGGACCTCTGTCGGTACGCTTGGCCACTCAACTCCGATGTTCTTGTTCGTCCTGCGGTACCTACCAGCCCAACGCCATGTTTGGTCGAACATGCGTCGGTGAAGGGCTTTGACGAATCCACCGCGCGGCTTTCAGGATGTTCTCCTGCTCCCAGGTATTGAGCTCGTTTCTGGACCGGATGTGCTGCGGTATGAGATCACTCTCAGTCATTCCAGAAATCCCTTCCCCGACGGCGCATCATGTCATCGACCAATTCCTGGATTTGCCGCGCTTTTTCATGGTCGTTGATGCCTTGCGCCTCGAGGTCCATGGAGTCCGACATCTGGTTCACGAGCGTCCGCGCCTTCTTATAGGCCTGCTTCCTGATGGTCTCATGCAAAGACACCCGCGGAAGCAGAACGTATACAACGTCACATTCCAGTCCGTCCGCGATCTTTTTCAAGGAGTCCAATTGAACCGTCCCGTTTGATTCGGATGTTTCGATACTGGTCACGCTCGTCTTCGAGAGCCCGATGCGTTCTGCCAACTGGCGCAAGGACATGCCCAGGGCTTCTCGGATGGTCTTTGCCCAACCCTGTCTGGGGGGAGTATGAAGAGCAAAAGGCCGCAGGCTGGTCAGACTTGCATCCAATTGTGCTACTGTCAGTTCGTCGAGCTCTTTCATTGTGGTGTACTAGTACGCCAGTGCGTATTAATGCTGTACGTGTTATTGTATTAGAACGATATGATATATGTCGGACTACTGCAATAGAACGAGGTAGTACTGCTCATCACCGTCCATCAAAACCTGTCGAAGGCCTGCCGTGGGGAGGATTGTATCCGCCCGCCGTGCTATCTTTGGATCTGACACTTTCCAGCCGTCCGATATGCCGGGTTCATTCGTAAATACTGCCACCAAGAACGAGCGCACGCTCAATTTCTGGGAGCGCCTGTATCTCCCCGAGGTGTTCAAGGGTTTGGGTTATTCCTTCCGGAAGATCTACAAAGAGCCCATGTACACCTTCCAGTATCCGGAAGAGCAGTGGTATCCGCCGGACAGCTATCGTGGACGTCCAGTCCTGGTGGAAGAAGCAGGCAAGCCGCGTTGCGTGTCGTGCAACCTGTGCGCCCGTGCCTGCCCGCCCATGGCCATCTCCATGCAGTCCGGTGAAATGGAAGGCCCGAAGGAGAAGGAGCCGGTCATGTTCGAAATCAACATGCTGCGCTGCATTTACTGCGGGTTCTGCGAAGAGGTCTGCCCGGAAGAGGCCATTGTCATGTCGAAGGAATACGACCTGACGTTCCAGCACCGTGACGAGGCCATCTTCGGCCTGGATCGTCTCCTGGTCCCCAAGGAACGCCTCGCCGATCGCCTTGATTTCCTTCATAGCCGTCGCAACCCGCAGTTCGGAGAGAATTGGGACTACCAGCGGACGAACAACCGCCACTCGTTGCGGGACAGCTCATTCCTTAACGCCCTCGCCGGCGAGATGTCTGAAGGAGCCGAGTCGTGAATCGAGGCCGGGATGTAATCCTGGACCAGCTGGCGTACCTGGTGGATGAATTGACGCTGCAGCGACCTTTGTTGGCGCGACTGCCAGAGGAGCGTCTGACGCTGACGCACGTGGGGAGCAATGAAAGCATCCGGGATCGGTATGCACGTATGCTGCGCGTCGAGAGGGAAGAACACCTGCCCCGGGTAATCGACTCCGTAACACTTCCACCGGCTCCAGACACGAACAGTCAGGTCGATGAACTGATAGCAGCCATCATTGCGCATCGCGAGGTGCTGGTGGAGGCAATATCATCCATCAATCCATGGGATGACTCCCTGACAGAGTTCCTGCACGGCCTTGCGGTCAAGGACGGCGCCACGTTGCGTGAGATCGCCGAACAATTCTACGAAATGCGAACCTGATGGCCAAAGCCAACGCGTACCAAGATATGAAGGCCGCTTTCCGGAGCGGTCGGTTCGCGCCTGTATATCTGCTTCATGGGGAGGAGCGCTGGTTCATCGATGCCCTCCAGAAGGAGCTTGTGGAGCACGCCATCCCACCGCATGAGCGCGACTTCAACTTCGATCTGTTATACGGAGGTGAGGTCAATGCCCAGGCTGCCTTTTCGGCCTGCCAAGCCTACCCGATGATGGCAGAGCGCCGCCTGGTTGTCATCCGGGATTTTGACCAGATCAAGGACAACGGCATTTTCAAGGCGCTTGCAGAGCATCCAAACCCGAGTTGCGTGGTCTTTCTGGTATGCAGCGGAAAGCCCAACATGTCGCATCACCCATACCGAGCCCTGAAGGGTGTAGCAGAGGTCGCCCAATTCAAGGCATTGTACCCGAATGAGGTACCACGTTGGATAGAGACCTTGGCTAAGGAAAAAGGCTACAAGATCCATCCACGGGCCGTGCAGATGCTGGCCGATTCCGTGGGAACGTCATTGTCCACTGCCGCCGCTGAACTGGACAAGCTGTCCGTGTATGTCGGTGACCGCGAAGAGCTTACGGGAGATGACGTTGTCCAGGCGACCGGTCAGACGCGGGAGTACAATGTCTTCGAATTGCAACGTGTGGTCGGCGAAGCCCGCCATGCTGACGCACTTCGCATTACGGAACGATTGTTGCAACAGTCTTCCAATCCAAGGGGAGAGTGCACGAGAATCGTCTCTGTACTGTCTTCGTTCTTTCTGAAACTGTGGCAACTGACAGGATTGCAGAAGCAAAGAATCGCTGAAAAAGACATGGCCAGAGCGGTCGGGGTTTCGCCCTACTTTCTCAAGGACTATCTTGGTTCCTTGAAACGATACGACCAAAATGGCCTTGATCGTGCGATTTCGTCGCTTCTGGCGGCCGATTTCGAACTGAAAGGTGGCAGCCAGCGAGGCGAACGAATGATTCTGCACCTCCTCCTGCGCCGCATGATGGTCGCCGATACACACGAATACGTGGGTTCGGACGTTTTGTCAGTAAACAACGCGATATGAGCACCAAGACCGAACAGACCGGTACGTTGAAGAAGCGCACGCTCAAGGTAAAAGCGTCGGATCTCGGATTGGGGGGAACCCTGAATCCGAACAACCGCCATTATGACGCACTCAGCCAGATGAGCGATGAAGACCTCATGTCACAGTTCCAGATGGGAACCGTCGAGGCCTTCGATATCCTTGTGAGTCGTTACAAGGATCCGCTGACCAACTACATCTACCGTTTCCTTGGTGACATGAAGGAGTGCGAGGACCTGCTGCAGGAGACCTTCTTGCGCGTCTATCGCAACCGTCACTCCTACCGCCGAATTGCCAAGTACTCGACGTGGCTCTACACCATCGCCGGTAACCTGGCTCGCTCAGAGTATCGCAAACGCAAGCGCCGCCGTCTCTACTCACTCCAATCCGTCAACCGTGACGATGAGGAGTATGAAGTCGAGATCCCGGACGAAACGTTCTCTCCCGATAAGCACGCGGAGAGCACCATCCAGGACTTCTTCATCCAGGAAGCGCTGAAGCAGATTCCTGAGGAGTTCCGTGAAGTGGTGGTCCTTCGCGACGTCCAGCAGCTGGCCTACGAAGAGATCGCAGACATCACCGGACTGCCCATGGGCACCGTGAAGAGCCGCATCAACCGCGGGCGTACGAAGCTGCAGTCGTTGTTGAAGGAAGTGTATACACCGCAGTCCGACGACTGAGCTTACTTGTGGGAGGCGCCGCCTCTTCGTTGGCGGGCTCACTTCTCGTTGCGGCGTATTGACATACGCCTCACTCGGCGTTCGCCCGCCGCCTTGACGCGGCACCACCCACTTCGCTCGCTTCTTGCTGCGGACTGTCTAGATAACGCCTCTTCGTTGGCGGTCTCTGTTCTCGTTGCGGCGCGTTGGCGCGCAACGGGTTGATTTTTGGACGGGTGTTTCCCGAAACCTTGCACATATACGTCGGTACGGATTTTATCAGATCTACTGACGCCTATGCCGGAAGGTTACTGCCCCGATTCCAAGGATGACCAACTCGACGAACTCATGTGTGAGTACGTTGACGGGACCATGGATCCAGCCGTGCGCGCCGCGTTCGAAGAGTTTCTGGCCGCCAATCCGGAAATTGCCGATCAGGCCCGCTGCCTGTGCCAGACCCGCGACATGCTATGTTCGTACGGTTGCCGGCATTCTGAGGAGAGTCTTGAGACCCAGATCCGGCGGCGCGTTGTATCCGAACTCGGTCGTCAGGATCGGTCACACAAAGCCATGACGGAGCGCCTTGCGCGTATTGCGATGGTCACGTCCGCGGTTGGTGTCGTCCTGCTACTCGGCATGATGACGGGGCTGGCCGCGCTGGATGAGCCCAGGGTCGTGGGTCAGCAGGTCGTGGCAGAGGATGCCGTCGATTCCTCGGCTGACTCGATGGTCCTTCCGACGGATGCGCATATAGGTTTGACGAATAGTGTGCCGTTGGAGTGGAATGGGCGCATCGCACGCCCCACATTTGTTGCTCCGATAGCCGTTCTTCCCGTAATTTCCCGTTCTTCCCAGTACACGCCCAGGGATTGGCCGGCATGGTTACCCGCCGGCCAGTCGTCTCGTGCAGGGTTGATTCGCACGTCAAGTACTCCCTGATCTCCATCAGGGCCCGTAGCTCAGCGGTTTAGAGCACTCGCCTCACACGCGAGGGGTCACAGGTTCGAATCCCGTCGGGCCCACAGCGAAAACCCCGGCTGTCCGCAAGGACGGCCGGGGTTTCGGCTTTCATGGTGCTATCCAGGTCTGGTCAGCAGTCGATTGTCCATCAGCTGGTCAAGCTTATCACCGAGTCCGTCACAAGGGTATAGCCTTCCAGGAAGTCATTGTCGATGACTCCTGACGCGCGTATCCGGTCACCAACATCAATTTGTTGGTATCCGTAATCGTCCAGCGGATTGTAGCTGAGATTGCCGGTTTCCACGGTCAATACGCTGCGACCTGTTGAGATCGTGAATTCCTCGGCTTCTGGATTTACCGAGAGTACCGTCCCCATGACGGTCGTCCGGCTGATGGCAACCGGCGCCAGGATATCCCATTGAACCGCGTCTTCTTCATCTGCCGAGTTGGCGTAGAAGTACGTATTGAGCGCATCGTTGTAGACACTGCTCGCTTCAATGGTCCGTGCCTCGTACAAGCCATCGTCGATGATACCGTAGACCACGACGTCATCGCCGTCAAGCAAGCCGACCGTTTCGGAATAGGAGTCGAAATCATCCATTTCAACCGTGATGAGGCCGTCTCCGTAGTCCAGCATGAACGTATCATGGGTCGGAGACACGACCGTGCCAGCGATGCTTATCCAGCTGTCGTCCGGCTCCTCGTACGGCTCCTGTGCCGTGGCCGGAAGAACGGCCAGCGACAGTATAAGTGAAAGAAACAGTGCAGGGATGCGTCTCATTTCTCGCATCAACATGAATGCATTAGTATCTATTAATAAACAACTTACAATACTTATGCATGGCACCGGAGCGTGTTTCTGCCCGGAGACAAAGATCGTTTGAAGTCAGCGGAATGCGAATGCGCCCGGTTTTGTACCTTTGCTCCACCCACCCAGCGCCACGAACATGGTAGGATCCACCGTCGCCCAGTATGATATCCTCGAGCAGCTCGGCTCCGGAGGTATGGGCATTGTGTACAAAGCGACCGACACGAAGCTTGGTCGAACGGTTGCCCTGAAGTTCCTCCCGGCATCGGTCAGCTTCGACAAGGTGGCCAAAGAACGCTTCATCCATGAAGCGCGGGCGGCCTCGTCGTTGGATGATCCGCATATTTGCACCATCCATGATATTGCAGAGACTGAAGATGGACGCCTGTTCATCGTAATGGCCTATTACGAAGGGCAAACACTCAAATATCTCATTGACGATGAGCCTCCATCGGTTTCAGAAGCGTGTGGCATCATCCGGCAAGTAGCCAAGGGCCTTACCGCGGCACATGATGCAGGCATTGTCCATCGGGACATCAAGCCTGCCAACATCATGCTGACCGACAAGGGGTTGGTGAAGGTGCTCGATTTCGGTGTAGCCAAACTCAGTGGAGGTGCCGACCTCACGCAGGCAGGGTCCACCATTGGTACGGCAGGCTACATGAGTCCGGAACAGGTACGTGGCGAAGCAGTCGACGCGCGGTCCGATATCTGGTCCTTGGGCGTCATCCTGTATGAGCTGTTGTCCCGGACCAGGCCATTTACGGGGGGATATGAGGCAGCAGTTTCCTATTCGATCCTGAATGAGGCCCCGACTCCGCTTTCCGGCGATGTGCCCGGTGGCCTGAACGATGTTGTCGAGCGATGCCTCGCCAAAGAGCCGTCCGACCGATATGCATCAACAAAGGAGCTCGCGCAGGCACTGATGCCGTTTGCCGATCCTACGCTCGTGCAGACCGTGGAGCGACCTGCTATTCAGCAAGCTCAGACTGGGCAGGCTGCCGCCCCAGCAGATCACGCCCTGCAGCAAGCCGCCATTCGATTCTCCATTTTTGCGGCTGTTGGCCTGGTTTTGGTCTACGGAATCATGCTCACGTTTGGCCTGCCCGACTGGGTGTTTCCGGTCGGAGTGGCTCTCATGCTGGCCGGACTGCCAATTGTACTCTATTCGGCGTCCATCGAACGGAAACGGGCCGCACTGAATTCGGGAGAACGCGCCCGGCTCCAGGGCTTGAAAGCATGGTTGACGACGAAGCGTGCCTTCCAGGGCGGATTCATTGCGATGGCAGCGCTTGCCCTGGTCGCAGTTGCCTTTTTGGGGCTTCGCTCGGCGGGTGTCGGGCCATTCGCAACGCTTATCAGCGACGGTACGCTGTCGCGGCAGGATGTCTTGATCGTAGCACACTTCGAAAACAAGACGTCCGATTCATCACTGAGCACCACGGTCACAGAGGCGCTGCGTATTGATCTTTCGCAATCGGGTGCGTTTCGCCTCATGGACGGCTCAACCATCCAAGCCGCGCTGCAACGGATGGAGCGCGACCCCGAGTCCGAACTCACGCTTGAGTTGGCCCAGGATGTCGCGCAGCGCGAAGGCGTGAAGGCCATCATTACCGGCGATATCAATCAGGCGGGGGCGGGATATATTCTGAATACGCGGATTCTGTCGGCCAGCGATGGTTCACAATTGGCTGCATTCCGGGAAAATGCGAGGTCCGATGCCGACGTGTTGGATGCTATTGACCGATCATCCGCTCGGTTACGCGAAGAGATAGGTGAGTCGATTTCGGATATTCGCGCCGACAAGCCACTGGAACAGGTCACCACCAGCAATACCGAGGCGCTTCGGCTGTATACCGAGGCAGAGATTGTCTCGGACCGGGGGCGATACGGAGAAGGACTTGAGTTGATGAAGCGGGTCGTTGCCTTGGATCCGGAATTTGGCATGGCCTACCGCAAGATGGCCGTACTGAACCAAAATACGGGTGGATTGGTCGATTCCACGCGCGCGTGGGTAACGAAGGGGTATGCACTGCGCGATCGGCTCCCGCTGCGCGAACGATTGTTGACTGAGGCCTATTACTATGCATCGGTCGAGAATGATGAGGAAAAGGAAGCCGCCGCATACGAGGAGCTCTTGCGGCGCTATCCCTTTGACCGGGCGGCTTTGAACAACCTGGCCATTTACTACAACGACGAATCCCGTTTTGAGGAGGCCGAGAGCCTGCTCCGCAAGGCACTGAGCGTGGAGGACGGGTCGACGTTCCGGCAGAATCTTATCATCTCATTGGCCGGACAGTTGCGCTTCGATGAGGTCAAGGAAGAGGTGATAAACTTCGACCGCACGTTCCCAGGTCAGTCACGGGTTGCCCAACAGCACCTGTTGCTCGCATACCTGGATGACGATTTCGATGCTGCCTACGCGTGGGCCGATTCCATGAAGGCCCGTACTCGATTCACGAGTGACGAGTTTACGTACGTGAACCGGATGGATGACCTGCTCATGGCCCAGGGCCGCATTCGCGAGGCAGGAAGTTTCAGGGAGCAATTGAACGCATTTGCGGAGCGGAATTGGGACCGTAGCGATCCAGCGAGGGTCGCGGCCTTCAAACAGGCCCAGCGCGTGGATCGATTGTGGGAAGTCTCCTGGTTGACGGGAGATACGCGGGAGTTGATTGCGGCGGCGGACAGCTTGGTTGCATTGGATGCTGCCGCAACATGGGATGCCGATAGGTGGGGACCCATTGGCCTGGTGGCCGCGTCCCTGGGGACGCTGGGTGAGTATGAAAAAGCCCTGGAAGCGCTGGAAACGTTTGAGGCCCGCGTTGAGTCATTTGGAGAGGAAATTCCGGCAAACGCTCGGACTGGCAGCGCCTACATCCGCGGCATGCTTGGACACATGGATACGGACGTCGCAATCGCTGAGTTGATGGACGTACGGGAGGAGTTCCGGTGTTTGGGATGTTTCGGAAATTACATGGGAGACCTCGAGGCAAAACGCGGAAACATTGAGGCGGCGGCTCGCCATTACGCCGAATTCGTCCATTCGAGGGGATATAATGCGATCTCTTTCGATGAAGGGGCAGTGGCCGTCGGCATGTTTCGGCTTGGAAGCCTGTACGAAGAGACTGGCCAACTTGACGAAGCCATCGAGGCGTATACGAAGTTTACGAAACGATGGGCGCAGGCCGATCCGGTGCTGCTGACCCAAGTTGCCGAGGCCCGGCGGCGCATCGACACACTGCTTGACCGCAAGGCGCGGGAACGATCTTGATGGACACGCTGATTGACCCGGTCTGGATTTCCGGTGGGGCCATAGTCCTCTTGGCGGTCGTACTCGGTTGGGCGGCCGGCCGAGCGGTGCGAGCCTGGGTTCATCGCCAGGCGGTTGAGACTGCCGAACGTCGGAGACGGCCCAGCAAGGTGCCCGAGCGCCTGACCCGATGGGGTATCATGGTCGTGGGCCTGGCAATGGCATTGCAGGTCATGGGTATGACATCCGTGGCAACCAGCATGTTGGCGACCGGTGGAGTGGCCGCTATTGTTCTCGGTTTTGCGTTCAAAGAAATCGGCGAAAACCTTTTGGCAGGTTTGCTGCTTTCGTTCAGCCGCTCATTTGATGTCGGAGATCTCATTGAATCGGATGGCTTGCGTGGCGTCATCCGGGAAATCCGACTTCGGGAAGTCCACGTCCGTACCGGAGATGGTCGCGATGTGTTCATTCCCAGCGCCGCCATCTTCCGTAACGCGTTGCAGAATTTTACAAGGGATGGATTGCGCCGAGCTGAGTTCGTCGTGGGCGTCGATTACGGCGATGATCCCGAATTGGCACGAAAGTGCGTATTGGCGGCTATTCTGGAGACCCCCCATGTGCTGGAAAAGCCTCGGGCCGTGGTTCACATCCAGGAGCTGGCGGCGAATTATGTGGAATTGAAAGGGTATTTCTGGATCGATACCTTTTCGGGAGGACCGGAGCTGGGCGATGTCCGAAGCACGGTGTTAGGTCGGGTCCACGCGGCACTGATCCGAGATGGCTTTACATTCAGTTCCAACGTGTCGAGCGCTCATACTGTTAACATGACATCACATTCCTGAACGAAATGAAATCGACTCTTATCGCGTGCGTCCTTCTGTTGACATTCGCAACCGCCTGCTCCACTCCTGAAATCTCTGCCGATCTTGTGCTGCGGGGAGGTAAGGTGGCAACGGTGAATCCGGACCAGCCATACGCTGAGGCGATCGCGATCAAGGCCGACACCGTCTTTGCCATTGGAACGAATGCTGAAATCACTGCGCTCGTGGGTCCGGATACCGAGGTGATTGAGCTGGATGGACGATTGGCCGTTCCTGGTTTGATCGAAGGGCATGGGCATTTCATGAGCCTTGGGTCTGCCAAGATGAACCTGGATTTGACCACGGCCCGGACGTGGGATGATATCGTGAACATGGTAGGAGACGCAGCGTCCGGTGCCGAACCTGGTGAATGGATTATTGGAAGAGGGTGGCATCAGGAGAAGTGGGACGAAGTCCCCGAGGGTGCCGTTGAAGGCAATCCAACCCACCAGAAGTTGAGTGCCGTTTCACCGGAGAACCCCGTCTACCTGGGCCATGCCAGTGGTCACGCGGCATTCGTAAACAAGGAGGCCATGCGCTTGTCAGGCATCAGCCCCGAGACTCCGGATCCGGCGGGTGGGGAGATTTTGAGGGATGTGCGAGGCGAACCCACGGGCGTTCTTCGTGAGACGGCGCAGCGTTTGGCCTCCAGCGCCCGGGCGGCCGCACGGGCATCTATGACGGATGCGGAATTGCTGGAAGAACGCCGTGAGCAAGCCCGCTTGGCGGCTGAGGAGGCGTTACGATTTGGTATTACATCGTTCCAGGACGCCGGCAGCGGATTCGGGACGATTGCCTTTTTGAAGGAGATGTCCGCCGCGGGTGAACTCCCCGTGCGACTGTATGTCATGATCCGTGAGGGCAACGAGGCGCTTCGGGAAGGCCTTGCCGAGCACTATTTGGTTGGCGACTTCATGACGGTACGCAGCATCAAGAGAACAATCGATGGTGCCCTGGGCTCACACGGAGCCTGGTTGCTTGAGCCCTATGCAGACCTTCCCGGAAGCGCCGGACTGAATACATCGTCCATGGAGGACCTGGAAGAATTGGCTGGAATTGCCGCGAACGCCGGTTTCCAACTGAACGTCCACGCCATTGGCGATCGCGCCAACCGAGAGGCACTGGACGTATTTGCCAGTCACATGGATGGGGACGACATGAGGTGGCGCGTAGAGCACGCACAGCACCTGAATCCGGATGACATTCCCAGATTCGCTGAACTGGGAGTCATTCCGTCTATGCAGGGCATCCATGCCACGTCCGACGCCCCTTGGGTCATGCGACGGCTCGGTGCTGAGCGGGCAGAGTCAGGTGCCTACAAATGGCAAACTCTGTGGCAGTCCGGGGCCGTCGTTACGAACGGAACGGATGTACCGGTAGAGCCCATTGATCCGCTAACCAGTTACTATGCCACTGTATCGAGACGGTTGGCTGATGGCTCAGTGTTTTACGGGGATGAGCGCCTGACAAGAGAGCAAGCACTGCAGTCGTACACGCTGAACAACGCGTTTGCTGCATTCGAGGAAAACGTCAAAGGCTCACTCGAGGTCGGGAAAATGGCCGATATCACGGTGCTGTCCAAGGACATCCTCACCATTCCGGAGGACGAAATCCTGGATGCCGTTGTGACGCATACGATTGTGGGCGGAGTAGTACGCTACTCCCGACCTGTTGGATGACAGGAGAAACAGGCCAGGCTTTCGTAGACGTAGCTGCGAACTTCGCGGTGATCACGATCCGTTGAGGATTTGTTGTGTTCGTGGCAATCGATGCACGAGAACACATCGTACGTGATTGGCGCAGACGTATGGCAGTCAGCGCATTGGCTCCATTCACCACGATGATTTCCGGAGTATATCGGGAAGAAGCGTGCGTCATGGTCAAAGTCGGCGTTGTCCCAGGTTGTTTGGCCGTGACAGTCTATGCATGTGGTTGGGAAGCCAGACCCTGCATGAGCCGACTCATAGTCGGGCGTGTGACAGGACACGCAGTCATCATTGCCGGCAGGTACGGCGAATAGCAACTCGAGCCCCGGTAGTTGGTGGCAGGATTCGCAACTGGCAACCTCATGGGATCCAATCAGGTCGAAGCCTCCGGATTGGGCAAGGTGGTCGAATGTGGCGTCGTCCCATGTAGTCTGCCCGTGGCAATCGATACATGTTGTCGGAAAGCCGGAGCCCGCGTGTGCCGACTCATAGTCCGGCGTATGGCACGTCACGCAATCATCATTGCCAGCCGGTGCCGCGAAGAGGAGTTCAAGACCTGGCAGTTGGTGACACGATTCACAACTGGCAACTTCGTGTGAGCCAATAAGGTCGAAGCCGCCTGATTGCACTACGTGATCGAATGATGCGTCTCCCCATGTCGTTTGGCCGTGACAATCGATGCATGTGGTCGGGAAACCGGAGCCTGCGTGTGCCGACTCATAGTCGGGCGTATGACACGTGATGCAGTCATCGTTTCCAGCCGGTGCCGCAAACAACAGCTCAAGTCCTGGGAGTTGGTGGCACGACTCACACGAGGCCACTTCGTGTGACCCAATGAGATCGAATCCGCCTGATTGCGCGAGGTGGTCAAAGTCGGCTCCTTCCCAAGAACTCTGGCCGTGGCAGTCAATACAGGTGGTTGGAAAGCCTGTGCCAGCATGAGCTGACTCATAGTCAGGAGTATGGCATGTGACGCAGTCTTCGTTGCCTGCGGGTGCGGTGAACAACAACTCAAGTCCCGGGAGTTGGTGGCACGACTCACACGAGGCAACTTCATGTGAACCAATGAGATCGAATCCGCCTGATTGCGCGAGGTGATCGAAGTCAGCGCCTTCCCAGGAGTTTTGGCCGTGGCAGTCAATACAGGTGGTTGGAAAGCCTGTGCCAGCATGAGCTGACTCATAGTCAGGAGTATGGCATGTGACGCAGTCTTCGTTGCCTGCGGGTGCG
>Ga0208157_1000031_pt1 | contig 126677 bp, 113 predicted proteins | sample 5_EtaG_FD_184077 | JGI IMG/M metagenome (GOLD analysis project Ga0208157, IMG submission 184077) | Marine viral communities from the Subarctic Pacific Ocean - 5_ETSP_OMZ_AT15132 metaG (SPAdes) (version 2) | ecosystem: Environmental > Aquatic > Marine > Oceanic | place: Pacific Ocean...
ATTGGAATTGAAAGAGCATTATTAAGTATAAACAAAAAATTAATAAACCGTAAATAATGGCACAAAGTGTATTAGTTATAGCTGACTCCGGGTCAGGTAAATCAACATCAATTAGGGATTTAGATCCTAAAGAGACATTTATTATTAACATTGCAAATAAACCTTTACCATTCAAAGGATGGAAAAAGAATTATACAGCAATTAGCAAAGATAATCAAAAAGGAAATATGACACCAGTGTCTAGTTCTGCAGGAATTATAAAAGCTATGATGCATGTTAATGATAAAATGCCTCATATAAAGAATCTAGTAATAGATGATTGGCAATATATGTCAAGTTTTGAATACTTTGACAGAGCTAATGAAAAAGGATATGATAAATTTACTCAAATTGCAGCTAATTTAGCACAAGTAGCTAAATTACCTAAAGATATGAGAGATGATTTATATATATTCTTTTTGACACATTCAGAAGAATCAACAGACGTGAATGGACACAGAAAAGTTAAAGCAAAAACTATTGGTAAAATGATAGATAATACATTAACTTTGGAAGGTCTATTTTCTATAGTTCTCTTTGGTAAAGTTGTCAAAGATGAAAATGATAAGTTAAGTTATGTATTTGAAACAACTAATAATGGAGAAAATACTTGTAAATCACCAGCAGGAATGTTTGATGATGCACGTATAGATAATTCATTAAAAGTTGTTAAAAATGCAATTATTGAATATGAAAATTAATTAAGATGAGTGAAACAAATTTAAAAAATAAGAAAGTTATGTTAAATACTAAAGACATGTCTGCAGGAAGCGGACGTACAAAACCTGTATTAGATCCAGGAAACCATGTAGTAAAAATTAATTCTATTACATTAGATCAAACTCCGTATGATGCTGATTCATACAATATACATTTACACATAGAAACTGCACCTATTGGAGGTGACTTTGAAGGTTTCTTTAGAGACTATAATGATCAATCTAAAGGTAGATATGATGGCCAAATTGGTAGAGTAAGAATTAGTCCTTTTCCATTTAAAGACACTACATTACCAAGTGGTAGAGAAATTAGCAGAGATCAAGAGATCTTAAAGCACATGATTACTTTAGCTGAAACATTAGAGATGAGAGATGGATTAGATTCTATAAATGCACAAACTATTGAAGATTTTATGAAAGAATGTGATGATTTAATGGGAGGTTCTAAACTTATTAATATGTGTATAGGTGGTCGTGAGTGGGAAAATAAAGAAGGTTATATAAATAATGATCTTTTCTTGCCACGTATATCTAAAGATGGTATTGCTATGGAAATGTTAGATAAAGAGAATTCTAGATTACTTAAGTTTGATCGTGCTGTACATGTTAAAGCTTTAGTTAAAAAAGATGCTCCATCTAATGGTGTAGAAACTCCATTTAAAGCAAACTCAGGATCAGGTGATGATTTTGAGCTTTAATAATTAATAATTATTAAGTTAACAAGAGAGGGGCAGATCCGGAATCGGCTGCCCTTTTCTATTTTAAGTAAAGATGATAAGTACTAAAAATCTCATATTAGATGGATCTAAAGTTCCAAGTACATGGGTGTTTGAGTTCTATCTGGATTTACCAGAAAGACTGAATGGACAGAACGTACAGATTAAATCTGTATTTCATCCATCAGAAAGAACTCCAAGCATGTGGGTATTTGTTGACAAGGGTCAATATAAGTTTAAAGATTTTTCAACAGGTAAAGGAGGTAATAAAATTGATTTAATTAAAGAATTGTTTAGCATAGATTATTCTAAAGCAATATTTAAAATAGGTCAAGATTATAATAAGTTTATTACAGAAAAAGGTGAATATTCTCAATCTACTATAAAACCAGAAGCTAAATATAAAGTTGATGGTATAAAAATAAGAGATTGGAATGAATATGATAAAAGATTTTGGTTACAATTTAACATAGGTGAAGATATATTAAATAAATATAATGTAAAACCACTTGAATTTTATCATATGGTTAAAGAAGATAACAAAATAACTATAAAACAACCTTATATATATGCTTACCTTACTAAAAATGAGGTTTATAAGATTTACCAACCAAGAAATAAGAAGTTTAAATTCATAAAAGTTAAACCTCATCTTCAAGGATTAGATCAATTAGAATATAATCAACCTTATCTTATTATATGTTCTTCTTTAAAAGATGCAATGTGTTTAAAGCAATTTGGATACAATATTGAAGTTATTGCACCTGACTCAGAGAATACTGTAATAAAACCGTATATAATTGAAAATCTTAAGAAAAAGTATAAAAAAGTTGTAACTTTATTTGATAATGATGTTGCCGGACACAATGCTGTTACTAAATATCAGCAGTTGTATGACATTACAGGCACGTGGTTAGATAGTAGCAAAGACATTGCTGATCTTGTAAAAGAGAAAGGTTTTGCTGATGCTCATAAAGAAATTAAAGTTAAACTTAAAAGTATTCTATGAAATGGTTTATACCAGGTAACGTACCAAGTAGTAAAAATGGAAGAAGATGGACAGGAAGATATTTCGTGTCCAGTAAAGCAACAACTAAGTATAGAAAAGAAACAGCTAAATACTATGATCAGTTTAGAAAAGGCTTTAGGAAGCAATTAGCTAAACTAGAATTACCGGTAAAGATATCATTTAAATTCATCAGAGGATCTAAGCATAAGTTTGATTATATTAATCCTGCACAGACAGTGCAAGATGATATGGTTAAACATCATTGGATAGATGATGATAATTGTGAAAACATTCTACCCATATTTGAACCTTATGAATATAATAAGGAAAATCCCGGTGTAGAAATTAAGTTAATTAAAAATGGAAACAAAACTAAAAAGAAATCTAGCAGTTCAAGTGATTAAAGATCACAATATATCAAAAATAGAAGTACGTTATCATGGTGGAGGTGATGATGGTTGTATAGAAGAAACACATTATTATGTTACAGATCCTGGAAGTGGAGATCAAGTAGACATAGATGTTAAAATGAATAATGAAATAGAATCAGATTGGGATGATTTATTATATAATCTACTTAATGATAACATAGAGTGGGACTGGATTAATAATGATGGAGGAGAAGGTTATATGTATATTGATTGTACAAAAACTCCTTGGAAAATTAATATTGATCACTCACAAAATGTTAGAGAAGATCACCATTATTCTGACATAGACTTCAGTATTGAAGATAGAAATTTCTTTTAATGGCACATCCAAATATTCATGCCAATTCTTCTGTTAAGAAGTTTGGTGGGAGGCCTGAAGATTACATAGATATACATAATTGGTTAGATGCAACAAAAAGTTGGGTAGGTAATCACTTACACAGAATGTTTCGTCATCACAGTGAAGGTATATTTGAATGTGAAAGAAAGTTTGGGCCTGTATTTACAAATTCAGATGGTAAACCTGTTTATACAAGATATGTTGCAGAGCAGCATGTAAGAGAGGATTGTAATAATTACATTCCCTCTGCAAAAGAATGGTTGGATAATATGCACAATAAAAAATTACCTTTGTGGATGATTAAAACAATGAAAATCAATGATTAAATTAGAAGAATATAAAAAATTAAGAGAACTCCTCCATGCATCTGATGAAGACTTTGAAGTTGCATGTGAGAACATAAAAAATGTAAAAACAACATCAATTATAAAGATGATGTTTGCCAAATCTTTAATGTTTGGTAGAAGGCAAAGCTTTTGTGAAAAGTTTAAATTGGATTCTTATGCTGTTAAAGAATGGAATGAAATGTTTAAAGAAGTTAATAGTACTGTAGGTATTTATGATAATGACAGAGAAATTATAGAATTTGAAGTGCATGAACAAATGCTTCCTGTCTTTAAAGGTACTTGGTCATTTATTAATGATGTTAAAATTGAACTTAATTGGAAAATATAATATGGATATACAAGATAAACTAGCAAGAGCTTGTAAGTCACTAATATTAAGAGAGCCCTTTTATGGGCTCTTTTTAATTGGACTAAACAAGAAAATAAGAAAAGACGTCCCAACAGCGGGTGTCAGTAAAAATGGTATAGGTATACAATTATCTATTAACCCGGATTTCTTTATGAAGTTACCAGATCAACACCAGATAGGTTTACTTAAACATGAACTACTCCACGTGTCGTTTGGTCATCTTATGATGAGAGACTTTTATCCTAATAAGAAGTTGTTTAATATTGCTGCAGATCTTGAGATCAATCAGTATATAAGTACAAGCATGCTTCCTGAAGGTGGATTAACTTTAGATAGTTTTCCAGAGTTAAAGCTACCAAAGAAAGCAGGTACTAAAAAGTATTATGATTTATTGGAACAAGAGTGCAAGGATAATCCTTGTCAGTCATTAGAATCTATACTGAATCAGATGGATGGTGACAGCCAATATGATCATAAAACATGGGAAGAGTTTGAAGATCTTACAGAAGCAGAGAAGAAGTTAGTTGAAAAACAAATTGAGCATCAACTAAAAGAAACTGCAGAACAAACTGAAAAGAGAAGAGGAACTATTCCAGGTGAATTAGCTGAATTAATTAGTAAGCTAAGAACCGTGCTCCCTCCATCATTTGATTGGAAGGGTTATTTAAAAAGATTTGTGGGTAACTCCGTGTTTACTTTCACAAAGAAGTTGAGAAGAAAATTCAACAAAAGGTATACAGATAATCCAGGTCTAAAGATAAAACACAAAAATCATATTTTGATTGGTGTTGATACTTCAGGATCTGTTAACACGAAAGAACTGACACATTTTATGAGTGAAATGGTTCATGTTCAGAAAACGGGACATCAGATAACTGTAGCACAGTGTGATACAAATATTAGTGATATATCCCCATTTAATAAAAGAAAGGATTGGCAAATAAAAGGTAGAGGAGGTACATGCTTTCAACCTGTTATTGATCATTTCAATGAAAAGAGAGGTTATTATACAGCTCTTATATATTTAACAGATGGTGAAGCACCAGCTCCAGAGAATTGTCCAAAGAACACATTATGGGTTCTTAGTGCAGAGTCTAATTGGACTGATCATTTACCAGGAAAAACAATACAATTAAACACACATTAAAATGGCACAAGTAAATTTAAATATTGATGAACTAAACGGTTTTGTAAACCATATAATAAAGAATAATAGATTTATTCAAGAACAAGGAAAAAATCCAGTTGCTGTAGAAGTAGTTGGTGAATCAGGTATAGGTAAAACTTCAGCTGTAATACAATTAGCTAAAGAAAATGATTTAGATTTTGTTAAACTTAATTTAGCTCAGATAGAAGAATTAGGTGATTTAGTAGGTTTTCCTGTTAGACAATTTCAGATGTTTACTGAAAAACAAGTTACAAAGAAGATTGATGATCTTAATTATACAGTAGCTCAAAGAGCTGCAGCATCTGCCCAGGTTGCAAATGCTTCTATAACTAAGAAAGTTGGACAATGGGTGGATGAACTAGCCGTTGAAGACTATCTTAGAAAAGGATGGAAGATGACCGGTAAGAATAGAATGTCTTATTGTGCACCAGAATGGATTGCTGACAAAAAGAAGGGAGGTATACTTCTTCTTGATGACTGGAACCGTGCTGATGTTAGATTTATTCAAGCAGTAATGGAGCTGGTTGATAGACAACAGTATATATCTTGGACATTACCTGAAGATTGGCATATAGTTTTAACTTCAAATCCAGATAACGGTGATTATATGGTCAACAGTGTGGATTCTGCACAAAAGACTAGATATATTACTGCTAATCTAAAGTTTGATGTAAACGTATGGGCAAGATGGGCTGAAGAAGAAGGTATAGATACTAGATGTATTAACTTCTTATTACTTCATCCTGAATTAGTTAACAAAGAAACAAATGCAAGAGCTATAACAGCATTCTTCAATTCTATTTCAAGTTTTGAAAAGTTTGAAGATGACCTGAGTATGATCCAAATGATTGGTGAGGGTTCAGTTGGGGACACGTTTGCTTCTATGTTTACTACGTTTATTAATAACAAACTGGATAGACTGGTCACACCTAAAGATATGTTAACACATGATAACCAAGATTGGGTTATTGGGGAATTAAATAGCGTTTTAGGAAAAGGTGACACATATAGAGCAGATATTGCATCTACTCTTGCAACAAGGTTAGCTAATTATTCAGTTGTTTATGCTAATGAAAATACTGTAACACCTAAGATAAATGAAAGATTGATAGCATTATGCACTAAAGATGTATTTGCTAATGATTTGAAGTATCTTATTGTTAGAACTATTTTCAATGGTAATAAAACTAAGTTTAATAAGATGATGATGAATCCAGAAATCATCAAAATGACAATGAAGTAAAATGAGTAAAGTTTATAATTGTACTTTGGGTGCTATTAAAGAACAATTAGAATACTTTGGTTTAGATGGGCAGCCTGTATATCAGGTTGCTCTATCTAGACAAAGTTGGGATATGGGTCAAGCCATATTTTCTGATTTGAACAACACCTATAAAGTAATGAGAAACATGTTTAACACTGAGATAGATGTAGTAGATCTAACTCAATATAAAAAAGCCTTTATAATTCCTGGATGCCCGGTATCACTACCTAGGTTAAAGGAAGCATTAAGAGAGCACAAGATTACTGTGACAAATGATGTTGATAAAGCTGATTTCTTTGTAACTCATGACGAATGGAGTAAATACCATAGTGATGGTGAGTCAATTAGAACTAATACTATGATGTTTAAAGCTATGAATTATGAGGCTATGGATATTAGCACAAGTATAGATTTAGCTGATAAACAATCTGAACCAAATGTTGATCCTAATATTCAAATTGTATTTGATGATAAGATGGCAGAAACATATAGTAGAAATAGTTTGGATTATGATGCTGATTTGTATGAAAAATGGGTTATTACACCATTAGCAATACAAATTGCATATCGTATTAGACATGAACAAATACCTGTTATATATGCCGGTACATGTTTAAATGAGTCAGCAAATAAAACAATTCTTGATCAACAACTGCTAGATGATATTATTAGAATGATTCAACATGGTAGTGAAGAAGAGAGAGAAATGGTTAAGAAAATTATACCGGCTATTGACTATAGAAAGAAGAAACATCTTATATGGAAACTAGCAAAAGAGACAAGTGGTTATATGTATAGGTTTAATAGAGATAAAGATTTAAATTATTGGTCAGACAAGTCTAACTTTAATTCTTATTCTCGTCATAATGCTGAAGAGATGATTCAACAATTAGAAGAGGAAGAATGTCTTGATGCAGAATCATTTAGGTATCTTGAACCTATTGTTCGTAAAGAGATTAGTATTAGTAATAGAGAACTATATACTTTTAAAGTGCAAGTTAAAGAGGAGTATAGAAAATATTTAAAAATTAAGAAATGAAAGATTTAAAACAATTATGGTTAATTAGTATTGACCCAAATAAATTAGTAAAAGCAAATAATGCTTTAACAATGCAACATAATAGTGTTAAAGTAAAACAATTGGGTCATTATATAGAATCAGGTGACAATAATGGCAGATATAGAAATAGAACTGATAATGTAGAAATTAAGAAAATAATGGATGATATTTCTACTATTACATCTACTGATCTTAAAAATGCCACGGCACTATATAGATTTCCTAGACTTAGTTTATCAAGAGATAAAGTAAAGATACTTCAAGAAAAGTTTGATCTTAAATTGAAAAGAGATTTTCATGATGCAGACTATGGTATTGTATCTGAAAAGTATTTTGATGGATTATTTTGTACTAAATGGTTATCAAAAGGAGATCCTGCAGATGTACTTTCTTGGGCACAAGTTTATAAAGATGTATTTGAAGATGATCTTTATGATGAAATTGTAAATGATTTAAATAAAATACCTGCAGATGCTCATGTTGTAATTGAGTCAGAATGGTTTAGTACATATTATCATGACACTGCTACTAATATTGGTAGATTTGAAAAAATGGCTGAAGGATTAAAGAGATTAACTCAAGGTAGCAAATACCATTATTATATTGAATCATTAGATCAATGGAATAATATACAAGATAATTTATCTAAACTTGTTTGGGATACTAATATGAATGATCTTGCTACAGAAGATTCTGAAGTAATAACTGAGGATATGTATATTCAACTTAAAACTATGCTTGGTTGGGAAAAAACTGAAGAAGGTTGTGGTTGGCAAGGTACTAGAGACAAAGAGAATATGAACTTAGCATTAGCAATGATTGCTAATTGTAATATTAAAGAATCTCATACGTACTTAGCTTTATTATTTGCATTCTTAAGTGATTCTATGAAAGATGCTTCTATATGGAATAGTGTTAACTTTAAATCCGTAAGAAAAAAGTTTCAGAAGTATATTGATATGAACGGTTGGAACTGGTGTCATGTATATAATTATATGCTTGAAGAATTAATTAAAGATGATGCATTAACTGAAGTTGCTTGGAAAGAAATTGCTCAGAAAATGTATGATGATGTATTATCTGGTCAATATGGTGTTGATGGTAAAAATAACTTTAGCATTAGTCCTGAGAGTATTCAATTAAAACCAGAACTTAGAGCAAAAATAAAAGTTGAACAACCTGTTATTGATAACCTAGAAGCATTAGAAGCCATGGTAGATCAATACACTGAATCACATGATTATGCAAGATAAAATTAAAGAAGACTTGTTTTACAAGGGAGAGTTTAACTTCAGTTACTCTTCCTTAAACAGGTTATTATTTTCACCAAAACTTTTTTATAAAGATTATATCCTTAAAGAAAGGGAAACCAAGATGGAAAAACATCTGATAGAAGGTAGGTTAATACACCTGCTACTATTAGAACCAGATAGGTTTGAAGAAGAATTTGTTATGTCACCATTAAAGATGCCTACAGATTCAGTCAAAAAAGTATTAAGAAATGTCAGCAGTAAAATTGTTGATCCAAATAATTATATGAAGTTAAAAGATTTAGATGTTCAGATACTAGAAGCTTTAAAAGAAGAGAATCTATATCAATCATTTAAAGAAGACCAAAAAAGATTAGATAAAATAATAACAGAAGAGAGTGAAGCGTATTTTAAATTTCTACAAACAACAGGTAAAACTATAATTGATGCAGATACATTTGCACGTTGTATGGATCGTGTTGTTATAATCCGGGCTAATGATGATGTAACTAAGTTATTGATGCAAGAAGCCACTGATTTTGAAATGGATACTATTCAAGTATATAATGAAAAGAAATTAGATTGTAAATTAAATGATTATAAATTTGGATTAAAAGGTATAGTTGATAAGTATATAGTTGATGATGAGTCAAAAACAATAACTATTGTAGATCTTAAAACTACTGCAAAACCATTAGAAAGTTTTGCTGAAACAGTGGATTTTTACAATTATTGGCTACAAGCAGCCGTATATTCACTACTTGTAATGAAAAATGTTGATGAAAATCAACAGAATTACAAAATTATTTTTAAATTTGTTGTTATAGACAAATATGATCAAGTATATGTCTTTCCTGTATCGGAAGAAACATTAGTAAGATGGATGACATCTTTGAAGGAATCATTACAAGAAGCAAACTATCATTACAGTGAAAGAAAATATGATCTGCCATATGTATTTGCTAACGGCAATGTAACCTTATGAAAAAAATTTACAAATCTTATTTTCAAAAAAGCAAAGTATTCTTATACCCTTTACTAGGAATTAGAAAGGGTGTAAGATTTGTGCCTATAGAAACTTATATATCATGGAAAAATTATCCAGAAATAAATTCACTAATATGTGTTTATCATATAGATAAAAATGATAAAAAAGAATTTGAAAAATTTACAAAAGAAGAATTAGAATCAAATGAATTTTTTGAATTTAAAGCACATACAAATCATTTAGATATAATAACATTTAATTTAAACTATTTTAAACATGACATGAAAATGTTTAAAGAAGGTAAGTACTCTAAATTTTCAGCATTAACAAAGAAGATTATAAAAGAATTTTTTGGAGAAATAGGAACTTTATCAGAATATATAGAAAGCTATTTATATCCAAAAAGATATTATGAAGTATATTCAGAAATATTAAATATAAATATAAGTGATTTAGAAGAAGTAGGAGAATTATGTGATAAACCAGATTTAAAAAAAGAAAATTTTGAAACAGAATTAGTTGAATTAGCTTTATTTAAATAAAAATATTATATTTGAAAGAATTTTAAAATTTAAAACTATGTCAAAAGCTGGAAAAAATATGATTTTAGTAAATGCTCCTGATTTTCAGAGCATGGAAAAATCATTTAAATTAGTTCCTATAACATTAGACTGTCCTTATGTTGAATGTATGTTCTCCGCAAAGGATAAAGTTCTTGCAGTTATAAGTAAAGTAATGAAACAATCTTATCATATGGTCCCTAAGTTAGATGATAATGGAGATCATATACCTGTTAAGGGTAAACCAAGACCAAATAATAAAGAATATAAAGAAGAAAGAAGATTAGTAGATACATTTTCTGAATTTTACTTACTTACACCTGAAGAAATTAACGGTTTTATTGAATCATTTGCAGTAAATGCAAAAGAATTTGATTATAAATCTATGACTCAACCAAAAGAGGCAAAAGATAAAATTATTCCTGTAGGTAAACCAGAAATGGTTACAAAAGCATAAGGAAAAGGTTTGGGGCACCATAAAGTCCTCATGTTTTCATGGTAAAGGGAGTTGGTTTGTGTGACAGCTCCCTTTTTTTATACTAAATTTTAATTATATGAATCATTGGGTAATGGATTATGAAACATTATCTAATTGTTTTGTGGGTGTATTTACACATTACAAAACTGAAGAGACTAAAATCTTTTCAATATGTAAACTGCAGAATGATTTTGATAAGTTCATAGAATTCTTAAAAGAAAATATACGGAATAAAGAGTGGCACATATCCTATAATGGATTAGCATTTGATGCACAGATCACTCACTATATAATAAAAGATTATGAGAATTTAAAACTCATGGACGGAGAAGAGATTGCTCAAGAGATTTACGGTTGTGCACAAAAATGTATAGAAAAAAGTAATGCCCATGAATTTCAAGAGTTTCCTGAATGGCACATGTCTATTAAACAAATAGATGTATTTAAATTAAACCATTGGGATAACATGGCTAAGAGATCTAGTCTTAAGTGGATAGAATACACTATGGATTGGGATAATATTTTAGACATGCCTATACACCATGAAACAGAGATAAATACACAGGATCAGTTAGATCTAATTATTGAATACTGTATTAATGATGTGGAAGCAACTAAAGAGATCTTTAATAGATGTAAACCTTTGATTGCATTAAGAAAGAACTTAACTGAAAAATATAATATTAACTTGTTTAGTGCATCTGAACCAAGAATAAGTAAAGAGATTTTTGCTTACTATCTTAGTAAAGAACTGGACATGCCAAAATATGAAGTTAAGAAGTTGAGAACTTTTAGAAATGTAATTAAGGTAAATGATCTTATACTAGACTATGTTAAGTTTGAGACACCTGAATTTAAAACTTTATTAGAAAAGTTTAAAACAGTAGAAGTAAATCCTAATTATACTAAAGGAGGGTTTAAATCTTCTGTAAAATATAAAGGTGTTAAAACTGACTTCGGATTAGGTGGTGCCCATGGTGCTACTAAAGCTGGGGTGTATGAGTCTGATACTGAGAAGGTTATAATGTCTTCAGATGTTACCAGCTTCTATCCTAATTTAGCTATTGTTAATCAATATGCACCGGCTCATATACCTAAAGAAAAGTTTTGTGAATTATATAAATGGTTCTTTGATGAAAGAAAGAAGATACCAAAGAGTGACCCTATGAACTATGTGTATAAAATTATACTTAATAGTACATATGGTCTTAGTAATGACAAGAACTCTTTCCTGTATGATCCGCAGTTTACTATGTTTATCACTGTTAACGGTCAACTTACACTAATGATGTTGTATGAGATGATTATGACTAGAATACCAGAGGCTGTTGCTTTAATGCAAAACACTGATGGTGTTGAGACTATAATCCCGCGGGATAAGGTAGACTTATATATGGAGATATGTAAAGAATGGGAGGAGATTACCAATCTTAACTTAGAACATGATCAGTATAGTAAATTAGTATTAGCTGATGTCAATAACTATATAGCTGTTGACACTAATGGTAAGGCTAAATGTAAAGGTAGATTTGAATATGAAGGGTTAGCTCTTCATAAGAACAAGTCTAAACTGATCATTCCAAAAGCATTGTATGCGTACTTTGTTGATGGAACTTTACCAGAACATACATTAAAACATAATAGAAATATTCTTGATTACTGTATAGGAGCTAAATCTAAAGGAGTGTGGAGACAACACGCTATATATGTTAAGGATAGAATTGCAAAACAAGATGAATTGCAGAAAATTAATAGATATTATATTTCAAATAAAGGTTGTAAGATCGTAAAGATAAATAAGAATGATAAAAGAGAAATTCAATTAGAGTCTGGGCAATGGGTTCAAACTGTAATGAATAAAATAGAAAATAAAAAATGGTCAGACTATGACATTAATGAAAAATATTATCTAAATGCAATTGAGAAGGAAATAAATAACATAATTGGTGTAAAAAGTGACCAATTGTTGTTGTTTGAATAAGTTTTATTATTATATTTGTAAATAAGTCCAAGGGGGGTCAAAGGTCGTTGTAATAAAGATTTTACAGATCATTCGTGCACGGCCCCCTATTGGCAATAAACCAACTAAAATTATGGGATACACAAGACCAACAACTACTACAAGAGACTTTTTAGTGGCAGCACCATTACCAAGTCATGGAAAAACTTATACAGTTATTCCTCATAAAGATGTCATAGATGTTACTAAAACTCTATTAGACAAAAGTGGATTTACAATCACAAAAGAACTTTACAGAGCAAATATGAATGCTAAAGTAGCACAGGGAGTATATCACCTTGCTTCAAATGAAGATGAAGAAATGGGTATGATGTTTGCCTGGACTAATTCTTATGATAAAAGTACAAGATTTCAGTGTGCTGTAGGAGCTTTCGTAAATGTATGTAGCAATGGGATGTTATGTGGAGACATGGCAAACTATGCTAGAAAACATACAGGTAAAGCAGATCATGATATTCATACTCAAATAAGTTCACAAATTAAATCAGCTAATAAGTACTATACCAAGTTAATTCAAGACAAAAATCAGATGAGAAAAATATTCTTACCTAAGAAAAGTCAAGCTGAATTAGTGGGTAGATTATTTTTGGATGAGGAGATCATAGATGCTTCACAAGTTTCTATTATTAAAGCAGAAATAAAAGATCCATCATATAACTATAATGCTGATCTTAATAATGCATGGACATTTTATAATCATGTTACACATTCTTTTAAGAAATCTCACCCAAGAACATGGATGAGTGATCAAGTTAAGTTTCATGAGTTTATGACTGCAGAACTATTAAGTCAATCCGGTTTACATCAAATGGATAAAAACTGGGTAGATAAAAATGGCAATGGTCATATAAGTGAAGAATTTGGTGTAGTATTTGGAAATGAAGATGCTGCAGGAGTTTATAGTCAAGCTATTATGACAGGATCAGATTTTGATGCTGATATGGAAGCTCAAGACTATGACACATTTGATGAATTTAAAATATGACACTAATCACAAAAGATATTAGAAAAAGTCTGAAGATCCGCCAATCAGGCAGGTCTACAGACTTTATATCTCCTAGTTTTGGCTGGGGATGTCTATATAACTGTTCATATTGTTATATGAAAAGGCATAAACCTAAAGGATTGTCTATATCAACAAACACCAATCAAATTTTAACAGAAATAAATACACATGCTTTATTTGCTTCAGTAGAAGTAGAAAAACCAAATCAAACACATCATAAATATATTACCTATGATATTAGCTGTAATGAAGATTTTGCTCTTCATGCTAAGCATCATGAATGGGAAAGAATATTTGATTTCTTTAAACATCATGATAATATTATGGGAAGTTTTGCAACTAAATATGTTAATGAAGATTTATTAAAGTATAATCCTAATAAAAAAATAAGAATAAGATTTAGTATGATGCCTGAAAATAAAAGAAAAGTTCACGAGCCTAATACATCTACCATATTAGAAAGAATAAAAGCAATAGATAAATTTCAAGATGCAGGATATGAAGTACATATTAACTTTAGTCCTATAATAGTATATAGAGGATGGTTAACAGATTATGAAGAGCTTTTTGAATTAATTAATAGTAATATAATAAATGAAGAAAACGTATTAGCAGAATGTATATTTTTAACTCATAATGTAGATAAACATTTTAGTAATGAGTTAAATAATATACCAGGAGAAGAAGATTTATGGAGACCTGATTTACAAGAAGATAAAATATCGCAATATGGGAGTCAAAATCTTAGATATATTAGACATATAAAAAAACAATTTATACAACATTTCACTGATGTACATGATAAAGTAATACCGTGGAATAAAATTAGATATATATTTTAAAATAATAATATGAAAACTCTTATTGAATACTTTAAAATGATAATTGGTACATTTTTACTAGTTGTTATAGTAATATTTTGGATTACAGCTCTTATACTTACAGCAATAGTTGAGGTTGTTACTTGGTTTGAGTTAAAACTTACAAAACTGATGAAAAAATGTTACGGAGAACTTAAATAAACTATAGAAGTACTATAGATATTTGTTAATTAAAAATTTTATTATGAAAAAAACCATTAAAGTGTCATTAAATGACATGGGTATGCCTAGCATTCCTAAAAATATAAATGAAAATAATATTGACGTTAAAAATGTTGATGTTAAAACTTCAGAAGATCATGTTAATAACATGAATATAATTTTAGATGAAAATTAAAGACTTTAAAGATCTCTTAGAAAAGAGATTTGAAAAGACTAGAGAAACTTATTCTAGAAAAATGAACGAATATGCTACTGACCTAGATGTATTCCAATCATTTAAAAAAGGAGTAGGTTTTTCTTTTCATGATACACCAGAAGGTGTAGCTTGGGAATATGCTTGTAAACACTTTGAGTCAATCAAAAATATTATTAGCAAATGCCCTGATGAAGTCCCAACTGATGAACTCTTAGATGAGAAAATAGGAGATGCCATAAACTATTTAATTATTATTGAGGGACTTATCAAAGAGAGAGGTAATTAAAACCAATACCTCCATATATGAAGAGAGGGACGTAAGTCCCTCTTTTTTTATGCACTCATAGCTCAATTGGATAGAGCGACAGCCTTCTAAGCTGTAGGTTGTAGGTTCAAGTCCTACTGGGTGTACTAATATTTAGATCCTCCTTTTTTATATTTAGATCCTCCTCTTCTATAGACACCTCTTTCATCTCTAGTCATAGGAGCATCAGTTCTCATACCAGGAACTTGTTGACCTTTAAAGTTAAAAACAGGTCCACCTTGTTGAAATTGATCAGGAACTTCATAGTTTTTGTTATCAGGATCTTTAGTATTTCCTTTAATTCCAGGATTTGCATCATAGTTTTCCATGTTTTTAGATGGAGCAGCATATTTTCCTTTACCAGTTATAAGATTAGTTAAACCGGTCCAATCACCAAGTGTTTCTTTTATACCAGCCAATATTGTACCATATTTTATAAATTTACCTATATTCTTACCTCCAGTAGCAACTATTTTTTTAGCAGCATCACCTGTAGTTATTTTAGGGTTGTCCCAATTTTTATTACTAGTAGTAGTATTTGTTTTATTTTTATTACTAGTATTAGACTTTTTACTACTAGTATTTTTTTTATTGCTAGTATTTTTTTTATTAATATTCTTATTAGTATTCTTAGGCTTCTTCGGAGGCTTAGGAGGCTTAACAATTTTTTTTATTATTTTCTTTTTACCAGGCATAACTATTTCTTTTTAAATTTTTCAGCAGTCCTACCACCAAAGTAGGCACCAATAACTGTTATTAATACTAACTGAAGTAAATCTGTCCATTTTTCTTCTACTTCAAATGACACTGCTCCTGCATCAATAAAGATAAGAAGCATAGTGCATATAATTAAAAAAATAAGAACCATAGGTCTTACATTTTTACTTAACCAACTATCAGAATTCATATCTGCAGTCCAACGGTCAGTTATATTTTTTTCCATCTGAACCTCATGGTTCATGATCATTTCTTTAAGCTTTCTTTTTGCATCAAGCTTTTCTTCATCTGTTGTTACTAAATTATCTATAACACCACCTACCGATTCAACTAATTTGCTAGCTCCTCCAGAAAATATTTTATTTAATATTCCCATAATTTATGTTTTTAGTTTATAAAATCCCATTAGGCCCTACTGCCCCTCCATCTTTATATCCTTTTATCTCCCAAAATGAATCTGGACGAGTTGATTTTTTTTTATTCCAGACGTTTTTATATGGATTTTGATTCCTCATAAAGGTTTCATTTAAATTAGATACATCTGTTTTACTTTTAGTAATGTTTGGATAAAAATTTGAATATTTTCTTTCTATAACATCATCTAAATTCTTATAGTCAGGACCATACTCCACTCCTTTTTTAGTAGTCTTTTTTCTTTTTGCTATCTTCTGTAAAATTTTCTTACCAGGCATAATCTTAACTTTATAATATTCCATTGGGACCCACGGACCCTCCATAACTCTTTTTTGACTTCCAATTTTTAACTTTTCCAGGATTTTGATTAACTAATCCTTTTTCTCTTAAATAGTTTGCCCATGACACTTCAAAATCTTTAGGAGTGCCTTTTAAAGATTGACTAGGATTCTTTTTAAGATATTCTTTAGATAATTTTCTTCCATCAGGAAGTTCATTAACTATTTTACCATCTATTTTATAAGATTTTGGTTTAGAACCTTTCTTAAATAACTTTTTTAAAAACTTTCCTGGCATAATTTTAAATTTTATTTTCCTTGTCCTCTATAGAGTTTTTTATATGCATTTTGAGATTTACTAGCATTTTTACTATGTACACCTCTTCTTTTTTTTGTAGCATTAGATCCTTTAAATACAAATGTGTTTCCTTTAGCCATTATAATACACCATTAGGACCCGCAGCTCCTCCAAATTTTTTATTTTTTAAGCTTTGTTTATTATCCCATAAACTGTTTTTCTTGTTCTTTTTTACCTTTTTAAACAATCTTTCAGAATCTTTTACACCTTGGAAGTAACTTTTTTCTACCTTACCATGCACTCCTGTTTTTACAACACCTTCACCTGTTCTATTAACACCTCTAAATCTTGTTTGAGTTACATCTTTACCACCTATAACGTTTGGGTTTGATTTAGGTTTCTTTTTTAATAATTTTTTTAAAAATCTCTTTCCAGGCATAATTTTACTTTTTTAATATTTATAATACTCCATTAGGTCCTACACAACCACCATATTTTTTAAACTTTTTTAATCTATCTTTCAAGTCTATTACCTTTTTTGTGTTTTTTACAACTTCTGAACCACCTTCATCCCATGCAGGTTGTTGAAAGTAGCCTTCTGGTATACCCTGAAGCTCTTCTGTTCTAGAGTTAAGTTTATTAATCTTATTCTCTATTCTTTTTTTCCTTAATTTATTAAAAATAGGCATTTTATCTTCCTTTTCTCATTCCAGGAACTCTCATTCCTTTTTTAGTATATACTGCTCCACCTTTTTGTTTTAATAATCTATTACCCAAGCTGTCCATATGTCTCGTTCTTGCATTTCCACTAACTGCCATTTCTGGTTGATTTTTAGGTCCATCAATAAAACCTTTTTCATCTGCTGTATATCCTGCATCTATCATCTCTTGTGTTAACATAGATCTATTCATTCCGGGTGTTTGAATTAAATTTCCTCTAGCATCAGGCTGATTTTCTTCCATAGGAGGAAAGTCAGGCTCAGAAGGACTTACAGGTTGAGGTTTTTGACGCATAGCTATCATATCTTTTTCGGAAGGTGGCATTTGTTGTGGTCTTGGTACACCTCCCATTTGCATTCCAGGAATCTTTTTACCTTTTTTAGTATAAATAGATCCACCCCCATAATATGTACTCTTCATAGGTTCAGTTGTATTACCATCTTTGTCAAAATCTAAATAATCTGGTTTAGAACCACCTTTTTTATATTTTGGACCTCCTTTTTTATAAGACATTTTTTTATTTTTTTTCATATAACGTTCTTTTAAATCTTTTAACTGTTTATCAGCGGTTGATCCAGTAGGTTCTACTTTACCACCGTTTTTTTTTATAACTAGTTTTTTCTTAACTCTTCGCGGTCCACCTAATACTCTTTTTCTCATTTTTTATATTTTGAACCACCATCTTTATACATACCTGGAACTTTCATACCTTTATGATTAGTTACTTGTTCTCCTCCAAATTGATTAGATCCTGTACCACTATAAGGTTTATTCTTTCTTATCATGTTATAATGATATCCTTCTGGATTTCTTTCTTTCCATCTCATGTCTCTAACAGTACCTTTATCTCTAACAGTGTACTTAATTTCTTTAAGAGTATCTTTTGTTTTTTTTGCACCTTTTTTAAAAAGTTGTGCTATTTTTCTTCCTAGTTTACCTGGCATATCATTAATATTTAATCTCCAAATGGTACATCTTCATTCAGATCTGAAGGTTCATCACAAACATTTTTGTGAGTTCCATCACAAGTACCATCTTCATTAGATGTAGTTCCACAGACACAGTCTTTAGTGAAATATTTATCATACATGCCTTCTTTAACTGTTTTTACAAATAAAGCAAACTGATCTTTAGTGAAGTGGGTGTAACCTTCGTCTTTACCACCCACTATTACTTTATCTGAGTCTTTGGAAATGTCTATTGCTGGGCATGTTTTACAGCTTGCACAAAAAGTCATTTGTGTTCTAGTATCAGTAATACTAATATTTTTAAGACCTTTCATCATAGCTCAAATCCAAAATTTAATACTATTAACCTAAAGCTTTTCTTCGGGTTCCAATTTAATTCAAATAGGGTTATTACCCCAAATCTAAATGTGAAGTCAACAATATTCTTTTTGTTACCTTCACGCCAACTGTTAATCCAGTTCATAATTTTACGGTTTTGGTTATACTATAATATACAAAAAAATAGGGAAAATCTAAAGAATAATATAATTTATTCCAAACTTGAAATCATGCCAGTCCCTGTTCCAATACTTGTTATATTTACCTTCAATAAAAAGACCAAGATTCTTATTAATCTTATATCCAAAAATTAAACCAGCAGAATAATCTATCCAATTACCACCATTAAAGTTGTGATATGAGTAGTCTCCTCCTGTATTAAGATGAACAGGAAGTACATTACCCCATGAGTGTAACCAGATACTTTTAGTGTAGTAGTAATAATCAAAACCAATTACTAATGAGTGACACCACTGTACAGGTAATGCATCTTTACTTGCTTTAACATAATCATCAAGAACTTGTGGGATCACCACTTCTTCCCAAACTTCACTACTTGTAGCAACTACCGATCCACTAGGGTTAAAGTAGCTTATTCCTGTTGGGTCAAAACCAATTGTGTACCCTTCCTCTAAAGCAAGGTTTGTATAGTGTATATTCCCATTGGATAACACCCAGTCAGCTAATGGATCAAAACCATAAGGTTCAGATATTCGTTGTACAGCTCCAGCAGTAAGAGAAATTCTCTTTCCTAGTTTATGTCTGTATCTTTGTGATGCCTCCATATACTCTACATCAGCAAAACCGTCTTGTAAGTACTCTACTTTAACAACCCATTTGTCTGCTAAGTATCGTAAGAAATGATTTTGGTCTATGTATGTATCACCAAACTTTCTTTGGTAATCCATCTCAAATAAAAACTCAAATCCTTTAGTTCGTCCAATGGTAGCGGCATCAGAGTATGAAGCTTCTGTACCATCCTTGAATGTGTTAGCCTTGTTCTCGTATCCAAATCTCTGTATCTTTCTTACACCTAGAGTTAAGGCATAATCAAATGGGGTTTCTATTACATCGGTTTGAAGTTGGTCTAATACAGAATATACATTCTGATCTGAAATAGAAGTTCCACCGTTTACTGCAGCATAGAATGTAGAAAACTTAAAAGTCTTTTTAAGTTCTTTCTTAAATTTATTTTCTTCTTGTGCATTTATCGTAAATGATAAAAGTAATAATATGGATAAAATTATTCTCATTTTACTTTAACTGTATCTAACATTATAATATGATCTACTCCGTTTGTTAATCTTATTGTATCAACTCTTATTGAATCTTTAGGACAACACTCTTTTACCACTGGTCTTGGATTAGGATTATACTTTGCAGGATTAAATAATCCACAACCTACAATTAATAGAACCCATATTGCTGCTAAGTATTTCATAGTTTAATTATTTTCTTTGTTATTCTTATTTTATCATATGTGATAATCAAATTATATATTCCATCAGGGTAATCTGATACATCTATTCTTTTTATATTATCTACTTTTATAAGCTCACCTACCATATTATATAGTTCTACATCAACATTTAATCTTGTTTCTATAGTAAAAGTATTTGCTGTAGGATTTGGATAAACAACTATATCACTACCTGATAGTTCATCTATACTAACTGGCCACCCATCTTCACAATAGTTATACATAGATTGACAAGTATCATCCCATATAGATGTACAACAATAACTATCCACATCTATAACCCAAGCATAACAAGGATCATTTAACCAATAAGGTTCACCTGGCCCACCATAGCAACCAGCATCATAAAGACAATCAGTATTATCTGGTAAGTTAACTAGCGGATCATAGTTATATGCATTAGGATCAGCACACCCTTCTATAATTTCTACACATGACCCATCATCATAACACGCATTTATATTGTAGTTTAATGCAGCTGAATCAGTACATCCACTAACATAGCAACATGGTACATCAGGATCTAAAGTATTTGCTGAAGCATCATAGTTAAGAGCATCTGAATCAATGCACCCATATGCAAAGTCTATACAACTTTCATTATCTACGTTAGCTAATTCATTATAATTATAAGAATTTGAATCTGTACAACCATATACTGGATCAATACAACTAAAATCATCAACGTTAGCTAGCTCATCATAGTTAAGAGCATCAGGGTCTGTGCATCCATAAATAATAGTAATACAAGAACCGTTATCTGTATTTGCTAATTCATTGTAATTAAGTGCAGTAGAATCAGTACATCCGTATACTACATCTATACAACTTCCATCTTCTACATTTGCATTTTCATTATAATTAAGTGCTGCTGAGTCTGTGCAACCTGTTACTACTGTAATACATGACCCGTTATCAGTATTAGCAGTAGCATTATAATTTAATGCCGCTGAATTTGTACAACCAAATATTACAGGTACACAAGAACCGTTGTCTGTATTAGCAGTTTCATCATAGTTAAACGCTACTGGGTCTGTACATCCATAAACTATACCTATACAAGAACCATCATTATCAGTTGCTTCTGGATTGTAGTTAATAGCAGCTACACTAGTACATCCTAGTACTTCAAGCTCATCACATACTCCATCTGCGTCAGCATCATTTATACACACATCACTACAATTATAGTAGTCATCAGGATAAGTACAACCCCCACTATCTGCATTAGCATTAGCATTGTAGTTACAAGCATCAATGTCTGTACATCCTAAATATATACAGTCACCACCATCTGTATTAGCATCCTCATTGTAGTTCCATGCTATCTCATCCATGCAACCAACAACTACAGCTTCACATGACCCGTCATCATAGTTAGCTTCTTCATCATAGTTGAAAGCTAATTCATTAGTACAACCTTCTATAATCTCTATGCAGCTACCGTCATCTGTATTTGCCTCTTCGTTATAGTTTAGTGCTGTAGCATCTAAACAACCTTCTACTGTAGGAATACAGAGTGTACCACAGAAAGGCATTGCTTGATATGTCTGAAAAAATGGAGGTTCAAAAGCTTGAAGCGCACCTTGACCGTTACCTGCAAAAGGATTTCCTCCTTCATACATTAGTATTACACCATTATCATTTGTTAACTTAAATGAATTATGTAGTGTTTGAAAAGCCACCTCTTCTGGAGGAGTTTGTGCTCCACCTACTTCAAAGTAAAATATCTTTACCGGTTTATCTGTTTCTAGCCAAATAGGAAAAGTTTGTTCATATTCTCCTGGACCCATTGTGAATGACCATTGATTGTCACCTTGTACAACTCCTAAGAATGAGTTACCCCAACCATCAGCAGCTGCATCTCCTATCCATAGTTCATAGTTACAGTTAGGATATATATCCATTGCTGTTGCGTTTTCATCATAGTTAAAAGCATTTTCATTTATACAACCGTATATATGCTCTGTAACACATGAGTAATCATCTATAACAGCTTCTGGATTAAATTCTTGATATGTTGGATCAGTGCATCCTAAAACATCATTTGTTTCACATATAGTAGCTTGTTGCCATCCTGAATAAGCTACACTACCAAAACCAACACCTACCGTGTCTTGTGCTGCGTTTAACCAAGTTCCGGAAGATAAAGCTGTTATTGTATCCCCGTCACATCCTTTTATAACAATGTCTCCATCAAGATCTCCACCTGAAGTAGAACCGGCTAATCCATCTCCAAAGGTATCTGAAACAATAAATTCAAATCCATCTTCCATTACACAATAAGAATATGAAAATGTTTGACCTATATCTTGATAGTCATAATCTCCATCAGCATGCTCATCTATTACCCCACCACTAACAATTGACCATCCTGTTTCACCTGGCCAATTATCTAAAGTTATATCTACTGTTATAGAAGTGTATCCCGCATCACATGCTTGACCTCCACAAGATCCGTCATCTACTGTAGCCCATGGATTATAATTAGGAGCATTATCATCTGTACATCCTTGTGTACATGGGTATGGTGTATGAAATAATGTATCTGACATAGTACTATCAGCAAACATTGCTTGGAATGAATATTCCTCTTCCCAGTTAGGAGGCATCTGACCATTACCAGTATAAACACCCCATATACCATTGTCTATATCAACATCAAAGTTGTAAGAGTTAGTGTTTTCACCGCTATAAGTTATTTGAATTACATTACAATTAGGATTATCTGAAGCTTCCCAATTCCAATAAAGAAGTGCTTGACCACCATCACATACCTGATCTACAAAAGGTTCACCCCAACCTTCACATGGTGGATATTCACATAAAGACTGATCATTTACATCAGCATCTGGATTATAGTTTGTTGCGTTTTCATCCATACAATCAATTACTGCAGGCTCAGGAGGAGCACAGGGAGCAATTGTAAGGGATTCAATTAGGCCCATACCATAATCACCTTCTACAAAGAATAAAGTGTCTTGACAAGCATTAGAAACTAAACACCAACCATCTTCAGGATATGACAAGCCATCACCCCATGAATCCATTAATTGAAATGTATAATCTCCAGAATCTAATTCTATGAATTGATATGCATTAGGTTGTCCCTCTGAATAGAAACCTGTATCAACAGAAATAGTATCAGTAGAATTATAAAAACTCCATGACACTTCCTCAGCATATCCGTCAAATTGAAATTCTATTTCAATCCATGAATCAGACTGTGAGTGTGCTATACTTGATAGTATACACACAATCAACATTACATACCTAGACATAGTACTTATTTTTAATACTTATCTAATGTCCATGTGCCGTACTCTATTTTTATAGTTCCAGTACTAGCAGTACCTTTTACAACCCTTGCATCATGAACACAAAAGAAACTAACCTCACCCGGTCCTATCTTTAATGTATTGTTTGAGTCAAAGGTAACATTCAAAAACGCACTAGCATCCAAATTCTTTATATACATATACATACCGTCACTAGCTCCTGAACCTGAAGGTGCAGTAGCTATAGGAACAATAGTTGATATGTTCATTGTACCAGTCTGAATAGCAGGATTTTTTATATTTGCTATTTTAGAAAAAGTAACATTTACTCTATCTTTTGCTACACCGCTTGTTGAAAGTTGTAATACACTTGTTAAAGTTGCCATATTCTTTATTATTTATTAATTAACACTTATCTTTACAGCATGTTTTACCACACCATTTTAAACATATTGTATAGAAACTAACTATACATAATAATTTACACAAAAATTTCTTCATTTTAAAATTTATTTATTACTAATTCATCAATGTATTCTTGCACTTCTTCTTTAGTAGCCTTCATACTAAAAGATATATCTGCTTCATATCTTTCATCTTCTTCTCCATCATCCAATATTAATATTGTTGGAACAACAGTTATTTCATATTTAGTTTGAGCTTTAGTATTCTTTGCTATGTCAATATATTTTATCTCGCAATCATTTAAATCATCTACCCACTTAACATCATTAGATGCATTCCATCCCGCATTAAAATGAATTACTTCTACTTGTGCACTAACTATGCCTGCAAGTAGCAGAAATATTATCATTAGGTTTTTCATTTTAAATCATCAATTTTGTCCTCTATACGTCTAAGATCTTCTTTGATCTCTGTCACATCATCTTGAGTGTTCTCAATAGTGAGACGTATATTTTTATCCTTCATATCAAACTCCATCCTTGTTACATCTGGTGCAGGTGGCTCAGGAAGTAGTTTAGCTTCTTCAATATCTGCTTGAAGCGCAAACCACATTCCAATAACTGTAGCCATTGCTACACCTATACCAATTAAGGTTTTTATACTAACCTTAAAACCTGTGTCTTCATTTAATTCTTTTGCCATGACCTATGCTGCAAATGTTCCAATTTCTAATACAGGAGCATTAGCACTTGTATATGCCAATACATCTGCATTTTTTGCCCAAGGAAATATTGCAAACTGTCCAGCCTTTAATTCAAATTCTCCATCTACATCAGCTCCTAATCTAATTGTAATAACATCAGTTCCTGTAGATCTGTTTCTTAAATATACAATATCACCTGCTGCATATTCATCAGCTTCTATAACTTTTTCTCCAGAAGTAGCTGTTGTATCAATAGATCTACTAGTAACTCCACCAGAGGTAGCTGTAAATGTAAAACTTTCATCTATAGAAATTGCATCAGAAGTTATTCCTGAAATGTCTAATTTTAATTGTCCTGTTAATGTTGCCATATCTATTTATTTTATTTATTATTATGATCCTGAAAATATACCCACTTCTAATGTAGGAGCTTCTGTACCATTTGTTGAAAAAACTAATATATCTGTAGCGGCTTTCCAAGGAAATACTGTCCAAGTTAAAGGACCTAAAGTTAAATGAGTAGTTCCTGCAGTTAACTCTACAGAAATTGTTTCATGAGAACTCATATTTCTTAAATAAATAACAGTTCCTTCTGCATAATAAGTTGCTTCTACAACTGTTAAGGCAGAACCTGTTGCTCTAGCTGAAGTTAATTTTTTACTTGTAACACCTCCAGCTATTACACTTGGAGACATTGTTACATCTAATGCAATATCATCAGCTACTATGTCTGATACTGTTAATTTAGTTTGCGCGTTTAAAGTTGCCATATCTTTTTATTTTATTTATTATTCAAAAATTAACATCCATTCAACTACTGTTGATGCAGATGTACATTCTACATTTACATCAGCTCCTGCTGACCATGGTACTATAGCCCATTGATCTGGATCTAAAAATCCTAAATTTACATTAGTACCAGATAAATCACCTATTTTTATTTCTACAGTATGTGTACCAGAAGAATCTGTATTCTTTATATATAACTTATGACATTTATTAGTTGTATAATCAGAAGCTGATAAAATTCTAGTAGCTGTTGCAGCTGCAAATGTTTGCCTAGCTAAACCGGTAGTTTTTGTCATACCAGTAGTTGTGCCCTTATCATACAAAGTCATTGTATCATCAATAGCTAAAACAGAAGTTAATAAACTTCCTGCTGCACTATCTAATTTTAATTGAGCTGTAGTAGTTGCCATATCTATTTATTTTTCATTGTTATAAATCCACCTCTTCTTACTTTCTTTTGTGCTTCAATTTGTCTAACATTGATAACACCACCCATTTGTCTAGGTGTTCTTTTTTTTTCAAAATCTTGTGGTTTCTTTCTTCCTGAATTGATCAGTTGTTGTTTTTTCATTTCAGTTTTTATTAAATGATTTTCTTTTTTTAGAATTATATTTTCATTTAATATACCATTAATGGCATCTTTTCTGACTTTATTAAAAGCTACTTGAGCATTATCCATGTTTGGCATTGGTGCTTGAACAGGCGGTTGTGCTGGCATAGGCCCCCCTCTTTGCATAAAAGGCTTGTCTCTTAATCTATCATAAGATCTATTTCTAAGACGTACCATGTTTCTGTTCATCATAATTATACTCTTTTTAGTCTATCATTTTCAGCTTCAAGTGATTTAACTCTTTCACGTAGAGTAGCAACTTCAGCTGTTAAGTCAATTACTTTATCTCGGAGGTCATCTTTTTCTGCTGAACTTGCACTTAATAAATCTTCTAATTTACAGATTCTTCCTTCTAAACTATCAACGTATGCTCTTTCTTTTTTTTCAGCCATGGATTCTTTATTATAATTAATATTAAGTTTAGATCTATAATATCTCCACGCTTCTGCACTAAATAATACAGTTAAAGCTGTAATGATAACCGTAAAGATGTACTGCTCCATATAATAATATAATAAAAAAATATGATTTTTAAAACTAACTGAAGGTTATTCCATACTTATTTGTTATATATGTCTCTACATCTGATAATTGATCTGCTGAAAGAAGACCTTTGTAAATCATAACTTCATATACATCTCCTTGCCATGTGCTACTTGTAGCACCTGTAGGTTGAATAACATAAGATCCTACAGATACACGTGGAGATCCACCAATAGCGGTATCTTCTTTTGAAAAATTTATTGTAACCTCTTTACTATCATCTTGATCTTCTTGAGTCCCATCAATTTCTAACTGCATTGCATTTGTTCCTTCTCCACCAATCAATGTAAAACATTGTAAAGAAGTTCCTGGACCTGAACCAAAAGTACTTACGGATTCCAAACCTGATGCATCACTATAACTCCACCGTATATAATCAGTACCAGCATTTTCTAAATTAAAATTAGAACCTGCAGACTCTGAAGTACCACCACCTCCATAACCTTTTAAATTTACTAGATAATCATTAGATGAAGTTCCTAAATTTCCAGTATCATGTTTAGCTACTACAAACATTGTGCAATCTTCCATATTTAGATTTAAATCAGAAAATTTAGTTGCTGTTTCTCCACCATCTAAATTACAAGCTGCAGTATCAAAATAACCAGCTCTTAAACCTATTTGACTAGTAACAGAACCGTCAACACCAAAATCAGCATAACTGTTACCATTTACACCTCCTGTTTTAAAAACAGGTCTATGAGTAGAAGTATCAGTTGTAGATCTTAAAAAAGCACCTAATTTATCTCCATTTCCATCACCAGGAGCAATATTTTTTACCCAACCTATTTCATCACCATTACTAGTTACAGCAGTAGTTCCCGCTCTACTTACAAATAATGTTTCTATTTTTGTAAAATCCCACCATCCAACTAAAGCTACTGGTGGTACAACAATTCTTCCAGGATCACTAATTATTGTATTTTTGTGAACTCCAATACCTATTCCTATTCCTGACATAATTTATTTATTAAAATAAGCTATACAAGTTCCAGCAGAAGCTAAAGTAATTTTTGTAAAATCACCATATACAATTACTCCATTTGGTATTGAAAGATTTGCATCAAAACCTTTCATTCCTGTTCCAACTTTACTTTGAGTAGATGCACCACTTGTAAAGTCTAATACACAAGAATTAATTGCTTGTATTGCATAAAAACCTTCAGTATGTGCATCGGTTGCTGTATCATTTATTAGTTTAGCACCTTGAGTTCCAAACTCTAATTGTTTTAAAGACCTTCCAATTTCTGCTAGTATTTCTAGTTTGTGATCAGCCCCTTGACTTACTTTTACCATAACGTTTATTTTATTATATTTGTATTATAAATACAATATACAAAAAATAACAATCAATTAAAAATCAACTATATGAAAAGATATGAATTTGGTATTGAACCACTTCCACAAAGTCCTTTAATTGGACTCTATATTCATAATTGTGAAATGCAATTTGAAGATAAAAAATGGCATCCAGCACTACAAATTGAATTGGGTTTTTTATTTTTTAAAATAAATTTCACTTACGTCAAATATAACTCATAATTTTTGACTATATTATTATTACCTGTTTATCTCAGGGAGCTACATTTATTAACTATTAAATATTAAAACATGGAATTAAATAACAAAATTCTTAGTGATATCACTGTCCATATGAAATATGCACGGTATAATCCAGAATTAAAGAGAAGAGAGACTTGGAAAGAGTTAGTCACAAGAAATATGGAAATGCATATTAAATCATACCCAAAGCTTATGAATGAAATCATAACTGCTTATAGTTATGTTAGTGAAAAGAAAGTATTACCTTCTATGAGGTCCATGCAGTTTGGTGGTAAACCAATTGAGATTAGTCCTAATAGAATATATAACTGTGCATACCTTCCTATAGATCATATAGATGCATTTAGTGAAACCATGTTCTTATTACTTGGAGGAACCGGTGTTGGTTACTCTGTACAAAGACATCATGTGGATAAGCTTCCATTAATAAACAAACCATATCCAAAAAGAACTAGGCGTTATTTAATTAGTGACTCTATTGAAGGATGGGCAGATGCTATTAAGATGTTAATGAAGTCATACTTAAACGGTAAAGGGTCACGTATACTATTTGACTATTCAGATATTAGACCTAAAGGAGCAAGACTAGTAACATCAGGTGGTAAAGCTCCTGGACCACAACCATTAAAAGAATGCATACTCAAGATCACAGGTATACTAGATAATAAAGAAGATGGAGACGCATTGTCTACATTAGAAACACATGATATAATTTGTCACATTGCAGATGCTGTATTAGCTGGTGGGATTAGAAGAGCTGCGTTAATTAGTTTGTTTAGTGCTGCTGATGATGAAATGATATCTTGTAAGGCTGGTGCTTGGTGGGAACTTAATCCACAACGTGGTAGAGCTAATAACTCTGCAGTATTAATGAGACATAAAATAACTAAGTCTTTCTTTATGGATTTATGGAAAAGAGTAGAGTTGAGTAAAGCCGGTGAACCTGGTATTTACTTTAACAATGATAAAGACTGGGGTACAAACCCTTGTTGTGAAATTGCTCTACGTCCCTTTCAGTTCTGTAACCTTTGTGAAGTTAATGTAAGTAATATTGAATCTCAAGAAGACTTAGAGTCAAGAGTTAAGGCTGCTGCATTTATAGGAACACTTCAAGCAGGATACACTAACTTCCACTATCTCAGACCAGTATGGCAAGAGACTACAGAAAAAGATGCATTGATTGGTGTTTCTATGACTGGTATAGGATCTGGTAGAATACTTGGTTATGACATGAAGGTAGCCGCTTCTGTGGTAAAGAAAGAGAATGCAAGAGTAGCTAAATTAATTGGAATTAAGAAGGCAGCTAGATGCACAACAGTAAAACCTGCTGGTACAACATCATTAACTTTAGGTACAAGTTCTGGTATTCATGCTTGGCATAATGATTACTATGTAAGAAGAATCCGTGTAGGAAAGAATGAAGCTATATATGGTTATCTTGCTAAGAATCATCCTGATCTAGTAGAAGATTGTGTTTTCCGGGGTCATGACACTGCAGTTATAAGTATACCCCAAAAAGCCCCGGAAGGCTCTATCTTAAGAACTGAATCTGCTTTCCAATTATTGGAGAGAGTAAAGAAAGTAGCAACTGAATGGGTAAAGACTGGACATAGAACTGGGTCTAATACTCATAATGTTTCTGCTACAATTAGTTTAAAAGATGAAGACTGGGACTTAGCTGGTGACTGGATGTGGAAAAATAGAGATCACTACAATGGTCTTGCTGTTCTTCCATATGATGGTGGTACATATACACAAGCTCCGTTTGAAGATATTACTAAAAAGAAATATAATGAAATGGTTAAATCATTAATGGACATTGATCTATCTAAGATTGTTGAACAAGATGATGAAACCAACTTAACAGGAGAATTAGCATGTGCTGGTGGTGCTTGTGAAGTCAAGTAAGTATTATTATTTTGAAAAAGGTAAGATGGTTATGACTGCAGCATATCACCGTAAAAGGGGATATTGCTGCGGTAGTGGCTGCAGGCATTGTCCTTTTAAACAAAAGGAACGCCAGGATCAAGACCCACACCCTTAAGGTCCTCAAAAGTTCCAATAACATAATATGTATTATCTGACATATATAAATCTAAGATATATGAATATTCTTTATTAAGTTTATCATACTCTTCTTTAGTTATTTTAAGAATCTTTTTGTTTATAGGCATATTCCTAATGTAAAAACTGACACTATCAGTAGTATATAAATATATGGAGTTACATCTATCTTCATATATATAAGATAGTGAACTCTTGTTAATTATCTGTAAGTTTTATGTTAAGCTTATGTTAAATTATTTAACATGAAAGTTTTTAACTTTATCATATGAAAGCCATCTATTAAGAGCATAAAGAATAGGAAACACATCCATCCATTCTTTTTTCATTCTTAATTGTCCTTTTCTATTTCCTCTTTGGTAATAAATTCTTTTATCTAATTTTATATCATCCATGTTTCCTGAAATAGCTGCACCAGTTAAAACCATTGGTGTTTGAATCATAGTCATTAAAGCCTCTGCCATTTCTCCAAGCATTCTAGTAGAAGAGATTGGAGACTTCATCATCATATATGCATCAGCAAAACCTATTATAGGTAAAAATTGTGACATCTCTCTTCTTTGTCTATCTAATTGATACATGATAGCATTTTCTGCTCTTTTTCTTGTTGCAGATTTATCTTCATCTTCAGGATCATATAAACCTGAAAAAATCATTTTCATCATTAAAGTAAGTACAATTAAAGACAACTCCCCTGTAGTTCTATATATGTTTCTTAATTTCATATTGACTTTGTCAGGATGTTGATCTGCTTTCCATTCTTTTGCAGCTTCTTTAGCTCTACCAACATGTTTAACTGTATGAAGCATAAAACTCCAGAATGTTCTATATCTACCTTCAACCCATCCTAAATTTTCATCAAAATATTCTGATCTATATCTTGCTTTAATAGCCGGTGCAATCCATTTATGAAATTGTGCCGCTAATTGTCCTAATGAACTAGACTGCATAACCATTCTATCTTCATAAGCATAGTTACCATGTATCTGTTTATTAACTTCACGTATGTTATTTCTAATATCATACCTAACATTATCTGACATTTTCTTTTCTTTCTTTGTTTTGAAATCTATAACAGTATCAAAACCTTCTTTCATAGTAAGTTCACCGGTTTGTTGATTATATTGATAAGCATCAAATAAAGATATAACATCACCTGTCTTACTATTTTTTACTTTAGTAGACATTAGTATAGCCATACCCACTTTACTCTGTACATTAAACTCAAAGCTATCATTTAAAATATAACCCCAACCAGACACTCTTCTAAAAGTAGATTCTTTTCCTGATAACTGACCTTGTTCTCGTATATCTGCCTTATCATCCATCATTCTAAAAAGATCTACAAGAGCTTCATATTTACTTCCTGGTTTCAATTTAGCATAATCACTAGGGCTCATACCTAGTACATCATTAAGAGCTGTTTTGCCAGCCATCCTTTTCATAAAGTCAGGTATCATTCTAGTATTAAATTCTTTAGTTGCTCTTCTCATTGCTGCACCTTCAAAGTATAAACCACCTACAGTTTCAATCATATTATTTAATCTACCTATAGCATAGTTATTTATATTACCCCAAGGGTTAAAACCAACATAAGTTAAGGATGTATAATTAATTAAACCTTTAGCAACTTTATCAAAAAAGTTTTGACTTTTTTCATCATTATCATAATATACCATCTCCATCCACTTTCTAGCCCTTCTAACAATATTAGGCTCTGAAGTATTAGTGTCTCTTCCTTTTATACCCACTTCTTTAAGTCTACCTTTAATATAAGTTTTAATTTTTGAAGAACCTGCTGGAGCATATTCTCTCCTTTCTAAAACTTTAATCATAGAGCTAAGTGTATCTTCAATACCACTCATAACTTCATAATTTTCAGCCATAGAACTAAATCTCATAAGATTATCTGCCATATCTGTACTAAGCTCTTCTGCTTTAGGTCTTGCCTGAAGTCTCTGTCTTTTGTCTATAAGATCTCCAGTTTGTTCTTTATACTCACTTTCACTGATTTGCTTGGCGTTATATTGCTCCTTTAAAGAATTAAGTTTGTTGTCAATTTGTTTAAGTGTTTTTTCATCTTGAACTTTACCAACATAAAACATAGGTAAAGTATTTTTAAATCTACCATTCTCATCTGTTAAAACTATTTTACTACTTTGTGAAGTTGTGAATAAATTAGTGGCACCGTTTTTAGTTTTAGACCAAAGTCTAGTAAATAAATTACCTTTCTTTTTTAAAGTTTTATAAAGATTATCTTTGATTAAAGGCATTCTTCCATACATTTGTTGAGCAACATGCATGGGTAATTTTTTTAAAAGATCATTTTCAAAGTTATCTACAAACATATCATAGAATTCTTTTTCAGCCCGCTGTAATTCTGTTTGAGGATTTTGAAGTTTTAGGTATTTTTCACTTCTCATTTCTTCTCCAGTACCACTTATTTCTCTAGCTTCTACATATTCACTTTTAATAAATTTACCAACCTCATCTTCTACTACACCTGTTGGTTGATTATTATTATCTCTTTTCATTTTCTTAAAAGGTTTACTTTCATAAAATTTAGTTCTAAACCTTATGTATTCTTCAGTAGAAACTCTACCTCTTTTTTTCCATCTTCCTCTATCAGTGTTAGGATTAACAACCCAAACCATATATTTTTTTCTTTCTTCTTTAAATTCATCAGTATATTTATGATAATCACCGTCTAATAGCTCACCATTATATTGAGTTTCTGCTTGTTTAAAATTTCTAAATGCTTGTCTATCTTCAAAAAGCTTTCTATTATATTCTAATTCTGCATTTGTGTAATCTTCTTTATTGTCTTTTACAACATATTCCAAAGGATCACCAACCTCATCTTTTAATTTATCAGCAAGAACTTCTTCCATCTTAACATACTTTTGTCCCATTTTAGTAACATAGTTTCCTGTAGGTATGCCATCAGGTCCCATTACCAACATAAAGTCATAATTAACTTTATTAGTAGGATAAAATTTTTGAAGCTTCATTGCCTTTTCTCTAATCATATCTTCTCTATCTGCAATCTTATCAAGAACTTCTTGTCTTTTTTGTTTAAAGATTTTATCCATTAGTGCTAATATAGTATCAGAAGATGTAGCCATATCACCTGTTTGATATTCAATCATACCAATGTCTTTTCCTAACCTAAGAAGATCTTCTAATTCGTCTTTAGTAAAATCTTTATTAGAGTTTTCAGATACATATGTTTTAACATAATTATCAATAGACTGATTTATTAATCCTTCTTCACCTTCTTTAATATTATTTAATCCATCAGACACACCATTAATAGTGTTTAATCTTTCTATAAGTTTTAGTACTGCATCTGATTGTTCACGCTTAAGACCTTTTACATTTTTTATTTTAGTCAATCCTATATATGTATTAACCATGGATTGAAAGTTTAATACTTTACCAATAAACTCTTCTTTACCCCAATTATTAGGATCATTAGCAAATACTATAAACTCATCCATCATATCAATAGACTGTTTAAGTAGCTGTGTATATAAAGGTCCCACCCTGCCTTCTATTACTGCAATATTAATTTGTGTTGTTACATTGTCTATATCATTTAATATCTCTTGTTTGTCTCGTAATAAAACTGCTTGATTTCTTATTTTTTTAACAGCATCTTTTCTTGTAACTAAGGCTGTTGAAAAGTCTGTTAATAATCCTGTTATAGCTTGTTCTGTTGCATGCGTTTGTGCTTGTTCTTCTGCTATCTTTTCACTTTCAGAAACATCTTCTAAAGTTTGTCCAGTTTTTCTAGCTATATCCTCCATTTTCTTTTCAGCTTGAGGATCTATTCCAGGTGCAATTAATTGTTCACCAGCAAATGTACCATCTGGTAGTTGTACATCTGCAGTTTCCATATGGTTTATTTCTCTTTCTATAGTAAAGTTTTGTGTATACCTTTGATTTTTCTTTTCACCAACAGTAGGTGTATGAACATGCAAGGTGGTTGCTTTGGTAACATTATGACCTTGATTTTTAAGAATTTGAGAATAAGCATTAACCTGAAGATTATGTTGCTGTCTTTTAGAAAGCTTTACTTGTTTGTTGTGAGGAAGAGATTCATTATAAAAAATACTTCCATATTTTACAGGATATTTTATATCATATTTTAATTCTCCATTTTCATTAACATCAAATATTTCATTCTTACTTGTCTTTAGATCTATAATATTTATTGATCCATCGGGTTGTATAAGCAATAAATCTACAGCACTTCCTGTTCTTGAGGCACCATCTGACACAACAACTTGAGGAATTAAAATTCCACCTCCTCTTCTAATACCTTCAAGTCTATTAGACATTTGTTTAGTAAACTCTATTGCAACTTTTTTATCTACAACCTTAAGGTCTACTGTATCAATAGGTTCATCTAAAAGATATGCTTCTACTAAGGAATCAAAATCATTACCAATATCTATATTAGTTTGATAATCTGTTTCAGGTATAAAAATTTCTGTTAATGTATTTCCCTCAGCATCTTCAAGATTTAATATGTCTAATCCTATAGGATTCAGTTCTATAACATCATCTATATTTTCTATATCATTTTCTTTAAGTATATCTTGTATTGTTTGGCCATCTTTTATTTTATAACTTTTAGACATATGACCACCAATCTTACTTGTTAAGCCATTAAATTCCATTAAACTATCTGGATTTATATACTTATGATCTGCTCTATTTAACATTAACAAAGGATAGTTTGGATTACCTGATAGCCCTACAGTAAAATCATCAAACTCTGTTTTATCAGTTTTAATATTAAATAATCTTTCTGCTATCTCTCCTTGATACTCTGTTTCTGCTTGTTCTAATTGGTAGTCTAAGACTTTTTGTAATCTATCAGTAAGTTTATGAAATACTTTTCTATCTCTTCCAATATCATCTCCAAGTACAAATTCTAAGTCTCCTGTATTTAAAAGCTTAGCAATATCAGACATTGTAGTTCTATTGTCTATCATACCTGGACGTAATTTTAAATCAGATCCAACTACATATCTGCTAAGATCATTAATTATATCCATTAACCATTTTAATAAGAGCTTAACTTGAGACTTCCAACTTTGTGTTGGTTGTGTTTCATATTCTCTTTTAAAATATCTAGATAATGATTGGGTAACAAGCTCTCTATTTCTATCTTCTTGTGTAAAACCTAGATCATTATTGTAAGCATCATCAATTTCTTGACGTAGTTTGGGAAAGTTTGCCCTAGCTTCTCTTGTTAAATTGTCAAACAAAGTAGGTTTATCCATAGCAAGAGAATTAATGAAAGGATGTAACACTTCTTCTATTGCTATTTCTGAATTAACCCTTCCTTTAATAAGGACAGCATTACCGTTTCCATCATAAAAACTTCTAACCTTATTAAAATCTTTAACTCTTTCTTGAAGATATCTAAATTGTGGTAATGAATTATAATATTTTTCTGCCTCTTGAACTTCCATTGTCATAATGTTAACGTCTGGAAATAATCTTGTTAAATGAGAAATTATATCTGGTAAATGTGTACTATCTTTAGATTGAAGTACAGCATCATTAACTCCAATTTCATTTGCATTAATATCTATTCTAACAGATTTTTGGGTTGGAGTTATTATAACAGAGTCTAGATTTACACCCCACCAATCTAACATCTGCATTACTTTATCTGTGTTAGCTTTTAGTACAGCAGGATCAGATTCAAATGCTTGAGGTGCTGAATTGTTTATATAGTATCTTCCATATAGTTTACTTATAAGTTTTTTTCTTCTTAAGTTATTTAAGACAGCATCTTTTAAAGCGTTTGTACCAAGACTTTTAAAAGCCTTTTGTTTTGAGGTAAATTTTTCTGCTTGATAAATTGTAGGTATAGCATCTGAATTGTTAACTACTTGCCAAGCATTTATAACACTATTTGTAACAGTAGTTGTTTCAAATTTTTCTTGAAGAGCTTGATACTCCGGTGTATTTCTATTAAAACATTTTGCCATAGCTTATGAATTATAACATTTCTTTAAGTCCTCTAAATATTCTTTTTCAGTATATGATGATTTATCTAAATCATTTTCAAATGTAGATATATTACCATCTGAAAATCCCATAATTGAAGCAAGTTTAAATCTTCTAGGTCCTCCTAATTCTTCTAAATATTGTCGCAAGTTACTATAATTTTTGTTAGGATTCTCATTTTTTTCAGTTAAATCTTTCTTAGTAATCTTAGGTTTTATATCCTGTACCTTACTTTGTTTTTTAAATAAACTAGATCCAACACTTCCTTCAGCTTTAGGTTTATCCTTTCCTATTAAATTCTTTTTTATTATACTTCCAATATACTCATCTTTAGTATCTCCTACTTTTGTATTACCGGCTATCAATTCAATATTATCATTAGTTGAATTTACTTGATTAATATTTGTATTATTAATATTACCTTTAGTACCAGACTTTGCTACTCTATTTGCAGCTGCTTCCAATTGTGCTTCTAGTACTACATTGCTACCACCAGCACCTGTTTTATCATTAACAACTTCAGCTGCTTTTTGTGCTTCTCTTAATGCATCATATGCTGGTCTTCTTATAATAACACCGCCATCAACAGGATCATAAATAAAAGACATTCCGTTTTGTTGTTTACTACCTCGGCTAAGAACTTGTACATATTCTGCTCTAGTGCCCCACACAGTGCTTTCTGGATTATCTAAATTAAAAACATCTCCTGCTTGTGGTATCTCTTCTGCTGTGTAAGGAACATATAGTTTAGTTCTTTTTAGAAGTATTGTAATTTTTTTTGTTTTATGTTTTTTTATTTTTCCATCTTTTAAATCTTTATAAACAACAGGAACTCTTATTTTTTCATGTGTCTTAAAAGTAAATACATCTATTTCTTGATTGTTTATGGTTATAACTTTAGTCTTACGCCCACTTCTTTTTAATTGAGATTTATTAGCTTTTGCTTTTTTAATTCTTGCATTATATTGCTTTTGAGTTTCCCCTTTTCTTTTTTTATAACCTTTACTAAATACAACTTTCTTTTTAGTTTTATCTCTTCTTGTACCTAACATTGCATCAACTATCATTATAGCTTTACCTGGTTCTTGAAGATTTAAATATGATGCATACTTTTGTTCTGTTACTTTATCCACTGATCCTGCTACTCTTGTTTTTTTACCTCCTTTCTTTTCTACACCCAATGCATCTTCTAAAATTTCTTTAACATTTTTTTGTTGGTCAGAATTCATTTTACTAAGTCTATTACCAGCAACATTAAGTGTTTTAATTTTATTATTTTTAATAAATTCTTTTAGTTGTTCTACTGTAGGATTTAATATAAAAGGTTTGTCTGGTCTTATAATTTGTTTACTTTTATTTTCAGGATCTTGAATTTTTCTTGCTAATACATTTTCAACAAAACCTTTAGTAGATTGTAATCCTGGTGAAGTTTCACCAAAATTAAAATACACAGTACCATCTGAATTCATTACATTTAATTCAGTTCTAGCTGAATAAAGTTCTTCTTCAGGTTTACCATATTTTTTATTACTGTCTTCAGTTACTTCCTTAACACCATATTCTTCAGCAAGTTCTTTTGCTTTTCCTTCTTCTGTTACAAAATCTCTAGGAGCTGTACCACCTGTTTTTATTCCTAATTCTTTAGCAACTTCTAAACCTATTTGATCTACACCAGTTTGCATTCCGGAAATAACTTTTGTAACACCGTCTTTAGATTTAGTTTTTTCTGATCTAAAGTATGGTTGTTTATATGCAAATAATCTTTTTAGTTCATCTGATAAAAATTTAAAAGTTTCAGGAGCATCTGTTTCCATATCCCAACCTTTACCTACACCAAATCCTTCTACATCAAGATTTAAAGGCATTCCAGATTCACCAATTACATCTCTTATTTTATCTAAAGCTTCAGTAATAATATCTTTATTTTCTAAAATCTCATCATCAGTAAAAGGTTCTTTTTTAGATTTTCTAGTAGGTATAGTAAACACATTTGGTAAATTTCTAACTCTATTATTTCTTATAACATCTTGAGCTTGAGTATCTTGAGTTACAAATATTGCATTAGGTCTTCCTAAAGCAACTTTTTCATTTATCATTGAAGAGTATATTTCGGTATCTACTTCTGCTTGTACACCATAAGCCATTTGTATAAGTTTACCCCATTGATCTTGAGCAATAATTGGTTGTACAAAATGTTCAGTAGAAGCTGATTCAAAATATTCTGTCATATATTCTGCTAATACTTCAAAGTTTACACCTTGTCCAAATACATTTTCAAAACCTGTATCCGTAGGATTGTCTTGTGAAAATAATTCTTTTACAGCCTCTGATGCTTGCAAGAATGTACTTAACATTACTGGAGGAACAATGTTTAAAAATGAATCTGATTTATATTGGAATCCATCTTTAACTAATAAGTAGTTAATTAAATGTGTTGCTGCTTCTCTTTCCACTTCATTACCACTCCATAAAGAAAGTAGTCCGTCTTGTAGCTCTGTAATTTGACTTGGAGCTAGTTGAGTCCATTGATTAGCTGTAATACGGTTTAATGCTGATTTATTTTCTCCAGTATATGCTTTATCATTAAAGATAAATTTTTCTAAGAATTTGTTTTCAACATTTTTTTCTTTTAGATAAGCTCTTGTTTTATTAACAACATCATATATATCAACAGGTCCGTCCATTTCTTGATATATAAGAGAGTTATTTAATGATGTTGCAGTAAAATTATTTGTACCTGCTACAAGATTCATATAAGCTAAGCCATTAACATATGTTAAAATATCTTTTCTAGATTTTTCAATTGCAGCTTCTGCAAGTGCTGGAGGTAGTGCTCCAAAATTTTCTCTAATAATATTATGTAGTTTTTTAAATGGTTTAGAGGCTACTACAAGAGCTTGTGGTAAAATTCTTTCTGTAAATTGTTTATACATTAAATAGTTAACACCCATAATTGTATCTGGATTTTTAACTAAATGTCTTATATCAAATGGAATATTTGTTTCTGAAAAATCTTGATCAGATAACTCTAAACCTAGTGCTTCAAAATCAGCACTCTTAGCCTCAATAGTTTGCATATCTCTACCCATTCCCTTTTGAATATTAGCAATAGTACTAAGCTTTGAAGTAGAGTCTTTTATCATCCATATATTCATAAACTGCTTTAGAACTGCAAGTTCTTCTGCTTTCCATTCATTAGCTAAAGGTTCTTGATTTATAATTGCAGTTTCTTGAGCATTCTTAAAATCTAATATATGTTCTCTTAGTAAACCATCTGTAACTTCAACCTTTTTAGATAACTCTGCAACCTCTCCTTTATCTAAACTTATAATCTGTCCCATTATTAATGATCTTATACCTGGATCAGTGGGTGATTTTTTATTCATAGCTTTAAAGTAAGCGTCTTTAATTGTAGGATAATTAACTAAGTATATAGCTGTTTTAATGTTAACACCTAAAGCAACCATGTTAGTTACAACAGCTAGAGCATCTTTATTTAAACCAAGCTTTGCAGCAAGACGTTCTTTTGCATTATCTGTCATTGCTGTTATAAGAGCAGAAATGATATATTGAGTTCTATATCCTGACTTATTTTCTTTTCCTGTTTTAGTATCTATTTCATAATTAATACCAAAGTTTTTATAATCATGTTTATTTAATCTTAATAACGGAATTGGTGTACCTTTAGAATTAGCTTCTCTTAGTTGTATATTAGCATTTTTAAGCCATCCTAAATATACATTAGGTAATACTGCAGCTCCAATATTTCTTGCACCAGCTTTATTATTTGACCAAGCTTTTAGAATACCAAGCATATTATTGACATCAAGACCATCTTCATTAAATTCTTCAGCTAAATTAGGAAGATCATTTTCTATTTCTTCTACTATATCTGTTAGGGGTCCTAAATCTGCTGGTTCATTTTTAATAGATGCTGTAGATCCAGACTCTACTTTGGTCATATGATCATTACCAAGTAAAGCAATTTTATAATCAAGAACTTGATTATTATATCCACCAGCATAAGGTTCTGCATAAAAAGTTAAATCATTATTTATTTCAACTTTATTATCTTCTTTAAACTGTTTATATTCAGTAAAATTAATTGGTAGTTTTAAAATACCTAAAGCACCAGCTATAAATTTATTTTCTTTAAAGTATTGTAAGATCTCTTCATTTGATGCTCTTTCTGTGATCTCTGTATCTTCTTTATATACAGGTTGAAACTTACCGGAAAGCTCATCATAATCATAACCTTCTGTATCAGCAAATGTTTTTTTAGCAGAATTTTCTATTAGTTCTTTATAAGAAGGGCTGTCATCTGTACTAACCCCTAAATTACTTTTATTAGTTCTAAACCAATAATCAAATTCTTTTTCTATTACATTTACATCTTTTATAATGTCAGTCTGAGTTTTTTTGTCTGTTGAGTCTGCTCTTCTTCTCCACTTTTTAAGTGCTAATGCTTCACTAGACTGTTTATTTTTAAATTGTTTTAACGTATATCTTATATAATCTGCAAATTGATCTTTTTCTTTTTTTGCTTTACCGTATTCTTTAAACTCACCTTTTTCATTAACATAGAATTCTTTATTTTGAATATAAAGTTTATCAATATCAAAGTCAGCTCCAGATACCTCAATAAGTTCTCTTGAAAATATAGCAGTAGATCCATAATAAACAGGCATAAAATCTACAATCTTTAAGTTTATTGCTGAATGTTTATCTTGAGATGGTATACGTACACCAAACATTTTAGCTAATGTATCTGGTATAGGTTTTGTTGGATCAAGATTAGTCATCATTTCTGAAAAATGAGGAGGTATCATAAACTCAGAAAATCTTTGTTTTGTTTTTACAAGTTTACCATTCTTTTTTATTAGTTTACCATCCTTGCCTCTTTTGTATTCAACTATATCATGTCTTAGTCTATCTACATAATATTGATCTTTTGCTAACCCTGAAAAAGTTCCGTCTTTATTTTCTTTAATTGCAGATAATGTAGATCTTTCTTCTTCAGATTTATTTGTCCATTCATCTGTGCGCACAACTCTCCATGCTATTGGGTTTCCATTTCCATCAACTTCTTCTACTTGCTTAATTACATCTACACCATAATCAGATGCAAGAGTAACTGTGTGTCCTGGTTGTTTTTCAGACAATACTCCTTGACCGAAGAAGCTCATTATTAGTTCTGTATATCTCTGTATAGTAATAGGATTGTTTAGCTCATACTTAGATGTATTATTTTCCATACTGAAAAATTCTATGAACTGAGATTTAGATTGAGAAGCCTCTAAAGCTGCTGTTGCATAATCTAAAAATGATTGTAAGTCTGGAGTAATTCCTCCAGATGCAATACTTTTTGTTAACTCTCCAAGAGCACTGTCAACATCAAATATAAGATTTCTTCTATTTAAGTATTTTAATTCAACTCTATGTGTTAAAGATAATTCATAAAGTTTTTTAATTTCACCTACTGTATATTCCTTACCTTCAAGTATAACAGTTACACTATCATCTTGTTCATTAAGTATAAGATTTTTTATTTGTCTAGGATCAACAATTTCTATTTTATTAGATGGAGTAACTTGTTGTAATCTTAACCAACGTGCATCAAATTTTGTAACATTCTTATTTCCTTTTCCAAAAGTATCGTCATAATTAGTATCACTATTAAATGCTATTTCAGGTTTAATAACATTTTTATTTGCCATTTTAGATGCACTTTTAGGAATAGCCCACATAATAGTTTTATTCTTTGCTTCATATTCCTCCATCTTTTTTCTTAAGTTATAAAGCTTTACTCTACTCTCTAAAGGTTTGCCATCTTTATGACTATCAAATTCTGGAGTAAGAACAAATACAGACATCTTTACATATCGCATACCATCTCCATAAACATATTTTTTAGAATTTAATTGCGCATCAAATTGTTTATAACCTAAACTATTTTTATCAACAGCTCCAAAAAATTCTTCTGCTGTTATAGGTTGTCCCTTTGTAACTTTTTCAATCAATTCTGCTTGTTGTTTGTTTAATTTACCAAGACCAAACCAAGTTTGTTTAAAAGCCTTAATAGTCATATAAACTTGAGCATCAGTTTGTTGATGACCTTTACCAGTTCCATCATATGTTTTTTCAAACTCAGGATCTTCAATTACAATTCCATCTACATGTGTGGTAATATCATTTATACCCCATTCTGGTTTTGTAACAACTGATCTTGCATTAGGACCAGCTGCATTTTGCATTTTTGCTCTTTTAATTTTATCAACACCATCTTTTAAAGATATTGATTCATTGCCTAGTAATACTTCATTAAGAGAACTAGTATTAAGCCAATTACTAAAAAATATTTGTTGTAAATTGTATTCAACATCCTCTGTAAGATTCATTAATTTAGATGTATGTCTAGTTGCTTTATTTTTACCGCTTTTAGCATATCCTTTTTTCTTAGCACTATCAGCTGTTATGCCGTTCTTTAAGCGTGCATCAAGCCTGTCCATAACACCTATTTTATTAATAGCAATGTTATATAAATTATATTGAGATTTTAAAGCTGCTTTAACAGTATCTCTTACACTATTTAAACCCTTTTCTTCACGTAATGTATCTAACTTATCTAAAGCTTGTGAAAAACTCACATCACCTTGTCTTGCTAATCTTTCTAATTCTTGTTTAAGAGACATATCAACAGTCCCTTTTTGTAAACTCATTACTTGACCTTTTTCTTTTAGCTCGTTTAAATAATCTTCTCTAGGTAATATTCTATAAATATTTTTATCTATTTTAGGATTATTAAAAAACTTAGCAAGCTTAGCACTTTCTGTATAGAACTCATATGAACCTCCTTCTGGATCTGATAAAGTAATTTTATTATTTTTAGAATGTTTATCAGTTACTTCAGTGCTAACAGCAGTACCAAATTCACCATCTAGAATAGCTTTAAGTAGATCATATTGGGTTCTATTTTTTCTACCTAGATGATCTATCATAAATATCTCTTCTCCGATCATAACTTCTGCTCTACCACCAGCTTGTAAACCACTAATTAAATTATCTTTTACAAATACTTTTTGATCTCCTGTTTCTATTCTTCCATATTCAACATTACCTAATGTACCTCTAACGTTATCATTTGTTAGAGTATCTATTTTTTCTTTAGGTTTTCTTATAACTAAAACAGATTCATTTTCTGTAAACTTATATGCTCTATATTGTTGATGTTGATTCTTTTTATTCTTTTTATCATTCTCATGCTCCTCAATTTGTTTTATACTAGAAGCTATATTTCCTTTTTTATCTGTATGATATCCATCATATACATCTTCTTTGTCCATCCATTCAGGATCACTTAGTTTTGCTGATTCATCTGAAATTAAATTAAATTCTTTTTCAACTTTATCTAAAAATCCATTAACTAATTTATCAGTTAATACAATTTCACCTGATTTTTTATCAAGCTCTACAGCTTTAATAACTGATAGATTTACCCAGTCAGCAGTATTTGAAGCCTCAATAACTCTAATCATAACTGGAGATGTAGCAAATTCTATTGTATTATTTCTTCTACCTTTTTGTTCAGTATAATAATTTTCTTGTCTAAGTTTACCTGACCTTTGACTAACATTAAGAAGATACATATTAATTAAATTAGCTTGCTGCTCTGCATCAGTAAGCTCTCCATAAGATTTACCAGGCATAGCATTTGCATCTAAACCTTTATTTTCAACTCTAGTTCCATCTGCTGTAAGACTAGTTGTTGTTTCTTTAAACCCTATCATTCTTAAAACCTTTAACTGTTGATTTTCAGCTAAAGAATTAAATGCTGGATCATTAAGTAAATAATTTTTAACATAATCAGGGTTAGCATCTTTTTCCATTTTAATTCCTTCTGCAGAATTAATCATGGCAACTTTTTCTAAATGATAAGTAGGTAATTGATGTGCATATATAAAATTACCTTTTGGATCTAAAAATACTGTTGATCCAACTGTTTCATCAAAAACAGCATTTCCTAATGCCCACTTTTTTAATCTACCTTTTATACCCCCTTCTACTATTTCAGTATCTGGAACAGTTTCATTACCATCATTGTCTTTAACTTTATCAGGGTTATCAATTTCTTGATGATCATAAAATATTTCTTCACCCTTTTGTAGGGATATAGATAACTCTTCAAGATCTTCAAATGTTATTCCTTGTTCTGTATATGCTGTCTTTAATGCAATTAAGTTAGGATCAGAAGGATCTTTAGTTTGTAATATACTATATGCAATATAATTTGCACTTAAACTTATTCCTGTTAAATCCTCTAGTTGCTCTGCATATCTTCTTGACTTATCCTCTAAGGCCTCAAAGCTTTTTGGAGATTCAGTTGATCTTAAATCATTAGTTAAAGGATTAATTACATAACTATTTAACTTTCTTAAAGCTCCTCCTTTTAACATTGAGTTTCTATTTCTTAATGCTTTAATTTTTGTTTGATGAGCAGCATTCCATTTTGTTGTCTGATTGTGAGCATCATCTTTATGATTTGCAGCAAACAAACTAGTTTCTCCAGTTTTCTTATCTCTTAGTGCAAATATATAATCAACTCTGAATTGATAGAAACCATTAAACATCATGTTTAAAAATTCTGGATCAGCTATTTGAGATTGTGCAGGCAACTGTCCATTTTCTATAACTGTTTGCTCAACAATCTGCATACCGTTCTTACCAAATATTTTATTAAAGAACTTTCTAATTACAGCTCTACTATGATTATTTGTTCTTGAAAATAAATACATTTTCTTTAACATATCTACTTCATCTAAAGTACCTGATACAGATTTTAATAAACCATTGTATGCTTGAATATAATCTACACCAGCCTTAAGTTGTATTCTTTTATTTTTTGGAGCATCAGGATTTAAGTATATAGGGTTGCCATGTTTATCTTGCTCTGCAATAACAGTAGTAGCTATAAACATTCTTAATTGTGTTGGAAGATTTCTATATCCTCCTCTTTGATTTGCTTCTTCATCCCAATCTTCTGTACTTTTAACTTCTGCATTATCTGCCAAATCATAATCATCTATCATATCTTGATCTTGTTTTTGTACTAAATCAAGATAACTTCTAACAGCATCTCTAAAATCTTTTCTATAAGCTAAAAGAGCTTCGTATTTATCTTTTTGTTGCTTATATTCTTTTTTACCAGCTTCTGTTTTCATATCTAAGTTATCCCATGCTGGACCATTAGGATCATGATATTGAATAACTAAATTAACAGCTTCATGTATAACATTTTTTTCAGCTGCTTTTCTAGCTTTGTCTGCTACTTTCTTTTTCTTTTGATCTATTTTTAATTTAGCACGTAAATCCCAATATGCACTAACAGAATTTCTAACAAGTAAATCTGACTCATCACTTGTAAAGGTTTGTTTTATTTTCTTTTTAACAGTTATTAATTCACCAGCTCTTCTAATTTGTACAGGAACTTCTATTTCATCTTTAGTTAATAACTTATAAGCAGGTGTAGTAATACCACCGTTTAATTTTGCAGCAGCTTCTGTAAATCTATTATTTTGAACATTAGCTGTTTTATATTTTGCTGAATCAATATCTTTAAATAATTCATGCATTGGATCTTCTTGTGTATTATTTTTACTGCCCATCTTTGTAAAGATTGACATAATAAATTCCCATACAACTGTGAACCAAGATTTAACCTGAGAATCTACTTTTGATGTTTTAGGATTTTGTCTGAACATCTCAAATTGATCTGCTAAATATTCTTCATTTAATACATCTTCTAGCTTTTTATCACTCATCTTTTCATACACAGGACTTAGCGTTCTTAATTTGTCAAGAGCTTGTTTCTTACTTTTAGCAAAAAACCCTGGTATCATTTCATAACCTTTGGTGGATCTTAATAATTTATTTACATCTTTTTTAGCAAGATTTAAAAATTTATTGATTTGTTCTTCACTTAGCATCATTCTAAATACAGCATGAAAAGCCTCATGGTATTTATATGGAGTTTTTTTACCTACATAAATTTTACCTATATATCCTCCACTTACTCCAAGTGCTGAGTTTTTTAAATGCATTAAGAATGCTCCCACTGTCATGCCACTATTCTTAAGTCTTTCACCTAGATCTTCTATACTTTCTATTTGAATCCAGTCAGGTAAATTTTGTTTAGCCCATTCAACAAAATCTTCAATTTTTTGTATATCTTCTTCGTCAAAATTATCTAAGCTATCTAATACTTTTAAACCTGGCAAGTTCTCTCTAGCATCTTTATACTGAGCCATTAATGATATATATTTTTTATCATTATCAGCCATTTTACTAGCTGCTTTTTTATCACCATTAAATTTAATCAAACCTTCTTCAAATGCTTCCATCCATGCTTGATCTGCTTGCTCTTTTAATTTATCAGTTTGAGCTTTTTCATTTTTCCTAGTTTTACTTTTAAATAAGTCACCAGACTTTACTCTTTTTTCAGATTCTGGACTATTCTGAGAATTCATTAAAGACATTCTTTCAGCTGCAATTCTACTTTTTTGTTGAGGTGAATTAGCTATTGCTTGTTCTTGTGGAGTAAGTTCTTCTTTGTTTACTATCTTTTGTGCAATACTTCTGATTATACCTTCAGGAACTCTTCTAAATTGACTTGCAGCAATTGCTTTAAATGTTTCTCTATTTAATTCTTTGATTTCTTTTTTATCTGTTGTAGTTGTTTCTACAGATCCAGCATTTTCTTTTTTTAATATCTTATCTTTTTTAGCTTGTGCATGAGCTTCTTTTAATGCCTCAACATCACCAGTATATTCAAGATTTAAACCTAATTGATATCTTATATGAGGTTGTATATTAGCAGTCATGTCGGATTTAAAGTCTTCAACAGATATATTATTTGGAATATTTTTTCTTAAATATTCTTTTTTTAATTCTATTTTGTTGTCAGTACCATGTTCATCAGTCCACTTTTTATTAGTAAATTCTATAAACTCATTTAAGTCTGCTATTTGTTTCATCTTACCACGTGAAATAGTAATATGTCTTTGTTTCTTACTTGTTGTGTTATAGTCACTAATAACAACTCCTCCGTATGGTTGAAGTTCTATTGATATGTTTTGACCTTCAGTTTCTGAAGCTATAAATAATTCAGATGCTAATTGATCAGCAAAGTTATATGCAATTTCTTCTGCTTGATCTGAATAGCTTTCATTACTTTTATTTTCATTAACTATATGATTGTCAGCTATTTCTGCAGATTTAGTTTTAAGATCTGTAAATATTTCATTTAGTTTAGCATCAGTTAAGGGTGGAGACTTTAATTCAATAGCAGTCATAGTTCCATTAGGAGTCTTAACAAACATGATATATCTTCCCATTCTTAATTTGTAATCAAAAGATGTCTTACCTTGATTACCCATTATAGCATCTACTTCATCTCTAAGATTTTCAAAAGCAGGAATATCAGCTTCTTCTTGTGGATGATTAGTAATAGGTGGTGATTCTACTCTAGCAGCTTTACCAGATCTTCTTTGTTGATTAACTACGTAAAATATTTTTTGACCTTTATATTCCCCTATATCCCAATAATCAAGATCATTTATTTTAGTAAATAGTTTCTTTTTCTTTCTGTTACCATAAGCAGGTCTACCTGGATCTAGAAGAAGATGAATATTATCATCTTTAAGATCTTCAACTTTTACATCAGCAGTATCTTTTCCTTTTAAAAGATCATCAAACTTTTTTTCTATCATTAATGAGTATGCATAATTATTTTGAATAGTTATGTGAGCATCTCTACCATGACCTTTTGTTCTAAATAATCTTTTTGCTTGATCAGCAGTTATTGTTAAAGGATCAAGTCTTTCACCGTTTTTATCTAATAAAACAGCATCATGAAATGATGACATTCTCCCAATAGGTTGGTCATTTAACATTAATACTACATTAAATTTAGAGGCACCTCTTTTAAGTTGAGAATTAGCTTTATAAAAATCATCTTCTTGTTGATTATAAAACTGTGGAAAATCTTTAAAATGCTTTTGTATTCCTTTAGCATCTTCAGGTGCATTTTCAATAACCGCCTCAAAGTTTTCACCTTTTGTTATTTTCAATGTTAAGTTTTTTCTATCTTCAGGTGTAAGTCTTTTTAAAGTTTCTTCAAAATCTTGTATAGCTTCTTCAGAAGTGTAGCCTTGTGCTTCTTGTTCATCTGAAATATACTTATAAAAAGATATAGGTTCATTTACTCTAAGTCTTGTCAAGCTACTAACATCTTCAGTTGTTGACAGCTGTACAGGTTTATCTTTTCTTTCTGCTGATGTTTCACCTATAGTCCACCCTTCTGAAGTAAACTCACCAGGATTAATCTTTATAGGGTCTCCACCTTCTTGTGGTGTAACAAATAGATTACCATGTTCTTCAACTAGTGATTTTCTTGATTGTACTATATACTTTTTATTATCTTTATATATATGCTGTTTAGTAGTAAGATCTTGAAATTCTCCAGGAGCAATTTCAAATTTAAAAGTATCACCTTTAACTTTATTGTCTTTGATAAACTTAGCAGCATTATCTACATCTGTTTTTCTATTATAAGTTTTTTTAATTACCTCTCCAGTTTTATCTAAATCCTCATATACATCATAAGCATCCTTACCGTTTAATGTTATTATTCTAAAATACTTTGATTTAGTTTGAGTGTCTTCATCAAATACATCCACTCTTATAACAGCTATTCCTGCATCTTTTAAAATATATAATTGAGTTTCTTCTGTGTCTAACGTATGTTGAAGTTCTGATTTTTCATTCATCACTGTATCATACATAACATCTGCCGCTACCAAACTTTCACCATTTGCGGATTTTTGATTTGTAATAATATTATTAACATCAGCTCTACCTTGATTTTGTTTTAACCAAAGTTCAAAAGGTTCTTTTGCTTTTGCTTTTGCTGACTGTGCATTCCATAAATTATACAACTTCATTCTAGCCCTCAATACTGGAGCACCACCATCACCTCTTTGAATCCATTCATTGAACTCATAAAAAGCAGGTTTAGTTATTAACTGATCATACTGCTCTTCATATTGTTCATATTGTTTTTCTAATATCTTTTCAGTATTAGGATCTGTAGATAAGAATTCTTGAAATACACTTCTTTCAGTTTTATTTTTTCCTTCTTTTACATCTTTAACCTCCTTATCAGTTATATCTCCCTGATCACCTTCTGTTTGATTTTTAACTTTTTGTTTTTCTACAGCATCTGATTTTGCTTCTTCTTCTTTTATTTTTTTATGATTTCTTAAAATTCTATTTTTTGTTTTCCAAGCATTAGGATTTTCAAAAGCTGTCATAGGAGTAATTTTACTATCCTCACTATACCATATATCAGGAACAACTCCAGACTTAAGATAGATTATTGCTTGATCTGAATCAGCAAAAATACCTTCTTTAGCTAAATCTGTTAATACTTTAGAGCGTTCTTGATTATTAACAAATTCTTTTGTGTCTTTATATATTTTATATTCTTTTTTATTTGCCTCCCATACTCTATTCATTGCATTAGCAACTCTATCAGCAACTTCAACTAAATGATCTGGATTATCTAATATTCTTCTAGCTCTATCATAATCAGAAAGTCTTCCGTTTAAAATCTTATGATCTACTATCATTTCAATTGCTTGATCTATTCCATCATTATCTGTAAGCTTACCATTTGAAGTGTCTTTAATATGATTAACATACTTTAAAAAAGCTTTTTTAAGAAGTGGTAGTTTAGCTTTTTTAAATGTGCCGTCTTTATTTTTATTTTTATCACTATTTAAAACATTTTTATAATCAGTTAGAAGCTTTAATTTTTCTTGTTTTTGTTTATATATTTCTTTATATTCTTTTTTTGCTGTTTTACCAGGAGGAACTGCTAGTTCATCTTCTAATATTCTTATCTCTTTCATCATGCCCTCTCTAGTTAATAAGGCATTGATATCATTAGCAGCCATTTTATCAACAACAGGATCTACAGAAAGTTTTTCATAGATTGAATTCATTCTTTCTACTGATCTTTCATATGTGTTATTGGTAAACATTAACATCATTTTGGCATGATCATATGCCATTTGCCTTATAGCTTCTTGAGCATAAGCTCTAGATCCAAACTCATATTTATTTTCATCAAATGGATTTACATATTTTTCATTTAACTTATGATATTTATCTTGCATATCAAGAAGCTTTTTATCCATTCCCTCAAATCTTTTTCTTATATCTTTAACTGATGCATCTGCTTCTGGAAATGCTTGTAACAATTCTTCATCAGTCATATTTAAAAAGTTTTTAATATGCTCTGAAAATTGTGCACCCTTACCAAGCTTAATCATTGTATATAGTTTACTAAAGATTGCTTGATCTTTAGCATCTTTAAAAGCCATTATATCATTTAGATAAGATGCTTTTAACATTTCTTGATTTAATGATCTTTGATTTAATGCATCTAGCTTTGTTATATCAAAATACTTTCTAGGGTTTTCATTCCATAATTCATTTAGAGTATTAACAGAATTTGTTATGTATTTTTCTTTTGCTTTTTGATATGCTTTAAATTCTTTAGGGTCTGAAACTCTTTTATAGAGATTTGGCATATGTTTAAATAAAACAGCTTGAAATGGTTGTACCATACCACCCATTAAAAATCCTGACATAAACGTATGAAAGTTAACTGACTCTCCTTGAAAACCAGCAGAAATACCCTTCATTACATCTTCATATGTATTTGTCTTTCTAGCAGATTCTACAGCAGCAATATCAAGATCTATGGATGTTGATAATGCTTCTTCAAATAACCCATCATAATAACGTCCTGTACCAGCAGAAACACCCTCTTGTGCTAATTCTTGAAAACCTTCAGCAAAATTAGCTGTAGAGTATCTTAGAGCTGCTGCTCCAAATAAACGGGCATTACCTTTGAATCCAGCATTCCAAACTCTTTTGAGACCTGTTCCTGCATCAAACCACATTTGTTTTCCACTAACTTCTCCTCTCATTATTCTACCACCTGCACCTTCCATAGTTTCATCTAGCATTCTACCTAAAGGTTTAAAACCTCTTAAAGCTCCATCTAGTACAAATTTATTACTTAACCATATTATAGGAAAGTTTTTCCATGCAGTACTAAGACCATCTGCTTTTGCTAAATAATCTAAAGCTTCCCATTGTTGTTGAGATAAAGGATTACCACCGTTCTCCTCTAACATTCTCATGTAGTATTCTTCTCTTTTTTCTAGTTCTTGGAGTCCCCCTTCTAATTTAGATTCAGACCAAGCTAAACTTAAAGCTCTTGCATCTCTATAAAATCCACCAAATAACTTTCCTGTTTTTGCTAAGTTACCCATATTTTCAACTGTATTTCTAGTTGAATTTATTTTAGACATAGCATAAGATGTTTCTGGAGCAAGCTGACTAGCTAACCATCTAGCTGATCTAGGTGTGAATGTACTACCCTTTGTCCAGTTATAAAATTTTCTAGCATATTCAACATCGCCTATTTGTCTGAGAAAATCAGTTGAATAGTTACCCACTGTTCTACTCATATCACTAATTTTATCTCCTAAATTAAAAAGTGTTTTCATATGACCAGCAGTTCTTAGGGCTTGTATACCAGAAGTTGCACCCCCAGTAAAAGCTGTTCCCATTGTTAAAGCTGCTTCTTCAACAAACATACTACTAATAATACCAGCAGTGTATGCACTGTTAATAAAAAGATCATTAGCAAAACCACCTATACCTCCTCTACTAGAAGATCCTATTCTCATGGCATCTGCCATAGCTTCAGAACCTTTATAGTCCATTGCTAAATTATCACCATGAAAAAAGTCTCTAATAGCTCTCCAGTTACTTGTAAAAGCAGGACCAAACATTGTACTAAAAGCTCCTCTAGATCTATTCATATCATCCCACCAACTACTATTAGTATTATAATAGCTTTCATTATCTTGAAATGGATGATATCCTATTTCTTCAAATTTAGGATGATTCCAATATCTATCAGCATTCATAGCCCGCATTCCAAATACAACAGGATCTTGCCATGCTCCTGAAGAAGGTGTTCCTCTACCTGTGTCTTGAAAATTTTGTGCAGCTCTTTGACTACTACCTGCCATAAAAGCTCTTCTACCTTCTACAGTATTTAAATTAAAATTATTTGTACTAGCTTCCCAAGGATTAAACCCTTGTCCAGAAGGACCTGGGCTTAAATATTTTTTATATCCTCCTATTTGAGGAAGTACTTTATTAATATCATATGAAGCAGCTTCAAGTGCAGCTCTTGTATTGTCATCTATTGTAGGAGCTTCATTCTGTACACCTTGTATAATAGAATCTGCTATACTATCAAACTCTTGTGGTTTGGGATAATTAGGTATATTAAAATTTGTCTCATCAACAATAGGAGTTTGATTAACTCCATCTTTTGCGGGAGGTATTGGTTGAGGCAAATTATTAGTTATTTCTTTTTCTTCTGCCATTATTATTGGTTTTCTGCATTGTTAGCTTCTTCTTTTTTTAATTCTTTCCATTGGTTTTGCATATAACTATTTGCTATTGATAAAGTTTGAAAATCAAATTGTTGTTGTGCAACCTCAGCAGAAATCATTTGAGGGTCAATAATTCTGTTAGTTATTAAACCTGGATCCCATTCTATGTTTCCTGTAACAGGATTGAATCCTTGACTTTCTACTTTCATTCTAAAATTACCAGCATCATCTTTATATACAGTAAGTGTTCCCCCTCCTGGAATCTTGTCTGGTGTATAGGTGCCCATTTCATTTACAAGCAATGTTAATCCATCTGGTTTATTATTAATAAGATTTTTATTATTATGTATTTTATCAAATTCTTGATCTACAAGCATTGATATTTTTTTAGATTTATAAAGATCAGATTCTTCAAATTTAATCTTATCTTTTAATTCTCCATCTTGATACCCAGGACCTTCTATAGTTTTAAGTTTATCAAGTATACCAGAGTCTGTTAAATCAAATGTATAAAGAGAATGATACTCATCTACACCATCACCATCTGCATCAGTTCTAGAACCTTCACCACCACCTGCTTGTGTCCAGCTCATTAAAAAATTTGTTTGATTACTCTCTAAGTCACTATTTAATCCTGTTTGTACTTGACCAAATAAAAGAGATAGTGCTTGTTTTGCCATAGGATCATCTATAGTTTCTTCAGGAAATTTTGTACTCCAATCACCACCAATTATAGTTGCTATTGCATCTTCAGCTTTAAATGCTTGTATAGCAGCTGTAAAATTATCCATTGCTGATTCAGATGGTTCTCTTGTGTCAAAATTAGTATTACTAACTGGATATACTATTAATCCTGATCCTGCATCATCTACATCTAAATTATATACATCTTGTACTACAGTTGGATGAGGTACACCTTTTTCTTTTAGCATTGCTTTATCATCACTCCATAAATTATTTAATTCTTTATCCATATTAACCATATGTTCATTAATTAGATTTTGAGCTTTTATAGAATCAAAGTACCAACCTTTGCTTTTATCAAAATTCCAAACTTCTCCTCTACCACTATTCCAACCACTAAAGAATTTTTGTTGTTTTGCACCATCAACATCATCCCAAAAATATTTATTAAGATATTCTTTTGTACGTTGTTCAGCATTATTATCATGATACCATCCACTTTCATCTTTACCACCAGTAGAAAGACCTTGTAAACTTAACATTTGAAAGTTTCTATAATCCTTATCTACCATATAATCTAATGGAGTATTCATGATTCTTTCTCTTATAGACATTTTTAATTCTTCAGCTGTTAATTGGTCATCTGGTTTAAGTAAATTACGAGCTTTAAACTCTTTCTCCATCCAATCCCAATGTGAAGAACCATCTTGTCTTGTTGCATCTTCTGGAGCATATAAATCACCCCATGTAAAACCCCATCTCATACCTTCCCATACAGCTGTTGGTGCAACTCTATCTGCATATCCATTTTTAGCATTAATAGAATATTCACTAGTTGGTTGATTTTGTTTTAAATACCTATAACTTTTTTGAATATCTGTTTTAAACTGTTTTGATATTTCTGGTAACATAAGTGTATTACCCATTATATCTGTTTCATTAGCAGCAAGTAAAACTCTTAGTGGTGTACCTTCTAATTCTTTAGTATTAGGATCATCTCCAACATACATATTCCATCCAGGATCACCTTGAGCAAATCTTTGTAAAGTAACCATTCCATTTTCTGTTTCAACTTCATCTGTTTCATTAGTCCATTTTTGAATTTGTGAATAAATTCTATCTAATTCATCAGAATTTTCAGGTTGTAAAAGAAACATCATAGCTTCTTCTAAACTTTTTGTTACTTTTTTACCACCATCTATAACTTGAAATGATCCTGCACCAGCTCCACCACTTAGTTGATCTTGTGCAAGTTTTATATTATTATATAATAAACTTATTTGAGCCCACTTCATTTTTTTTGTTCCTTCATAACTTGAATATAAAGCTTCCCATCCTGAAGAAAGTTGTTCAGGATTTTCTTGTGTTGGTGGACCAATAAGATTAAGATTACCTGACATTACTATATCATCAAGCATGCCAGATATCATATCTGCTTGACTTCCTTTACCTGTTTTATTATCACCTTTTCCCTTTCCTCCTTCAGCAGCTATTTGTTCTAATTTATTTTGATGCTCTTGCATCATTTTATCCCATTCAAATGCTTGTTTAGCTTCTTGCATTCCTTTTTCAAATAAATGTTTTTTTTCTTGAAGCTTAGGTTCATTTACTTCATACTCTACTTTAGAAGTACCCTGTGCATACTTTGTAGCAGCAGCATCCATTTGCTCACCTATCTGCATAGACATAAATGATACTAAAGCTTTTTGATGATATCCTTCTGGATCATCAGTTGGAGATTTTTGATTTTCTATTCTATCAATTAATCTTTTATTAGCATCTTGAGCTAATTGAAGTTCATATTTTTTTCTATCTAATAATTTAGCTTCTGCTGTTCCTTCTACAATACCATTAGTTTTTTTATATTCTTCCCAACTTTCAGCAGATAATGATGCAGCTAACAAAGCAGTTTCTGTTTCTGATAATTTTATTATTTGTGCATCTACAGATTCTTTTATAATTTTATCATCCCATGCTTTTTGAGCTGCAGAACGGTTACCTCCATACTCTTCTAAATTAGATTGAATCCAATCTTCTGCAACAACTTGTCCCATTACATAGTAACCTCTTTGTACTTTAGGATCATCTTGAAGAGCTTGTGCTAACCATTCTGTTCCCCAATTTTTATAACGTTGTACACCATTTTCATCAATGTATGGAAAATTAGTCATTGCTCTTCCGTTCTCATACGTAACTATAAAGTCTCCTGATGTATCTGTATACTCTATTTTCATAGCATCACTAGTATCTCCATCAAGATTAGGATCACTTAATAATCTTTGACCTTCTTCAAATAGATTAGGATTTTCTACATACTCAGGCATAGGTAAATTATATGCTTCATCAGCTGAAAGAGTTTTAAACTTTTCCATATTCATTTGTAAAAATCTATCACCATAAGTCCAATAGTTATCTCTTCTTTTTTTAATGTTAGAGTTTTTCATCTCCATCATATTTTGTGATTCTTCTTGATATCTTCTAGTTCTAAACATATCTTGAACCAACTCTTCATCATCATAAAAAGGTTTAAATAAAGCTTTTGCTGTTTCAACATTTTGCTGTAAGGAAAGATCTAAACCAGAAACTTGTTTTAAAGAGTTGCTTATATCATTTGCATACTGATCTCTTTTTTCTTTATTGTCATCTCTAGTTAATGGAGCATATACTACTTGGCCATATAGGTTATTTATAGCATTATAATTTTGATCATACCTATTTTGCCTTTGCTGAAGAACATTAGATAAGAACTTATAGTCAGGCGTAAACGTCTGCAACTGCGGTATGTATCCTTGGTGATTTGGTAAATAACTGGCCATATATCAAAAATAATAAAATTTTTTAAGTTTTAAAACTAATAATGCTACACTTTTAAGGTGTATTAAAATACATCCGGTACATTTTTAAGTCTTCTTTTTTTTCTTTGTAATGCAAAAGGTTTATATTCAGAACCATATCTTGATATATTCTGTTGATCAAAAGTATTAGTAAAAGCAGCAGGATTTTGATAGCCACCTGACATGATTGAATTTTCCATATCTGAACTAGGATTTTGACCTTCACTCTTTAATAATAGTTGTATTGTCTTATCATCTATACCATCTTCAGGAATCCAACCTTTTTCATCTAATTTATTTAATTTGTTTAATCTTTTATCAAATTCAGATTGATCTTTATTTAAATGAGCATAGAAAGCTTTTGGATCTGTTATATTTATCAGACCTCCTGTTGATGGATCAATATCAAATTGAGGATATAACTTATTAAGATTATCAGTGTTAGCTCTGTTAGTGTAAGCCTCTTGCATTCTTTTTGTAATAACTTCATTAGCAGCTCTTAACTGATTATCATAGTTTTCTTCTGTAAGGTTTGTATTATTATACAGTTCTTTTAATTCTTTTTTATTTGCATCTTGTGTTTTCCATTTAATTTCTGCATTTCTCATATTAGTTTCAGATGCAATCTTTTGATTTTGATTATCAACTTTAGCTAATGTATCTGCTATCTGCTCTGCGGCAACACCTTGTGCTTTAGCTTGTACTGCAGCTGCTCTTTGAGGGCCTGCAAATGTAGATGCTGAATTAGCTGCAATTGCTGCTTGTTCTCCAATAGCAGCTATTGCTCTTCCTGGATCTTGATATAAAGGTTCTATTAAATTCTCTTGATATGTTACTCCAACTGGATAACGTTTCTTTAAGCCGAACTTATTTGCAACAGCATTAGCTATTCCTAATTTATCTTGCAGCCAAAAATCTGGATCATTTGGTTCTGGAGCATTTATTGTTGGAGGTGGACCATCTCCTTCTTCTTCAAATTGTGTATTAACACCAAATCCAACAAAATCATTTCCATAATATCCTGAAGAATCATAATCTTCACCCATTCTTTGATCACCTGTTCCTGAATCATAAAATTGAGTTCCTTCTAATAAACTTTTATATTGATCATCATTACCCATAGCATTCATGGTCTTATAAAAATCTTCCATTTGAACAACCTCATCTTGAGTAAATGCTTCTCCTTCATAACCATGATCACTTTTGATTTTATCTACAGCACTTTTATACTTCCAGTTATGATCTTTAATAGAATTACCATCATCATCTTCTGTCCATGCTGTATCCCAGTCATCACCTTTTAAAAAATCTTTATCTAAATTCTCATGCATTAATTTTTTTTGTTCCATATCTTTATAGAACATTTGATCTAATTTTTCTTTATCCTCATCTGTTAGTGTTTTGTTTGTTCTTTGTGCATATAAATCATAAAACTTATCTTTAAAATCAACCCACTCATCACTACCCCAATTTTCTTGTAAGTCAGTTCTTTTCTTTTTTGATCCTCCTTTTTGAAATTGTTCAGTTTCTCCTATTGCTAAATCTGTAGTATTAAATACACTACCTTTACCTTTTGGTTTAAAAGGATTAACAAAGCCCATTTGATTAGATAAATTAGATCCTTGTAATTTTTCCATTTCTTTTTGAGCAAAATTTCTTATACCTTCTCCTCCTAATTGTGCCATAGGTAGTTGTGTCATTTCATTTGACTCTTGTGCAACAACTTCTCCAAGTTCTGGAATACGTTGAGGTTTAGGTTGTGATTGCTGTATAAACTGTTGAAGAACCATCATTCTTTCATTATTAGTAGGAGGAGTTTCTAAACCTTGTTTAGCTTGTTCTTCTTCCATATTAACTTGTTTTATTTTTACAGCATATTCTCCAGGATTAATTCCTTGAGACTTTAAATAGGGATGAGCTGCTAAAGGTACTCCTTCTTCAAAACCTTTTTTTGCTTCCTGTATAAAAGCTAATTGAGAAAGTTTATTTTTATTTTTATCTAACATATATTCTGCAGTATCAACAGAAATTTTATCAGAATGAGGATCATCTAATACTTCTATAAATTTATTAAGATCATAATTTTTTGAAACTTTTGCAGGAGTTATTTTCTTTTCAGAGTCTATACCTATTTCTGCTAACTCACCTTTATTAAGTTTCATTTTTGAAGTATCAGAAAAAATAAATGATTGATCAGGTAAATTTAATGGAGTTCCACCTGAATGATGTCTTTTACCACCTATATTATATAATTCAAAGTCTCCATCATTATTCATATCAGTTAAAGCAGTTTCTCCTTTTTCTGCTTCAAGATTTGCTTCATCTCTAGGTACAGGTTGTAAAGTTTTTTTAACAGAACCTCCTGATGGAAAATAAGAAGTATTATCACCACCATTAAGATTTGCAACTTCAGGAAAAGTAGTTAGCCCAAAATTGCTTTGATCTCCTGTTTTAGATCCTCCTTCTTGCATGATAACTTTGCCTTCTGAAATAGAGTAACCTTTAGGTAAACTTTTTATTCTTACTTTTCTTCCCATAATTATAATATTTCTATATCTGCTCCTGCAGCTATTAGTTGTTTAATTGTTTTTTCATCTAAATCTACTATATCTCCACCATCTATTTCATCTTGTATTTTATAAGATCCTCCATCTTGATACTCTGAACCAAATAAAAATTTTGATAGTTCGGCTCCGTATTTACCTTGTCTACTTCTAACTCTTTTGTTTTGTTTTAGTTGTCCTGTATTAACATCATAATCTCCTTTTGATTCTTGATTACCTGCAACAGTAAATTGATTATCTGCTAATTGATTTCTCTTTAAATCATTTGCTCTATCCCTTTCTTTTTTAGCTCTAAACATTCTATTTATTGGTCTAAGTGTATCAATTAAACCAACAGCAGCTGCTCCAACATCAAAATTACCTCTTCCTCCTGGTGCACTATCATCTCTATTTCCAAGATCAGTTTCATCACAACAATCAATAGATTCTGTTCCATCTGGACAAGGACACGGTTGACCATCATCATTTTGATCACAAGGAGGACAATCACCATTAGCATCTCTTTCTGGAACTATTCCATTACATGGTGGACATGGATCTTCAGCTTTTGGTTCTTTTTTACAACAATCTATAGACATTGTTCCATCATCACAAGGACATGCTGATTGTGGAACATAGTCAAGATCTCTTTCTGGATTACCATAACCCCATCCTGTACCTCCTTCATTTTCTGAACGGTCATATACATCTTTAGTATAATTTCTAGTTTCCATTGACTCTTCAGTTAAAAAAGGATTATCAGTACCAACTATATTACCATTCTCATCATATGTAGTATATGGATTAATTTCATGATCATAAATACCACCTGTTTGATAATGACTGATAGGTTTTCTTACATCCATTTGAGAACTTGGATTAGGCGGTCTTCTGGTTATTCCATATGCGTCAAGAGTTTCAGAACCTAATTCAAATTCAGGAAAGAAATGTCTTATATCTCCACCATAAGCTTCTGTAGGATAAGATGTTTTTTTGAATGTTCTTTTGTCATCTCCTTCTCCAAAAGTATATTGTCCTGTTTCATCTTCATCAAGTATATTAGTTCCTTTATCAAACCCTGTCATTACTCCATCATTTATTACAGAATCTTCTGTTTGCGTCCAACCATGATATTCTGGAAAATTACCACTTTCAACTTGATCTTGCCATCCTTCATTTAATAAGTCACCTTCTAATTTATCTCCTGCATATGTTATTTCTTTTGTTACTGGATCAAAGCCTGTAACCTTTTGATATTTATCTGGCATTTGCTCATGCCTTTTATTTAATGCTGCAACAAAGTTATCTGAACCTTTTTGAGTATTATATTGTTCCCACTCTTCATCATTATATAATCTAGTAGGATTTGTTGGATCATAAAACATTGTTTCATCACTTTCATTATATAATGTATGTGTTTTTCTTTTTTTATTTGTATCAAGAAGTGGGCCAAATACATCTGTTATATTTGTATCTCCTACACCGGCTAATGGTGATACACCAAGACTATTTCCTTTTCTTTGACTTTTAGCTGTATGATATTCATCAAGACTATCATATTCTCTAGTTACATATGGTAATTGCTCACCACCTTGTTGCCAATATCTTGTAGGAATAGAGTAACCACCAAAACCTTGATACAATTGATTTAATCCCTCTTTTTTGTTTTCTGGATTATTAGAATTTAAATTATCTTGAGTTTCACGGAATTGATTATCTTTTCTAAGTTGTTCATTACCCCAATCAAGAGCATCTCCCCATTTGTCCCATACCCAATTTGCTGCTGGTTTAGCAATATCTTTCCACAACCAATAGTTTTCAGGTTCTCCTTTAATAGTTTGGTATGCAAAATCCGCAATTTCAAGAGGCCATGCTACTGCACCTGCACCTTTAGTACCTAGTTTAAGAAGATTTTTAACACCTTGTTTAGTACCTTCTTTTATTACTTTATTTTTAATTACTTTTTCGCTAACCTTATTTACTACTTTTGAAGTAGGATTAACTAATTGTTGACTACCTAGTCCAACTAACCAAGCATCAAATGCTACTTCTCCTACTTGATCAATTATTTTTTGTGGAAGTTCTCTTTCAACATCAGAATATACGTCTTCTGTCATTACTTCATCTGCCATTTCATATCCAGGTAAATATATATTACCTTGTGCATCTCTTTGTGGTATTATTAGTTGATCAGAATCATCAAAAATACTAGCATAGTTACCCTGTTCATTTAAATTAGGTAATATATAATGAGCATATTTATCATACATTTCTTGTGACATTTGAGGATTACCTTCCTCATCATAATCAAACATGTTTTGATCTATAAAATCTCCTTCTTCGTTTTTAGGAGCATCACTACGAAAATCATAAACAGAATGATAGTAAGGATTATAATATATACTATCTTGTTCATTATATTGACCATCTTCATTAGTATCAAGAGATTCCCAGTAGTTCAACATTAACTCTTCTTGTTCTGGTGTAACAGGATTATCTTCTTCTCCACCTTCTTGAAACATAGGTTGTTGCATTCCTTGCTGAGGTATCATAGCTTGAGGAGGCATCATTCCTTCTGGAGGTGGGCCTTGCATTGATTGCTGTTGTATTTGTGGATTCTGCATCATTTGTTCTGTCGTTTGAGATTCTGCTCCCTGAGCAGTAACTGGAATAGGTTGATTACTAAGTGCTTCTTCTTTAAATCTATTTTGCAATTCTTCTGATGCACTGTCACTAGTTAAAGGACCACCTTCTTCAAAAGCATCACAAGTCATTCCTGCTTTGCATTTAAAATAATTTGACCAACAATATCCTACATTACCAGAATTATCATCAATACATTTTTTCATTCTGTTAGAAACATCAAAAAGAGCACATCCTTCACATCCATTTTTTCCTTCAGATTGTCTATAGCTTGCATTTTCTACAGCAGCATTCTCATTAGCAGCTTGTAAATCAGGAGATTCACATGCTGTTGGACAATTTATATTTTTACTTTTTTTACTCATATAAAAAATACACTATATATAATAATATACTAAATAATAAGGAGATAATCTAATTTATAATTTTCTAATATAATCATAAACATGTCCTCCTGCAGCTTTAGATGTATTATAATAAACTCTATTCATTTTATCAATTAACTTTTTAACTTTAACTTCTTGATTTGTATTGTCAAAATTTCCATTTATATAATCTGTATATATTTGTTTTTGTGTATCTGAATCTATCTGTCCTCCATCTACTTTCTTCACCACTGAATCATAAACCCAAGTTGCAATTCTAGGACCTATGTTAGATAAACCAAATTGTGGGGGTGGAAGAGGTGTTTCTTTTTCTTCACTTTTATAATTTCCTTCAGTTTTAACACCAGGGGTAGGTGTATGTTTTCTAATTTTTCCATCAGTAAGATTTTTAGAAAATATTGCTTTTACACTATCAGCAGAAACTTCATTTCCTAATATATCAAGATAAATAATGTCAGGTTCAGTTTGAATAGTAGGTTCTCCTTCTGCTCCTTGAATAAATGGAATATTTGATGGAGCCTTTTCTTTTATATCTGATTCTTCAATATCATCCATATTAGCTGTATATACATCTATAAATTCAAAATAATTTGAAACTCTTTTTGAATAACTTTTATTTGTATTCCAAGTTCCAGCAAGTTCATCATATATCATATCACTATTTTTTTCATCTTCTGTTAAATGTGATAATCTAGTATTATATCTCATACTTAAAAGAGCTTGAGTAGCTATTGCTGCTTTTTTAGGATCCATTAAATCATGTTGATCTTTAATACCTAGTTTATTTAAGAGTTTCATTTCTTTAGGAGTTAGTGCTTGAGTACCCATATCTTTTTTTGCAACTTGCCACTCACCATTGCTGTCTTTATATCTTGTTCCTTTTGGTCTTATTTTACCCCATCTAATTTGTGTCCATCCTACACTATCATCTATATCTTGTGCATTAAGTTTCATTTTTCCTATATTGTCCATACCCCAAAAACCATAACCATCATATTTTCTTTGAACATCTGGATTAGTTTCGGTTAAGTTGAAAGTTTTACCAAGACTTAAAGCAATATTCATTGCTTCAGTATTTTCATTACCCATTCCACTTTCTACTCCATAAATACCAAAAGATAATTGTACTATTCTGTCATACGTATCACTAGAAATACCACTATTAATTCCTTCAGATGAAAGAGCTTTTAAAATCTTTGATTTATTTTCTACTAAAGAATTTAAATAAGGTTTAGTAGTTTTATTAAATTCAATATTTTCTTGATGTGGAGTAGAATTATAATCTATACCAGTTTCTTGTATTTTATTTTTATCTACAGATATACGTATAGGATTATAATTAATTGTATTTTTAGTTCTATTGATTCCTTGACCTTTTTGCCATGTACCTCTTTCATCTTGATACCATCCTACATTTGATACTTCTCCTGTCTCTGGATTTATAAATTGACCTTTTTTATTTTTTGGAGCTTCTTCATTTGCTTTAAATACAATTTGACCATCTTGATAATTAAAATAATTTTTAGGATTATCAGGAAGAATATAAACTTTAGTTCCAGGTTCTACAATATTAGACATATCAATTAAGTCACTACAACCTAAATTAGCACACCCATAGGTTGTTCTATTATCACCTGAAGTTGAACTATATAAAGCATCTTTTCTTTTTTGTCCTGCTTCATTATCAGTTTTTATACCATGTATAGTAGTTCCTATTTCTTGACCATCTGGTTGATTATCATTTGTAAGATTAAAAGAAGGTGTAGGACGGTTTTGTCCAGATTCATCCCAAAATTGAGAATCAGAATTTACCTTTGATATAGTAAAAATACCAGCTCCTGTTTTTCTATTACCAGATCCAGGATCAAATATAAATTTACCATTAACTTTATCTTTATCATTAATTACACCATCATTATTTTGATCTATAGCTTTAGTAACAGTTTGCTCATCTCCAGTATTTTTACCAAGTAAAGTATTGTAAGAATCATAAGGTTGAGAATCTCCTGGATAATAAACATAAGTTTTACCAGCCTTTTTATCTATAACTATATAAGGTTTTAATTTAGGTTTTCTTATAGTTAAAGTTTGACCAGATTGAATAGTATTACTATTTAAATTATTATCTTGCATGAGTTTACCCATACTAATTAAGTTATCTTTTGCAATATAATTTAAATCATCTCCATCTTTAACTGTATACTCAATAGTTTCATATAGTTCATTTTCCGGAAGATCTTGATTATGGTAATAATGAATTTTATCAATATTTTGTAATTTATTAACATCATCATTATTACTCTTTACATTTTTTATATTTTTCCATGTGTTTGTAGCAGTCTCTAAATCAGGAGATACCTTATTAGTATGTATAGAATTAACTAATTTTTTTTCTGTTTGAATATTAGTGTGTGTTGTTTTGTTATTTAAATTATTTATTTCAAGTTCTGCTTCAGAAGGATTCCAAGGTTCTCCATGTTTATTAGTTTGATATTTATTTCCTCTCCAAGTAAATATACGGTTTGGACCTAATTCAGATCTAAACTTATCAAATGCTGGACCAAATGAAAGATTATCATAATCATTACTAACATTTATTTTATTTACTTTAGGTTTAGGTTTAGTTTCTTTCTTATTAATAACTATTTTTTCCTCTTCTTCTTTTATATTTTCTGGTTCATATTTATCTACATCTGGTGGTATAATAACTGGTTCTTCTTCTTTTTCTTTTTTTCCTTTTCCTTTTTTCATATCTTCTAACATTCGTTCATATTGAATATCAGTCATTTGAGATTGAGGAACACCTTTCCAATCAGAACCATCAGTTACAGGTCCACCTGTGCTAAATTTTCTTTTTGGTTTGTCTATTAAATCATAAAGCATTAATTCATCTTTAACAACGCCAGATACTTTTCCACCATTTTCATACTTATCCAGTTGATGCATTAAGGTATCCCACTTCCTATAGAATTTACCTTTCATTTCTCCTCCTTTTGAAAACTCTTTATTTTCTATTTCTTCTTCATCATAATCAATTAATAATTGTTCTGATATATTTTGAGGTAAGACCTTAAGAACATAATCTTCAAATGTAGCATATTTTTTATATTTTTTAACACCATCTCTAAATTGCTCTATATATTCATTAGGTGTTTTATTATTTTGATCTGCATCTTCTGAATATAAATTAGGAAATACTTCTTCTATATCTTTACCATCTCTAACAACTTTTGATAAAAATTCTCTAGTGCCTTGTCTACCTAAAAAATTAATTAATGCCGCAACTTCTGTTTTATCATACGGAAATTCTGGTATTTGATTTTTATATTCTGTATATAAATCATCTGCTGATTCTTGTAATCCTTTTTGATTTTTAAATAAAGTACCATTATATCTTTCATTAAAGATATTATCTTGTGCTTTTACATCCACTTTAAAGTCATCTCTATTACCATCATACTTTTCATTATCTTCTACTTCTGAAAATAATTGACCATATAAACCTGTGGAAGTAGATTCAGCATTACTCATATATTTTCCATCATTGCTTTCTACATAAATTATACCAGCCTTTAAAGCTTCACGATCTGTATGGTAGTCATCTATATCGTCTTCATTTATTGGAATTATATTTCCATCTAGATCAGGTTTTTCATCATAATAAAGTCTACCATATAGTTCAAAAGGATCTCCAGCTATTTTTTCACCTTTTATTTTAGCAAATCCTGCAACAGGAATATCAAAATCAAATTCATCATAATAAGATATATAAGGAAGATTACGTTCCTTATCAAATCCTTTTTCTAATTTATAATTTTTTAAACCAAACCCTCCAGCACTAGAGTCTTCTACCCATACAACATTATTTTCATCTCCTGGTTTATATGCCCCAAATAAACTAGATCCATAGTTTTTTACAGCATCATTCCATATATTTTCTGTATTGTTAAAAGAATAATATTTTCCAGTACCACTTCCTTTAGAAGGAATAAATGATGATTGTTTTATTGTTTCATTTTCAGGTTTAAAACCTAAATATTGATCCCATAAATCTTGTGAAGTATTTTTTATATTTTCAGACATCTCAGGACTCATTCCAAGATTTTCTCCAAATGTTTCCCATGTTTGAGATTTACCATCCCATTCAAATGGTAATTTTTTTCCTGCTATAACTTCTTTAGTGGCGTGAGTTAAATTATAACCAATAGGAGTTACAGATTCTCTTAAACGTTTTGCAAGCCATCCTGGTTCTTTTTTATCTTTTTCTTCTATATTTCTTATTTCAGAACCTCTTTGTGCTTTTGGAATTTCTGACATTCTATCTTTTAATAGTGCAAGATTGTCTTCTCCATAATATTTTTTAAACATATCTAAATCTCTATTTAGATTTTGTTCACTATAATCATTTTTATTAATTGAGTCTAATATAGCATCCGCAGATTTATTTACATACTTAGTAGATCCCCTAACATTTGCAAATTCTTTTGGTTCAGATTTTTTATTTCTTGCTTCTTCCATTTGAGGAGTAAGAACTACTTCAGGCATATTTGTTTCTATTGATACATCATCATTAAGATTTTTATCAGAATCAGTAACAACAGATTGTGTAGGTTGTTGTTTTTCTATTTTAATATTCTGAGCTTCTGATTCTATGGGTTGAGTATCTGTCCAATATTTAAAATCATAATTATTTAAATAATCAAGAACATTATCTTCTTTAAAATTAAATTTAGGATCATCATGCGCTTTTTTTAATCTACCAGGATTTTGAAACCATTTCATATCTTTTTGACTAATCACAGATCTTAGACTTCCCCTATTGTTAACTAAATATATTTCACCATTTCCTGGATCCATTTGCAAACGGTCATTCCCAAGAAGATCATATTTCTGTTTTATAGTTTCTGGAAGCATATATAAATCCTGATCTCTAAGTGTGTAGTGTAAAGGAGATTTTGATTTACTAATGTTTCCATAAGAGTCCCATCCACTCCATGTATTACCATCTTTATCTATACGTAAATCTGTTTGAAAAGGTGTGTTAATCCATTCTTCACGTCCATATTGTTTTCTTTCTTCAGGTGTTAAATCATACCAACTGCTGTATTGAGATATACCTTTCCAACCTTTTCTTTTTAGATCATCAATATATTCTGGTGTTAAATTTGCAAGTCCAGAATCCTCACTACCTGTAGAAAAAGTTTTATATCCATGAGTACTTCTGTACTGAAGACTATAAGATTTTCTACCGCTTGGTTTTGTTGTTTCAACTAATCTAAAATTACCATTAGTATTATCAACTAACTGATTAAAATTTTGAGTTGATTTTGCATCCTTAAGAAATCTTTTTTTATATTTTAAATACTCTAAATCTTTTCTGCTTATATCTAAAACTTTCCTACTATAATTATCTCCATTACGTTCATAATTTTCAGTTTCTCCCCATCCCTCTGTTGGTTGCCATTTTTCTTTTTTTAAACCCCATTGTTGAGTTCTATAACCTTTATCATCATATTCATATTCAACAAATTTACCATCTATGTATTCTCCTTTTTTTCTAAACTTCATTAATTCATTTCTAATACTACCACCCATTCGTTTTACATTTTCTATTCCTTTAATGATATTTTTATCTAGAGGTATTATTTCACTTGCGTTCCACCAGTTTTCAGGATTAGATTTTTTAGTGTTCATTATAATAGCATCATAACCATCATCTATTAATTTTTGCATTTCAGCAAAACTCCATTCTCTGTTTCCAGTTCTAGTGGTCATATAAAATGGATTCTTAATATCTAAAGTTGCTTTAGATGTATACTCATGTAAATTTTTTGCTATACCCTTTTGAGGAGTAAACCATAAAGCATTATTTGGCTTTGGTATGTTTAAATTAGGTTTACCTGTAATTGAAGATATATTTTCAAATTGAAAATTTGTTGTACCTGTTGGATGAGATGTTATATCTTTAAGATTAAGATTAGAATCTTTATGTCCACGGTAAAACTCTTTTTGTTTGAATGTTAATTGTTTATTAGGGAGAGATTTATTAAGATCTAAACCTTGTCTAACAGAGTATTTATTATTTTGTTTTATTGTATTTTTTATAATCTGTGGTGCATTCTTTGCTCCTTTTTTAAATAGATTTTTAAAACCTTTAACTATTCCTCCAAATTGTGCTTTAGGTATATCACCAAAATCACTTTCAGAATCTTCACTTCCTGTCCATTGCTCAGGCTGTTCCATATCTGGTTGTAATCTATAATCACTAGTTAATTCTTCACCCATTTTAATAGGTTTAAGTGCAACCATATATCTTGTATCTCCCTCTAAAACATTTTTAGTATTAGGTTCTTCTGAATGATTATACATTCTACCTAACTCTGTCCATTTATATTCTTCACCAAGTTTAAGAATTTTATGAAGCTTTCCTACATTATCACCTATAGCATAATTTTTAGAAGCAAAAGCTCCTTTACCATGTATATCACTATTATCTATATAATATTTATTATTCATTATCTATGTGATAAGTTTATTTTTGTATTAACTAATTTAAGTAACATTTTTCTTGTATGCGGTTTACCATCCGGATATACGGTAATAGCATCTAAATTTGTTTCTTCATAAATAACCTTCTTTCTTAGAATTAAATTATTTACATAATGTCTAAACTTTTTACGTTCTAATTGTGGTTTATCATAATCTAAATAAGCAGCATTTAAATCTTTAATATAACCATTTAATTGTGTAATAAACATAGATTGAAATGCGTTATTTCTATTCCTTGTATTATCCCAGAATTGATCAAATCTATATTTTTGTTCTACTTTAGTATACAGTATTTGTATATCAGCTTCACCTATTATTGGGTATTGTACAATATCATTTACATTAGTATTTTGTTGTATAAGTGTTAGTAATCCTGAGTTTTGTTCTGAATTATAAACAATAGCTTCATCAAAATTATATTTTAAATCATGCCATCTATCTTCACATGCAGAATTTATTATACAGCCCTCTTCATCATATTTTGCTCTATATAAATATGATTCAAGTTGATATTCAATACTTCTTATAGTATTAACTTCTTGACCTACAGATTCAATTATTTCTATTTCCCAAGGATATTGTATATCATAATAATTATTAAATAGATCACAACGTACATTATGTTTCCATAAACCGCTAGATTCAAAAGAAGGTTCTAATGGTTCGTTAGGTATTGGTAATATATCCTCACAAATTAATTTAACACATTCTACAGTATTTCCCTCATCTACACAAAGAATTGGTTGCTCACTTTCAGGAACAGGTGTAGTACTTCCTGCATATACCATTTCAAAACCTTCTTCACAAGAACAATTAGTAGGTATAACTGGTGGCTCTGGGGCATCCAGTAGGAAATTATCAACAAGTACATATGCAGCATCTCCTTCACCTAGACCAAAAAATCCTATGTCATTAAAATTATTGTATTCTCCCTCTGCTAAATCATAAGGTCCAAAATTATCAAACATGCAACCCATACAATCAGGATCATCATTATTCAGTAAATTATCATAAGTATATTTAGGTCTAAATGTTGAAGACCATCCGTTAGCTCTAAATGTTATATATCTCCAAGGTTTAGTTGGAGTAAATGATACATCATAAACATTCCAATTAGATGCATCTCTTTCTTCCTGAGTGCAATCTGTCAAATTATAATTACAAACACAATGTGTTCCAGGACCTTCTCCTCTATCAGTTACATCAGGAGATGCCCAAAGAAGTTGCGAATGAGGGTCAGGATTTCCATCCATGTCTTTATAATATAAATTAACCATAGGACCACCCCAAGAACAATTACAACTTCCATATCCTGTAGAACACATACCCGGAGCACCATATCCCTCTTCACCTAAAGCTTCTTCTTCAGCTTCTTGTGCTGCTATTTCAGCAAAACTTCTATAACATCCAGGAGGAGAGTCACTTCCCCAAATCTCTACTTGAGCTGGCCAACAAGTTTTGGGACCTAATCTATCATAAGAGGTATTAGAAGTCCTCTTTGGAGCAGCAGCAGCTATAGTGCTATTATAAGTTTGACCAACTACCATTGGTTGTGGTAATTTTTGCCATTGTGCCTCTCTATAGCAAAAACTACTTATTCCTTTTTGGCCATTCGGATTAAGAGCCCAATCTTTATTAGCAATAGAACCTGCAAAACCTGCTCCATTATCAAACTCGCTTCCAATATAATCATCTTCTAAAGTATCAAAATAATCCATATAAGCTTGAAAAGATTCTGTAGTATCTCTATTGTTTACATTTCTTTTTCCTGATTGACAACAGGTACCGCAATATCCTATATTATGATACATGCCTATATATCTATTAGGATTATCTTCATCAAGACTGTATAATCCACCATATACTATACTAGGATTTAAATCTGCAGTAAACACGCCTGATGGACCACCCCATATAATATTTTCAGGTATAGTGTACATTGTACCATCTATTTCTAATTGTGAAAAAGATGTTGGTCCATCAGCATATACCTCTTGTCCTCCCCAAGTCATTGGGGCGCTTGTCCCTTTCCAATACTGTACAACGCCTCCAGAATTTATAGCTCCTATATTCCAACCAGTAGGAGAGTTACCATCACCATTAGGACCATTAAGCATAGGATTAGTAATACCCAGTTCATCAGCTACTGAAGTATTCCCACTTATTACATCATTAGGACCTGGAATTGGATTACCATTTGCATCTAAATTTTCAACTAATTCTCCATACTCATATGAACAACATTGTGTTTGAGTTTCATTCCAAAAACTTCCTTCAGGACAACCTGATGGTAGACACATACCATCTTCTAAATAATATCCTTCCGGACAATCTTGAGTGCATAATCCTGTTATTTCGTCTAGCTCCCATCCTAAAGGACAATGTGGTTCTAATAAAGGAACTGTATTTGTTGTTAGGAAATGTTTATGACTTGACATAGTAAGTTCAGGATGCCAATCATGGAATGATATCCATCCTTTTATTTTTGGATCATAACTTACTGTCCATGATATATCATTAAAATAAGGGCTATCAGTTATATCAATAGGTGTTTGTATAAGTGTGGGTTCTATACATTCAATAGGTTCACATGCTTGTGCAACACATGTTGTAGGTAAACCTTCTCCTGTTACTAAATAATTAAGGCAATCATCTTCTGAAGCAGGTGTTTCATATATACCGTCATCAAACACAAGAGTATATGGAACACCATCTTCTGTTACTTCATCACACCTGCAATATCCTCCTGGATCTTCAATCCTAGGGGGTGTTAAACTATCTAAACATAAATAAGCATTAACTGGTGGTCTATCCAAAGAAACACCAAGGCTGTTAAAATATATGTCACCGGGTAATGAATTTATTATAAATGTAAAATATTTCCATGGTCTAGTTGGATTTAATGTATAAGCATATTCTTTCCAACCAGTAAGATGGTGGTAATCTGTACCACCATTTGAAATATCTCCTGAACGCCAAAGTAATTCAGCGTCTTCAGGATCACCAATGTATTGTTGTCCATTTACCATTCCTCCATTGTCACCCATTTCTGAATCGTCTACCCAAGCAAAAGCATCACACCATGCTCCACTTTCACTCATACATGGATCCATACTTCCATATATTTGCAACTCTGGTCTATTATTTACATATGGTTGTCCAGGTAGTCCGCAATCAACACAGTATTGTGCTTGATAACTATCATTAGAACTTGAAGCTGGTAATATTGCCGTACCTGGAAAACCTCCTCTTTGACAATGAGCATTACCATTCTCATCAAATAGTTCAAAAAATGGGTTATCATCACTCAGTGTTAAATAAGGATTTCCTTGGCCTGGATGTCTATTAAAAGTTCCATCTGCTGCTAATACAACTTCTCCTACATATGTATTACCTGCTACAAAAGGAGATTCATTACCATCTTCATCTTTTAATAATTGAGTTGCACCTTCTCTCCAGTATCCATTAGCGTCACCATTCTCTTGAAAAAATAATCCTAAATAAGTATTACCTGTATGAGGCATTAGACCACAACAAGTTCTAGAAACAGAATAAAAAGTAGTACCGTCTAATATATCTGTAGTTTGTGGTGATGTCCATCCAATTTCACCTTCAGCAGGACACATATCTGTCATACATCCTATCCATTCATCAGGTACTGATCCTCTAAGTTCATTCATTGGGGGAGGATTATTTTGATTCCAATATGCGCCATTAAACCAATTTTCATAATCTTCTTGATCATAAGCAGGATTATTGATATCAAGTACTGGATTATAATACTGAGTATCAGGATTTAGCTCAGGACTTTCACACCAATAAACTCCACATGGTTGTTCAAACCCAGGATTATTTAAATATAAACTTGTAGCATCACCTACAATAGGATTTACTCCTTCTCTAGGTAACTCGTATTCAGGATCTGTTGTTACCCACTCGCAACACTCTCTACCATCTACAGATGCAAATGTACCTTCTGGACATTCTGGACAACATTCACAAAATTCATTATCTCCTTGTCCTTGACACTCTAAATTATAATCTTCAGGACATTCTGGTGTAGGTGGATTTTCACATGGATTGATAAATCCAGGAATTTCTGGATCAAATTGTATACATTCATCTACATTACAAGGCTCATAATCTTTTTTACAAAAATAAACTATATCATAATTAGGATCATAAACAGATTGACAAGCAACACCCATAATAGGATTATCTGCAAATGAAGTTCCTTCTATTTCTGGAAATGCTGCTAATAATCTAGAAGGTAAATAATTATTAAACCATTGCTTCATTCCTGCATCTGCAATATTTTGTAAAGTTTGACCATATTGAAATATCTTACCTTGTGCTTGTGACATATAAAATACACCCGATGGTGTATTAATAACACTACGTGAATTTTCACAAGATCCATATTCATGAGGAAGATCAGCTGTACTAATTTGTTGCATTGGATCATTAAACAAGCCACCATCACCAATAACAAGTTTAGTATTATAATCAGTAGTTAATGTATCAACTCCTTGAAATGATATAGGTGCTAAATGTGGAAATAATATTAATGCCCCTGACTTAGATATAGGTTTAATAGTAGTTGGAGCGTTTTTAAAGTCTTGATAATTATTTGGTAGGTATACTCTCCAAAAATCTTTTTTAGCTTCTTTAAACGCTTGATTTGAATATAGTATTCTTTTAGGATAATAATCATAACATGTTTCAGCTACAAAAGGATCATAATCTCTAGTTTGAATTGCACCATGGGTGATCATTTGACTTGTAAGATTATACTTACTTAATGAAAAATCATATTTATAAAAATTACCATCTTTAATTATATCTGAATGAAATAAAGAATTAAGATCTGTATATTCAGTCCAATCATAAAACTTTTCTTTTTGATTACCTCCTTGTTCTCTTAATCCAACATTTAATTCTGACTCTACAAAGAAATCATTTACACCACTATTATGAGTATACATATATGCTCTTTTAAGAACAAAGAAATTATTATTTGTTCCACCCAAATATCCTGATGTTGACCATTGTCCATATCCAGAAATAGTACCACCCGTCTCTATTTGTGATGCATCTCTATCCATATTGTGCATAGTAGATGGTAACCCTCCATTAGTCCAACTAAAACTAAAATCTGCTATAGGAGCAATCATATTAATTAAATCATACTTTGTAGTATCCATATAAAATTTTGTATATGGAACATTCATATAATTTTGATATTGAAATCCAAACTCATCTGGTTCTCCTTTTAAGAATTGCCAGAAAAATGGCATTATAACTTTTTCATTATATCTATTTATATAGACATCACCGCCAAATAAAGGTTCTGATTTAAATATTTGATTATCTTCAACTGTTAAATTTGTAACTTCATGACCAAATTCATCTAACCAGTTTTGAGGTTTAGATATAGGTATTTGTTTAATACCATCTAGTTGACCATATTGATTATCCATAGCAAATTTAAGACCAACATAATGTGCTCCAATTTGAGATGTCCAATTACCTCTAGTTGGATTATCTAATGCAGCCTGTCCTGCTACACCTAGTGTTACTTTAGAATTATCAGAAGGTATACCACTTAACATTGCACCTCCTTGATTTCCTAAAGATTGTAGTACAACTGTTGAAGGTCTAAATAAATTATTAACTCTAGCACTAAATCCTATACCTGTTGATCCAAAATCTTGAATTACATTTCCAACATATCTAGCTTTTTCAATTCTACCTCTATAGACATCACCGTCATGTCTAGCTTCTGTTTGTGAATACAACCCATATGAATTATATTTATATGCATGTTGATTTACACCTGCTGCATTATAAATTAAATCTATAATAACTTGACCACCATCTACTACATAATTTAAAAATCCAAATAATGATAATACACCATATATAGCATTAGGCCCTGCTTTCCAATCTGTACCTTCAAATTCCATAACTCTCTTTGCACCAAGTTGACCAGCTGCTGGAGGTATGCCTATATTGTTAAGCGCACCTTCTGCCTCCCATATTGCAGCAGTAGTACCCATATATGCTTCTTCTCCCAGACCAGGTCCTAAAACTGGGTTAATTGTAGAAAGTGTAAGAGCAGTTTCAGTAGGAATCATTAATGCTGTTCCAGCGGTTATTCCACCTGGTAGAACTGAAGTATTAGAATGCAATTCTGTTGTTCTTTTACCACGCATCTTACCTATAGCATAGGCACAACCAACTAATACAGCTATAATAGCTGCAAAGTCACGTATTAATACATTCTTAGGATGTTCTTCAGAAGTTGTAAAATGTCCTTGTTGAAATCCTTGAGTTAATCCATAACTTTTAACTTCTGCTGGATTTAAATAAGGTCTATTAAAAGATGTTTCAGGAGAATGAAATGTATAAAAGTTTGTACAAGTTCCATGAAAAGCACCTGTATTACCACATATATGAGGAAAAGAATCATGATCATTACTAATAGTTGGTGCAGTTCCATCTGGAGCTTGTGTTGTTAAATAAGGATCTGCATTCCAACTATTAAATGGATAGTTTGGCATTAGTCCTACTATATTAGATGCTGGATCTATATCTGCACCAAAATTTCCACCAGCAGGTATTTGATATGATCTCATATTTCTAATAATACCTTTTGCTAAAATAGATTTATTACCTTGTCTTGATCCCACTAGTATTTCATATCCTGTAATATTAGGAATTCTTACACCATCATTATCAACAGGCCATACAATATTATCAAATTCTACACTTAGTATACGTATATTTTGATTATTTGCACTAGACCTATTAAGCGTATCTATATCTGTTTGTTCTTCAGGAAATTTATGATGTCTAATATTTTGACCACATAATTCACCCCATCTACCATGAGGATCTTCTGAAGGATATTTTTCTGATGACTCCCAATATCCCATTTGACCTTTAGATAATATAACACCCCCATCTTCTGTTACAGTTGTGCCATCAATTTCATCTACAAAAGCAGTATTTGTTGTTTGCCATAATTCTTGTTCATCTGTGTTTAAAGCATTATTATTATCTGCTCCACCTTTTTCATTTCCAAAAATTTGATTATCTGTTAAATATGCTCTACCTGGTATATGATAAGAAGTTGATTTATCTCCTGTTTTATATATAAATCTAATAAAGAAAGTATATTGTTCATCTCTCATAAATGATGGTTTATTACCTCCATTTTTATAATATGTTGCAGGATATTCTACTGAAACCCATCTAGCTGTAATTTCATTTGCTAAAGGTTGATAATTAAAATCAAATTGAGTTGTAGGACCTACTCTCATTAAATAATCATTAAGAACTACCATTTGATCAGATCTTTCATAAACAGGTGTACGTAATGGTAATGTGGAAATAGGCACTTGAGAAGCTGATGCTGTATTTGGATTTATATAATCAATATTTATTTTTGATTGTTCTGTACTATATAAACCTAATTGTATTGCTTGAGTTTGTTGCTGATTATTCATTAACAATACAACTTTATAAAATTCAAAGTTTTTATCTAAATCATCAATAAATATATCTAAAGATGAAGCAGTGTCATCTCCATCAAATAGAGGTTGTATATTTGAAACTCCTATATAATCTCCTATTTGTTGTTCATTTATTGTATATGCAATATAAACTTGATAAGATCCATTTTTTAATTGACCTGGACTATCTGCTTTTTCTAAAGATAGTTTAGGAGTTTTCATAAAAGGTGCTAACCTTATAAGATCACAATTAAGCTTTAATGGTAAAACATCAACATATTCAACACATGGTTCATCTTCTGTACCTGTACCTTCAACTTGTTCTTGTATCCATGGAATATGTAAGTTTTCTGTAATTTTATCTTTAGGGCCTATATTAAGAGTTCTAGAAGGATTTAATCCATCATCCCAATATATTTGCCATGTGCAATCATAATTTTCTTTAGAAGCTCCTGTTATTAAATTAAACTTATTAAAGTTTAAACAAGTATCATTTACTAAAACATCATATTCACATTGACTATCATCAAATAATCCTATTTCACTTGTGTTGTTATCTGTTGAATAAATTATCCATTTATCTCCAAATAAATAAACAGCACCTATAATTGTATATAATACATTAGCGCAACTTAAATTAGCGGGTTCATTTCCAATAGTACCAGCGTCTCCACTTACAGAATTATTAATTGCATTTCTTGCATTAACCCAATTCTCTTGTCCTACAAAACTTTCATGAGAATCTTTTATCATACCTTTAACAAATAGATCTGTATCTACTTTAGAGGTATTATTAAAATTAGGTCTTTGATTCTGTTCTTTTGCCATTTTAAATTATTTATCTTGTAGGATAGCTCTTAAACATATCATAATAATTACTATACTGCGCTCTTCTATTAACTTCCCAAATTTTTTGTAATTCTTTAAAATCTGGTGTATTAATAAATCCTAATGCATTATTTCTTGCAGCTCTTAATTTACCTTGCATGTATTGTAATTTCTGTGAAACATTTTCTCCATCAAACATCATATTTTCAAGTATTCTTTCTTTTAATGCATATTCATAATATTCATTACAGTATGGATGATCAAGGACTAATAATTCTCCTTCTTCATTTTCCATGGCTCCTTGATAATTTAAATAAACTTTACCAGAATCAAAATTAGTTAAAAGAAATCCATCTTTAATTTCAGCAATATCTACTGCTTGAGAATTTATATTTGGACAATCACATTGAATACTTCCTGTACTATTTTTAATTCTAAGAGGATAAAATCTAGTTGAAGTTCTATATTGTTCTGCACCCATGTATTGAACAACCATATATTGATTACTATAGACAGTTTCTCCATTTTCTTGTGTTGGGCATGTATTAACCACACATACATCTTTACATGTGGGATCTTCACAAGGACCTGTATCTCCACCATCAGGAGCTGGTACATATGTAGGTTGTGTAGTATCTACGTGTGTGCCAGAAGGAAATGTATTTACTATTTTAAACTCATCACAAACAAATGCATAATTTAAATATTTAAAATCTGAAGGTAATTGAACTTTATTATGTTCAACTTCCAAAAGAGTTTCTTTAGTTCTATTTATTCTTAAACCCAAATCATAATTAACTCTAGTTGCAACTTTAATTAATTGTTGAGGTTCCATATGTCCACCTAAAGATTGACTAGGAAAATCAATACTAACATCTGCTAATAATTGATCAAAAGTTCTGTATTTATGTGATATAGCCATTATCTATTTATATTTACTTTATTATCTGAATCTTCTGCAGGAACTTTCATAGTAGCAAATGTTTCTTGCAGCACCTGTTGTTCTATTTCTGCAAAAAGAAATTCAGGTACAAAAAATCTTTGAAAATGTCTAGGTATACAATTATCTGAAGGATCACAATTAAATTTTGAAACATCACCTTCAAATATCCCTTCAAGCTTTATTGCATCCCATTCTACATTAGGTAAATAAAGATAGTCATTTAACCACCAAAAATATTTAGTTTTATTATATTTAAAACTAGTTGATAATGCCATTGAGTTATAAGTACCAGGAGAAGTTGCTTGACATTCGTTAGATCCATCAATAGAAGATACAGTTCTAATTAATGGTCCCCAATATCCTTCCAAAAATATTGGTAGTTTATTTTTTGTTCTTTTTATTTTACAATCACTTTTTATACCACAACAATCAGATTCTATTTTATCTATTTCAATTAATTCTACAAAATCTAAAGTTTGCCATACACTATTAAACTTCATTAATTTATTAGAGCTATCTTGTCTCCTCATTAATAATGTAGCATACTTCTTTATTAAACTGTAAAGATACCTATCAGTGACAAAAGCGTCTTCAGATTCTGCTTTTATTTGACCACGAACTCTAGATATAACATCACCTATTGTTGTCATATTATTATATTTTATTTTTTATACATATCAGCAACCCTTTTTTTGTTTTCCATAACAATATATTTGGGCCACTGCTCAGGATACGTCTTAGCTACAGATCTTTTAAATTGTCTAACAGCTTTAAACTGCCATAATTCTCTATTTTTAAATCTATACTTTGTAGAGTAATTTGTATAGAATATTTTAGCAATCTTTCCATCTGTTTGTAAGTTTCTGTTTTGCAAAACTTTACCATATTCTCTTGAAAGAGAATAATTAGTATTTACACTCTTTGCAGCAGGACATGTTCCTATAAATAAATAACCTAGGGAATCAGGTAATTCTACACCTTCTCTACTATTTATAACTTCTTCCCATAATTTTGTATTGTATAATCTAATAATTTTTTTAAGCTTTGCATCATTTATATTTTCATATATAGGATACTTATCTTTAAATTCTTTTATAAGTTCACTATTTAATAAACTTAGCACTTTTTCTCTATACCTTGGTGCTTTTAAATTTGGAGCTTTAAAATTACTTATCATATTAATACTATACAATATAATTTACAAAAAAAAGGGGATTAATAAAAGTTTAAACCCAATAGATTAATCTGGTGAATAAGTTAGTTCACATATATTACCTTTATTATAGTCATGTAATTCTATAACACCAGAACGTTTAGATCCTACAAACTTATTATGATAATGCCAATAATCTGTTCTAGAAAGACTTGGAAGTATCTTTAACATAAAACCTGTACGTTCATTTGTAGTAATATATTCTACTTTCTTTTTATGATGTAAATGACCTGTAAATAAAGTTCTATTTTTAGTTATACCCCATTGTTGTGGAAACTCTGTAGCATAAAGTAAAAGAGAATTTTTAGTATTTACATCTCCGTGTTCAAAAGCAAAAAAGTTATCACCCCATGTATAAACTTTTCTTTCAAGATATGTTACATCCCAAAGTATATTAGGATTATCTATAGCTCTAGATAAAGCATGAGTTAAGTGAAATGAAGATAATCTATCATGATTACCGGGTATATATACTACTTGAAGATCGTCACAATATTGCTTTATAAAATTAATACTCCAATATATTGCATCAAATGCTTGTGTATAAGCTTCAGTAGCAGTAGAGCAATTATCTAATGGAGTACCACTTGTAGTAGTACCAGCCCAACTATCCATGTTCATTAGATCTCCTCCTACTACATAATATATTTTTTTAAGATTATGACTAGAATGTGCTCTTTCTACAAGATCCATAATAGTCTCTTCAAAATCTTTATCTATAGTTTCATTACCTTGTTTTCCAAAATGTATATCTTGTAATGATAATACAGCACATACATCTTTTTTACTTTCACTTTTAATTCTTTTAACTGGAGAGAATTTTTTTGGTTTCCAATTTTTAAGTAATTGCTCTATGTGAGCTGTATCATCATTTTTAAGTTTTGTAATTAAAGCTGATATACGCCAGTGATCTGACATTTGTTTATTCCAATATTGTGACAACTTCCATTGTGTTGTATCAATATTTAATATTTGTATAATTTCTTCAGGAGACTTAGGTTCTGTATTTGAGATTCCAGTAATTTTTCCTTGGCCACTTTCCATGTTGTATGATGACGTACAATCATCTGTAACATATCCCATGTCTCTTTCTTCTTTTCTTTTTTCTCTGTCTTCTGCATAAATTTCTTTTTTTATTTTATCAAATTCTTCTTCTGTTATTCCTAATCTTTCTGCACAATACTCTGAATTCTTTTTCCATTTTAAAGCATTTTTTACTTTTTCTTTTAAACTCATTAGATAGCTATATTAATTAGTGGTGCTAATATATAAAAAAATTGTTAATAAAAAAAGAGCCCCAGATGAATATCTAGGGCTCAGAGCGTTTTGCAGAGTAAAACCAACAAAAAATCTCCACGCTTCGCTATGCAGTTGGTATAGTTATACTTAACACCACAGAACCAGGTGCATATACTATACCATTATATTGTGTAACTAATCTAAATTCATAAGTTGTACCAGGAAATAATGTAGCCATTGTACTATCTAAAGTAAATGTATTTGTTGTTAATGGATTTATACTACCAAATGCATTAATAACTTGCCAATCACCAGATCCTTCTGGTCTATATTCTAATTTTATTACTTCAAGATCAGATAAAAAATCATACCAAATAAATTTTACAGTAGGATTACTTGCTCCTGTTACATGATCAGCATAAAAACTTCTAACCTTATAAGGATATGTTTCTGCATTATTATGTGCTAAAGCCATTTTTTGTAAAAATTGATCTAATCTTTCTCCTTTATGCATACATAATAAAACAGCACCAGTAACAGTTGGATACTTTACACACCACTTATCTTCAGAATGACAATGTCTTACACATTCTGTACATGTAACACTTTCACAAGGCTCTGCAGGTAATTTACATGTAGAATCTCCATATACCGCATTTTCAGGTATAGTATAACTTGTACTTTGACAAGCACAAGAAGAAGATTTATTTGAAGCACATTTTTGACAAGCCATTTTTTTAATTTTTAATTATTATGTACATGATGCATCAGCTACGTATTTTGCATTTATCCAATATCCACCAACTCCACTTGAGTTATATTGAGCAACTCTTCTAACTTTATCTGTACTAGGAGATCCATTTTGAGCATACCATTTAGTATCAGTTAATTCAGAAGAAGTAGAACCATAATCACCTCCAGCTATTGTTTTATAAGCTTTTACGCTTGAATCAAACATTACACCTGTTGAATTATATATTGGTATACATGTACCTGAAGATCTTCCTGCATTTCCAGCAGTTGCACAAGTCGCACCTTCACCATAAATTACTGAATCTACCCCATTAAGCGTTCCTTTCATAGGTTTCATAACATCTTCACCTTTTGGACAATTTATATCTTGTAATAAGCCTAAACCAGCTGTATCAACCGCAGTTACACTAGTAACTAAATCTATTATCCAACTTGATTGATCTCCAGAAGATTGAATATTAGAATCAGTTGATAAATAACTTTTATCTATAAAAGATGCAACTCTAAAACCATGTTCATATAAACCGGTAATAGTATTTGCGCCATAAGAAGTTGTTCCATTATAAGGAACCATCATAGATGCATTAGGTCCCATATAATCAGTTAAATTTACTGGATTTTGAACACTACCTGTAGATAATCCTTTTAATGCTGCATTATTTAAAACAGTTCCTGTTAATGCACCCATAGTTTGTAATACAGCAGCAGCACTAGTATCTTGTGATCCTGAAACTACTGGTACTAATATTTGAGTTAAATCAAACTTTTTATAAGTACAATTTTGAGTTACACCCCATACACTTCTTGCAGCACCACCATGTGTATTTAATATATCACATAATTCATCATAATTTTTTTGATAAGCTGGTGTAGGTTGAGAAGGTGAATTCCATCCATTTGCTAAAGCGGATGATCCATAATTACCATTAAGATTAGTATCTCCAATAAATGCTATTATATATACTGTACTAGGTATACCTAGTGTTGTTCCAGCAGACCAATAAGCAGGTAAAGAATACATAGATGAATAAGAACTTGCAACAGTAATACTACCTGATGCTCCTCCTTGCATGTCAACCATTGCTTTTGTATAATTTAAATAATCACCTGAATTAGAACCTTTTACTGGAACATAATTAATTGTTCCAGACCAATCAGAACATAGTGCTTGTATTTGATGTTTAGAGCTTTCTAATTCATCTTTAAGTATATTAGCTTCTGCTAGTGTAAATACATTAGTATCTATAAATACTGTAATATCTGTATCTTTATTTTTTATAGGAGCAGCATCTTGTATAGGAATAGTAATAGTGTTAACTGTTCTATTACCTTCATTTCCTATAGTGCAATCTGTTTTTGCATAAATATCAACAGAATCCATTCCTGCTGTAGGTCTTTGAGCATTAGGTGTATATATAAATTGAACATCACCTCCTAGCATTGGGTCATAATTTGTATCTGCTGGAAGATAAAATTTAGTTGTACCTCCATTTGTTGCAGTAGCATCCCAAGTTATTGGTGTAGTTTGCTTTGAATATCCAACTATATCTATTGGTATTCTTAAATTTCCACCACTATTAACATAGTAAGAATGTTTTTCAGGTCTATACGCTCTTGAATTAGGATTAATTGTTCCATCATCATTTAATATTTTTCCATATCTTGCTCTTACATAAGAAGGTTTACAGTCACAACAAAAAACAACTTGATCAATACTTTTCTTGCTTGTATTAATTAATGCATAAATATAATAAGTTGTACTTCCATTTGCAGTTAATGCATCTACGTATTGCCAACCGTTTTCATTTGAATTCATTGAAGTTGACATTCCTGTTGCACTATATACAACGTTTCCACAACTTATACTTGTTGTAGGATTATCAGATATAGATTTTGTTTTTTTAATAAAAGTAAGATCTACATCTCCTCCTGTTTCTGAAGAATCAGTTCCTTTATATACTGTAGGTAATCCAGTTACAGAATCAAAACCAGCTATCCAAGCTGTAATTGTTGCACCATCTTTATATGTTGCCATAACTGTTTTAGTGGTGCTTAATTTAGAAATTGCAGTTAAATATTCTGTTGATAATTTTGAATATGTTGTGCATGTTGGTGCAGTAGTTATAAATTCTGATTTAGCACATGTAGATATATTTCCCGTAGAACTTGTTACTTGAGCATAAATATTATATTTTGTTCCTGCAATTAAACTACTAGCTTTTCCACTTGATGAAGTAGATGTTGGATCTTTAATTTGTTGTTTAGATATTAAATTTCCAGTAGAGTCTTCTACTATTATATCATAAATAGAATTAGAATTTGTATTTAATCCAGCAATGCTATATTCTATACTTGTTTCACCAGTACTAGTTAAAGTGATAGTTGGACATGTTGAAGTATTTTCTAAAGTCATATCCATTATTCTTTCACATTGATTAGATCCATCAGTAAAACAAAAATAAAATTTTACTTTAAAATTACTTGTTGTATCTATACTAGTTGTATTAAATGAAATATTATGACCATTAGTGCTTCCTTGTAATTGAGAAACATTTGCATAACTAACAAGTGTATTTAAAGAAGAATCTTCTACTACAATTTTAGTACCTCTACCTTTATCACAATCATAATATCCTTTAGGAATAGTACATAAATCAAATAAAACACCTATACCACTAATTTCTCCAGATCCATTTTTTTGTAATGATATTTTTGGATCATATACAAATCCAGTACAAGCAGTTGGAGAGACAGTTCCTTGTAAATCTTCTACAGCTGTTCTTAAGTCACATATAGTTTTCCAAGCATTACTAAATGATTGTGCTAAATTAGAAGGTTTAGTATTCCATCCTTGCAATGTAGACATTACACCATTTCCTGATAATCTTTTACCACCTGATAAATTTGCACATTCAAGTCTAGCTGCTGTAAGTACATCAGCAGTACTTCCAATAGATTTTCTATAATTACAATAATCTTTTTCAAGAGCTGATAATAACTCTTGCATTTCTACACGTTTACCTATTTTATTAGGTATAACGCATTTTACAGTTACTTTTGGTGGAATATATCTTGTACCATTTTTCTTTTCTATTGCTAAAACTCTATTTTTTAATTGAGTTATAAATGGTAATCTTTGAATAGCTCTATCTGAAATTCTTGGTTGTCTTGGATCTTCAGGATCTACTGGGTTTCTACCATCATCAATATCATCATCTACTCTTTCACAAGGTAAAAGACAGCAAAGCTTGTTAGTAACAAGTTCCATCCATCCATTATAATACTGTAATAGCTCTACACCATTAGCATCTGTGCCAATTACTTCATAATATGCTTGTGGATTTTCTGTGGTTAACCACATAGGTTCAAAATCCTGCATTAATGTAGCAGGTTGCGTAGCATTATTATAAAGAGGTCCTAAAGCTCTAAGAAAACATTTAGGCAATTTAACAAATGCATTAACAGTATTAGTGTTTGTTATAGTTGTTTCATTATTTATTTCATTAGTTATAGTATTTGTTGGAACTTCAATTACATCTGAATAACCTGTTATATTTCCGTCTGAATCACCATAAACAAAAACAAAAGTACCATCACCATTATCAATTGTATCAATAACAGATTGACCATCTACACCGTCAAATCCATCATTACCATTAGGACCTTGAATTACTTGTATTTCTTCAAAATAATTTTGAATAAGATTATAGTTCTCTACAACATCTGCAACTGTATTTTGTAAATTACATTCAACATTAATAATATTTTGTAATAATGATGTAAGATCTGTTGCTGGAGGATTACTACCAACAGCAGTACAACTTTGTATAACTCCACTAATATCAAAAGAATTATCTAATCCAGTTTGAATTAAAGAACATAACAATTCTGCCATTTTTGCAACAACAACACTGATTGTGTCTCCTGTACAAATATTAAGACAAGCTAAATCTGGACCCTGCCAAACAATACAATTAGATGATATAGGTGTGCATCCGTTTGTATTTCCAGTACTAAGTGGTAACATAAATATTCTTTTTTATATTTCTTTTGAAATTACTATATATAATAATATACAAAAGATTTAATTAACAACCAAGTTATCATATCTATTAGTCAGACGATGATATAGGTGTACAATCAACTTTATCAATTGTAACATTAGTTATATCATCATCATTCACAATAATTTTTATTTCTTTTTGAGTACATGCACCTGTTGTTGTAAAACAGTGACATATATTTAAAGTGTGTTTAGTTTTAACTGAAGCGTTTTCTATTATAGTTTTAAAAATTCCATTTTCATTAGTTTTTCCAATATTACCTCCATTTACAATAATTTCATATCCTTTTACAGGATTACCTGTTTGATTATATACTTTAAAAACAATATATTCATTATCAGTTTTACATTCATAAAAAGTTTCTGTAGTAGTTATTGTTTCACCTTCTTCTGTAACCGTAATTACTTCTTCTTCAAATGTTTCAATACCAATATATGTACATCTAGTATCCAATGAACCTGGTTCAATTAAAGTTCCATCTGGACCTATATTTAGAAAATTACTAATAGTACCTACACCCCAACTAAAAGAACATGAAGGTTGTCTAAGATCTGTAGTACTTAAAGGTTCCCATATATAAGGAACTTCCCATGAAAAACTAGAATCTCCTTGAAAATCACCTGCTAAACTAGAATCTGAATAATAATATATTGATGGATCAGCCATTCCAGTTAATAATGTTCCTGATCCAGGTATAAGAAAATCAGTTTGATATACATCATTCTCATCTACAACAACTGCTCTCATCATTTGTGTTTCATTACTTTGTGTTATTGGATAATATAGACCTCCATTTAAAGCATACCAATTATTTTGATTATTTTGAATTTGTTTAAAAGGTCTTTCATTTCCAAAAAGTGTAGTTGCATAAGAAGGATCTTCAGCCTCAAGAGATCCTGCATAATAAGTTACACCATTTAAATCAATTTCTTCATAAAAGTTATTTCCATAACCATCAGCTTCTAAAACAGGATCTTTATAAGTCCATGCTAATTTAACACCACTTGTAGGTCCTTCTGCATTTGGTGCAGGCAATAATGTAAATTGTGCCATAAGAGCATAATAATGTGCATCATTATTAGATAGCCACTCTTGATATGCACTAGCAGGAGGTAAATTATAATTTTGAAAAAGATTTTGATAATTAACTTGTCCACTAGCATAGTAATCATTTACCCACATTGCTACAGTAGGAAAATCAATACCCATAACTCCCCATTGTTCCATCATATAAAATTCCAGTAAATATCTGCCTACATCTATTTTAGAATATAAACTTACTTGCGCTCTTCCAGATGTATTAGGTATAAACTCAAGATCTTGTTGACTAAATTTAAGTATAGAATTTCTACCATTTTCCATTCCTAATTCACCAGGACCTGCAGTTGCTTCAATATCATCTCCTGGAAAATCAGTAGATAAATTTTTAAGTTGTGTAACTGTAGGTTTAAATACAGGAGGATATATACAATTATTTATACAATCTTCTATTTGATATATAGGTTCTCCCGGTACAAGTATAGTAGTTGTATAAGTTGTATCTGGAAGTGTAGTAGTAGTAGTTATAGTTTCAGAATCAAAAAGATCTGGATTATTTTCTGGAATTGGATAAAAATTTATTTCTTCATATGTAGTTGAAGAATATGTTTTTATTTTAAGATCTTGCCAATCACATAATTCTTTTTTTATTTTATATTTATCCATTTGACTTAAAGAACAGCAAGGAGCTAAACCATATCTTTTTGTTCTAAATTCTTTATAGATATAGTCAGCAAATTTTTGCTCAACTTCAATTCTTTTAATTAAGTTTTTGTCAAAATCTTTTGGATAATTCATATTTTTTTAATTAACAACATGAAATGTCACATGTAATCTTTTTTAATTTAGATTCAGCAAATTTATATAAGTCCCATCCTTCATCTGGACTGTTACAATATTCAACTTTTCCTTTTGCAGCATCTATCATTGTCCTAATAAGTCTCATATCATCTAGAATTTTTTTTCTTGCTGATGTAGATTCACAAGGTTGTATATCTAAATCACATAATTTTTTATAATAATTACTCATTAAAGTATTTGTTCTTAAATGATTGTATTCTACATAAACTTTATCATGCGGTTGTACTCTATATTTTATTATATAAATTCCATCAGGATATGGTGCAACATTATTTCCACAATCATATGTTTGTAAACCTATTGCACAAGCTGTTAAATTTAAATCAAATCCTGGTTGAACCTCTATCATATAAGGAGCATTAAAACCGGGTGGTTGTATTAATAATTCAGGACAATCAATTTCTAAATTATCTGCATATTGACTTGTATCTTTAATACTAAAAATATCACAATTAGATACAGGAAGTAATTCTAGACTTAATATATGTTTTGCTGCCATAAGATTAATTTAATATAGTACTCATAAATAATATACAAAAAATGCATATGATATAAAAATAAAAAGGGCAGGAATAAACCCGCCCTTTTAAAAAAATTGAGATATATACTAACTATTAAGCACCGTCTGAATTATAAGGTCCATCCAAATTCTCGTTAGTAGTTGATCCCCAAGTTGCTAGTTGTCCCCATGCAGTGTCCATGACAGTTGCACCAGTACTACCAGTAATAGCTGGGATTTTATAAGTATATCTGTCATTGTCAAATACACCAGTAGGATTATTGAATCTTGGTATACTATGTGTTAAATAATAAGTATCATATTTAACACTATCATCAATAGTTACATAGTTGAATAATAAATCACTTTGTTCAATGTTTCTCATTCTTGAAGCGTCTCTATTACCAATATGCATTCCTTGCTGTCTGTATCTTTCAGATAAAAGAATATCTCTTAATACCGTACCACCATCTCCTGTAAAAATTGTAGGAGCAGTTTTTGTTTCTGTTCCGCAAGAAACACAAACATCACCTGTATCGTCTAGTACTTGAGCACCAGGGATAAGAGGCTCTAAACCTCCAGCAGCAGTGTACTGTCCATTGTAATCTCTAGGATCAAATGAGCATGTTGAAAAATTAGTATCTGTATAACCAGCAGTAATTTTAAGTTTAGCACCATCATCATCTGTTGGGTTAATGTACCCAGAAGCAGGATAATCAGCAGCGTTATCACCAGTTAATGTAACTTCTGTCCATGTTGGTGATCCAGCTGTAAGATCAGTGGTACTGTAAACATTTACTGTTACAAACTTTTTCCACCAGTCATCATTCTTAATTTGATTACCAATTTGCACCATTACAGCAATTGGATCTTGATAAGAAGCAGTAGATGCACAACATTGATTATCACTAGAGAATATTTTGTACATGTTGTGAGCCATGTATCTTAATGCAGGATTGCCTTTAAGATCAAGTCTAACCATTCCTAAACCTCCACAAGGGAAGCATTTAGAACCGTCTGCAACTAATTCTACATTTGCAGCAACACCATCAACACCTCTAGAATATCCTATTCTTTGTATGTATCTTGGGTTAATTGTTTTACTTTTCCAGGACTCAGACCAACCTCCATGAGGTGTAGTACTGTTTCCTAATGTGTCTGAAGTGTAAGGAGATCCTTGCGCAAAATACATTAACCTTGGTCTAGTCGTAGTATACGGTACAGCATTATCCAAAGTTGCTGGTAAAACAACAGCGTTAAAGTCATCAGAAAATCTATCACCATCAATTGTTGCTAATCTACCGGCAGTACCAGCAGCATTAGCAGCAGTAATATGATCTCCATCAGAAGCTGCAACGTTATTCATTAAATCAGCGTTTGTTCTAATTGGCAAAAATGTCTTTACAAAGCTATGATTGAAATAACTCATAATAAAAAAATTTTAAATTGTTAAAAAAATATATAAATAAATAAGTTGGTCTTATATTATAATATACAAAAAATATTTTACATACTAATTGTTTTTCTCTGATTCTTGTGATCCTCTTCCCATTTGATTTACATCACTTATATCTCCTGCAATTATTGCAACAGCTGAATCAATTATAAGTTCTACTATATCATCTTTAAATTCAGGATTAACATCTGCAGCAACTGCAATACCAGTGTATGGATCAACTGATCCTAGAATTTCAATTCTCCTAGGGACTCTATAGTAAACTAATACTGGATCCATTATATAAAAATCTTTTCTCCATATTCTTATTTGAGGAGTAACATTATTTGATTGAAAAGTACAGAATGTTTCTGACCATTCAAAATCAGGTCTTTTTAACGGATCTCTTAATATAACATCTACATTAGCTACCTCTGATTGATAAACCGTCATTGATCTAGGTTTAACACAAAAATTATCTTTATCTGCTCCAGGAGCACAATAACAATTTTGAAAAGGTATTGTAGTAGTTTCTTCTACTTGATAAGTAGTTGTAACCGGATCTATATATACATCCTCATTTTCAGTAAATGTATATGGAACCCATTCTCCAGGAGTAGTTTGCCAATCATTTAAGCTATATCCAATATTATCTACACGTCCTGGTTTCCACCAACAAGCAATTCCACAATATTCTCCAGGTTCTACCTGAGCAAATACTGCTTGACTATTATTTGCCCAAGTGTTTGGAGTATTGGTATAATTATAAGGTAATACTGTATTTCCGTCTTCATCATATAAAATTCCATCATAATCCTCTCCATATAAATCTGGAATTGTTTCATATGTTGCTATACCAGGACCACCGCCATTACAATTAATCCATTCTCTTGAAGGTCCTCCAACTAACCAACCTGTATTATTACCACTACAAGCTAAAGTTAAAAGATCCGTATCATTAGTAATTTCAAAAGCTGTTTTATTACATAAATCACAAGCATCTGTAATACCATCATTATTAGAATCAGAATTTCCTCCCCAAGGTGGTATTATATTTTGATTATAAACAATATCATAATTACCTGGAGGCGTTGTACTATAAGGACTTATACCTTGCATTACATATGCAAATTCTAAAGTTTGATTCCAAACCCAAGGTTCTTGTGTAACTACTTCACTAGGTTGAATACCTGGAAAGATACCACCGGATACATCATTTGCATAATCTAAAACAGCTCCTAAAGATCCCCAACTTGTTATTGTATTTTGATCCCAAGGACTTTTAGGAATATTAAATTGTGACTGTCCATGACTATAAAAAGTAAATGTAGGAACTCTTCTTACTGTTGTTACTTCAGCTTCTGCACCAGGGTTATAATATCCACCTGTAACTGTCCAGCCACCATCTTGCCAATAACCAGGTACAGTATTTGTTACATCAACTAATTGAGTTATATCACTAGCTGGAATAAAAGGAAAGCATTGTTGAGAATTACATTCAATCCTTTTAAATTCCAAATAATCTCCTCCTATATTAGGATTATAAATATTTCCAAAGTTAGTACTTTCAAAATATCCAAATTTATCATCATAGATAACATCTACACCTATAAGCGTTTCTCTTTTTAATAATATACTTAAATCATCAATTCTTCTCTTAGACATTTCGTCTCCTTCTTGACGCATATTTGTACCAGACAATTGTCTTCTACACCACTCTATTTGAGCCTTATTATATGCTTCAGCTATTTCCCAAGATTGAATATTATCATAATCTTGACTATCAATCTTATTAAGTCTTTTTTTAAACTTTACTTGTAGGGTTGTATTATTCATCTATCTTGACCATTGATGTTCAACTTTATCCATAATGTACATTAAAACTTCATCATTTAAAGGACTTGCTATATAGTGTAAAACATCTTCCATAGTTCTACCTAATCTTTCATCTTTGTCCGTATAAATAAATCCATCTGATTTATCTCTAATAATTTTATACACCTTAGCATCTTTTAAGATAGCTGCTAACTTTAACTCTTCTAATGATCTATTAGATGAATCTAAGAATGTTTGTGCAGCTCTTATTCTACTTCCTTCTGTTCCTTGCCCATGAATATATGCATCCATATTTTCATAAACAACATCATTAGGTGTTGAATTATTGTACTGTAAACTATTAGTATCAACAACTTTTGCAACATATCTTAATTTTGTAGGATTAGAATCATACATTGTTTGTAATGCTGCAAGAGCTCTATTTCTAACTTTAGATGGTTTAGTTCTAGTATCAACAGTTTGTTTAAAGTTGTCTAGATAAAATTTATATCTTGATCCTAATTTTGCAGTTTCTAAGTCTTTAGCAACTATAGAAAATCCACCTGCTTCAATTGCAAAGATCTTTATTAAATCATAAGGATCTTTTTTAGGATCTAAAAATAAAGGATCATTTCCAACCCTTATACTTATCTTAGACCAAAACTCATCATTATTAGGTCTAAGTAATTTAACTTTGTTCCAGAACTCTGGATCATCAACTTTAACAACATTCTGTGCTAATTCTTTTTCTAATTCAGCTACAGCTGTTCTTATTTGTTTTACCTTAGCTTCTTTTTCTGCTTTAGGTAATAATTTTATTTCAGGAGAAAATTCATTTAATCCTGTAACATATCTTCTAACACCGTTTACATCTAAACATGTTAATTGTTCTTCATGAAATACATTATCATAAAGAGACATGCTGTAATTTTCTAATCCCATGTTTTCATGATCTGTAACATAAGGACGTATTGATATATTTTGATTTTTTGTTTGTTGATATTTTTCAATCATTGTAAAATCTTCCATTGAAACTTCTTGTTCAATAGCAGGTTCTATAGCAATAGTAGATTCTATTACTTCTTCTTTAGTTGTTTTTTTATTTGCCATTATTAAAAGGTTTTTTAAGTTTAAAATTAAGTAAATTTAAAAGAGGGATCCTAAGACCCCTCTTCTAAATTAAAAACATATTAGAATGATCCGCCAGTTGTTGGATTCTTCATAACAATCTTCAATACTTTACTTGGATCTTTAACCCAAATAGCAGGCATTGTTTGAGTCATATAGACCCTATACCCATTGAAGTTACCAGAAGAAGCAAAACCTTGAGTTCTTCCCATATAATCCATAGTTCCATTTTGGTAGAACCATTTCAATTGATTATCCCAAGAAAGCTTTAACATGTGAATGTTATCATTTCCTTGATCAGTAATATCAAAAATTATAAATGAATAAGAACTTAAAGGTCTTCCATCAATAAGTGGATTCTCAATATCATTAGTATGTAAGTTATCAAATGCTGGATTCAATACGAATTTTACATTTGCTAAGAATGGAATTACAAATGATGTAAATGACCATCCATAACCCATATCCATACCTTGACCTGTAACTGCACCTACATTATCAGCGTTGATTACCCAAGGATTATTTCCACCATTATTGATCATGCTAACATCATCTTTAATAGCTTTATTAATCAATTGCATACCACCAATACCTGTTTGTACAATTAATGATCTTTGTGGATCTGGACCATCTAATTCAACTTTACCTTGATAGAAGTTGTAAAGTTCAGCCTTGAACATATCCAAGTTGAAAGAAGACTTATTATAAACTCTTTTAAATGAGTTATCTAATTGCTTCCAAAGACCTACAGATAATCTAATATCATCTGGTCCGTCTTGCTTAACTCTACCACCTTTACCCCACATTAAGTAAGTCTCAATATCAGTTGCTATCTTAGAAAGATGAGCAGCTTCCATATTAGTAAGGAAAGTTCTAGAAAGATCACCATTATCAAATGCACGTCTTACATAATCAGCACCCATAGTCTCTACCATTGTTTCCAATGAAGATACAGATGGATCCATATTATTATCAAATGATCTCCAAATCTCTGTAACTGGAACAGTACCATCAGCATTCATACCTCCTTTGATCATAAGATCAGCTCTAGAAGATACAGAATAGTGAACGTGTGCTTCAGCTCCTCCTACAAAGTTGTAGAATTCTCTGAAACCTGTTGCAGTTGTAAGATCTGAAAATCTTTCACCGTACTCACCACGAGCAGAACCTTTTCTAAAGTATTTAGTTCCTGCCGCAACATATTTGACATCAAAAGCTGTTGCGTTTGAATTATTAACTAATTGAACAGTATAAATATATCCATCACCTGCTTCCATGATATCATCAGAAGTAATGTAAAGTTCAAGACCGTTATACTTGTCATAAGTAATAATATCACCGTGACCAAAAGCTCTTTTATTTAATTTAATTTGGAATGAAGTACCGTCTACGCCCAGTTTACCTGTAGCGACAGCAGTAGTATCATCCACGTTACCTACCGTAAATGGTAGGTCTTGTGCAACGGGAGTTTGCCATTTGTACTCACCTCTAGCATTATCCACCATAATTGTATTCTGACCACCAAAAGATGCTAACTGATACAAAGGCATTTCCACTTTTTGTGTCATTGCCCAAATATCAATAGGGCCCATATCCATAGGCTCTGCATCTCCTAACATATTTGTTAAGTGATAAGAATCAACATGTGAACTAGCTTTATACTGAGTATCTCTTAGAAAAATCCCATTATTTGAAACCGGAGTTGCCATAATTTAATTCTTTTTTATTTGTTAAACATTAATTAATATATTAAAACCTTTTAAATATATTTTTATTTCTAGGTAATTTTCTGCTTACCTTACCTTGTTTTTCTTTACTAGTTGTTGAAGCAGAAACAGATTTTTGTGATTGAGCTGTTTTTAATTTTCTAACTGTTTTTTCAACCGCTTTAGTTTCTCCTTTCTGCATTATCTTCTCTTTGTATCCTTTTGGATCTGCTAATAACCAAAGTGCTTCAGTTATTAACGGATAGTTTGGTTCAACAAACTGATACTTTTCTAGAAGATGTCCTAGTAAGTTTGTATTTTTTCCTGTTACAGAAGGATATGATGGATTAATAAGTCCTTCATATAACAAGCTTTGCGTCTTTCTATCTATCTTTACATTATTTATCTCACCTCCCTTTAACGTTTCATATACATTTTTCATGTATGTTTCTGAAGCTTGTTGTTGTTGCTTTTTTTTCATCTCCTGTTCTTCCAATCTTTTAGCAACAACCTTTTCTTGCATCTTATCTAATTTGGGTTTAAACTTAGAAGCTTGTGTTTCAAGCTTACCAAGATCTTTCCAAATTTCTATTTCTTCTGAAATCTCTTCTGCATTACCATAACCAGTTGCTCCTAAATATTCTCTAATTATTTGCTCTTGGTCATTTTCATTTTTTATGTCCAGTTCTCTAGTTTCCTCTACTCTTGATAGTGCACCAAATAATCCTTTAAGATCTTTTCCACCATCTGCAACATATCTTGCTGCTATTTGTAGTTCTTCAGGTAAACTTTTAAAGAACTTTTTAGGAGTTTCACGCCTAACCGTATTTGCTTGTTCATCTAAATTAGCTTGAATTAATTCTTCCCAATCTTTAGCAGTATATTCATCAAGCTCTTTTTCATCATCAAAAGGAATTATTTTTTCATCTTTTATAAGTTTTGAAAAAACATCAGATATTCCTTCTATTTTTTTTCTTCCTCTCTTTACAGTTGGTTCTTCTTCTACAGTATCTAGATCTGTAAGACCTAATACTTCTTCAACATCAACTTTTTCTTTTTTCTTTTCAGTAGTTTTTTTAGGTTCTTCTTTAATCTCCGCCTTAACATTTTCCTTTTCTTCCCCTTCTTCTACTACTTCTTCTTTTTTATCTTCAACAACAGTTTCTTCTTTTTTATCTTCATACAAAAAAGATGTATCAACTTCTTTTTTTCTAGCAAATAAGCTAGGTTTTTTAGCAGTTTCTTCTGGTAGAGTTATTGAATCTCCACCTGGAGCTGCGTTAAAAATATCATTAAGGTCAACATTTACTTGCTCAACCTTTGTTTCAACTGATTTGGTTTCTTTTTCGGTCATAACATTTTTGGTTTTTAGTGGTTATATATATAATATACAAAAGATTTATTACTAAACCTTAAAAATTTTTTTCAAAATTAAAATTTATAGTAGTATATAGCTATCATTATTATTTCTTCTTCTTATCAGATTTCTTTGCAGAACTTTGTACATCATACTTATTTTTATTTTCACGTGCAATTTGTAAATTTTTGTCTGCAATCTCTCTTTGAGTTGCTAATTTTTCTCTATCAATTCCTAACTTTGCTTGATCTACTGAATTCTTTATAGCAGCTTCTTCACGTTTAAAATTCATTTGCTCTCTATATTCATCTCTTTTACGCATATCACCCATTGCATCTTGAAAATCACTTTGTTGATTTTGATCAATATCTGACTGTGCTCCATATCCTGCTGATTTTATCTCAGCAACCATGAGATCTTTTTGTCTTTCTTTTTCATTTTCTGAAGATTGGAATTCACGTTCTGCAGCTTTTTCCTGAGCTTGAGCAGCAAGTTGTTGCTGTTGCATTTGTTGCTGTTGATCTAATTTAGCTTTTTCTTGAGCTTGTTGTTTTTGCTCAGAAGCTTTAAGAATGCTAGTTACTTCAGCAATTGACTCAGCTTTTATTACACTACCTAAATCATATATACTTGCACCTGTTGTATTATTTTGTAATGCCATTTGTTTAAGCTGTTCTAATATTGCTCTATGATTTGTTTTAGTTGTGCAAAAAATATTAAAGTCTCTCATTAATAAATCCGTACCATCCATTTGAAAATTAACTTTTTCAGCTTCACTAGATATATAGTTCAATCTAATACTAGGAGTAGTGCTATGATAATATTGAGAAAGATCTGTTCTCATTTTATGAACCCTAGGCATAAGATTATCTGAATGTTGTATGTAATACATTTCTGTTTGAGCAAAAGATTGTTGAACAGCTTGTTGTACTCCTGTAGCTGTTTGTCTAGATATTTCTTGCCCTAATCTTTGTGGAGTAATACCAATTGCATCAAATGCTTGTTGTTTAAAATGATTAGCTAAATTTATTCTAGACATTAATCTATTTGTTTGTTCAAGATTTAATGTTTGATAATGATTAAAATTAGTAGCATTTTCTGTATTAGTTATAGATGTATCTAATGGTAGCATACCAAAATCCTTCATTGCAACATATGCTTTTGCATAATTATTTTTACCCCAATCTTCTCCCATTGAATGACGTGGTAAAGCATTTTGATCAAACATAATAACAGTTCCAAGTTCATCTACAAGTATATCAGCTATTTGGTTATTTACCATATTATAACCAACTTGATACGCTTTCATTAAATCTACTAGTGATGTAGACTTAGTATTTCTATCTGAAAATACTCTACCCTCAACAGGAAGTTTGCAACCATAAAGATTACTATCACCTTTAAATTGAAATTGTACTCTACCAGGTTTTGTTTTATTAATTCCTAAATATATTGGATTTAATTCTGTTGAAGTTTGCTTCCATGTTGCCGGTAAATTTGGACCAATCTTAACACCACCCCATACTTCATTAATCCATATCCAATCTACATGTTCTCCAAAAGCAAGATTATCTTTTGTTTTTTCTTTAAATAGATTTGTGTTATATATAGGTTTTTCTGTTATTTTAAAATTTTCATCAACAACCTTTTGAACAACATCTCCATCTTCCATTACTCTTGTTAAGTGTCCTATTTTTCTTTGGGTTTTCCAATAGATAGTTGCAACTCTCATCATATTGCGTTCTCCCCATACGTGTAAATCTTCTCCTTCATTTAATATCCATTTAACAATATCATTACCACCATCTGGAGAATTTTGCCAATTACTAACAAATTGTCTGTAACCTAACGAAGGCATATTTGTATTCCACTTATGTGATTTAGTAGGATCATAAAATGTTCCATCATTTTGATAACCAGATATAGTATATTTTGCATTTTTAGCAGGGTATATATTTTGTAAAGATTTTAATTGTTCCTCAGTCATAAGATACCCATATGCATCTATAACATCTGAAACAGTCATCATATCAAGTTTACCTACATAATTAGAATCAGAGATATATCTTGTATCTGGAGATTTTTGATAAAAGGTTAAAGCTGGATTCCATAGTTCTACATCATAATCATCTTCCATCATTTTAAAATGCCAAAATTCTCTATCACAAATAAGCATATCTTTAAAAGCTCTTTCTTCAAGTTCATGCATTTTAAATCTTTCTTCATCAACTTTTAATTGATGTGATGCCCATTCTTCTACCAAACTTCTATAATCTTTTTGAAAAAATTCTTCTATTTCAGGAAGTGTTTTTAATTTTTCTGGGTTAAGTTGTTCCTTAGCTTCTTTTGACTGAGGATCCATTCCCATACTAATCATCTTTAAAACCATTTTACCTTTTGCGTCTTGTAAAAGATTTTCTTCAATCATCTTTCTTTTATGCTCTAACATTTCATTATAGGAAAGATCGTCTACGGCTCTAAATTGTACCTTTGAAAATCTTTTAGAAAATTCTCCTGTAAGCACGTTTACAACATTAGGAATAATAGGATAAAATTTAAGTTCTAAAGCAGAGTTGTCTTCTTTAGTTAAAACATCCATAAGATCTTTATAGTCATTATCTTCTTCAACTATATAATCAGTTTTATCAATAATACCTTTTGCAAGTTTATAATTTTTAAGAATTTTTCTAGCATTATGTCTTAGATATTCCATCCCCTGTAATTCTAACCAATCTAAATTCCATGCAGCCCAATCATCATCTTTTTTCTTAGCTGGTAAAAATTGTGTAGGTTGAGTTAAGCTAGAATTAGTAGGATAACTATTATCAGCTTTTGCACCCTTTTTCAGTTGTAAGGCATTAAGTACCCTCATATTATTATTTTTTTATAGTGTAGATTACAGTAATACTATCTTCATATGAAGATGATGTTTCCCAAGATGTGTTTAACCCTGTACCTGAAGTTGTCCAATATCCTTTCATTATTTTATGTTTTTAAAGGGAGATCTTCTAATTTTATTAGTTATAGATTTTTTTCTTCTACCTAAATTATTAAAAGGTCTCATATTTAATTTATACATTTTTTGTGATTTTTCCAAGCTATCCTTAGACATATCCTGTTGTTTATGCTTTAAATAACCCCTATTAGCTTGTTGTAGCTTTGCAAAAGCTATTAATGCAGAAAATGCCACAAGTCTATCCACGTTTAATCCTGGGAAGTATTGTAACATTTCAGTCAATAACATTTTATCAGGAATTCTTTCAACTCCTAATGATGAACTTAATACATTTCCATCAACATCTGTTTCTTGATCTATCTCTTCTCTTACATATTCTATTGCATATGATATAAGATGATTTTTAAATAATACACCAGTATTTTTCCAACCATACTCTTGAAAAACATTTTGATTAGATCCTAGATCTTTTAAAAATACAATCTGATGTTTTGGTACTAAATACTTTTGTTTTTTCTTAGATATCATGTATTGAATAAATAAGGATATATTATTTTCAACTAATGTCCAGGCATTGTACCATTCTATTATAAGCTCTAATTGTTCGTGTGTTTTATTTATATTATCATATCTACCACACCATGATGCAACAATTTTATCTCTTTCTAAAAAAGTTTCTATACCTTGAGATGTTTCTCTTGTAACTTCAATAGGATTCTTATAAACAAATATACTACATAATGAATCTGATGTGGTTGTTTTACCTTCTGATACAGGGTCAATAGATGCATAGTACATTCCAAAAGATGGATTTTTGACAGGTTTTTCCCATACAATTATTGCACCAGATTTATCTTCTAATTTCTTATTAACAGGAAAATTAAATATAGGAAGCTTAGTTGTCTTTGATGCTGTTATAGTATTTTTTTCTTTTTCTAATTTTACAAACTCATATGCATATTCTTTCTCTTCTATTTTTCTTATTTGTTTGCTTATTATACCCTGTGGAAATACTGCTTCTTTTCTATATGCAAAAGCTTCTGCAATATCTATAGGTTTTTGTGATATTCTTAATTGATATTGTTCAGGATTTAAATCTTTTTTCCATTGCGCTCTTTCTTCTTTTATAGAATTAAGAGCTTGTTCAATAAGTGAATTTCCATAGTTATCAATATATGGAGGCATAGACCATTGTTCTGGTATAAATAAACCACAGTTTCCTATAGTTCCTTTGTCATCCATTAAGTTTGTTGATACTGAATATATATCATTTCCATCTGGATTTAATATCATCTGTTTTAAAGGTTCACATTGATCAAGGTCACCCACTGAACCTGCAGCAATAAACATACCTGTAGTCATCATACCAGATGTCATTGCAGGTCTAATATACTCAAATGTTTGATCCATCTTAGGAGCAATACCAGCCTCTTCATGAAAGAAATAAGTACAAGGTCCACCAACACCAGTAGTTGGATTTTTTTCAAAAGATGCACCTTGAATTTTTGACATTAAACCTTTATTTGTTTTTCTATTATTAACTCTAACTTCAATCTTTTGTTCCCATAATAAAACTTTAGCTGGATTAGTTGGTCTATACCAAGCGGTATGTTCATTAAGAAAAGTTTTGTATTCTTCTAAAAATTTCCAAGAACCTTTATCATTTATATAATCTTTAAGTGATGCACCTATTTTACATATAGATCCTTCTTCAAACCAAAATTGATTTAACACTTTAGCCATATGAAAATAAGAAGAAGCTATCTGACGTTTCTTAAGTATTGCTGAATGTCTATAATGTAGTTCTGCTAATAACTCATAAAGAGCCATGTGATACTGTGCATCTCTAACTTTAGCAAATCCATAATGTTTCTCTTCCTTATCAAAGATTGGTAAGAAATTTAACCACATATAATAATCTCTTGTTAGATAAAATGTATTATTCTTTCCATAGAATATTACACCTTCCCTGCATTTTTCTTTTTCATCATTCCAGTATTTAATGTAATCTTTAGACCTGAAAGGTTTATTACAATAGAATTGTTGATCATTAAATACTTTAGCTTGCTCGTTAAAAACAAGGGCAGTTTCATCAAATTGATACTGCCCAGGTTCTTTAAAAATTTCTAAAATAAAATTAGTAAAATCTTCTTTCTCTTTAAATTCTACGTAATCCCATTTTCCTTCTTTATATGTAGGAATTTTTTTATACATTCTCTAGTTTACAAAGAACAGCTCCTTCATGCATTAAAAGATGAATCTCTCCTTCATGCATAAATTCACTATCATCACTGTTTGCCATTGACCACTGTATAAAATCACCTTCATTAAGATCTTTACATACTTCGGGTCCTCTTGAAACAATTCTACCTTGAGGTTTTTGTTGAACTTGTGAATCAGGTAAAATTATTCCTGATTGTGTAGTTTCAACCTTTTTAACAGGTTTTACTAAAATTCTTTTACCAATAGGTATTACTTTATAGTTTTTAACATTTTCTTTTATCATAGTTTTAAATTTTATAATTGATCATAAGCTAATCCCTGCCCACCACGGACAGAGCTTTGTTGTTCATTTTTCATATCTGTATACGCTCCTTTAAAAGATTGTCTAATTTGATCAAACTTAGCAGCAGTATTAACTAAAGCAGTTAGATTTCCATCCCTACCGTGATCTATAGAAGTTGTTTCCATATACCTAGCTAATCTATCTAACATAGCCTTAATACCTTTATAAGCTCTAAAGGTTGGAGTTTCATATAATTCTTTACATGTATCAATAGCATGTCTTATAGCTCCATCTTCAGATGATTCTTCAAATTCAATTTCTTCTATAATAAGATCTTCTTTTTCATGTTCAGGCATATTAAAGAACGGATTTAAATCTGGATCTGGACATGTCATGTAAAATACATATTGATATACAGATAAATATGTATCTGGATATTTATCCATAATAGTCTTTAAAGACTTTAATGTATAACAGTGTTCACTAGGAACAACTTTACCGTTTTGTATATCAAATAATTTTACTAACATACAGGATTATCTTTTAACCACATAATAAGACTTTGAACTTCATCTTTTAAATATGGTAATTCATACATTTTTATTTCTTTTATAATTGGTTCATTTTGATCATTATACTTTGTTATTGGATAACCATAATCATCCTTACCTTCTTCTTCAAAACTTACATGTTGTATTTGAATCTCTCCTACTCTAAGTTTAGGATTATGTTTATTAATAATATAAGCATATAAACTTAATTGTAAATTATAATGTTTAAGATTACAGTCATCAAGATGACTAACTGGTTTATACATTTTAGAAGTTATACCTTCCCAATTAGTAAAACCTTTTATTTTAATTTCTTTATTAGTTTTGTAATCAAGTATGTTTATTTTTCCATTAACTATACTTACAAGATCTGCTTGTCCACACAAACCGGCAGATTTTAAATAGACAAAATGTTCTGGATATATACCTTCTTTTAGTTTTTGTTCAGGTGCAACTTTAATGCCATTACTATCAGTTATAGGTTTTATAATTGGAATCTCTATACCTTCTCTTGCTATTGTAGAAAATTCTAATAATCTTTTTTCTCTTTCATCATGATACCAATTACCTAATCCAATAGCTCTTTTAGATTCATTATCCCAAATTTCTAATATTTTTTTTGGTGAAATTTTATACCATTTAGATCTTTTATTTTTAGATGATTTTTTAGATTGTGCTTCTGCATCAAATTTAGGTTTAAACATCCCTACAAATGATGTAACACTTGTCCATTTAATTTGATCTTTTTCAAGATCTTCATTAAGTGATTCATATATATGACCATCTGATTTAAATATTACTGGCATCTTCTTTTTCTTTTATTTGTTTTTTAATTACACCTTCCATTTCTTTATTTACAACAGCACTCCATTTACCTCTTGGACAACTTGATGATAAAGCTCTAAGTTTAAGTCCTAAACTACACCCACAGTCTGAACAACAAGGTTGTGTTGCAGGAACAGCACAACGAGTACCTTTAGTATCTAATGCTTCACACATAGAACAATCTATCCATCTTTTATCTGCTATTTCTTCAACATCTTCATTTTTAAAAATTTTATTTTTAACACCTTCAGCAATTTGCTTTACGTTACCAAGAGCACCTAAAATTTTATTTATTCTCATGTTTAAACTTTTTTTTAGTTTGTATTTTATTATTTAATTCAATTAAAGCACTTTCCATTTGTTTTATTTTTTCTTTAACTGGTATATATTTTTCATAACCTTTATAAGTCATTTTCTCAAGATTACCTAATATATCTTTATTTCTTTTTATTGCTTTTTCTAATTTCTTTTTTCTTAAACTAAAAGTTCCTAATCCAGCTACATTGATATGAGTATCAGTTAAGTTAGATAAATTTTTTCTTACTTTTGCATAATAAAAAGTTATAAAATCATCAACAACATCTTTATGTACTCCAATTTCTTTTGCCACCTCATTAAAAAATTCTTTATGATTCTTCGGTTTCAATTCCTAAAATTTTATAATCTAAAAGTATTAAACCTTCAGTTTGTACATTTAGATCTTGATTTATATAAATAATTTTTTTATTAGATCCATCTTTAATAACTAACTTTTTCTTTTCAGCTTTTGTTATAGCATTTCTAGCAGATTGAGAACTTTTAAATATATTTTTTTTTGATATTAAATCACAAAAAGAAGTTAATTCTTTTCTCCCTTCTTTTGCAAGTTCGGCTAAACAATTAAGATCAGAATTACTAATTTGTATATCATTCAAAAAGCAATGAGTAAGGATTTGAAATTTAATAACTTCATCCCTACTCATTTTTACTTTTTTATCTACTTTATTAACTAGAGCCATGATGTTAATATCTTATTACTTTGTAATAATGTATAAGTAAATCTATTACCCCACTTATCTCTAGCTTTTCTGCAAATACTCATGAATTCTTTCCAATCATTATTAGCAGCAATAACTTGACAACCAGCAGACCATTTATCTACTTGTGTAGATTTCTTATTAGCATACTTAGTAGCTCTATGAATATTTATTCCAAAATTACCTGTTTGTACAGATTCCTCAAGAAGATTATACCATGGATCACGGTTATCATCTCTATATACTGATACAGGTCTATCTTGTCCTAAAGCTTCATATCTACCTTGATGTTTTCTAATAATATGACTACCTCTATATTGACCAGGTTTTAATATTGCAACACCATCCTCTCTCATTATGTTTTCAACCCAATGAGTTCCAGGATCTGTAGTACAATCAAAACAATGAAAATGCCATTGACCACCTTCACCTTTTTTATTAGTACCTGTCTTATATGATAAAGTTATTTTATCATCAAAAGCATTTGTAACTTTACTATCTGTACTAGAATTTCTAATACCTACAATATTAAGATTATAGTCACCTTTCTCAAACCACACATGACTAGTCATCTGCTTTATGGTTTGTTCTATTTGTTCTCTACTAACTGTTATTGGTTTATGCATCTTTACTAGCTTTTTTAAGAGTTCTTTTTTTCCCTTCTTCATTGCTTTTTGTTGCATCTTTTGCTTTTTCAAAATCTTCTAAAGCTTGTCTATTAGCTGGATTAACAACTGGTTTTTTAACTTCAGGAACAGGTGGAGTAGGTGGAACATTAGACATCTTTGTCATAAACTGTTGTGCTTGCATTCTTTCTGCACGACACTTTTCAATATCTCTTAATAAGCCTTCATACTCTAACTGTGCTTCTAAATGAGGAATGTGATCTTTATAATATTTTGTGATCTCATCTCTTTTTGCAGTTAATTCTTCTTGTGAAAGTTCAACTGCTTCTTTTGGATTTTCTTTTATATCCGCCATGATTAAAATTTTTAAATTAATAACTAGGCAAATATATAAAAAAAGTTTAAATAAAAGAAGTTTAAAGAAAAAATATTTTTTAATTCCTTACCAAGAAGTAAAATCTTTAGATTCTATATCTAATATTTCACTTTTTGTAATCCAACTAACTTGATACGCTGAATTATCTAAAGCAAGAACAAGATCATATTTATCAGGATAATCAAAAGCTTCATCAAACAATTCTAATGTATAACCTTTTCTTATATAGAAGGTTTTAAAAAGATCTATTGTATTTGTACCATCATGGAGTTTAATACTTACATATACGTTAGTTGTATCAGTGTTAGATATTTTACAAGAATGTATTCTATATGTTTTACCATTATTAGATTTTTGTTCTCCTAATAACGTATTATTTGTATTACCGGTATGATTCTGTTTTATATTGTATATCATATCTTATTATTTTAATTCTACTTGTCCTGTTTTTACTATTCTTTGACCCTTTTTACCACCAATAGCCGGAGAGGTTTCTACGTAATAAATATTTAGAAAATATTTTTTTTGTATTTGGTCATAAACTATCTCAGACGTGTGAGTCTGAGTAGTACCTGGTAATGAAAAAGGTGGTAAAGCGGGATAAGCACCTACGTTTATTGCAGCCAAATTGTTTATTCCTATATTTCTAGCGTTAGCTGTTACATTAGTAGTGTTAGTGGTAATAAGGCCATCAAGCCTTTTAACCTCGTTTACGCTGTCTGTTATAGAAGTAGCCTGCTGAGTTGTTATTCCTGTCTTAGCAGTATTAGCTGTAATAGCATTTGCTTGATTAGTTGATATACCTGCTTTGTCTTTATTAGTTGATATCTCTGTTCTAAGATAATCTAATTCATCTTGCATTTGTTGAAGTTGAAATATTATTGGAGCAAACTCAGGAAGACCTATATGATATTCCATACCTTTTCCTCTTTCATAATCCCATATTTCTTCAGCTTTAGTCAACTTAGACACAGGAACCTCATCATTACCACCTCCTGTTGTTTTATAAAATTTTTCGTATTTTTTTCCTGTTAATGCCATAATTTAAAATTTAAAATTTAACTACGTGAAACGTTACCATTACCCTTATGCTTGTATAACTACCAGCTGTTGGGTTTGCATTTGCTGATAAATATACAGCTTTATTAACCCATGCTGGATAAGCTTGTGTACTTTGCAAAAATCTATATGGTCTCCACTCTTCTAGTCTTTGAAACCCACCTGTTCCCATATTATTCATAAATCTTCTTTGATAATATATACATTGATTAAGATCCTTTGTAACACCATCATCATATTCTAAATAGAAATCCTGAGCTACAGTATTTTGAGTTCCACTTGCCATTATGGTATGAGTGTGCATACTCAGTACAACAGGCATGAGACCACTACCTAATGCTGGTATTATTACATAACCTTTATTACTATTAGCTGTAGATATAAGATTTAGTTGAGCTTGATTAAGATCTATAACTACTTGTTGTATTCCTACCATTTCACAGCCCGACCCAACTTGATCTAATTTAAACGCACCTTTAGAAGATCCAGAAGCTTTAAGTGCAATGTCACCACCACTATCTAAAGTAATACTTGAAGCAGCATCTATTGTAGTTTGACCATCTGATGTTATAGTTATATGAGCTGAAGTACCCACATCATCATATGATGTAATATCCATAGATCCATTAGCACCAACACCAACTCTACCATAGTTAGCATTATCAAGGGTATCATGAACATATATACCACCATGATGAAATACAAGATCAGCTGATGTTCCTATTGTACCAGCACCAGCATTTACAGTTGGTATACCTTGATCTGTTTGTGTAGCGGTGCCTGTTCCTCCATTTGCTAAAGGTAATGGACTAATCTTTCCTCTTAATTCACTAGCAGTATCTACATATCTTCTTAATTCATCTATATCATCTTGCATTTCTTGCAAGTTTACTATAAGTGGACCTAATGTATTATCATCTATTAATTGTTTATATCCTGCCGCTGCATCTGCTGTATTAAAGGCATCTAGTGCAGTTTTTCTAGTACTATTTATTTCATCAGCACCACCTCCTGATGTTACATAAAATTTCTTACTTGTTTTTCCTCCTAATGCCATATTGTTAATTTTAAGAATTATCTATTACATAATAACTAGTATATACTGTCATACTAGTTAAACTATTACTTGTCATTCCTGTTGATGTTGCTATGGTTAAAGGTACATTTTCACCTCCTGTTAAACTTGCTGCACCCTTGCCTGCATAAGTACCAAGAACAAAAGTCATATCTGTTGTTATACCATACATCCATCTTCTTGAATATTTTAAAGCATATGTATATGTTGTTGTACTATTCCACCCAACTATTAGATCTCCTAATGAAGTATCAGCAGAATTTCTATCAACTAAACAAGTAACTTCTACAGGTATTATTATTTTATTTGCTCCTTGTGCAGCCACTAATGTTTGTGGAGATGAATTTAAAGCATTACACCCTGCTTGGTTTATAGTAACTTTAGTTTGTTTAAGTATATGAGTACCTGAACTTACCACCTCATCTGGTACTGTTGGAATAAGTCCATCAACATATCCTTTACTAGCAGCATCTGTACTAGCAGAAACTGTATCTACACCTTGTATTCTACCTGTTCCACTTAAAGTAATATCTCCACCACTTACTGTTAAGTCTCCACTCATTGAAACATCTCCATCTGCTTCTATAGTAAATTTTACAGATGTAGTATTATTGCTAGATCCAGTACCACCTCCTCCTGGATGTCCATGAAATTCAAATTTTCCACTCCTTTCATTTCCTGTACCTGCCCCTCCTATTATATGTATATCTCCACCTGAGTTATCTGTTCCATTTGCTTCACCTCCTTCAAACCTAAATTGAGGTTCACTACCACCTTGTCCTGAACCTGCAATTTTAAATAAACTAGGTAAAGCTGTTCCACCTAAATTATAAGTTTTTAATACTATAGTACTACCACTTCCAGGAGATTCAGCACTTGGAGATCCTGAAGAATACCAACCACCAGCTTCAAATTGTGAAAGTGCTAACCCTACATTCATTCTTCCAGTAGCACCATTAAATTGAGCAAGTGACTCTGCTGATAATGCACTTGTTCCGTTTCCTGTAAGCATATAATTAGTACCTGCAGTTGTTAATCCAGTTCCACCATCTCCTACTGCTAAGGTACCTGTAATACTAGTAGCCCCTAGATCCACTGCTAATTCTGTAGATTCTATAACTAAACCTCCATTAGATTTAAGATCTGTACTAAATGTAGTACCAGAAAGATCTAAACCATCTCCAGCTGAATATGTAGTATCTGTTTGTGCAGCCCATGTTGCGTTTCCACTACCGTCTTTTATTAAAGCTTCACCAGCACTTGCTCCACTTACTTGTGATAAAGCATCTATTGCTGCTTGTGCTGTGCTTTGACCAGTACCACCATGTGCTACACCTACATCAGTTCCTTCCCATACTCCAGATGATATAGTACCTAATCCTGTAATATTAGATTGATTTCCTACAGATAGTAAACCAGCATTAGTCATTGCGGCTGTACTTCCCATAGTAAGTGTTCCAGCTATTGTTGTAGCAGAAGCTGCTCCGTAACCAAGACTGACATTAACAGTATCATTTGTTCCGTGTCCTACACCTTCTATCATGTTTCTCAGCTGTGAAGTAGTTCCATTACTAGCGGCTACGTCTATTTCCATCTTAGATGCCTCATCTGTAGCCAACGCTGTAACTATTCTATTCCTTATTTGACCAAACTGAGTTTCTGTTTGAGCTGAGTTATCTCCATTCCACTTTATAGTACCTGTATAATCTCCATCTGCTCCAGCAGCACCTTTATCTTTTAAAAGTTTTATACTAGGTGGTTTATTGTCAGTGTTAGTATTTTCTATAATAAGTTGAGGTTTTTGGGTAACAGAAGAAGAAACATGCAAGTCACTCCCATCCCAAGTAAAGTTAGGTTCAATATCAAGTGTATTTGCACTTGCATATGTTGCTACACCACCAGCTGTTGTTCCATTTAGTGTAGTAGCTGTAGTAGCATTTGCCCATGTAGCATTACCACTTCCATCCTTAGTTAATCTTTGACCAGCACTAGCACCACTAACTGCAGTTAAGGCATCAATAGCAGCTTGTGCTGTACTTGCTCCTGTTCCTCCATAAGCTATTCCAACATCAGTTCCTTGCCATTCTGCATTTGATATAACTCCAGCTCCACTTATATCAATACCAGTTGAAGCTACAGAAAATTGTCCATCTATAATAAGATTTAAATGGGCTGCTGCTGCACCACCATCAACTGTTGTTATATCCGTTTCACCACTAGCTTTAGTTTGTAGTGCAAAATAATCATCAGTAGTTACATCACTACTCTTAAACATTAAATCATAAGCACCATCTGCTAGTAAATGCCAAATACCATAAGTAGTGGCTGGAACTCCAGCTGCAGTTGCTGTAGTTTTTATACCATATGTAGTTGTAGCACCATTAAGATTATTAACCATACCAGCCTGATTAGTGTTAGCCGCAGTAGTATGTGAAAGATAATTACTTACTCCAGTAAATGTACTAGTTCCAACGTTTGTTTGATTATCAGTAAGGTTTAAAGCTACTCCTGTACCAGATTGTGCATTACTACCTGTAGTTGCTATAGTCTTATCATAGTTTAATTTAAAACCATAATCTGCACTATTAGTTCCAGCATTATCTTTATCAAAATTTGCCCAAATAGCAGATGATGTATTTAAATCACTATTAACTATGTTTATACCATTACTTGCTGAACCAAATGATCCTGAAGTATTTGTAAGAGTTAACTTATTACCATCAAAGGTCATATTAGCTTCAGCATTCATTGCATCTGTACCAGTTGCAGTAATAACTCTATCATCTATACCATTAGTCATAAAGTCAGATACATCAACACTAATTGTTTTTGCAACACTGCCATCCCATGTAGTACCAGTATTATAATCAATACCAGTACCTGCAGTTAATACATTAGGTACGGCTACACCATTAGCTACCCAACTTAATACACCATTACCATCAGTTGATAATACTTGACCTGCAGTACCATCATCATTGGGTAAAGTTAATTCATATTCATATGGGGAATCTGGTGGAGTAAGAAGTACTCCTCCAATTAAAAGATCACTAAATACAGGGTGCTTACCTATCCATTTCATTTTTTGGCAAATTTCTCTACACCGCTAATCCCAAAGCAGCCGAGAACAACCCAAACAAATGAATCATATACGAATTCATTAATTACAAGATCATAACCGTACCAACCAGTGGCAAGATCAGCAATCATTATTATACACATGATTATAAAAGCTACAAAACCAACTATAGCTTTTTCATTCCAATCATTATTGTCTTTAAATATTTTCATTATCTATTTTTTATAATAGTCATAATCTTTTACCCAATCTATAACTTGATCATAGAGTGCTTTACAATTAGGACAAAATTTATATTTTTCATTTACAATTACTATATCCGCATCTTCCACTTCTCTTGGCTCTTTACCTGGTCTACAATCTGGATTATCACACTTTGTCATTATAAAACATTATTAGGTCCCATTTGCATTCCATAAGGACAACCGCATCCTTGTACTTGACCACCCATTTGTTTTTTATATCTACTAACTTTACCTTTAGTTTTCTTTTCTTTTTTAGCAGCAGCTTTTTCTGAATCACTTAATTCACTCCATGTAGAAGGTGTTTTACTACTTACTTTTTTTGTAGGTCTAAAAGTAGTATCTCCACCACTATAGTCTTTATCACCGGATGGTGTTCTCCAATCTTCTTTAAACCAACGTCTAAGAGCAGCTCCTTTTGCAGATTTACGTACAGCCATTATTTTTTCTTTTTATTACCCCAATTAGCAGCACCAACTTTACGGCATTTAGCTAAAGCACCACTAGCATAAGCAGAAGGCCAAACATCATATCTAGCTTTTACTTTACTATAGCATGCATCTTTTGATCCACCTTTTTTTCTATCTTCTAATACTTTTTTTAATACACTCATATTAACAGTTCCATTTTTTTAGAGATAAGCTTAGTCTGTCTTTCCCTGTGTTATTACTAGGTTTTTGTCTTTTTCTCATACCACGCATTCTAGCACAGAATGATGCTTTTCTTTTTTTCTTTTTGCCTTTAGGGTTACTTTCTGTAACAGGAGGTTTTAAATTAGATCCTTCTTTTTTTGCAGATGCCCTACCTTTAGCATTTAATCCACCAGAAGGACTTTGACCTTCTTTACGTTGCCATGCAGGAGTAGATCCTCCAGTTTTGTACATACCTGGAACACGCGTACCTTTATTATTATAAACTGGATTCATCATTTCTTTTTCTTTTTAGGTTTATCATGAGTATGAGTAGCCATTAAATCTAAATGCTGTTGACAAGATTTTGTCATAACTCCTTTTCCTGTTTTTTTGTCATACATCATGTGATGTTTATAACCTTCACAATTTACTTTATTTGCTTTCTTTGCCATAATTTATTTATTTAACGTTTGCCACCGTCATATTCAACGGCATGACCTTCTTTTACGAGACAGTCATTTACGCAAACTTGTGTTAATGTGTCTTTACCTGCAAGCTTATTTATATGTAATCTACCAAGAACTCTACCATACTTACCAAGTTCTTGTGATTCTAGTTCAAAGCAATTAGCAGCTCCTTCCATCATTTCAATTAATCTTTCTTTTGCAGCTAATCCTAATTTCTTTTCAACCTTATTTCTAGTTCTAGACTCTGGTGCATTAATACCAGCAAGTCTTATTCTTTTTTTAATCTTAACACCAAAGCCAAGATCTATATCTGCATCAATGGTATCACCATCAACTACTCTTATACATTTTGCATTATAATTGTACATCTAATATTCTTTTAAGTTTTGCGCATTTTTCATATTCTTCATTTTCTTCAAAATAATAAATTAGATCCTCTATTTCATTTTTACCCCATCCTAATACTGGATCATAAATTAATATTGCTTTTTCTACATTTCCTCTTGCGTCTAATAATTTTTCAAATGTTGTTTGTTCTGTTATAATTTTATACGAATTTTCAAACGCCATTTCTATCATCATCTGTTCCATTTCATATTTTTCAGATTCACTATATTCGTCAAAGATCTCTTCATTATTTTCTTTTTCACTCATAATTGTAATTTAAAGATTTGCTAATATATAAAAAAAATGAAGAAGTGGGAACTTGTCAGCATGTAAAAACAAGATTGGGCCCAACCAACAGAGGTCCCCATAATCTTCAAAAAGCTACTATCCGTCAGTAGTCACTGCAGCAGCAGATATACCAGCGAAGTTAGCTCCAGTCTCAACAGAATCATATACAACTATAAATCCTCCGTTGTATGTAGACCTAGAGTCTCCAATAGCAACAGGAGTATTAATAGCTTGTACGAGTTTCTTCATGAACGACTTTTCAAAATTTGCACCACCAGAATGCGTAAGATTAACATACACATGTCTAAGATTTTTCCACTCACCTGCTGTCTCTTTGTTTGCGTCTTTTCTGTCAAACAGAGAATATGCATAGTCATTGCCAGTGAAAGTTAATCTGATGTTAGTACCAGAAGTTGCGTGTACTGAAGTAAGCTTTGACGCTTGTACACATAAGTCTTCGTCAGCTACCCCTCTAAAATATAAATAAGGTTCTGCAGCCGCCATTGAAATATTTGCCATAATTAAAAAATTTATAAAATTAAACATAAGAAGAGGCATAATTAAACACACTCTTCAACATTACACTAAGGGTTATATATAAATGCACAAACCTTTTACTAAAGGATTGGGTGTCTATTTAGTCCCCCTACCTATATAATATACTTAAAATTTTTTTCCCAAAAAAGTTTTGTTGTGTATTTAGCATTGGCGTGGGGTCCCATTGTTCTGCTCCCCGGCTTAAAATTGGTGGGTTACCACCCCCTAATTAAACAAGGGAAGTCTTAAAAAACCAAATGGATGTTTTATTCCACAAGGTTGCCGATGATAGTAATACTATTATCGTCAAGACTGCTGCCATTGATAAAGTCACAAGGACTTTCAATGGTAAGACTGCAACTGTGCGTACCCAAGGGAACGCTAAGTTTGGTCTTCTTGTCATTATGGATGAGGAAACTGGTGAAACAGTTGATCCTCGTTCATACGGGTTTAAACCAAATCAAGTCTTAGAGGGAATCAGATTGTCTGATTCTCCAGTCCTTGACCAGGAATCTGGTGAAGAGACAGGCTTGTTTTGGGCAGAGCCCTATGACAAGCAGGAGTCAGAGGATTAGCAATAGCTAATGCCTCTCCCGCACGGCCTACCATAGCAGATTACTCGTGTGTTACTCAAGGTAATCCAAAAGCCCAATTGTGGAGTTGATAGCCCACAAGTAAGCTTTGATTGTTGTCCGTCAACAATGTACGTACTTTGCCCAACAAAGTGCATGGAGACACTCACTCAAACAGAGTTTTATCTCAACTTAGTCCTAAGTCCTGTGATAATGGTTACATTATGTACTAATGTAGGTAAATCTCTGTTTAGTGTTGCAATTATTTAATTAATTGTGCACGTGTGTCAATAAAAGTGTAGTCTATTTCCCACAATATACCACTTAACACCACAAAATATAATGGAATGAACCATAATAAATAATATAGCTATAGCTAGTGAGTTTGCTCAATCAAAATGCCTAGATGAGATGTGAAGGGTGTTCTCTGCAATAAACTACTGTGATGGTAGTTGCTAGTATATAGTCTTTATGTTCTCTCTCTATAGGATAAGAGACATAGTAACCGCAAATCTAATCAGACGGATAATAACAGAACTGACCAGAGTTATTGAGTTAACTTGTGTTGTGAGACACTTAAAAACTCTAACAGTAAACTGTACCATAATTTAATAGTATGGGCAGATATAAAGTGGACAAATTCACCTAGGAACCACACACGGTAATAGTGAACTAGGAAAGCTAACAGAGAAAACTGTTTAAATCATGGGGATGATAGGTATTGCCTACATAGAAGACCACTTGTGGTACTATGTAGTATCTCAGTTCAATTCTGAGCATCTCCACTTTATAAATAGATAACATTCAATTTATGTATATAACGCATAATGAAGCAGGATGTTATAAAATTAAGAAGCCGCCAGAGTCTTATTAGGTAACTTAATCTATTTAATTTAATAGTACAAGGGATACAACGGCTAGCTACCAACGTATCCTGAGTGTCGCACAATAAACTTTCTCAAGAGGGTTAGTGCATCTGATTGGCCTATGATGGGTGATCGTATAGTTGAATGACTGTATGATCTTATTTAAATATATCAATTGGAGTATGATGAAACCAAGATAACAATAACTTATCTTGAAAGCGTTAATGCTATAGGGCCATCTTAAAGTCCTGGCAAACTTATGAAGTTCTGATACGGAACTATACAATGTTATAACCTTGGTATCTAATCAATATTGAGAACATAATGAGTATAAAGGTTAATCGCCTGCATAGGGTTAATGAAGTCTAAGGGGGAACCCAAGAGTCATCATTGTGAGAGTAGTTTGCTCATCACTCACTGTACTATTTATTATAACAGAGTAAACTGTAGTAAATCATTTAATTAATGTTCACTTAAATATATAATTATGAAGAATCTTATTTTACCGCTTAAGATAGCTATTCTTATCTTAGCACCTGCATTTGCAACAGTATTAACATGTCTTGCACTTGCTCTTGCATTTAGTATACTATTTGCACCTGAGCCATTTGGAGAGACATATTTTCTTATAATTGAGATAGTAACATATCTCCTTTATACGCTGGGATTTTGGAAGTGGTTATTTAAATAATCACACTTACTCAGTAACACACTATTAGTAGAGATGATAGAGAGGATTGTCTCTACTAATGACATAACGCTAACATATTGCGTGAAAAATATGTACTCACTTTTAAATAATAATTAATGAAAAAATTTATATACTCTAATACAAAATTAGCTCTAGAAGTACTTACAGATCTAAATGAAAGAATAACAAGTACAAAGAAAGAAAGACCAAGTGGTGAGATATATCATGCTGATAATATGAATGGTAATATATTAAAAGTTGATAGAGGTAAGTCTTTTAAGGGACATGATGCATCTGTTAGTATATGTCATGAAGGTAAAAAACTATTTATACATAATAAATACTTTGGTGGTATGGTATCAAGTATTTATTATACTGATAGTAAAACAACTGTGTTAAAATTTGAACACACATATGATGCACCTAAATGGATGGAGAAAAAAATGAATGAAATTAAAGTTTATCATAATATAATTGGTCCTTTTGAATTTGAAGTTGATAATGATACTGATCTTACTCTAAGTTTATGGGGAGTTAGTGTAAAAAAAGAAGTGGAATTCCATGGTCTAAATATGTTTGGTCATAAATATAATATTCATATGTTGAGAGATTTACAAGAAGCTGGTTCTAGATTTAGAAAACAGTTTAAAGATATGGATATTAGTAGAATGGTGTTAGTAAAAAAATCTGAGGCTGATGATAAAGGATATAATGCAAATAAAGTTGTTGCATGGTGACACTGATGTCTAACTAACAGTACTATAATATTAATTTATGTTATAGTACTGTTGGTAATAGTTGAGCGGGTTGAGATGCCTGTTCTGTTTGAGTGAGTAGTGATAGAGGGAGTTAATGAAAGAATAGCTACGGGATTTAATTCCCTTTGTCCATTCTTTTACTGAATAAAAATAAAAATAATAATAATAATCAAATGAATATAGAAAAAATAACATATAAAATAGTAAAAGATACAATCATGGAATGTACAGGTATATTAGGACACAATACATCACACTTTATATTAAACATGATGATATCACATCTCAGTGATGAACAAAGAGGTGCAATATTAGATGAAATAGTAAATGAAAGAGATCACATACTATTTAAAAAAACAGATCTTGTATGGTTTGATCCTAAAGATAATAAATATGATCTTAAAGATTTATGTCAAGAGGATATGATGAAGGATGCAAAACTTATGGATGAGCATGGTCATATTAAAGGTAGAATCATAAATGATACTAATTATCAAGATGGAGTTAATCCTTATGCAAGTGAATATATAATACATGCTTGCTTAAGAATTAAAGATGATGGAGATACAGAATATAAAGAAGTAAGAGTAAAGAGATCTAATATTATGGGATTATGGAAACCTTTGGAATAGTAAATAAAGATGTAGTTACTGATCCAGAACTATCTATACAAGCAAAAGGTGTATATGCTGTTATATGCACCTATTGTAATAAGAATAGAACCTGCTTTCCTTCAGTAAACACTTTAGCTGATCTGTGTGATGTGCATCCACGTACAATCAGTAGAAAAATTAAAGAATTGAAGGAAAAAGGGTATATAAAGAGGTTTGGTAGAAAATTTATTGTAGCATGATAGCTATACTACTCTTCTATTTATGCACTAGTCAAGTTTTTTGACTATGTAAAGTAAATAAAATAGTATACTTTTGTGCTATGATTTACCAATTACCTAACGGAAGAATAATAGAGATGTCTCTAGAACAATATCTTGAGCTTGATGAGCAAGATTTTAGAGAACTCAATGGTCTTGGTAAAGAATTCACATCTGATATAACTAATCCTTTTTATAAATCTACTCTTGCAAATAATAGAAGAGAAAAACCTGATGAACCAGAAGTTTGGGAATTTAATGAAAGAGAACCCAATCTTGATGAAATCAAGGATATAGAGAAGTTGGAAGATAAATACTTTCATCGTGATGATACATAATCACACACACACAATCAATAATAATTTTAATAAATAATTTTTTAAACATGAAAACAAATTCAAGTAATGTTAGGATAAGTCCTGACGAACAAGGTAATGCAATTAGAGTATCTAAAAATAATCCAGAATATGGACATATAAGATTAACTCAGGAAAAAACATCTTTTGGTACAAATGGATGGGTAAACAGAAAAGTATTAAGTACATTAGTACATGGTACTGTAGAAGATTTACAATCATTAGGTTATGAAGGTAATCAACAACTTGCTGGTATATTATATGTACAAGAACAAATGACTCCATTTAATGATAATGATCCAGATAGAGATCTTAAAATAGCTGGTGACACTGGTATAGTATGTAAAGGTGTTGACACTAATACAGGTGAAGAACTTCCTATATATAGAAAAGTATTTTATGATCCATCAGGACAGTCTACAGATAATGTTATAAGACATGTTAATGGTGATGAAATCAGAGAAGCTAATGGTGGTGCTGCTCCTAAGAAATCTAAAACTATAAATCAAAATGAGCTTAATGAATTATTAGAAAAAAAATCTGATAAGAAAGCAAAGAAAGAAGAAGTAGTTGAAGAAACTCAGGAAGAAGAAGTAGTAATGGAAAATGAATCTTTTGAATTATAAGACTGATCAACTTTGACTGATCACACTTGATTTGATTAGATGTGGACTTTGTTACCTCACATCTTTTTGATTAAATTGTTCATTTGAGAAGGGCTTTCGTCATGGTTAGCCCTTTTCTTTTTTATAAACCTCTTAATAATAACAAAAAAATATGCTTACTCAAGATCAATATGAAAATTTAAGACCTCATTTGAATAAATTAGAGGAACAAAGACAAATAGCTAGGTATTCTTATCTAGGTATGCTGTCTGAATATCAATTATTTGTACAATTACCAAAAAAACATTTTACTTATACTAAATTAAATCCTAAACAACATTTTTTATTTAAAAAGATATTGCATGGGTTAAAGATGTATAAATCTGATGAAATACAAAATATGCATTGGGACAAGAAAAGAAGAATAACTAAAGTTTGGAAGCGTGGTCAAAATGTAGTAAATGAGCTTAAACAATATGTTTCATTTCAACAAACTAAACCAATTTTTCGTATATTTGCTAAATCAGAATTAGGTAAAGAAATATATGAAATGCCTTTTGAATATTTACCTGATTATAAGAATAAAATGACTTTAAAAGAGTTAGGTTTAACTTATGAAGATGTTATTCTAAAGTTTATAGGTGTAGGATTATTACCAAAAAACTATTTAAGTGTAAAATGAGACAGAAATCAAAGAAGATGCAGAAAATTGATGCAAAGTATAGTCAATTAAGGAGGGTATTCCTTAATGACTATCCTATGTGTCAAGCTGCTCTTCCTAGATGTGGAAGTAAATCAACAGATGTACATCATAAAAAAGGTAGAGGTATATATCATAATGATGTAAGTACCTGGTTATCAGTATGTAGAACTTGTCACAATTGGATAGAATTAAATCCAATAGAGGCAGAAGAATTAGGATTTTCAATTAAAAGAATATGATAGAATTATTAAAATATTTAGCAAACAACTTACCACCTGAAGATTTATTACATCTTGCACAATTTTTGTCAAAGAATCCTCAGATTATAGATCAAGAAACTTTATTACATATAATAAATGAAGTTGATGGACAAGAAATGCACTCTATTGGTGATAGTCAATATGATGAATTAGTTAAAAGAATGAAAGAGATAGATGAAATAAACTCTAACTCTCAATTATATAAACTATTAAAAGATAATGATATAAGTTTAAATTAAATGGAAGTGAAAGAAATCTCAAGAGATAAAGTACAAAAAGATGCTTTAGACATAGCAATTAATAACAGTAGAGCAACGCTCGGTATATCTATGGGTGTTGGTAAAACAAGAATTGCTATTCAACACTTGCTAAAACTATATGATCCATTTATAAGAGTTTTAGTTGTTGTTCCTAAATGGTCAGTTATGACTGCTTGGATCAAAGAACTAGAACTATTAGGTAAAGAAAAAATAGGAGAAGATCATATAATTTATACAACATATTTATCATTAAATAAAAAGAATCCAAAAGATTATGATATAGTTTATTTAGATGAATGTCATAGTTTATTAGAATCACATGAAAAGTTTTTATCTGAATTTAATGGTAGAATACTAGGCTTAACCGGTACACCACCTAAAAATGGACAAAAATTAAAGATGGTTAATAAGTATTGTCCTGTTAAATATACATTTAGCGTAGATGATGCAGCTGACAACAGTATACTTAATGACTATCAAATTATAGTACATGAATTAGATTTATCTAAAGTAAAGAATGTGAAGAAATCTACTAAAGATGGAAGAACATGGTATACTTCAGAACTAGCTGATTATCAGTACTATACAGGAGCATTGGGAGATGCTCAAACACCTAAACAAAGACAATTCCTCTCTATTATGAGAATGAAAGCTATGATGGATTATCCAACCAAAGAAGCATATGCTAAAGGTTTGATGAGAAATATTAGTGATCAATGTATTGTCTTTGCTAATACACAAGCACAAGCGGATAGAATGTGTCAACACAGTTTTCATTCTAAAAATAGTGCATCAGAAGATAACTTACAGTTATTCAGTGATGGTAGAATAGATAAACTGTCTTGTGTATTACAATTAAGTGAAGGTGTAACAATACCTAATTTAAAACAAGGTATTATAATGCATGCATATGGCAATGAGCGTAAGTCAGCACAAAGAATAGGACGTTTGCTGCGCCTAAATCCTAGTGAGACTGCAATTTGCCATATATTGTGTTATAAAAATAGTCAAGATGTTAAGTGGGTTAATGCTGCACTATCTACATTTGATCAAGAAAAAATTAAATTTTATAATCCTTTAAATAGTTAAAAATGAAAAAAGTAATATTATTAGCTTTATTAATATCAAGTATTAGTTTTGCTCAAAAACCAAAACATAAAAATAAACATAAACATCAAAATAAGCATCATAATCATCATGTACAAAAACCTAATTATAATTTTTGGTTTGGTATAGCATTATTAGATGCAATTAGTGGTAATAATAATTATTATTATCATAATTATGGATGGAGTGATAATACTGTAATGGAAATGCATTTTAGATATGTTCCAAGAAGAGATGAATGGGTATTACAAAAGAAAAGAAGAAATGTTAGTGCTTCATATTTTTTAGACTATGGAAAACCACGTATTGTTGCAACATTTGATCATCCTAATTATAATATGCATGATTATAGTGTTATAGTACATAGAGATGGTTATTGGGAATATGATTGTCCAGATTCTTTGACAAGATATTTTACAAGAAAAATTAAAAATAATATAAATAGTTATAAAAGATGGTAAATTTATTAGAATGGGCAGGAGTCTTCATATTAATGGGGGCTTCATTTGCTTTAGGAATGTATGTAACAACACAAATAAGTTGTTGGATAAATAAAAAAATTAAAAAATGAGCATAGAGCTAGTAATATTTAAAATAATATGCTTTAGCTGTTGGTTTTATCATTATGGAAGAAAATAAAAATTGTTGCATATGTAAAGAAGAATTTGAAGGTTATGGACATAATCCATCACCATTATATAATAAAGAAGGAAGGTGTTGTACAACTTGTAATTTTACTAAAGTACTTCCTGCACGTTTAATGTTAAAAAATATTAAAAATGGGATTAATGAAAGAAATATATCTTGAAATGATACGTAGAGATTTTCAAGGTACACCGCATGAATTTATGAACATTTGGTTTAAAGAGAATAATATAGATAATAAAAAAAAGAAAAATGCCAAGGAATACGTACTCAAAAAAAATAAATGAATGGGATCTAGATATAGAATATAATTACGTGCCAGCTGAACCAGCTACGCATGATTATCCTGGTACAGGATCAACAGTAGAAGTACATGCTGTTTACTTATGGAATGATGAAATAAATATGTCAACTGATGAACAAGTTGATATGGCTAATTTTTTCTATGAATTATGTCCTGATGTCATGTATGAAATAGAAAAAGAAATAACAGAAAATCATGAAAATTCTTAATGATATGATAGAAGAAAATTTACCATATATTGTTATAATTATATTTGTATTAACAATAGTATTAACATTTATATTTTGAAAAATAATTTCTTTTCAATATTAAAAAAAGTGGATGGAAAACTCATTCACACTATAAAAGCTAAAGGAACTCTTTATGAAAATTGGATTAAAGAGTTACCTGAAGAAACTAAAATAGAAATATTTGCTAGTATATCTAGTGAGAATGGAACTGCTGCACAAATTGCAAAGATTCATGCTATGATTAGAGAACTAGCTAATGACATAGGATATAGTTTTGGTGAAATGAAACTACAAGTCAAAAGAAAAGCAGGACTCTGCATAAACAAGGGGGGATCAGAGTACTGCAAATCTTTTGCTAAGTGTAATAAATCTGAATTAAATCTTGTAATTCAAGAATTAATTGAGATAGGTGACTTTTCAGGAATTAATCTTCGTTAGATTTATCTTCTTTAGATTTTTGAATTTTTTCTATTTCTTTACCTATTTCTTTACTTGCACCTTCTATTCCAGAAATAAAACTTGCAATAGAATTACCAACTGTTTGATCTTGTACTTCATTTTTACCTTGAGCATCAGCTTGCCAATGTATTTCAGATAAAAGAGTCATAATACACCAAAGTGCTTTTTCTCTACTTGTAACAGTTTCAGGATCAATATCTTTAAAACCTGTTTTAACTCTTTCCATAACGTGTATTATTTGTGTTGCATTTAAATCTTCTAAAAGATAATACATAACACCTTCAACAGATTTTTTAAAGAATCCTGATACAGGAATATTAATAATTGCTTCATCAGGAAGTGTAAGCACTTGAGAACCTGAAAGTTCATTCATTTTTTTGACAGCTTTTTCTCTGTCTTCAGTAGTTAAAATTTTTGGATCTTTTAAAGGTTCTTCTTTTTTAGTTTTTTTCTTTTTAGCCATTATAATAGTATTTAATTATACATAAAGATACAATAAATTTAGTATCTTTACAAACCTTAAAATAAATCAATATGTTTCAAGAGGATATTTTAAAAATGACCAATGAGATTCAAAAGTTTAAAAACAAATTTGAATCAAAGTATGAAAAAAATATTAGTATACTTATAAGTGATAAGTCAGACATCGTTGTAGATGTTAAAACATGGGAAGATGAAATACAAGCAATGAAATCAGCCCATCAAATTAAAACAGTAGAAATACTTGAAAAATTAGTATTAGGTACAATGCGTACACTATATCCAGAATATAAAGGATGGAGAACTCTTGGAAAAGAGTGCAGAAAAAGAGAATTTGTAATATTCAAACAACTCTTTTGTTTTATGTGTAATAAAATGGGTTTTACATTACAATACACAGGGGCACACATTAATAAACATCATGCAAGTGTGATACATAGTATTAAACAAACACAAGGTTTATTAGAAATAGGTGATCCTCAAGTATGTGAGGCATATGATGAACTAAAAAAAAATATTAAGAATTATGTTAGAGCTATTCCAGAAGATATTAAAAGACAAGCTTACACCGAACCAATTACTTCTCTTGTATGGGATAAAGAATAGTATTTCTTTTCCTATACAGAATAAACAATATGATGTAGGAACATTAATTAAATTAGGTTTGGTAGTATATAAAGAAGGACCAATGTATTCAATAACACCAAAAGGTAAAAGCATTTGTGTTAAATACAATCAATACTTTAAAGTTTCTAAAAAAAGAACTACTACACAGTTATTAGGTAAAGGATATGTGGACATGCTTAAAACATATAGAGAAGCATGGCCTGCAGGTAAATTACCAAGTGGTAAACCAGGTAGACAAAATGTTAAAACATTAGAAAATGCATTTAGATGGTTTTTTGAAACATATGATTATACATGGGAACAAGTTGCACATGCAACAGTCATGTATGTAAATGAGTATAAAGATAAAGACTATATGTATATGAAAACAAGTCAATATTTTATATGTAAAACAGATAAATATAAAGTAAAGCATTCTGAACTAGCTGATTATTGTGATATGATTAAAGATGGTGTAGAACTAGATGATAATCAACCATTTAAAGAAAAAGTAGTATGAGTAAGATTAAACCAGCATGGGATGGACAATATCAATCTTTTAATGAAGCTTTAAAATATATGCTTGCTAGGCAAAGTGGACAAGAGAAATCTATACAAACTCCATGGCCTAAATTTAATGATGCTATAACAGAGGGATTAGAATGGAATACACTTACAGTCATCGGGGGACGTCCTGGATCAGGTAAAACTTTGATCAAGGATCAGATAGTAAGAGAGTCTTTCATTCTAAATCCAGCTGAAGACTATAGAGTATTAGAATTTAGTTTTGAAATGGTGGGTAGAACTACAGCATTAAGAGAGTTTTCATCTTTAACTGGTAAAACTTATAAAGAACTGTGTAGTGCAGGAACTACTTTATCTAAAGATACATTTGACAAATGTCATATATATGCTAAAGATAGAATTAAAAGTCCTGTAGATATTATTACTACACCAATGACTGTTAACCAAATGAGAGATCAAGTAGATATATATATGAACTTACATCAAGGTAAGAAGACTATTATAACTCTTGATCATAGCATTTTAGTAAAAAGAGCACCGTATCAGAATAACAGATTAGATATGTTATTTGAATTAGGTGAATTTTTTACTCAATGTAAAAGAGATTACCCTTGTATGTTTATATGTTTATCACAATTAAATAGAAATATAGATAATCCAGATAGAGCAGTAAATGGTAAGTATGGTAACTATGTATTAGAATCAGATATATTTGGTTCAGATGCAATGTTACAACATGCTGATACTTTAATAGGTATCAATCGGCCTGCTAAACAAAAGATTAGATATTATGGACCTGATAGATATATAATAGAAAATGACAGAACTTTAGTATTACACTTTCTAAAAGCAAGAAATGGTGATACAAGAATGAGTTTTTTCAAAGCAGAATTTGAAAGAATGCAAATAACTGAGATGGATACACCACCTCAAGAACAAAGAAGATAATATATGACACCACAAGAGCGTAAAGCAAAAGTATTAGAATTAAGAAAAGAGCATGAAGATTATTTCCAAATATCTGGAAATATAAATGCACTATATATACCAAAGATGGCATATAGACCATCAGGAAAAGATGAGTTACATGTATCTTTCTTTCCAAGTGAATTACAAAAAGGTAAAGATATTTACACAGAATTTGTTAGTATTGAATATGATTCAGAAGATTCTAAAAGAACATTATATTTATTAAAACATAATGATCATTGGGCTGAAGAATATGAAAAAGTAACAAGTAGTTCAGGATTTGAAAGACATATTGTACCTGTATCTGAATTAAAAGTAATGAATGATGTTACTGATAGAAATTCACCTATTAAGGAACCAGAATTTATTAAAGATCCAGAAAATAGAGAAATAGTAGATGTTCTTATTGGAATTGAAAGAGCATTATTAAGTATAAACAAAAAATTAATAAACCGTAAATAATGGCACAAAGTGTATTAGTTATAGCTGACTCCGGGTCAGGTAAATCAACATCAATTAGGGATTTAGATCCTAAAGAGACATTTATTATTAACATTGCAAATAAACCTTTACCATTCAAAGGATGGAAAAAGAATTATACAGCAATTAGCAAAGATAATCAAAAAGGAAATATGACACCAGTGTCTAGTTCTGCAGGAATTATAAAAGCTATGATGCATGTTAATGATAAAATGCCTCATATAAAGAATCTAGTAATAGATGATTGGCAATATATGTCAAGTTTTGAATACTTTGACAGAGCTAATGAAAAAGGATATGATAAATTTACTCAAATTGCAGCTAATTTAGCACAAGTAGCTAAATTACCTAAAGATATGAGAGATGATTTATATATATTCTTTTTGACACATTCAGAAGAATCAACAGACGTGAATGGACACAGAAAAGTTAAAGCAAAAACTATTGGTAAAATGATAGATAATACATTAACTTTGGAAGGTCTATTTTCTATAGTTCTCTTTGGTAAAGTTGTCAAAGATGAAAATGATAAGTTAAGTTATGTATTTGAAACAACTAATAATGGAGAAAATACTTGTAAATCACCAGCAGGAATGTTTGATGATGCACGTATAGATAATTCATTAAAAGTTGTTAAAAATGCAATTATTGAATATGAAAATTAATTAAGATGAGTGAAACAAATTTAAAAAATAAGAAAGTTATGTTAAATACTAAAGACATGTCTGCAGGAAGCGGACGTACAAAACCTGTATTAGATCCAGGAAACCATGTAGTAAAAATTAATTCTATTACATTAGATCAAACTCCGTATGATGCTGATTCATACAATATACATTTACACATAGAAACTGCACCTATTGGAGGTGACTTTGAAGGTTTCTTTAGAGACTATAATGATCAATCTAAAGGTAGATATGATGGCCAAATTGGTAGAGTAAGAATTAGTCCTTTTCCATTTAAAGACACTACATTACCAAGTGGTAGAGAAATTAGCAGAGATCAAGAGATCTTAAAGCACATGATTACTTTAGCTGAAACATTAGAGATGAGAGATGGATTAGATTCTATAAATGCACAAACTATTGAAGATTTTATGAAAGAATGTGATGATTTAATGGGAGGTTCTAAACTTATTAATATGTGTATAGGTGGTCGTGAGTGGGAAAATAAAGAAGGTTATATAAATAATGATCTTTTCTTGCCACGTATATCTAAAGATGGTATTGCTATGGAAATGTTAGATAAAGAGAATTCTAGATTACTTAAGTTTGATCGTGCTGTACATGTTAAAGCTTTAGTTAAAAAAGATGCTCCATCTAATGGTGTAGAAACTCCATTTAAAGCAAACTCAGGATCAGGTGATGATTTTGAGCTTTAATAATTAATAATTATTAAGTTAACAAGAGAGGGGCAGATCCGGAATCGGCTGCCCTTTTCTATTTTAAGTAAAGATGATAAGTACTAAAAATCTCATATTAGATGGATCTAAAGTTCCAAGTACATGGGTGTTTGAGTTCTATCTGGATTTACCAGAAAGACTGAATGGACAGAACGTACAGATTAAATCTGTATTTCATCCATCAGAAAGAACTCCAAGCATGTGGGTATTTGTTGACAAGGGTCAATATAAGTTTAAAGATTTTTCAACAGGTAAAGGAGGTAATAAAATTGATTTAATTAAAGAATTGTTTAGCATAGATTATTCTAAAGCAATATTTAAAATAGGTCAAGATTATAATAAGTTTATTACAGAAAAAGGTGAATATTCTCAATCTACTATAAAACCAGAAGCTAAATATAAAGTTGATGGTATAAAAATAAGAGATTGGAATGAATATGATAAAAGATTTTGGTTACAATTTAACATAGGTGAAGATATATTAAATAAATATAATGTAAAACCACTTGAATTTTATCATATGGTTAAAGAAGATAACAAAATAACTATAAAACAACCTTATATATATGCTTACCTTACTAAAAATGAGGTTTATAAGATTTACCAACCAAGAAATAAGAAGTTTAAATTCATAAAAGTTAAACCTCATCTTCAAGGATTAGATCAATTAGAATATAATCAACCTTATCTTATTATATGTTCTTCTTTAAAAGATGCAATGTGTTTAAAGCAATTTGGATACAATATTGAAGTTATTGCACCTGACTCAGAGAATACTGTAATAAAACCGTATATAATTGAAAATCTTAAGAAAAAGTATAAAAAAGTTGTAACTTTATTTGATAATGATGTTGCCGGACACAATGCTGTTACTAAATATCAGCAGTTGTATGACATTACAGGCACGTGGTTAGATAGTAGCAAAGACATTGCTGATCTTGTAAAAGAGAAAGGTTTTGCTGATGCTCATAAAGAAATTAAAGTTAAACTTAAAAGTATTCTATGAAATGGTTTATACCAGGTAACGTACCAAGTAGTAAAAATGGAAGAAGATGGACAGGAAGATATTTCGTGTCCAGTAAAGCAACAACTAAGTATAGAAAAGAAACAGCTAAATACTATGATCAGTTTAGAAAAGGCTTTAGGAAGCAATTAGCTAAACTAGAATTACCGGTAAAGATATCATTTAAATTCATCAGAGGATCTAAGCATAAGTTTGATTATATTAATCCTGCACAGACAGTGCAAGATGATATGGTTAAACATCATTGGATAGATGATGATAATTGTGAAAACATTCTACCCATATTTGAACCTTATGAATATAATAAGGAAAATCCCGGTGTAGAAATTAAGTTAATTAAAAATGGAAACAAAACTAAAAAGAAATCTAGCAGTTCAAGTGATTAAAGATCACAATATATCAAAAATAGAAGTACGTTATCATGGTGGAGGTGATGATGGTTGTATAGAAGAAACACATTATTATGTTACAGATCCTGGAAGTGGAGATCAAGTAGACATAGATGTTAAAATGAATAATGAAATAGAATCAGATTGGGATGATTTATTATATAATCTACTTAATGATAACATAGAGTGGGACTGGATTAATAATGATGGAGGAGAAGGTTATATGTATATTGATTGTACAAAAACTCCTTGGAAAATTAATATTGATCACTCACAAAATGTTAGAGAAGATCACCATTATTCTGACATAGACTTCAGTATTGAAGATAGAAATTTCTTTTAATGGCACATCCAAATATTCATGCCAATTCTTCTGTTAAGAAGTTTGGTGGGAGGCCTGAAGATTACATAGATATACATAATTGGTTAGATGCAACAAAAAGTTGGGTAGG